>Ga0209457_1000091_pt1 | contig 33718 bp, 36 predicted proteins | sample WorMetHEROISLAND_5_FD_187410 | JGI IMG/M metagenome (GOLD analysis project Ga0209457, IMG submission 187410) | Marine gutless worms symbiont microbial communities from Max Planck institute for Marine Microbiology, Germany - Olavius sp. 5 HERON... ... | reverse complement strand
GGGTGGGACACACCGTGAAGGCGGCTCGGGCGCCCCGGTGTCGGCTCCTGAGACAACGGCGGGGTGAGCCGAGCGACCGGCATCCCGAGGTTCTCGACCTCCCGAGATCGTGGCGGCGGCCGAGGCTCGTGTTCGCGACTCCATGGCGACCTGTTCCATTCCGACGTTCCTGCCAGGCCTCGACTTCGGCGGCGTGCACTGGGTGATCGTCGGAGGCGAGAGCGGCCCCGGCGCCCGCCCGATGAGGCGGGAGTGGGTCAGCGAGGTCCGCGACCGGTGTCTTGACGCGGGTGTGCCCTTCTTCTTCAAGCAGCGGGGCGGGCGAACGCCGAAGGCCGGCGGGCGGCCCTCGACGGCCGGGTTCACGCCGACATGCCCGACCCGGCCGCCGCGGGGTGAGCCTCGGCGGGGGGTCTAGCGGGGGCCGTCCTCCGACTCGGGCGCCTGCGCCCGAACCGTGAACCTGAGGCGTGTGACCGGCTCGTCGTCGACTGAGATCACAAACGAGTACGGGCCTTCCCTCTGGAACATCAAGTTGTTGAACGTGAATGAGCGGATCAGCCCGAAGTCCGTCGTGGAGTGTGCGTGCTGGGCCGCCCGGGGGAGGCGGATGTCGTGGGAGAGGGGGCGCGGGAGCAGAGGATGGCCGTCGGCGTCCTGAAGCTCGACCGACAGCTCAAGCGTCTCCTCGGGCCAAGAGATCGGGATGCGGAGCCGAAGCCCGATCGCCAGGCTCGGGTGCCGCGCCGGGAACCGCTGCACCCAGAGGGTGTCCCACCCCCCGCCGAGAACGAAGAGCTTGCCGCGCACCGCCTGCACGGCGTCGGCGAGCATCGCCACGTCGACGCTCGGTCCCAGCGAGTCGGGAGCGGTCTCCACGACATTAAGGCTACCTCGGCCGATTCAACCCAAGGCCGCAACGCCGATATCGTCGGCCGAGAAGTATGCCCCGACCATCTCCCATAACCGCAGCCGAAGGCGGGCTCGGAGTCCTCACCCCCGGGATGGGGGCGGTGGCGACCACCTTCATCTCCGGTGTCCTCGCCGCCCGCAAGGGATACGCCGAGCCGATCGGCTCGCTCACACAGATGTCCCACATCCGCCTGGGCAAGCGGATCGACGGGAGGAACCCGCTGATCCGGGACTTCGCCCCGCTGGCCGCGATGAGCGACTTCGAGTTCGGAGGGTGGGACCCCTACTCCGACGACGCCTACACGGCGGCGATGAAGGCGGGCGTGCTCGACTCCAGGCATGTCGAGGCGATCGGCGACGAGCTGAGGGCCGTGAAGCCCATGCCCGCCGTGTTCTCCCCCAAATGGGTGAGGAACCTCGACGGGGTCGACCAGGTCAAGGAGGCCGGCGCCCACATGGACCACGCCGAGTCCCTCATGGGGGACATTGACCGCTTCCGCGCCGAGAAGGGAGTCGACCGCGTCGTGGCCGTGTGGTGCGGCTCCACCGAGGCCTACGAGGAGCCGACCGCCGTCCACCTCGACCTCGACTCGTTCGAGCGCGGGCTCAAGGACAACGACCCGGCCATATCGCCCTCTCAGGTTTACGCCTACGCCTGCCTGAAGATGGGCGTTCCCTTCGCCAACGGCGCCCCCAACCTCAGCGTCGACATCCCGGCGATGGTTGAGCTGTCCGCCCAGGAGGGTGTGCCCATCGCCGGAAAGGACTTCAAGACCGGCCAGACGTTGATGAAGACGATGATCGCCCCCGGCCTCAAGGCGAGGATGTTGGGCATCAGCGGCTGGTTCTCCACGAACATCCTCGGCAACCGCGACGGCGAGGTGCTGGACGACCCCGAGAGCTTCAAGACGAAGGAGGTCTCCAAGCTCGGCGTGTTGGAGACGATCCTCCAACCCGACGTCTACCCGGGCCTGTACGGGGACATGTATCACAAGGTCCGGATCAACTACTACCCGCCCAAGGGGGACGACAAGGAGGGCTGGGACCACCTCGACATCTTCGGCTGGCTCGGCTACCCCATGCAGATCAAGGTCGACCTGCTCGCCAAGGACTCCATCCTGGCCGCCCCCATCGTCTTGGACCTCGCCTTGTTCATGGACCTCGCCGCCCGGGCGGGCAGGAGCGGCGTTCAGGAGTGGCTGTCGTTCTACTTCAAGAGCCCCCAGCACGCCCCCGGCCTCTACCCCGAGAACGACCTCTTCATCCAGCTCACCAAGCTGAAGAACAACCTCCGCCACATGATGGGCGAGGAGATGATCACCCACTTGGGGACCGAGTACTACGACGAGGCGTGATGGCGGTCGCCTCCGACGGCGCCGGGCGGGGCCCCGGGGAGGGTCTGGTCGCGGCGGGGCTGACCATCGCCGAGGCCGAGCTCGACGAGCGGTTTGAGACCTCCGGCGGTCCCGGCGGCCAACACGCCAACCGCAACCGGACGGTCGTCCGGCTTCGGTTCCGCGTCGCCGAGTCGTCCCTGCCCGACGACGTGAAGAGGAGGCTGATCTCCCGAGCCGGCCCCGTCATCGAGACGACGGCGAGCGAGGAGCGTTCCCAACTTCGCAACAGAGTGGCGGCGCGGCGGCGGATGGCCGAGCGCATCGAGGCGGCCCTGCGTGAGCCGAAGCAGCGGAGGCCCACGAAGCCCACGCGGGCGTCGCGGGAGCGGCGGCTGACGGCGAAACGGGCTCGGTCCGAGAAGAAGAGGCGGCGGCGCCCACCCGTCGTCGAGGACTGACCCCGCTATGCTGGCGGCTCGGCTGAAAAGGAGCGCCATGCACAAGATCGACATCGCCTACTGCGTCCCCTGAAACTACCTCGACCGCGCCGTGAGCGCGGCCAACGACATCCTGGCCGACTACCAGCACGTCGTCGAGTCCCTCACCTTCACGACCGGCTCCCAAGGCGTCTTCGACGTCACGGTCGACGGCGAGCCTCTCTACTCGAAGGACGAGACCGACCGGCACGCCGAGCCCGGGGAGGTGCTCAAGCTGTTCACCGAGAAGTACGGGCGGGGCGTAAGCAAGTACGGGCAGAGCTGACCGTCTCGGGCGGAGGCGGCAGAGACCGAGCCGCTGGGCGATGCGTGTGCAGAATTGCGGCTCTCGTCGGTGTTACTGCACACGCTCAAGTTGGGGGCGGGCCGTCGTCGCTCCCGAGACTCGCCGCCAGCGCCTTCGCCGCCCGCCGGTCGGGTTTGCCCAACGGCGTGCGCGGGACCGCGTCCACCGACAGCCACCTGGTCGGGATCATGTGTCGCGGCAGGCGGCCCAGGGCCCGGCGCAGCTCGTCTGCGCTCGCCTCACCCGCGTAGACGGCCACAACCACCTCCCCCCACGTCTCGTCGGGTAACGCAGTCACGACCACATCGGAGACTCCCGGCAGGGCGATGATCTCGGACTCCACCCGCTCCGGGTCGACGTTCTCGCCCCCGGTGACGATCACCGCGTCGGCCCGGCCCAACACCTTGACGGCCCCGTCGTCGTCGATCTCGCCGAGGTCGTTTGTCGTCAGCCAGGGGCTAGGGCGGTCCGGCTCGCCCAGGTAGCCGGGCGACACCTGCTCACCCTTGACGGCGATCCTGCCGTCGGCCGCGATACGAAGCTCGACGCCGGGCAACGGGTGGGTCCTCCGACTGAGCGGCGCCCCGGGGCGAAGCGTCGCCGCCTGCCCGAAAGTCTCGGTCATGCCGTAGGTCGGCAACGCGGAGAGGCCGGCTGACCATGCCTCTTCGAGCAGCCCCTCCGGCACGGGGCCGCCGCCCACCAACACGGCCCTCAGCCCGTCGTAGGGGCCAGGGTCGTGATCGAGGACCCGCCTGAGCATCGCGGGGGTGGCCGACGCCATCGTCGCGTCGCCGTGAAGCGCCCGGGCGAAACCCGGCGGGTCGAACCGAGCCGTCATGCGCACCGAGCCCCCGGTGAACGCCGACCTGACGAGGATGGAGGCGCCGCCGACGTGACTCAGCGGCAAGGCGAGCAGCCAGGTGTCGGTCTCGTCGTGGCCGAGATGGGCCGCCGACGCCCTGCAGGCGGCTTCCAGGTTGCGCAACGTCAATCGCACGCCTCGGGGAGCCCCGGACGTGCCCGAGGTGAGAACGACCAGCGCCGCCCCCTCGCAGGGGTCCTCGGCGCCCGCGCTCAGCCCGGTGCCCGCGCTCGGCTCGCCCGCGGTCTTGTCCGCCGGGCCGAGCAGCACAACCCCCGCCCCGGCGATGCCGGCCAGGATCTCGAAAGCCGACTTCGGGGTGAGCCTCGGCCTCACCTCGACGGAGCGGGAGGCGACCGCAGCCTCGACCTCCGCCAGGGCGGCCGCGTAGGTCCACACCCTGTCGCCCGCCTTCAGGAAGGGGCGGTCGGGGTCGGCTCGGCGCAGCCAGTCGATCACAAACAGATTCTGCCCCGTATCCTGCCGGATCGTGGTCTCCGAGCTATTCGACTCCGCGGCCTGGGACGAGGTCCCCGGGCTCGACTTCACCGACATCACCTACCACCGCGCCAAAGACGCCGCAGTGGTGCGGATCGCCTTCGACCGACCGGAGGTGCGCAACGCCTTCCGGCCCCACACCGTCGACGAGCTGTGCGCTGCCCTTGAGCATGCGCGGCAGGCTGTCGACGTCGGCGCCGTCCTCCTCACCGGCAACGGGCCCTCGTCGAAGGACGGCAAGTGGGCGTTCTGCTCCGGCGGCGACCAGCGGATCAGGGGCGGCGACGGGTACAAGTACGCGGAGGGGGAGGAGAAGGAGTCCATCGACCCGGCGCGCCCGGGGCGGCTCCACATCCTCGAGGCGCAGCGCCTCATCCGCTTCATGCCCAAGATCGTCATCGCCGTCGTGCCCGGTTGGGCGGCGGGGGGCGGTCACAGCCTCCATGTGGTGTGCGACCTGACGGTCGCCTCCCGTGAGCACGCCTTCTTCAAACAGACCGACGCCGACGTAGCCTCCTACGACGCCGGGTACGGGTCGGCTTACCTGGCCCGCCAGGTGGGCCAGAAGCGGGCCAGGGAGATCTTCTTTCTCGGCCGCGCCTACTCGGCGGAGGAGGCATGTGAGATGGGCATGGTCAACGCCGTCGTGCCTCACGACGACCTGGAGCGGACGGCGTTGGAGTGGGGGGTGGAGGCTTCCAAGAAGAGCCCCACCGCCCAGCGGATGTTGAAGTTCGCCTTCAACATGATCGACGACGGGCTTGTCGGCCAGCAGATCTTCGCCGGCGAGGCCACCCGCCTCGGCTACATGACCGACGAGGCCCGGGAGGGGCGCGACTCGTTCCTGGAAAAGCGGGAACCCGACTACTCCGAGCACCCGTGGCACTTCTGAGCCGGGCCCTCGGGCGCGGGGGGGCGACCTGACCCGGGTCGAGGCCTGGACGGCCGCAGCCCGGCCCCACACGCTCCCCGCCGCCGTCGTCCCGGTGTTGGTGGGCGCCGGCCTCGCCGCGGGCGATCGGGTCTTCCGCCCGGCCGCCTTCGCCCTCGCCCTCGCAGGCGCCCTGGCCATCCAGGTCGCGGCCAACTTCGCCAACGACGCCTCGGACGCCAAACGCGGCGCCGACAATGAGAGCCGCCTCGGCCCGCCTCGGATGGTGGCCCTGGGCGTCATCTCGGCGCGCCGCATGTGGGTCGCCGCGTGGACGGCCGTCGCTGCGGCCGGCCTCGCCGCCGTCGGCCTCGCCCTCATCGCCGGGCCGCTGATCCTGTGGATCGGCGCCGTCTCGGTGGTCGCCATGCTCGGGTATGTGGGAGGGCCGATCCCCTACGGCTACCGGGGGCTGGGGGAGGTGTTCGTGTTCATCTTCTTCGGGCTTGTGGCGACGGTCGGCGCCCGGTACGTGCACGACTCGGCGGCGCCGTTGGACGCGTGGCTACTGGCGACGGGGGTCGGCGCGTCGGCGACGGCGATCCTCGCCGTGAACAACTACAGGGACATCGACACCGACCGCGAGGCGGGCAAGAGGTCGCTCGCCGTGATCCTGGGCCGCGAACGGGCCAGGGTGTTGTGCGTCGCCCTCATCTGGGGCGCCTACCCGCTGATCGCCTTGTTCGCCTTGGCCGGCTGGTCGCCGCGGCCGACGTTGGCAGCGGCCCTCCTCGCCCCCCTGGCCGCGGCCCCCGCTCACGCTGTGCGCGCCGAGACCGACGGCGCCGCCTTGACGCACGCCCTCAAACAGACTGCGAGGCTGCACCTGTGGGTCGGCGCCGCCCTCGCCGCAGGCTCGGCGCTGCGCTTCTGAGACCGCTCGCGGGCCGTCGCCGGGCCCGGCGACGGATTCTCAATGCACAAACTACGGTATAGGCGAATCCAGAGCATCAGGAAACCGGATTGGCGGTGGGGGGCGGGGCCGGACACAATCGGGCGAAACACCGGCGAGACGAGGATCACATGCGCAGGAAGTGGGTATACGCCTTCGACGAGGTCGTCGAGGCCCAAGAGGCGGTAGGGGGCGACTGGGACAAGGTACGCGCCCTGCTCGGGGGCAAAGGGGCCAATCTCGGCGAGATGACCCGCATCGGGGCGCCGGTGCCCCCCGGCTTCACGATCAGCACCGAGGCCTGCAACGCCTACTTCGATTCCGGGGAGGAGTTCCCCGAGGGCCTGCTCGACGAGGTCTCCGACGCCCTTCGGCGCATCGAGGAGACGACGGGGAAGACCTTCGGCGACGCGTCGGACCCGCTCCTGCTCTCCTCCCGCTCCGGGGCGAAGTTCTCCATGCCCGGCATGATGGACACCGTCCTCAACATCGGCATGAACGACGAGGTGGCCGAGGGCCTGGTCAGGCTCACCGACGACGAGCACTTCGTCTACGACGCATACCGCCGCCTCGTCCAGATGTTCGGCGCCGTCGTCCTCGGCGTGCGCGACGAGCCCTTCGAGCTGGTCCTGGAGCGCCGCCGCGCCGAGCGCGGGGTGACCTCCGACTCGGACCTCACCACCGAGGACTTCCGCGCCGTCACCGACGAGTTCAAGGCGATAGTCGAGCGTTACGCGGGCCGCAGCTTCCCCGACGACCCGACCGAGCAGCTCTTCCTGGCCGTCGAAGCGGTCTTCCGGTCGTGGAACGGCAAGCGGGCGATCGACTACCGCAACGCGGCCGGCATCCCCCACGACCTGGGCACCGGGGTGAACATCCAGACGATGGTCTTCGGCAACATGGGCGAGGACTCGGCGACGGGTGTGGCGATGTCGCGCAACGCCACCACCGGCGAGCCCCACCTCGAGGGCGACTACCTGATCAACGCCCAAGGCGAGGACGTCGTTGCCGGAATCCGCGTCACCAAGCGCATGGACGACATGGCGACCGAGATGCCCGTCGGCTACGAGGCGTTCTCCCTGATAGCCAAGAAGCTCGAGAAACACTACCGCGAGATGCAGGACATGGAGTTCACCATCGAGCGCGGCGAGCTTTGGCTGCTCCAGACCCGCGACGGCAAGCGCACCGCCCAAGCCGCGGTGAGGATCGCCGTCGACATGGCCGAGGAGGGCCTCATCTCCAAGGAGGAGGCGGTCACCCGGGTGACCCCCGAGCAGATCGACTTCTTCCTCCACCCCTCGTTCGCCGTCGAAGCCAAGAAGGCGGCCAAAGACGAGGGGCGGCTGCTCACCGTCGGGTTGAACGTGTCGCCCGGGGCCGCGGTCGGCGCGGTCGCGTTCGACGCCGACCTCGCTGAGCGATGGGCCAAAGAGGACGGCCGCGACGTGATCATGGTCCGGCCCGAGACCAAGCCCGACGACGTGCACGGGATGCTCGCCGCCAACGGCATCCTCACCAGCCGCGGGGGGCGCACCAGCCACGCCGCCCTGGTGGCCCGCCAGTTCGGCAAGCCCGCTGTCGTCGGGGCCGAGGAGCTGGAGATCGACCTGGGCGAGCGCACCCTGAGAGTGGGCGACCGGGAGGTGCGGGAAGGCGAGGAGATCTCAATCGACGGCGCCAACGGCGACGTGATCCTGGGGCGGGTGGAGACCCGGACCCCGGACTTGGACAACGTGCGGTTGAAGAGGCTCCTCGAGTGGGCCGACGAGTTCAGGGACATCGGGGTCTGGACCAACGCCGATCACCCCGAGGACGCCCTGCTGGCCCGGAGTTACGGCGCCGAGGGCATCGGGTTGACCCGGACCGAGCACATGTTCTTCGAGCCGGAGCGCCTTCCCATCGTCCAGAAGATGATCACGGCCGTCTACCCCGCCGAGCGGGCCGACGCGTTGGCGAAGCTTCTCCCATTCCAAAGGGAGGACTTCGTCGGCCTGTTCCGCGCCATGGACGGTCTCCCCACGACCATCAGGCTGATCGATCCCCCCCTCCACGAGTTCCTCCCCGGCTTCGAGGAGATCACCACCGATCTCGCCGACCTGAAGATCCGCATCCAGTCGGCCGGGTCGCTGAAGGAGATAAACGACCTCCTGGCCCGGATCGAGGAGGAAGAGCACATGCTGGAGCGCGTCGAGGCCCTCCGGGAGGCCAACCCGATGCTCGGGCTGAGGGGGGTCCGTCTCGGCATCGTGCTCCCCGGCCTCACGAGGATGCAGGTGCGGGCCATCTTCGAGGCCTCCTGCCAGGTGGCCGGCGAGGGGGTCGAAGTCCACCCGAAGGTGATGATCCCGCTGACCGCCCATGTGAACGAGCTGGCCCGCCAACGCGAGACGCTTGAGGAGGAGGCGAAGGCCGTGATGTCGGAGCGGGGCGCCGAGATCGAGTACGAGTTCGGGACGATGATCGAGATCCCGCGGGCGGCGCTCACCGCCGACGAGATCGCCCGCCACGCCGAGTTTATCTCCTTCGGAACCAACGACCTCACGCAGATGACCTTCGGCATCAGCCGCGACGACGCGGAGACGGCGTTCCTGGTGCAGTACCTGGAGGAGGGGATACTGGAGCGGAACCCGTTCGCCACCATCGACGCGGGCGGGGTGGGCGCCCTGATGAGGATCGCCGTCGAGAAGGGGCGGGCGACCAAAGCCGGGCTGAACGCCGGGATCTGCGGCGAGCACGGCGGCGATCCCGAGTCGATCGCCCTGTGCCGCAAGCTAGACCTCGATTATGTGAGCTGCTCGCCGCCGCGAGTGCCGGTGGCGCGGCTCGCCGCCGCCCAGGCCGCGATCCGCGAGCGGGCTGGCGGCTAGCGGCGGGCGGCTAGCGGCGGGTCGCAGATGTAAGCGCTCCGCCCAAATCGGTTTCCTAATGCTCTGGATTCGGTATACCGTAGTTTGCGCATTGAGAATGGCTCCCGCCGGATAATTGGGTTCACGGGCGCACAACCGCCCTGGAGGGTCATGCCGCACCTGTACGACTTCAAAGACGCCGACGGCAAAGACAAGGAGACGTTCGGCGGCAAAGGCGCCGGCCTCGCCGAGATGACCAACCTCGGGCTGCCGGTGCCGCCCGGGTTCACCATCACCACCGAGGTGTGCCGCATCCGGATGGAGCGCGGGGCGCCGCCGCCCGACCTCTGGGACGAGGTCGACGCCGCGGTCGAGCGCTTGGAGGCGGCTGCGGGCCGAACGTTCGGCGAAGGGCCCGCCCCCCTCCTCCTGTCGGTTCGCTCCGGCGCCAAGTACTCAATGCCGGGGATGATGGACACCGTCCTCAACCTCGGCGTCAACGACGAGGTTGTCGAGAAGCTGATCGAGTGGTCGGGGAGCGCCCACTTCGCATGGGACGCCTACCGCCGATTCACGCAGATGTACGGGAGCGTCGTCCTCGGCGCCGACGAAGGCGCGTTCGGAGCCGTGTTGAGAGACATGCGGTCCGAGCGCGGCGCCGCCGACGACTCCGAGCTCACGGCCGAGGACCTGGAGAAGGTCACCCGGGCCTTCCAAGGCATCGTCGAGGAGAGCGCCCCCGGGCTGCTTCCCACAGACCCCCGCGAGCAGCTCCGGGGGGCGATCAACGCGGTGCTCGACTCGTGGGGCAACCGGCGGGCCGTCTCCTACCGGCGGCTCAACGCCATCCCCGACTCCCTCGGGACGGCCGTCAACGTCCAGATGATGGTCTTCGGCGACCTGGACGATCAGTCCGGCACAGGCGTCTGCTTCACGCGCGACCCGGCGACCGGCGAGCGGGTCGCGTACGGCGACTACCTGCCCCGGGCCCAAGGCGAGGACGTGGTGGCGGGCACCCGCACCCCGATGCATCTCGACGACCTGGGCCGGCGCCACCCCGAGGCCCACGCCCGGCTTCTCGAGATCATGGCCGGGCTGGAGGAGCACTACAAGGACATGCTCGACATCGAGTTCACCGTCGAGAAGGACGAGCTGTTCATCCTCCAGGTCCGCGCCGGCAAGAGGACCGCCGAGGCGGCCGTGCGACTCGCCGTGGGGATGGTCCGAGAGGGGCTCATCGACAAGGAAACGGCCCTCACCAGGGTCGACCCCGACTCGCTTGAGCAGCTGCACCGCCCCCGCATCGACCCCGAGTCGGCCCCGGCGCCGATCCTCGCCGGGGTGGCGGCCTCGCCCGGCGCCGCTGCGGGCGTGGTCGTGTTCGACGCCGACGACGCCGTTGAGGCCGCGAAGGGCGGCACACCCGTCATCTTGATGCGACCCGAGACGACACCGGACGACATCGACGGGATGGCCGCCTCCGCCGGCATCCTCACCAGCCAGGGAGGCAAGACCTCCCATGCGGCCGTTGTGGCCCGCGGCATGGGGAAACCCGCCGTCACCGGAGCAGCCGCCCTCCGGGTGGACGTTCACGACAAGGTCGGCCATGTCGGCGGCGCCGACATAGGCGAGGGCAACTTCATCACTATCGACGGCACCTCGGGAAGGGTGTACACAGAGCCCGTGACGTTGATCCCCCCGGAGCAGCTGCCGGACCTCGACGTGTTGCTCGACTGGGCGGACGAGACTCGGACAATGGGCGTCCGGGCGAACGCCGACCTGCCGGAAGACGCGGTTGAAGCGCGCAAGCGAGGCGCCCAGGGGATCGGCCTCGCCCGCACCGAGCACATGTTCGGCGGCGAGCGGACCGAGATCGTGCAGAGGATCATCCTCTCCCCCTCCTACGACGAGCGGACCGAGGCGCTCGAGAAGCTCGAGGCGCTGCAGGTCGGCGACTTCGAGGGCATCCTTGAGGTCATGGACGGGCTGCCCGTCGTCGTCCGGCTCCTCGACCCGCCGCTGCACGAGTTCCTGCCGTCGCGACTCGAGCTGGAGGAGCAGGCCCTGCGCATGGTGCGGGCCGGCCGCCCCATCGACGACCTGATGTCGATGTCGGAGCAGGTGGCTCGATGGGAGGAGGACAACCCCATGCTCGGCCTGCGCGGCGTCCGCCTCGGCATCATGTTCGATCGTCTCTACCGCATGCAGGCCCACGCCGCGCTTGAGGCCGTCGACCGTCGCCTCGACGCGGGCGGCGACCCGAGGCTTGAGATCATGATCCCGCTCGTCTCCACCGTTGAGGAGCTGATCCGCACCCGGGAGATGATCGAGCAAGAGATCGCGGCTGCCTCGGAGAGGTCGGGGCGCAAGTATCACATCCCGATAGGGACCATGATCGAGTTGCCCAGGGCCGCCCTGACCGCCGGCGAGATCGCCAAGGAGGCGGAGTTCTTCTCGTTCGGCACCAACGACCTGACGCAGATGACCTACGGGCTGAGCCGCGACGACGCCGAGGGGCTGTTCCTCCGGGACTACGTCGAGCACGGCGTGCTCAAGTCCGACCCGTTCCAGACTCTCGACCAGGAGGGCGTCGGCAGGCTCATCAGGGTGGCGACCGTCGAGGGCGGCGAGACGAACCCCGACTTGACCATCGGCATGTGCGGCGAGCACGGCGGCGACCCGGCCTCGATCGCCTTCGCCTTCCAGGTCGGGCTCGACTACGTGTCCTGCAGCCCGCCTAGGATCGAGGGCGCCCGGTTGGCGGCGGCGCAGGCGCAGGTTGACCGAAACCGTCGAGGAGCCGCAGCAGTTCGTTGACGCCGTCGCCGGTGGTCGCCGTGGTCGTCATCACTTCGGCTCCTTTGGCTTCGGCGGCTTCGGCCAGGGCGCGCCTTACCTCTTCCGCGCCGGGGACGTCCCCCTTGTTGACGACGAAGACATCGGCGATCTCGACGACTCCGGCCTTGTCCGCCTGAACCCGGTCTCCCCAGGACGGGCCCACCACGAGCACGACAGGGCGAGCGAGGTGCATGATCTCCACTTCCGACTGACCGACCCCCACCGTCTCGACGATGAGCCGGTCGAACCCGGCCAGCCACATGAGCCGCACTGCGTCGGCGGCGGCGCGGGCTAGGCCGCCGAGGTGGCCCCGCGTCGCCATCGACCTGACGAACACCCCCTCGTCCTCGGCGTGGCCCTGCATGCGGATGCGATCGCCGAGGAGGGCGCCGCCGGTGATCGGGCTGGACGGGTCGACGGCGAGGACCGCCGCCGTCTCCGACCTGGCGCGGTAACGGTCGATAAGAGCCGAGATGAGGGTCGACTTCCCGGCCCCGGGCGGCCCGGTTATCCCGAGAGCTTCGGGCGGCGCCCCGAGTTCGCCGAGGTCCTCCCCTCTCTCCGCCAGCGTGATTGCGCGGGAGAGGGCCCTGCGGTCTCCGGACCGGACCAGGTCGAGGAGGTCGGCGCCCAAGAGCCGGGCCCGTCTAGAGCGGGGCGGCGCCGAAAGGGCCCGCCTCGTCGAGGGCGCCGGGGGCGTCGGCGACGGCGTGCACTTCGCGCACCCCGGGCACCCTCTCTTTGAGGATGCGCTCGATCCCCGCCTTGAGGGTCATCATCGAGAGCGGGCATCCCCCGCAGGCGCCCGCCATCTCGATGCGGACCACGCCGTCCTCGGCGCCGAGCAGGATGATGTCGCCGCCGTCCGCCTGCACGGCGGGGCGGATGTAGTTGAGCGTCTCGGTGAGCAGCTCCGGGTCGACGGGCACCGTGTCGCCGGCGCCCTTGTCGCCGCCGGGCCCGATCACAACCGGCGTCCCCTCAATCTCACCCACTCTGGTTCCTGATGCTGCGTGCTCGTAGAGCACGATAGCGGTCACGGCGGGCTCGCCGCTCTCGCGACCAACCGTCAGCGGTGGTCCACTCGCCGCACCGAGGCGCCCAGCGCCGCCAGCTTCTCGGAGAAACCCTCATAACCGCGATCGATGTGGGAGGCGTCGCCCACTTCGGTCACCCCCTCCGCCCGCAACCCGGCGACGGCCAACGCGGCGCCGGCGCGGATGTCGGGCGCCAACACCGAGCAACCGGAGAGACGGTCGACTCCCCGGATGACGGCGTGCTGAGCCTCGATGGAGATGTCGGCGCCCATGCGGGCCAGCTCGCCGACGTAACGGAACCGGGCGTCGTAGAGGTTTTCCGTGATGACCGAAGTCCCGGCGGCCACCGAGAGCAGGGCGACCATCTGCGGGTGCATGTCGGTGTGGAACCCCGGGAAGGGGAGGGTGGCGAAGTCGACCGCCTCCGGGCGGTCGGGGCCTGTGACCCTCATCCAGTTGTCGCCGTGCTCGACGGCGCAACCGGCGTCGCTGAGCTTGCGAAGCTCCATCCTGAGGTGGCCCGGGCGGCATCCTTCGACGGTCACGTCCCCGCCCGTGATCGCCCCGGCGACGGCGTAGGTGCCGGCTTCAACCCGGTCGGGGATCACCCTGTGCTCAACGGGGTGGAGGCGCTCAACGCCGCGGATCGCGACCAACGACGTGCCGCCGCCGCTGATGTCGGCGCCCATGGCGGTGAGTTGGGCGATCAGGTCCTTGATCTCCGGCTCGCGGGCGGCGTTGACGATAGAGGTCCGACCTTCGGCGAGCACCCCGGCGAAGAGGAGGTTCTCGGTGGCGCCGACCGAAGGGAAGGGCAACTCGACCTCGGCGCCCTTGAGCCTGCCGTCGATCGTCCCGATCAACTCGCCGCGTGCCAACTCGAAGGAGGCCCCCATCCGGGCGAGGCTCCCGGTATGCCACTCGACCGGGCGAGAGCCCAGGTCGTCGCCGCCGGGCAGGGCGACCCGCGCCGCGCCGCACCGGGCGAGCAGCGGGCCGAGGACCACGATGGAGGCCCGCATCCGGCGAACCAACTCGATCGGCGCCTCCGGTCTCAGCTCCTCAGGCGCGGTGATCACGATCTCGTTCTCTCCCTGGTCGACCCGACAGCCCGTGTGCTCCAGTACCCGGCACATCAGCTCCACGTCCAGGATCGAGGGGACGTTGGTGAGCTTGTGCCTGCCGGGGGCGAGGAGAGCGGAGATCATCTCCTTGAGCACTGCGTTCTTGGCGCCGAGCGCGTGGACCGCTCCCGAGAGGCGCCGCCCGCCTTCGACGATGATCTTCGGCATCGGGGAGAATGTAGTTGCGGCCCGGCCGCGCCCGAGTGACCGCGTTGTACTCTGCCGCCGTCATGAGAATCGCCGTCGGCGCCGATCACGCCGGGTTCGAGCTCAAAGAGCACCTCGCCTCCCGGCTCGCCGAATGGGGTCACGCGGTGTACGACCTCGGCGCCCACTCGCCCGACCCGGTCGACTACCCCGAGTACTCGGCGGCGGTGGCTCAGGCTGTGTTGGACGGCAGGGCCGAGCGGGGCGTCGTCGTCTGCGGCTCCGGCGCCGGCGCCGCCATTGCCGCGAACAAGCTCAACGGGATCAGGTCAGCGGTCGCCCACGACGCCTACACCGCCCATCAGATGGTCGAGCACGACGATGTAAACGTCCTCGCGTTGGGGGCGAGGGTTGTCGGCCGGTCGCTCGCCGAGGATCTGGTTGAGAGGTTCATCGCCGCAGAGTTCACCCGCGAGGACCGTCATGTGAGGCGGCTCGACATGATCCGGGCGCTGGAGACGTGACGCTGTCGCCGTCCCGTCGGCGGAGCGACTACTCGTCTTCTCCAGCTTCGCCGTCTTCTTCGGTCACGCCGTCTTGGGCTTCGTCGCCTTCACTGATGGACGCTTGAGCCATAGCCGCCATGGCGTCCAAGCCGGTTGGGCCGACCGTGCCCGTGATGCGACCGAGGTTCCTGTTCTCCCCGTCCAATACGACGTAGAACGGGGTGCCGACCACGCCGTAGGCGGCGTCCACGCTGCCCTGCTCATCGTCCATGATCGTGGAGACGGTCCAGCCGTGGCCCTCGAGCCAGTCTTGCGGCGGCCAGTCGACCCTGCTTCGAGAGGCGCGCACGGTGAACGCGTAGAGGTCGACGTCGTCGGGGAGGCCGCCGCCGTCGAGCCAAGCCTGGGCTTGGGGGATCTCGGCGTCGCAGACGTTGCACCAGTGGGCGAGGAAGAGGAGGACCTTGGGGCGCCCGTCGGGGCCCACCGTGCGGCTGACGCCGTTCCAGTCGCTGCCGCTGACGGTGGGGGCGGTCTCGCCGATCGCCGAGTCGCCTCTGTTGGGGTCCTGAACATAGGGCAGGTTGTCCCCCTCGACCGTCACGTCCCGGAACCCGATCGACGGGTCGATCTCAGGTTCGCCGGCGATCGACATGGCTAGGAGGACGATCAGGCCGAGGCCGACCACTCCGACGACGATCCCTATGATCGCTTTCCTATTCATGAGCTGGGCCTTTCGCATAGAAGGCGGTCAAGACGGCTATCAGGATAAACCCGGCCCCGGCCATGAAGGGGATGCTGACGAACCCGAACACCTCGACCCACCGCGATGAGCAGGGGTTGGGGCCGCAGGCCCCTCCCTCGAGAGCGGGGTAGAGCTGGATGGCGTAGTGGTAGATGGAGATCCCCAACCCGATCAGAGCCGGCGCCAGGGCGTAGATCGCGCCCGCCGCCTCTTTGCGGACGGCGCCGACGAGCAGGATCGCGCTGAGCGGGTACATGGCGATCCTCTGGTACCAGCACAGCATGCAAGGGATCATGCCGTAGCCCTCCGAGTAGATCAGCGAGCCGACCGTGGCGACCAGCGCCACCAGCCAGGCCATCCACAACGCCGCCGGCGTCCCCAGGACGGCGGCGGCCTTGGGGCCGCGGGCGAGGCGATAGGCGGTGAGGGCGGCCGCGGCTACCAGGGCGGTCAGCGCCAGGATGGCGAGGAAGGTGTTGTAGAACTTGAGGGTCTCTATAGGCATCAAGGCGCTCCCAACGGTCGCATAGGCAGGTTATGCCGCCGTGGGGCATGTGTGAAGACCGCTTGCCGGCTCGCGCCGAGCGACGGAGCGTCAGACGTTGACCAGCTCGGACTTGCGCTCGTTCCAAACCTGCGGAGCGCGCTCAGGCTCGTTCGGCTCGAACACGAAGAAGCCGACCGGTGTTCCGCCGATCTCTCTGATGGCCTCGGCGACGAAGTCGCGAGCCAGATGCGCGGCTGTCACTTCAGCATCCGCCGTCACGGCGACGTCGATGTCGACATACGCCTCGGCCAAGACTGCGCCGACGGATGAGTCGAAGACGAGGTCGTTCTCCCTGGCGACCATGACGGCCATCAGATTGTCGAGGATCTCCTCGAGGGCTTCTGCCTCGTAGGTCTCGCCGGTGTCGCCGCACACGAAGAAGCCGAAACTGAACTGGTGGGTCATTCCGTCCTCCAACAGGTCTTGTTGCTCAACCAGGTCACGAGTCTCCAGCGGTAGTTCGGGTCTGAGGGTGTAAAATGCACGGTCTTCCAGTGTTTATCGCCGCAAGGGCACTTGAGCTCGAAGTATCGGTTGCCACCGCCTTCCACCCTCCATCGTTGCCGCTCGGCTGCCCTCAGCAGCTTCTCGAGGTCTTTGTCTCTGTGCCTTGGTCTCGCCACCATGGAACCCTTCTCGTCGCGCCGCAACGTGTCCGCTCAGCGTTCTGGGTGCCGTGGTCAACTGTCAACTGGCATCGTAGCAGGCGCCGAGTTTCGGATCAAGACCTGGAAGGCTTTCCCAGATAGCGGCGCCCCGCCTGTGACCAGGTGTTCGGTTGAGCAGTCCCGACCGGATTCGAACCGGCGTTTCCGGCTTGAAAGGCCGGCGTCCTGGGCCTCTGGACGACGGGACCCTGAGCCGACGGGAGGTTACCCCCGGCGGCGCTCACCCCAACCGCTGCCGGGCCCTGTCGATCCTCTCCAGGGCGGCGCCGCGGCCCAACGCAGTTATCGACTCGAACAGCGGCGGGCTCACCGACGACCCGGTCACAGCGACGCGAAGCGGCTGAAAGACCTTCCCCGCGCCTATGCCCAGCTTGCCGGGAAGCTCGCGCAACGCGGCCTCGACGCTCCCCACGTCCCACGATCGAAGACCCTCAAGGGCGCGGCGGCCCTCGTCGAGCGCGGCGGCCGCGCCCTCCGCGGACATCACCTTGGCCCACGACTTCTCGTCGTAGCCCTCAAGCTCGTTGAACAGGAAGACCACCTGCTCCCCGGCCTCGGGCAGCAGCTTGGTGCGCTCCTGGACCTCGGGACCGATCTCCTCGAAGCGCCGCCACTCCTCCGCGCTCAACCCCCTGCCGACGGCCTTCTCGACATGGGGGCGCACCGAGGCGTTGAACTCGCCCGCGGGCAAGGCCCTCATGTACTCGCCGTTCATCCACGCCAGCTTGGCCGGGTCGAAGGCGGCCGGGCTCTTGTTGACCGCGGCGAAGTCGAAGGCTGCCACGGCCTCATCGCGCGTGAACACCGTCGTCTCCCCGTCCGGCGACCATCCGAGTGTCGCCAGGTAGTTGAGCACGGCGGCTGCGAGGAACCCGTCATCACGATACGCCGACAGCGACGTCGACCCGTGACGCTTCGACAGGGGTTTGCCGTCCACGCCGATGAGAAGCGGCAGGTGGGCGTAGGCGGGCTCGGGACTAACCATCGCCCTGGTGAGCAGGATGTGCTTGGGCGTCGACGGCAGCAGGTCCTCGCCCCTGGCGACGTGGGTGATCTCGTAGTCGACGTCATCGACCGTCGAGGCCAGGTGGTATGTGGGTGTCCCGTCGCTGCGCAGGATGACGAAGTCGTCGATATCCCGGGCCTCGAAGCGCACCTCCCCACGCACCAGGTCGTCGAAGGTCACCGACTCGCCCTGGGGGATCGACAGGCGAATCGCCCCCGAGTCGAAAGCCTTCTCCGGCCTGCGGATGTAGTGGCCGGGGTGCCTGCCCTCCCGCTGCGCCCTGCGGCGCAACTCCTCCAGCTCGTCGGGGGGGCGGTCGTCGAAGTAGGCGACGCCCGACTCCACGAGTCGACGAGCCGCCTCCCGGTACCGGTCGAGGCGGTCCGACTGCCGACACGAGCCGCGGGGGCCGCCCGCCCCGGGGCCTTCGTCCCAATCCAAGCCGAGCCAGCGCATCGACCTCAGGATCTCGTCTTCGAACTCTCGGGTCGACCTCTCCCGGTCGGTGTCGTCTATCCGCACGATGAAGGCGCCCCCGTGACGGCGGGCGTAGAGCCAGTTGAAGAGGGCGGTCCGCGCCGCGCCGACGTGGAGGGCGCCCGTCGGCGACGGCGCCATCCGCACCCGGACGCTCAAGGGCCGGCCACCCGGTTGACCAGGGTCCCGATGCCGTCGATCTCCACTTCCATGACGTCGCCGGGCTCCACCTGGCCGACGCCGGAAGGGGTCCCGGTCAGCACCACGTCCCCGGGGAGCAGGGTGGTGAAGGCGGTGACGTGCTCAAGGATCTCGGCAACGCCGAAGATCATGTCGGACGTGAACCCGGCCTGGCGGACCTCGCCGTTGACCCGGCAGATCACAGCGAGGCGCTCCAACGGGTCGAGCTCGGTCTCGATCGCCGGGCCCAACGGGCAGAACGTGTCGAAGCCCTTGGCCCGCGCCCACTGGCCGTCCTTCCGCTGGAGGTCGCGGGCGGTCACGTCGTTGGCCGCGGTGTAGCCGAGGATGTGGCGAGAGGCGTCCTCCGCCTTGATGTTGCGGGAAGGTCGGCTGATCACCGCGGCCAGCTCGGCCTCGTGGTGGACCTCCCGGCTGATCGGAGGGTGCATCACCGGCTGGTTGTGGCCGATGACCGATGTCGCCGGCTTCATGAAGATCAGCGGCGCCTCGGGGATCTCGCCGTCGAACTCGGCGATGTGGTCCTCGTAGTTCTTGCCGACGCAGATGACCTTGGTCGGGATGACCGGCGAGAGCAGGTTGACGGCGGGCCACGGCACGACGGTCTCGGTGGGCTCCCACGCCACGAAAGGCGAGCCGCGGTAGACCAAGACTCCCTCGGCGTCGGCGACGCCGTAGGCGATGTCGTCGTCGGCCTTGATGCGAACGATCTTCATGGACGGGGACGGTACCTCGACAAGGCGCCTCGCGGCTCGGCCGGGGCGCCGGGGCCGTCAGGCGAAGTGGAGCCAGTGACGGAAGTCGTCGAGCTTGCCGGCCGCCGCCGCGGCAAAAAGCTCTTGCGCCTTCCTAGTCACAGGCCCGGGTTTGCCGTCGCCCACCGGGCGCCGGTCGATCTCCCGCACCGGCGTGACCTCGGCGGCGGTCCCGGTCAGGAAGACCTCGTCGGCGGCATAAAGGCCGCCGCGGGTGATGTCGACCTCGCACACCGTGTCGCCTTCGCTGCGGAGCAGCTCGATGACCGAGTTGCGTGTGATGCCCTCGAGGATCCCCGCCGAGACGGGCGGGGTGCGCACCTCGCCGTCGGCGACGACGAACAGGTTCATCCCGGTGCCCTCCGAGACGCCGCCCCGCTCGTTGAGCATGATCGCCTCGTCGAAACCCGCCGCCAGCGCCTCCTGCTTGGCGAGGACCGAGTTGAGGTACCCGCCGGAGCCTTTGGCGGTTGGTATCAGGGTCTCGTCCGAGATCCGCCTCCATGTGGAGATCATGGTCCTGACCCCGTTGCTGATGCCGTCGTCGCCCAGGTACGCGCCGAGAGAGATCGCCCCGATCATCGTGTGGACCGGGGCCGGGCCGGGGTCGAGGCCGATGGCGCCCAGCCCGTAGAACACCTGGGGGCGGATGTAGGCCGACTTCAGCCCGGTCGCCCGCAACAGCTCGAGACTCGCCTCGTCGAGCTGGTCGGCCGACCACCTCATGGGGATGGCGTAGGCCTTGGCCGAGTCCTCCAGCCGGACCATGTGCTCGTGAAGCCTGAACACCGCGGTGCCTTCCGGCGTGTCGTAGGCCCGGATGCCCTCGAAGACCGCCGAGCCGTATTGAAGGGCATGACAGAGGAAGTGGACGGCGCCGTCGTCCCAGCCGATGAGCTCGCCGTCGCTCCAGATGTGTGATGCGGGTTCCATGCCCCAAGGCTACACAACCGTCGGCGCTCTCTAGGGTGGTCGCCGATGCGCCGCATGTTGGCTTCGTGGTTCGGGACCGGGCTGATCGTCCGGCGAATCCGAGGCGACGACATTGGCGCCGGGACCGTCGGGACGATCTTCGCCTTCCCCGTCGCCCTCCTGACGGGGGAGTGGGGCGGCGCATGGGCCCAGGTCGTCGCCGTCGTCGTCATGTTCGGGCTCAGCGTCTGGAGCGTCGGGCGCTTCGCCGAGTCGGAAGGGGATGCCGGCTGGATCGTCATCGACGAGGCCGCAGGCTCGTTCGTCGCCGCGATCGGCCTCTCCTTCCGGCCCGAGGCGGTCGTCGCCTTCGTCGTCTTCAGGGCGGCCGACATCTACAAGACCCGTTTCCCGGGCGTGGCCGCCGCCGAGCGGTCGTTGCCGGGCGCCGTCGGCATCACCGCCGACGACTTGGTGGCCGGGGCCTACGGCTTGGCCGCGGGCCGGGTCGCCGCCGCCGTGTTGTAGATTTGGGGGAGGAGGTGCATATGGAGTGGCAGGTTTTCACAATCGTGGTCGGCGTGGACGGCTCGCCGGAGAGCGTCCGCGCCGCGGAGCACGCGGTCGGGATAGCCAGGCATTGGCGGGCGAAGCTCCTGATCGTCACCGTCGTGCGGACGCCGGAGGGATGGTGGGGGATCGGAGGGGCGCCGCCCTCGCCTGAGGCGTTGTCGGCCGCGCTCATTGAGGGGCAGCAGAAGATCCTCGCCGAGATGGAGGCGAGCCTCGACCTCGACGGCGTCGACTACGAGACCATCGAGGAGCTGGGCGACCCGGTGAGCAGGCTCCTGGCCGTCTGCGAAGCCGAGAAGGCTGATCTTCTGGTGGTAGGGCGAAGAGGGGCGGGCCTGGCGGAGCGGGTGATCCTGGGCTCGGTCGCCGACCGGTTGTGCCACTTGTCGCCGTGCCCGGTGCAGGTGACTCCCTGAGCCCCCCGGGCGCGTCGCTCGCTGAGCCGTCCACGCGCACCGCTCGCTGAATCCTCCGGGCGCGCCGCCCGTCGCCGTTGACCGCCCCAGGCGGCCGACCGCCCGACCCGGCTCTCCCGCCTACAGTCTCGCCCATGCCCACCGTCGCGGTCATTCCGGTCAGAGCTTTCGCCGAGGGGAGCCGGCGCCTCGCCGGCATGCTCGGCGATCGGGAGCGAGCCGCTCTTTGCAGGTCGCTGGCGGGTCACGTCGCCGAGACAGTCGAGTCCGCCGGCCTGCTTCCCCTGGTGGCCACGGCCGATCCCGAGGTTGCGGTCTGGGCGACCGGAATGGGCATCCCGTCGGTCCCCGACCCGGGGCAAGGGCTCGACGCCGCAGCGGCGGCCGGGGTCGAATGGGCCAGAGGGAGCGGCAGCGGGTGGCTCGTGCTTCACGCCGACCTTCCCCTGCTCGCGAAGGCCGACCTGGCTGTGTTGACCGCCCGGAGCGGGGATCTGATCGCCCCTTCGGCCGACGGAGGCACGTCGGCGATCTCGGCGGGGCGCCCGATCAGTTTCTCCTACGGGCCGGGCAGCTTCCATCGCCACCTGGCGCGGCTCCGCGATCCTGTGATCGTGGCCAGGGTCGGCCTTCTCCACGACGTCGATTCGCCTCGCGACCTTCTCTCGGCCCGGTCACATCCCCGCGGGCGGTGGTTGGCGGCATGAGCCTTCGGAGCATGGTGAGGCGATGGTTGGCGGCGTCGGTCGCCGCCGTCGATCCCGAGGAGCGGGCTGCGGCGGCGGTGAGACCCGACGGGCCAAAGACGGTCGTGGCTGTCGGCAAGGCCGCGGCCGCGATGTGCCGAGGGGCGGCAAGCGTCGTTGAGGGCCTGCACGGCGTCTGCGTCGCCGCCGCGCCGGGTGAGGCGCCGGACGGTGTCGAGCTCCTCATCGGCGACCACCCGCTACCCGGCGATAGGAGTTTCGAAGCCGGGCGCAGGGTGCTTGAGACCGCCGCCTCAGCGACCGACGGGCTTGTCGCGCTCATCTCCGGCGGCGGGTCCGCGTTGTGCGAGCAACCGCTCCCCGGAGTCGATCCCTCCTACCTCCGAGAGGTCAACTCGCTGCTTCTCGACGGCGGGGCCTCCATCGACGAGACCAACCTCGTGCGCCGCCACCTGTCGGCCGTCAAAGCCGGCGGTGTGGCCAGGGCCGCCGCCGGCGACGTGGAGACGTACATCGTCTCCGATGTCGGCGCCGCCGGGCCCGAGGTGGTGGCGTCGGGGCCGACCATCTACGCCCCGCCCGCCCCGGAGGAGGCGAGGGAAGTCATGGCCCGCTACGACATACCGCTCGACGCCGAGACTTGGGCGGCCGTCGTAGGCCCTCGCCCGGCCCCCGGGCGCGAGGTCGGGGTGACCGTGCTCGCCGACGGGCGAGTCGCCGCCCAGGCGGCGGTTGATGCCGCCGCCGCGGACGGCGTCGCCGGCCGGGTGGCGGACGGGTGGGTCGTCGGCGACGTCGAGAACGCCTTGGGCGCCTTCCTCGGAGAGACGGGGGCGCCGCTGATTGTGGGCGCCGGGGAGCCGAACGTCGTTGTGACGGGCGCCGGGTTCGGGGGGCGCAACTCACACGCGGCGCTCCTGGGGGCGCGGCGGATCGCCGGGACCGACGCTGTGTTCGCCGCTTTCGCCACCGACGGGGTCGACGGGAGGTCCGACGGCGCCGGGGCGGTCGTGGACGGGACGACCGTCGAGCGCGGCGGCGACCCGACGCCGGCGCTGCTCGACTCGGACTCGGCCACATACCTCGAGGCGACGGGAGACCTGACAAGGATCGGGCCCACCGGGACAAACGTCTCCGACCTTTGGCTCGTCTGGCGGCCGGCGAGCGTATATTGACCAGGTGTCTCCTGAGAGGGCGCGCATGGCGAAGACGGTTGTGATCACAGGCGGGACCGGCGGGCTCGGCCGTGCGTTGGCGCGACGGCTGATCGACGGGGGGCACAAACTCGTCGTCACCTACCTGCTGCCCGAAGAGGCCCGTTCCTTTGAGAAGGAGCTCAGCTTCAACGAGGACCAGGTGACCCTCATGCGGGTCGACGCCGCCAACCCCGAGGCGGTCGCCGCCCTCTTCGAGGATGTCGCCGAGAGCCTTGGCCCCATCCACGCGGTCTGCTGCCTGGTCGGCGGTTGGGCGGGAGGACGCGACGTCGAGGAGACCGACGACGTGAGGCTGGAGCGCATGCTCGACCTCAACCTCCGCTCCGCCTTCTACGCGGTCCGGGCGGCCGTCCCCTATCTGAGGGAGGCCGGGTGGGGCAGGCTCCTCCTCGTGGGAAGCCGCGGCGCCGTTGAGCACCCTCCCGGGCAGGCGGCCTTCAACATCGCGAAGGCCGGTGTGGCGGCTCTCGCCAAGAGCGTCGCCGCCGAGCTGGAGGGGACGGGGGTCACCGCCAATGTGCTGATGCCGTCGGTCATCGACACCCCGGCCACCCGGAAGTCGATGCCGTTCGCCGACTACGTCGACTGGCCGACGCCGGATGAGATCGCCGCGGTCGCCGAGTTCGCGCTGAGCGATGAGTCCGCCGTGATGAACGGCGCGGAGCTTTCGGTCTACGGTCAGGCGTAGAGCCGACTCGCCATGCCCCGAACCTTGCACGAGCTGCCCGAGCGCGTCGGCGTGCTTGAACCAACAACGGCCGGGCCGGCAAGCCGGGCTCGAGTGGTCCCGCCGGGCGTTCGGCTTGTGGAGCTGACGGGATTTGAACCCGTGACCCCCTCGTTGCGAACGAGGTGCTCTGCCAGGCTGAGCTACAGCCCCTGAAGGGAGATCAGGACTCTACCGCCGCCGGGGGCCCGACTCGACGGGTCAGCGAGTCGGGCAGATCCTCGCGCAGTCGCTCCTGGACCGCCGTCGCCGTGAGGTCCGAACGCGATCTCTCTGTGATGGAGCGGGCGACATCGGTCGTGCGGCGCAGGGCCGCGGTCATCCCGTCCGGGTAGTCGACGCCGAGCCGCCCTTGAGGAGGGCTTCGGTGATCTGTGCCTCGCGTACTCCTTCACCGCGTCGTGCACGAAACCCGCGTGCACCCTCCTCGGGGCGCCCCTCCAACACCTCGCCGACCTTCGAGAGCAGCCCCTCGGCCTCGGCGATCAACTCGGAGGCGGCGCCCCACTCCCCGCGGTGCAGGGCGCGGATGCCGTTGGCGGAACCCGGATGATCCTCCTGGCGGCGGCGATCGCCTTCTCACGCGCCGCGAAGCGGGCGTCGAGGACGGATCGGATCTCGTGGGCGAGCTCGACGCTCAATTGGCGATCACGCGGACCTGGGGCTCTTCCCACTCAGTCGGCCGCTCGCTCACATGCGCGGTCTTGAGGCGTTGGTCGCGCTGCCGCTTCATCTGACTGAGCGCGGCGACGTAGAGGCCGATCAGCGAGACGAAGAACAAGGCGACGAGAAACCACTCCAGCGAGGACAGCCGCCACGCCAGCGCGAAGCCTGCGACGGTGAGACCGACCAACGCGACCAACGTCCGGCGGCGACGGGTGCGAATCACGTCGCGGCTGCTGGCGGCGAGGTCGGCGGCCGTCTGCTTCTGCACGTTGGCCATGGAGTGAGTCCAGCGGTCGAACTCCTCAGTGGAGCTCAGGGTCGCCCCGCGTCGGTCGGAGAAGACAACGGGGAGCAAGAAGACGGCCCACACCGCCGCCACCACGAGTAGGGCGACTATGACGCTGACAACCATACCTTCAGACCTCTGTCGCGGGCACCGTAGCAGGGAGGGGCGCCGTCAATCAACGACCTCCGGCCTGACCCATTCGCCGGCTCTCCCGCCGGCCTTCCTGAGAAGGCGGATCGACTCGATGCTCACGCCTCGCTCAACGCCCTTAACCATGTCGTAGATGGTGAGCGCGGCGGTTGCCGCGGCGGTCATGGCCTCCATCTCAACACCGGTCCGAGCGGTCGTCGCCACCGTCGCCGTGACCCGGACGCCGCGCCCCTCCGACTCGAGGCTCACCTCCACCCCGGTGAGCGGGATCGGGTGACACAGCGGGATGAGTTCGGCCGTCTTCTTCGCTCCCGCTATGCCGGCCAACCTGGCCGCCGCGGCGGCATCCCCCTTGGGGAGGTCTCCCGCGGCGAATCGGGAGGCCAGCTCAGGGGACATGGACACAACACCCTCGGCCACGGCGACCCGGTCGGTCTCCTCCTTGTCGCCGACGTCGACCATGTGCGCCTCCCCCGCCTCGTTGAGATGAGCGAAGCCGCGATCACCCGTCACGCGATCACCCTTCATAGGGGTCCGCCCTGGTCTCGGCGCTTCTGAGTAGCTCCAGCGTCACGGCCCCGCCCTCGTCGACGGCGCTCACGCCGCGAGGCAGGATTGCGAAAGCGTCCGCCGCGGCGGCGCCGGTGAGGACGTTGGAGGCTTGGCTGCCGGTCGGGGCGGCGGCCCAGACCCCGTCGCGCTCCTCGACCCCGACCCTCAAGTAGACGGTCTTGGCGGGGTCGCCGGTCAACTTCCGCCCGGCGACGCCGGCGACCCGGGGGCGCAGCAACGCGGCGGCGCCCTGCATCGCGAGCAAGGCGGGGCGGACGAGAGTCTCAAACGCGATCAAAGCCGACACGGGGTTGCCGGGGAGGCCGAAGAAGAGGGCCCCGCCGATCTTGCCGAACCCGAACGGCTTACCCGGCGCCTGAGCCACCTGCATGAACTCGACGCCGACCTCGTCTCCCAGGACCGCCTTCGTCACGTCGAAGTCGCCCATAGACACGCCGCCGGAGGACACGATCGCGTCGGCGCCGGTCGCCGCCCGGCCGATCGCCGCCCGGAACGCGTCGGCGTCGTCGGGGACGCAGCCGTAGTCGTCCGCGACGGCGCCCGCCTCCTCCAACAACGCCGCCAACATCGGCCGGTTGGCGTCGCGGATCATTCCTGGCGCCAGATCCTCGGTCTCCGGCGGCGCCAGCTCGTCGCCTGTCGACAACACCACGGCCCGCGGGCGCCGGCTGACCTCCGGCTCGACGCAGCCGACGGCGGCGAGCGCCCCCACATGCATCGGGGTCAGGCGGGTCCCGGCGCCGAACACCTCAACCCCCGCCCGCGCGTCCTCACCGGCCGGCCGGACGTACAGCCCTTCGCCGGCGGAGACGCGAATCGTCGCCTTGTCGCTTTCGGCCGACGCGTCCTCGACGCGGATGACGGCGTCCGCCCCCTCCGGCATCGGGGCGCCGGTCATGATGCGGATCGCCTGTCCCGGCCCGACCGCCGTATCGGCGACCTGGCCCGCCGGGACGTCGGCGAGGATCTCAAGCACCGCTCCCGGCTCGGCGACATCGGCGGACCTGACCGCGAACCCGTCCATCGCCGAGTTCGCCCACTGAGGCACGTCGTGGGAGGCGACGACCGGCGCCGCCAAGACCCGCCCGACCGCATCGGCGAGCGGGACGGTCTCCGACTCAAGCCTCCTCACGGCGGCCAGGATCTCGGCCTGGACCCCTTCGAGCGGCCTCATCCGAGCACGCCTTCGCCGTAGCGGTGACGGCCCAACTCCACGGACGCGCGGAGCATGCTCTCGGGAGTGCCGACGTCGAACATCTCCCCCTCGGCCACGAGCCCGCGAAGGCGACGGCGCAACCCCAGCTCGTGTATGGCGTCGGTCAACTGATACTCCTCGTCGAGCCCGACCGGAGTCCGGTCGAGTGCGTCGAAGACCTCGGGTGTGAAGAGGTAACGGCCGACCAGGCCGTGTCGGGAGGGGGCGTTCTCGAGTCCGGGCTTCTCGACGGCGCCCCCTATCTCGAGGTAGCCGCCGACGACCTCGGACTCGGGGATCACCACCCCGTACTTGGAGAGGTACTCGTCGGTCAACTCCCTCAAGCAGACGACCGACACGCTCCCGTCGTCGCTCCCGGCGGCCAGGTGGGGGAGCACGTCGTAGCCGGGGCGGACGATGTTGTCAGCGAGGAGACAGAAGAAGGGGCGATCCCCGACCAAGTCGGCGGCTTGCCTGACCGCATGCCCGAGGCCGAGCGGCGCCTCTTGGACTACGGGTCGGATCCGGACGCCTTCGAGGCCCGGCAGAGGCCCCTCGGCGCTGAAGTGCCGAGCCACCAGGTCGCCCGCGTCGGCGTCGACCACGAGGATCGCCTCTGCGGCCCCTGCACGGGCAGCCTCCTCGACGGCGTATTGAACGGCGGGCCGGTCGACAACGGTGAGCAGGGCTTTGGGGACCACCCGGCTTGCCGGCCGCATCCGGGTGCCGCGGCCCGCCGCCGGGACAACGGCCACGTCGACGCTCACGTCGGCACCTTCGACTCCTGCCCCCTGACCATTCGGACGATGTTGTCCTTGTGGCGCCCGACGACCAGGGCGATCGCGGCCGCCAACCACACCAGAGCCGCCCCGGACACGTCTTCGAGCCAGACGGCGAGCGGCACGGTGGCCGACACTGCGAGGAGCGATGAGATCGAGGCCGTCTTGGTCAGCTTGGCCGTCAAGGCCCAGACGGCCACGACGATGAGGGCCGTCAGCGGCACGGTGAACAGCAACACCCCCAACCCGGTGGCCACGCCCCTCCCGCCCCGGAAGCGGTGGAAGACGGGGAAGCAGTGGCCGACGACGGCGGCCAGCCCGGCGGCGAAGGCCCAGTGGGACAACTCGACGACGGGTGCTGTCGCCCCGGACGCGGCCGCCACATGCCCCAGGTAGGCGCCGAGCACGCCTTTCAGCGTGTCGCCGACCAGGACCGCCGCGGCGGGGCCCTTCCCCACCGTCCTCAAGACGTTGGACATCCCCGGGTTGCCGCTCCCCTCCTCGCGGATGTCCACGCCGTGCAGCTTGGCGATGAAGACAGCGAAGTTGACGCTCCCGATCAGGTAGGCGGCCAAGAGGGCGAGTGCGATGAGCACGGGTCGATCTTATGGCGCCTCCCCGGCGGGGCGGCGGAGCTGGAGAGTGGAAGGGGTTGGGGAATGGAAGAGGTCGGCGCTCAGTTGTAGGGTTTGGCGGCCCCCGACTCCGAGCGGACCATCTGTCATGCCCACCTACGAATACGTCTGCAAGAAATGCGGCGAGAGCCTTGAAGTCCTCCAGTCGTTCTCGGACAAGCCGCTGAAGAGGCACAAGGGCTGCGGCGGCGCCCTCCAGAAGGTCTTCCACGCCCGCGGCATCGTCTTCAAAGGCTCGGGCTTCTACGCCACCGACAAGAAGGGCTCGAGCGGGTCGGGGAAGGCGAGCTCGCCGCCGCCGAAGAAGAGCGAGCCGAAGGCCAAGGCCGCCTCCTCCGGCTCGAAGGACTGACCGACGACACCCTTCCGTCGGGGGGCCGCCCCCCGTAGCTTGGGCAACATGCTGTGGCTGCAAACCCCGCCATGGGGCCGCTGGGCCGCCGCGCTGGCGCTGCTGTCGGCGGCGTCGTGGGTCGAGCTCCGGCCCGACCCGCTCGTCGACCACCCGTTCGCCGCCGTCCCCATCGCGGCGGGCGATGAGGTCAACGAGGCGAACACCGAGATGCGTCGCGTCCCAGCGGGGCTGCTCGACGCGGTGAGCCTCGGGGCGACGGCGGTTCGCTCGGTTGAGGAGGGCTCGCCCGTGCTGGATGAGGACACCGGCGCGCCGGGGTCGCAGGTCCCTGCCCGATGGTGGGTCGTCTCGGCGGACATCCCCTCGTGGGCCATGGTCGGCGACGAGGTGCGGCTCGTCATGTTGGGCTCGGGGGCCGTCGCTGAGGGCATCGTCGCCTCCCAGCCGAGCGACGACCTTTTGGAGTCGGGCAAAGGCGGGGTGGCCGTCCCCCCCGAGTCGGCGGACGAGGCTGCGGCGGCCGCCGCCGAAGGCAAGCTGGCGGTCCTCGTGTCGACGGGGTGAGCGTCGCTACCGTGCCGCTGTGCTCGCCGCCGTCGTCTGGGGCCTCATCCAGGGCCTGACTGAGTTCCTGCCCATCTCGTCGTCGGGTCATCTCGTTGTGGTCCCGGCTTTCCTCACCAAGCTCGGGGTGAGCGTCGCCCCGCCCGACCTCGCCGTCTCGGCGGTCCTCCACCTCGGGACGCTGCTCGCCGTCCTCGCCTACTTCCGGGCCGACGTCGTCAAGGTCCTGCGACTCCGCACCGACGCGGAAGGCCGCCGCATCGCCCTGCTGGTGGGCGTCGGGACGATCCCGGCGGTCATCGGCTTGGCGGTCGAGGACAGCCTTGAGCTGTTCGGGGAAACGGCGAGCAACGTCGGCTGGGCCCTCGTCGCCACCGGGGTGATCCTCATCATGGGCGGGCGCCTGGCGACGGGCGATCGGGAGTTGAAGGACGGGCGGGTCGTCGACGCGATCGCGGTGGGGGTCGCTCAGGCGTTCGCCCTGATCCCGGGGATCTCGAGGTCCGGTCTCACCATCAGCGCCGGCCACAGCCGACGTTTGGCGCCGGTCGAGGCCGCCAGGTTCTCGTTCCTTCTCGGGATCCCGGCGATCGTGGGCGCCGGAGCGACCCAGGCGCCGGAGCTGATCGGCGCCGGCAGGCTCGGGCTCGACTTGGTGGTCGGTTTCGCCGTGGCGGCGATCTCCGGGTATTTCGCCATCGCCTGGTTGCTGGCCGCCCTGAGGCGATCGGGTCTGGCGCCGTTCGCGGCCTACTGCCTCTTGGCGGGGCTCTTGACGGTGCTGATGCTCTGAGCGGGCTGCAACGGCCGGGCCCGCCCTACAAGACCGCGTCGAGGCCCAAGTGGACCCCGCCGGGCAGGTCGCGGACATGTCTCACGGCGTGAAGGGCGCCCGAGGCGAACGATTGGTACGACGTCGACAGGTGCTCGATCGACAGGACCTCGCCGGCGTTGGACAGGGCCACCTCCTGTTGGGAGATGAGACCGGGCAGACGGAGGGCGTGAACCCGCACCCCTTCGACGGCGGCCCCCCTCGCGCCGGCCACCAGCTCCTCGGAGGCTTCCGACGACGCCCCGCCGGCCGACGCCACCCCCATCGCCGACGCCAGGGCCGTGCCCGAGGGGGCGTCTGCTTTGTCGGCGTGGTGACGCTCGACTATCTCGACGGCCTCGAAGCGGGGAGCGGCCTCGGCTGCGAAACGCATCATCAACACGGCGCCGATGGAGAAGTTGGGGACCACCAGACAGGAGGTCTCGTCGCCCCAGAAGCTCTCAAGCTCGGCGAGGCGATCGGGGGTGAAACCGGACGTGCCGACGACGGTGGGGAGGCCCATGTCGGCCCAGGCCCGGAGGTTCTCCATGACGACCGGCGTCGGGGCGGCCTCCACCAGCACGTCGGCGTCGACGCGCGAGGGGTCGGCGACGACGACGCACCCGGCGACGGTCTCGCCGGCGAGCAGCGGGTTGAACATGGCCGTGGGTGTGATGTCCGCGGCGGCGACTGCGGCCGAGGCGACCGCGTCGGCCAGCTTCCCTCCGGCCCCGGAGATCGCCAACCGAATCATCGGCCTGTCTCGGCTAGTCGTGTGCCGCACATACAACGCCCCCTAACTGGTCTCCTGATGCTCTGGATTCGCCTATACCGTAGTCTGTGCATTGAGAATGGCTCCCGGGCCTCAGGCGGGGGGCTCGTCAGTCCATGACGACGGCGACGCCGGCGAAACCGCCCGCGAACGCGCCGAACAAGACACCGGGAAGGACGGCCGTGGCGAAGGCGTCCGCGAGGTCGAGGTCGGCGATCATCATCACGGCGACCATGATGACGGCGATGGACGCGGGGATCCCGATCACCGCGCCCACGAAGACCGCCTTGGCCATTCGCGCTGCGGCCCCGACTCCGTCCTCGGCTGCTTGCTCCGACATGAGCGCCAATGATGGCAGGTCCGCTTCGACCGGGCGATTCGCGACCCGCGGGCCCGCCTCGGCCGGGCCGTCGCCTACGCCGAGGCGCCTACCCCTCAGGGGCGAACAGCCGCTGGAGAGGCCCGTATCCCCGGAACATGCCCAGAGTGATCCCGAACAGCAGGGCCTGATACACCCCCGACAGCGGCTCGGGTCCCGAATCGGCCTCTGAGCCGCCCGGCTCCCCCCCGCCTTCAGGGCCGGCGGGGGCGCCTGTGGGCCCGGCGGACTCGCCCGTCACGCCCGGAACGGTGGGTTGCAGGTCGGGCGCAACATCGGTGGAAGGCGGATGATCGGCCCGATCGTTCGGCCCCTGGTCGTCGCTCACGATGATGATCCGACTGTCGTCTTCCACAACGGTCCTGGATCCGGGCTCGCCCGCAGCTATCAGATCCAACACTACGGGGCTGATCGTGGCCGGAGGGGCAGGAATGGTGGTTGTTGTCGCCGCCGCTGCGCCCGACGAACTCTTTGCCAAGCCAGGTTCGGCGGGGGTGGGCGACCCCGATTGGCCGGTTGACGGCGACGATGATTGGCCCAGCAGCTCATGCGCCTTCTTGCGATTCGCGTCGGAGCACCGATTCCGGTATTTGTGACCCGTCCAATGCGCCGCAACACAATCGGCCAATGACTCGTTCTTAGCCAGATCGTATCCGCCCAGCTCCCAGAGGAAGTGGTGCGCCAATTCATGGGCTGCGATGAACCTTCGACGGTTCCATGAGTCGTCCAAGAGACCGCTACTGAAGCAGATCACGGGAGGGTTACCCCGTTGATAGGTGGCCGTCACGTTGCCGTGTGCACCGGCGGTGCATGTGCCGGAGCGAAAGGCGACCTCTCTCCATCCGGGGAGACCCTCGACCATCTCCCGGACCCCGGCGGGGACCTGCGACGGCGGCGGGATGGCGACAGTTGTCGTCGTAGTCACGGGCGGGACCGTGGTCGTGGTGGTGACCGGGCGGGCGACCGTCGTGGTTGTCGCCCACGAGCCAGGCACCGTCGTGGTGGTGGAAACTGCGGTTGTGGCGGTCGTTCGGGCGACCGTCGTGGTTGTCGTCGAAGGCGGAGGCGGCGCGGGAGCCGTCGTCGTGGTGGTGGTGGAAGGCGAAGGGGCGCCGGTGGTCGTTGTAGTCGTAGTTGTCGGCTGAGTTGTAGTTGTCGTCGCTGCTACTGAGCATGTGAGCGCCTGGAACTCAGAGTGCGGCGTGCCGGCCCCGTAGTCGATTCCCTCGCTCGGCAGATACCAGACGCGGACACCGACCCTTGCCTTGAGCCTGCCTTCATTCAGGCATTGGAGCGAGACGGTCAGGATATCGGAGTGGGGGGCGCTGATGTGGGTGCCGACGCCCTTGGCGCCGTACACGGTCTCCAGCAACTCTTTGGCGGTCGAGCTGGTGACGACGAAGCTCGCTTCCTTGGCCACATAATCCTCTCCGTTCACTGGAGCGGGTTGCGGTGTGTTCTTGTCGGCGTCCCAGATTTGGATTGTTGCGTAATCCACCGCGTCGCCGCTGTCGGCCAACGCTATGCTCGCCCCTGTCGTCAGAAATAGTAGGATGACGACGAGTGCTAAGATGGGCCATAGAGCCGAGCAACGAGAAGACAAACATGCAGTGGGCTTCGTCGGATAACTCGGGCCGCTCGACGAGTAGGACAAAGACGACGAGCGAGGAGCCAGCCTCCCACGGTGTGATGCGAACATCTAGACACAACATTGTAGCACAGTTTCTCGAGAAATACAAGTAGGATTTTTCGCGCATCACAGGGAAGGGGCCGGGCGACCCCGGCGCCCTCAGAGCCGAAAGGTCTCCCACGGATGGTCGCCCGGGATCCCCCAGACCGCCCTCATTCGCCGTTCCGTCGGCTCAATGATGACCGCGCCGCAGGTCCCCACGTCGGACATGTCGTCGACGCGGCGGGAGACCCGGGGGTCGGCCAGGAGCGCGTCCGCGTCGTTGGCGAGTCGGGCCCCGACCTCGAGGCGGATGGTGCTGCTGTCGACCAGCTCCCGGCTGCGCACGCCCTCTTCGGCGGCTGTTCGTCTGCTGAGGCAGTGGTTGGTGTGGACGATGGGTTTGTCGCGGCTCCGAGTGATCTTGTGCTTCCTCGGCATCGCTTCGATGTTCACACCCTCCCCGTCGGGGCCCATGATCTGGTAGTTGTGCCCGCCGGCGAGGTCGGCGCCCACCACCGCGTCGACCGCCGACTCGAGGTCCGTCTGCTCCAGGATCTTGCGAACGACAAACGGCCAGGTGACGCCGGGTTTTCCGATCGAGGTCAGGTTGTTGATGCCGACGGAGAGACCCGCCTCGTTCATCCCCATCTGGCCAAGGCAGCCGGTGGTTGTCTGCACGACCGCGGCCGGGCCGACCAGCGGGTCGAGTTTCAAGATCATGATGAACTCCCCCGCCGAGGCGTGCATGTCCCAGGTGGCGGCGTAGAACCGCAGGCCGGGGTTGAGGACCGCCGTGCAGTTGTGCTCCTCCGGGGCCGCGTCGACCTTGGCCCGGACCGCGTCGACGAGATCGGTGAACCCGCCCACGACCACCGCCTCGGCGGGTGTGATGCCGGCTGCGCCTGACATGGCGACCATCTCGGCGTAGAGCTCGGAGGCGTAACGCTCGTGGTGCTCCAAGGTCTCCTCCGCCGACTCCACGATGAGGTTTCTGTCGGCGACTCCTCCGCTCCAACCTTCCTGCGAGCTGAGCCTGATCCGCTCTTCGAGGTACTTGCGGATCATCGGGCCGCAGGACTCGCCGTGGCCCTTGCCGAGGTCGGCCGAGTCGCCGAATACCTCCAGCACTCGCAACGATCCGCCGTACATGGCGCACAGGCTACACGGCGGCCGACGGCCCCCAGCGCGAAGCGTTCTACCCGCCCCCGTTACCC
>Ga0209457_1000090_pt1 | contig 33833 bp, 36 predicted proteins | sample WorMetHEROISLAND_5_FD_187410 | JGI IMG/M metagenome (GOLD analysis project Ga0209457, IMG submission 187410) | Marine gutless worms symbiont microbial communities from Max Planck institute for Marine Microbiology, Germany - Olavius sp. 5 HERON... ... | reverse complement strand
GCGCCGGGGACGTTGCCATCACCCGCTCCTACCTCTCAACTCTCCGCAAACAATCCGACGATCTTTTCAACTCGCTCGTCCTGACCTTCCAGGGCCACCCCCCAAAGCCCCAATTGGAGTAGCTGAACAGTTACAATATCTTCTCGCTAACACCTCTCTAAGCCTTTGTTTCCAGGTTTCTCCGCGTCGTTCCAAAAGAGTTGCACCCTTCTTCTTTTGGCTCCGAAGAGCTTACTCGATATTGTCTTTTTGCTGCCAATGAACGCGAATGGAGGTGTTGTTATTGATTTGTCGGTCCCAGGATTCGATGGCAGAGATATCTTTGGATTATGGATACCTGGAAGCAACCGAGCTATCACACGACTACTGTTTCAAGGTGCCTTATATCGACACCCACCGAATAGAGCCGGTATCCAGTCCCCCTGTTTACTCCCCCCTCTCCCCCGGAACCGGTCTTGGCACACACTTTGTTCAAACCAGTTGTCAGCACCGAGCTGTCGGGAATCTCACCCCGGCGGCTATCGGTTACCATCCCATGGTCCGTAATCGTTCGGCGGAGTCGAGTGTGAGTAAAGACCAGGACATGCGAGGAGAACTACTGACCCGATGAGTCCTGAGCAATCGCGGCGGCGCGATATTTCTCGCTGTGCTGGCGGTGACGGCGATTGCCGTGCCGGTAATGAACCAGTGGGTGCCCGAGTCTTCGCCGCTGCACGTGCCTACCTTCGTGGTCACCCTGATAGGCAAGTACCTATGCTATGCCCTGCTCGACTTGGCGCTCGACTTGGTGTGGGGTTACCTAGGGATCCTCAGCCTGGGTCACGGCGCCTTCTTCGCCCTTGGTGGCTATGCCATGGGCATGTACCTGATGCGGCAGATCGGTGCCCGCGGCGTGTACGGCAATCCGGAGCTGCCCGACTTCATGGTGTTCTTGGACTGGACCGAGTGGCCCTGGTATTTGGTACGGCTTCGACAACTTCGGCTTCGCGATGGTGATGGCGCTAGCGGTGCCCGGGTTGCTAGCCCTGGTCTTCGGCTGGCTGGCCTTCCGCTCGCATGTCACGGGCGTGTACCTGTCCATCATCACCCAGGCCCTCGCCTATGCGCTGATGCTGGCGTTTTTCCGCAACGACATGGGTTTTGGCGGCAATAACGGTCTTACCGACTTCAAGGACCTGCTCGGCTCCGACCTGCAGGCCGCTGAAACCCGGATCGCACTTTTCCTCTGCTCCGCCGCGGCACTCGCCGGCGGCTACCTGCTGTGTAACCGGCTGGTGAGCTCGCGTCTGGGACGGGTGGTTATGGCCATGTGCGACGCCGAGGGGCGCGTGCGTTCCCTCGGCTACCGCGACGGGCGGATCAAGCTGTTCGTGTTCACCGTCTCGGCCATGATGGCCGGAGCAGCGGGCGCCCTTTACGTGCCACAGGTCGGCATCATCAACCCCAGCGAGTTCGCACCGGTGAACTCGATCGAGGTGGTGATCTGGGTGGCTATCGGTGGACGCGGCACCCTGTTCGGTGCCGCCGCAGGCGCGGTGTTGGTGAGCTACGCCAAGAGCTAGTTGGCCATGTGGTCTACTCGGGAATCTGGCTGTTCTTCCTCGGGCTACTGTTCGTCGTAGTGACCATCGCACTACCGCGCGGCTTAGTGGGGTTCATCCCCGGAGGCCCACGTTCACCGCCGACCACAACCAAGCCGGTAGGCACCCCGGACACAACCAAGGTTGCGGCCGGGGATGGCGCCGAGGACTGGAGTCCCGTCGCATCGAATAGGACACAGCCGAACGATCAGCCGGAGACCTCGGTGGACCGAGATCTCTCGGCCGCTTCACCCCTGCCGACGAGTCGAAGTCCATGAGCGTGAACCGGCACATCGCCGCCGACACCCTTCTGTACCTCGACGACGTGGCGGTAAGCTTCGACGGACTCCACGCCATCGACGGGCTCAGCTTGGTGGTGGCCGAGCGTGAGCTGCGCTGCATCATCGGACCCAATGGTGCAGGCAAGACCACCCTGATAGACATCATCATGGGACGCACCCGTCCCGACCGGGGAAAGGTGATCTTCGGCGACCAGATCGACCTCACGCACCTGGACGAAGCATCTATCGCGAACCTGGGGATCGGCCGCAAGTTCCAGAAACCCACGGTGTTCGTAAACCACACGGTGTTCGAGAACATTGAGCTGGCCCTTGGCGGCCGGCGTGGCGTGCTGGAGAACCTATGGTTTAGACTGTCTGCTGCGGACCGCGAACGTATTCACCAAGTGCTGGAGACCATCGGCCTCGCCGAGGAATGCGCGCAACCTGCGGGCGAGCTGTCCCACGGCCGGAAGCAGTGGCTGGAGATCGGCATGCTGCTGGCCCAGGAGCCCAAGCTGTTGCTGGTGGACGAAGCCCGTTGCCGGGATGACCGGACAGAAAACGGAGCGCACGGCCGAGCTGTTGACCCGGCTGGCCGAAGATCACTGCGTGGTAGTGGTGGAGCACGACATGGACTTCGTGCGCGCCATCGCGCACCGGTCACCGTACTGCACCAGGGCCGCGTCCTGGCAGAAGGCTCCATGGAGCAGATGCAGCACGACCCGCGTGTGAACCAAGTGTATCTCGGTGAGTGAAGCGAGCCCCGCCATGCTCGAGCTGACGCGGCTCGACCACCACTACGGCGAGAGCCACACCTTGTGGGACCTGGATTTCAGCGTGGAAGCCGGCTCGCGCACCTGTCTGATGGGTCGAAACGGCGCCGGCAAGACCACTCTGCTCAAGTGCATCATGGGTCTGGGGCCTGTGAGCGGCGGTGAGATCCGTTTTCAGGGTCGGCGCTTGGAGCACGCGAGTCCCGAGGCGCGGGTCTGCGCCGGAATCGCCTATGTACCCCTAGGCCGCGACATCTTCCCACGGCTGACGGTGGAGGAGAACCTGCGCATCGGACTCGGTGTTCGCCCACAGCTGCGCCACATCCCCGATCTCGTGTTCGAGCTGTTCCCGGTGCTGAAGGACATGTTGCGCCGTCGCGGCGGTGATCTCTCCAGTGGCCAACAACAGCTCGCCATCGGCCGTGCGCTAGTGCTACAACCGTAGCCTGCTGTTGCTGGACGAGCCCACCGAAGGCATTCAGCCCAACATCGTTCGGGAGATCGGCGACCTCATCGCCACCTCAACGAGAGCCTCGGCTTCACGGTGCTGCTGGTCGAGCAGAAGCTCGCGTTCGCGCACCGGGTCGCCGACCACTTCACTATCTTGGACAAGGGGCGCAAGGTAGCCGCAGGCGTCATCAACGAACTCGAAGACTCGGTGGTCCGGCACCACCTCTCGGTCTAAGAGGCGCCCGGAAATTAACACATTGATTTTAAATCATAAAACATATACATTTTGTGGTTTTATGCGATCTAATCCCGGAGTTCTCCAGGACTGAAGAAACGATTCAATCGGCTGTCAGGTACCCGAGTGACCTCACCGATGAAGAAGGGGAAATCCTTGAGCCCATCATCAACGAATTGGAATCCTATACCATCGGACGCCCACGAAAAAGTGATCTTCGCGAACTCCTAAATGCCAGTTTTTATTTGGATAAAACAGGTTATCCCTGGCGGTATCTGCCAAAAGACTTCCCTCCCTACAAGCTCGTTAATTACTACTATAATAAGTGGACAGATAATCGTTTGCCAGAGAAAGTCAATACGGTGCTTCGTCAGCGGTTACGCCAAAAAAAGACCGAAAGCCAGATCCAACGGGAGCAATTATTGATAGTCTAAAGTGTCAAGGAAACCCCGGAATCCTATGTAGAATTGGGATTTGACGGGGGCAAACTCGTTAAGGGCAGAAAACGACCTATCGTTGTCGATACAATCGGTTGCGTGCTCGTCGTCCGGGTACACACCGCCAATGTATTTGGCGGTAAAGTCGCTCGTCAAGTCATTACGAACCTGTTCCGGAGCGTCGCCATTTTTCGCGAAACCCGAAATGGGGTCCGTCCGATGCCTTCGGCAGCCCACGTTCGTCCTGCGTCCGTCCCAAGCGCGCACTACGCGCGGCGCCAGGACTCCCGCAATGACTTGACGCCGTGTCGCATGGCCTTGCCTTTCGTCTCCGCCGGCGCTCACGCGCCGCACTCCGACGAAACACTCGGCCCGACGGCTACGCGGGGATCGTCGCACTCCGCTCGTCGCTTATGCTCCCTCGCTTTCCTATGCTCCTCCTTCGATCCTCCATACCGTCAAAAAAATCTGGGGCGATCATGCCGATTTCGGTGTGGACCTGTCTAACTGGGTCTTGACCCAATTCGAGTGCCCGCTCGAAGTCGTTAGAAAGAAAAAGGGATAGCGAGGTTTCCGCATTTTACCTCGCCGCTGGGCGGTCGAGAGAACATTCGCCTGGCTGAGTCGATGGCGTCGATTGAGTAAAAATTATGAACGGAAACTAACTTCGAACGAAACACAGGTTTATTTCGCATCCAGTCGTTTGCTTCTCCGGCAAATCTGTAATCATCAGACACCCTATAAAATGGCTGTTCGCTGAGTTTTCATTATTAATAAATTTTTAGACAGACTCTAAGCCACTGCGCCCGGGCGATCAGGCTGTCGTCAACAGCATCCCCGCGTGCTCAATGAAGGCGATGACCCGTTCGAGTCCTTTCCCCGTCTTGAGATTCGTGAAGACGAAGGATTGTTCGCCACACTGTGCACGGGCGTCGCGGGCCATCACCTCCAGGGACGCGCCGACGTAGGGCGCCAAATCGATCTTGTTGATCACCAGGAGATCCGAGCGTGTGATGCCGGGGCCGCCCTTGCGCGGAATCTTGTCCCCTGCCGAGACATCGATGACATAGAGCGTCAGGTCCGACAGCTCGGGACTGAAGGTGGCGCTCAGGTTGTCGCCGCCACTCTCCACGAATACTTAGGTCCAGGTCATCGAAACGATCACACAGAGACTCTACCGCCGCCAAGTTCATGGAGGCATCCTCGCGGATCGCCGTGTGCGGACAACCGCCGGTCTCCACACCCAGGATGCGTGCCGATTCCAACGCCTCGTGACGGGTGAGAAACTCGGCGTCCTCGCGAGTATAGATATCGTTGGTGACGACGGCGAGGCCGTAGCCTTCACGCATGTGCCGGCAAAGCTCGAGCAGCAGCGCGGTCTTACCGGACCCCACGGGTCCGCCGATGCCGACACGCAGCGGGTTGCCCTGTGTCATGGATGTGCCCTCCGAATTGGGGCGGCTCTTCCGGAACGACGCGGAGAAACTTGACAACAAAGACTTAGCCGACCGTAGGGTGGGCTGTGCCCACCATTGTGCTCACTCGATATTTTCTGCGGGGAGAAAATTCAGCCGCAAATAAACGCCAATGAACGCAAATCTATCCAAGAAAAGTCAACGAGGATGAACCGACCTCTCGGCGTGTTCTCGGATGTGCATTTGAAGTCGGCAAAGTCTTGGGTCCTGGAAGTCCGTGTATGAGAAGGCTTTGTGCCTCGAGCTGGCCGACCAACGAATTCCTTGTCGAGTGGCAAAAGGAGTGAGTAGTTCGCAGCCGAATATTTCCACGTCGTTTCAGAAGAGCCGCACCCATCATCGCCTATTCGAGTCGTGCGCTTGGCGCCATTGTATCCCGCTCACGAGCGAAACAGCCGCGTGTGCTGCGCTTCGTGGCGGGAGCTGGCGATGACCTGCCCCGGCGCGCCACCGGCGATGTACTCGTCGGCGAGCACCAGACCTTCGCGCACCAGCCGCGGGATCAGTCCCCCGGCTTCGAACAACAGCCGCTGTCCGGCACTCTGGTCCAGAGGCACCAGCTTGATGGCGACCGTGGTCATGTTCTCGCACCAGGACCAAAGGAGGGCCGTACCCGCCTCCGCCACCGGTATCTGCCAGTGCGCCGCGGCGAGCGCGAACAGCGCGGCGAAGCTCGCCGCGTCGTCGCGCTGCCAGGGCCCAGCCTCGGCTAGATCCAGCCCCACGAGCATACGTGCGAGGGCGTTTCCCAACTGCCGGTCGGTGAGTCGCAGCTCGGCACTTTCCCGGCAGGCGATGAGCCAAGCACTGAGGTGCCGGGACGAGCCCGCATCGCCGGCGCACCAAGCCGCGTGCAAGCGGGCAAAACAGAGCAGATCTAGCCGCGCTACACTGTGCTCGAGCAATCCCAGGATCCAGTCCCGGGCGCTCGCCTCGTCAGGCACCCAGCCCACGGTGACCGCCTGCTCCAATCCGTCCGAATAGGCGTAAGCACCCACGGGCAGTACCGGACTTGCGAGCTGCAGGATCCGGGTCAGGACCGCCACACCCAGGCCCGTCGGCGGCGTCTCAGCCGTGGATCCGGTGGTCTCGGGACCCATGGCTGTGTGCGTGATGATGTCCGGCGTAGGCCCTGGCTTCCGGCTCGAAGGGGGCTCGCCGCGCCGAAACCTCGAAGCCGAGGCCCCGTAGCATGTCATCCAGCACATGGTCGTGCCGGAAACGTAGCCAGCCATCGCCGATCTCCACGGCGACATGACGGTTGCCAGGTGATAAGCGGCGCGGGCGAACTCCCGCACGATCACGGCCGCGATGCGCGACAGCTCCTCGTCGGCGGCACGCACCGCCACCACGCGACCACACCGGGAGCGCAGGTAATCGCCACCACGCAGCACTCCGCCCCGGGGGGGGCATGATCGCCGCGGGCGTCGCGTCGTCCCGCACCACGCGCAGCCGGGTACGCTGACGCTGCTCGAAGCTCAGTGTCACGGTCGTATCCCGGACCGCGGGCCCGTCCACCCGCGCCACCAATTCCAGCAACCCCGTCGGGACATTCATGGCCTCGGCCCTCGGCTCAGAACAGGAAGTAACGCTGGGCCATGGGAAGCACCAGCGCCGGCTCGCAGGTCAGAAAGCGCCCGTCCGCGCGCACCTCGTAGGTCTGCGGATCCACCTCCATCCTCGGACAGTAATCATTGAGCTTCATGTCGGCCTGGTCGACGCTGCGCGTGCCGCCGACCGTTACGCACCGCTTCTCGAGGCCCAGTCGGCCGGCAATATCCTGCTGCGCCGAGCGCCGGGACACGAAGGTCACGGAAATGCTCGAGGGGGACGTGGCCAAAGGCGCCGAACATGGGCCGGTAGAGCACCGGTTGCGGTGTGGGTATGGATGCATTGGGATCGCCCATGGGCGCCGCCACGGTGAATCCACCCTTGATGACCAGCAACGGCTTGACACCGAAGAAGGCGGGCTTCCACAGGCACAGGTCCGCGAGCTTGCCGACCTCGACGGACCCCACCTCGTGGGCGATACCGTGGGTAATGGCAGGGTTGATGGTGTACTTAGCCACATAGCGCCGGGCGCGCAGATTGTCGCTATCGGCCGGGTCGCCCTCCAGGGCACCGAATTGCACCTTCATCTTATGCGCCGTCTGCCAAGCGCGGCACGCCACCTCGCCGACGCGGCCCATGGCCTGGGAATCCGAGGCGATCATGGAGAAAGCCCCCAGGTCGCGCAGTATGCCCTCCGCGGCGATGGTCTCGCGACGGATGCGTGACTCCGCGAAGGTCACATCCTCGGGGATGCGCTTGTCCAGGTGGTGGCACACCATGAGCATGTCCAGATGCTCGTCCACGGTGTTGGCGGTGTAGGGCCGAGTGGGATTGGTGCTCGACGGCAGCACGTTGCGCTCGCCGCAGGCCTTGATGATGTCGGGCGCGTGACCGCCGCCGGCGCCCTCGGGGTGATTAGGTATGAATGGCGCGCCCGTCGATGGCCGCGAGGGTACGTTCCACGAAGCCGGACTCGTTGAGGGTGTCGGTGTGGATGGCCACCTGCACGTCCTCGGCGTCGGCCACGGCGAGGCAGTTATCGATCGCCGACGGCATGGTACCCCAATCCTCGTGCAGCTTGAGGCCCAAGGTGCCAGCGGCTACCTGCTCGTGCAGAGGCTCCGGCAAACTCACGTTGCCTTTGCCGAGGAAGCCGAAGTTCATGGGCCAAGCCTCCGCGGCCTCCAGCATACGCGCGATGTTCCACGGACCTGGGGTACAAGTAGTAACGTTGGTACCCGCCGCCGGGCCGGTGCCGCCCCCCAGCATGGTGGTGACGCCCAACATCAGCGCCTCCTCCACCTGCTATGGGCGTCGATGGCGCCCGCGGTGAAAATCATCCCCTCGCCGGCCACGATCTCGGTCGCAGCGCCGATAATGAGGTCTACGCCGGGCTGCACGTCGGGGTTGCCGGCCTTGCCCAGGCCCGCAATGCGTCCGCCCTTTACGCCCACATCGGCCTTGACCACGCCCCACCAGTCGAGCACCAGAGCATTGGTGATCACCAGATCCATCACCTCACCCGCGCCGCGCTGGCTCTGGCCCATACCGTCGCGGATGACCTTGCCGCCGCCGAACTTCACCTCCTCGCCGTAGAGGCAACGATTCTCGTCCACACGCAGGAACAGCTCGCTGTCCGCTAGGCGCACCCGGTCGCCGACCGTCGGGCCATACATCTGCGCGTAAGCGTTGCCATCGATACATGTGCTGCCGGTGTTGGTCATCGATTCAGCTCTCCAGTGCGCCGCTCACGGTGCCGGTGAATCCGTAGACGATGCGATTCCCGGCGTAGGCAACCAGGGTAACCTCACGCTCCTGCCCCGGCTCGAAGCGCACCGCGGTGCCGGCAGGAATGTCCAGCCGATAGCCCCGCGTCGCAGGACGATCGAAAGCGAGGGCCCCGTTGGTCTCAAAGAAATGGCAGTGGGAGCCGACCTGTACCGGCCGGTCGCCAGTATTGGCCACGGTCAGGCGAACCCGATCTCGTCTGCTGTTGAGCTCGATATCGCCGTCGCGGACGATGATTTTACCAGGGATCATAACGCGCTCCTCAGATGCTGGTACAAGAGTACCGAAGTGTCGATAACATCTATCCGGTTCATCCACTGGAAATTATTTTGCCACCAATGAACGCGAATCAACGCAAATCGGTGCAACCAGCTCGCCATGATCGACGCGGTGGTTACAAGGCTATGTTTTCTGTTTATACGCGCTCACCCGGCCATGGCCATCCATTCTTGATCTATTTGCGTCCATTTGCGGCTATATCTTCCGGGAAATTCCTGCTCGCCCTTTGTTATCGGTTGTTGAGAGCTTCCGTACTAGTCTCAGCACACATTTGATTCCACCAAACCAATCCGTCGACGACTATAAGCCTTCTCGCCCCTGGCGGGAGAGGGGTTGGGGAGAGGGGGAGCAAAAACGGAACTTCGGCACTGGCTTCGTCCACCCCATGGCCCATGCTCGTCCAGCGGACTCGAGTGTGAGTGAAGACCGGCTTCAGACGATGGGGTCGTGTACGGCCACCAGCTTGGTACCGTCGGGAAACGTGGCCTCCACCTGCACCTCGTGGATCATCTCGGCGATGCCCTCCATCACGTCGTCGCGCCCGAGCACGGTAGTCCCATAGCTCATGAGATCCGCCACCGTGCGCCCGTCCCTCGCGCCCTCCAGGATGGCGGCGGAGATATAGGCCACCGCCTCCGGATAGTTGAGCTTCAAGCCTCAGGCCTTGCGCCGTTCCGCCAGCAACGCCGCCGTGAACAGCAGTAGCTTGTCTCTTTCGCGGGGTAATAGCTCCACCGTTGCGGTCTCCTCGTCGATTCGATGCCGACGCAATGCCAAGCTCAGGTAGCCCAGATATGCGGTGCCACCGGGGCGAGACCGGTGATCCGGGGTCGCAGAACCCACCACCAAGCCTCCAGTTACCGGCGCAGCGGCGCGAGACCCGCCGCCAGGATTCGGCAGGCGAGCAGGCCATCCACCAAGCTCGCGGCCACCAAGCAGGTCTCCGGTGTCCCGATAGCCGACCGCACCACAGCGAGGTCCTGCGCATCCGCCGGATGCGCCAGAAGGGTGCCGACCGCCGTAGTTCCGGCAAGACCGAAGGGTTGCTGCAGAAATCGACTCCCTCCACGGAGCCGGCTTCGCTCCACCAGCAGCGGGTGGTCGTCCCTGAACACCTCGAGCGATGGAATGAACTCGCCGCGGGTAAAGCGCTCCCCGCAGGCAGGGCGCCCGAGGCCCCAGGCGTCCCAGGCCAGCAGCCGGCTTCCCGTCACCAGCTCCAATCGGGTGCGGCTACGGCAACGGGCGCCGTCGAAGAGGATGGTCTCCGCCGGGAGCCACTCCAGGGTCGCGCCAGCAACCAGCTGCAGGTGCTGCCGGACCTGGGATGTGGCGCCGGCGCTGCGGTAGACCTTGCCGGACGCAGGCGTCGTGATCAATGTCTGGGTACCGGCGGCGCAGGCCAGGGTGACCGTGATGCGATCGCCACCGACTAGACCGCCCGGTGGATGTAGCAGATACAGGTGGCAGGTGGACCCCTCCGGATAGAACGGGGACTGTACCATCAGGGGACCCCGGTGGCGGCGATGCCCCACGACAGTACGCCTACCACGGGCACAAAATCCGAGCTCCAGCTCCCCGTGCCAGTCGGCCGTGTCGATGCGCTCAGCGCCGACCGCCACGGAGAGCCACCCAGCTCCGGGGCTGCTGCCGACCCACCGCGGCGCGCACGTGCGGCAAAATGAATGCCGCCACCGCCGCGACCAAGACCCGCGCAACTGCGCTCTCGAAGTGCAAATGGGCACTCTCGGAGCAGCCGACGGGCACCGCATGGCCGCCGTGGGCCTGGGCTCCGGCGGCGATCAACGTCAAGATCGAAGCAATGGCGACATGGCGAAAGCGAATCATGGAATTATCTCCTCTCGGGGGTGAAAAGAGCGAAAGCGGCCGAACGGGCGTGGATGACGGCTGAAATCAGGCGATTGCCAGAAAATAGTGTGCCGGATTGTGCCGGATTTTCGTTCATTGTGGAGCTTGCGCACTGTCTCCCTATCACGCCGCCCCGCCCTGAAACCTAGCGATCCACACCGCCCCGTGGTTTCGAAAAGCCCCCCAGAGCGTCGCCATTTTTTGCGAAACCTGAAATGGGGTCCGTCCGATTTCAGGTGCAAAAAATCAGTCGACGGCCATGGCCTTCGGCGGTCCACGTTCGTCCTGCGTCCGTCCCGGCGCGCACTCCGCTCGTCGCTTACGCTCCCTCGCTTTCCTGTGCTCCTCCGAGGGGCTTTCGGTTGCGGAATTCCGGGGCCGCCATCGCACCATCACTACGGGGGATCTTGAATTTTCAATCAGGCTACAAATCTTGTCGTTACCGAATAAAGGGAACCCTTATACTCGGCAACGACAAGTTAAGAACACTGCCTAATTGCCGCACACAATGGTGGATGTTTTTTCGTAAACCGCCTCAAGTCAGTGCCATTCGGCTCTGCCCCCTTTTCTACATTTCCCGATTTCTCGTTAGGGGACCTTGAATTTTTCAAGGTCCCCGTTACACTCTGTCCCGGATAAGCCGCCCTCCGCTGTTTGCAAATGCCTTAGAGGCTATCTAAAAACTAACTGACTTGTAGGTTGGGCTATGCCCACCCAATATACGCCTGACCGGTGGGTACAGCCCACCCCACAGGTGCGACCGCATGAAAATCAATAAGTTAGTTACTAGACGGCTTCATAAGCTCTCACAAGGGGACCTTGAAGGGTTGCATTCTTGCAATCTTTCAAGTCGCAAAGCGAAAATGTAGCTTTCGTGTTGCTCTAGTTTTTCAAGCACTCATGTGCCTGAGAACTGGTAGGGCATCTTGGGTCCCGCACGGATACCTTGAGTTTTTCTAAGGTGTCCACAACCTCCCATGCACCGGATCGCAGCTCTTTTTCAGGGATCTCGAAAAATGGCATCCCTGCAATTTTCCAAGTCTCGATACGAAAACGCAGTTTTCACTTTTCGCCTATTTTTCAAATAGCTACGTATCCGAAGGCGAGCCGGGTATTTCCGTTTTACACGGGCACTCGGATGTTTCCAAGATGCCCTTCCATCCCCCCCGTGAGATATCCGGGCCAATGCTATAAAGGATCCAAGCAGGTGTCCCCATCCCCTTATCGTCGCATCCTCCTCAAGCTCAGTGGCGAGGCCCTGATGGGCGATGGTGCCTACGGCATCGACCCCGGCATGCTCGTCCGCCTAGCCAGCGATATACGGGACCTGTCCATGGCCGATGTACAGGTCGCGCTGGTGATCGGCGGCGGCAATATCTTCCGCGGCGCAGGCCTGGTCCAGGGGGGCACCGACCGGGTCACCGGCGATCATATGGGCATGTTGGCGACCGTCATCAACGCGCTGGCCATGCAGGATACGTTGGAGCGTCAGGGCGTACCGACAGGAGTGATGTCGGCGTTGAGGATCGATCAGATCTGCGAGGATTACAGTCGCCGCCGTGCCGTGCGTTATCTGGAGGAGGGACGGGTGACCCTCTTCGCCGCCGGGACCGGCAATCCTTTCTTCACCACGGACTCGGCGGCCAGCCTGCGGGCCCTAGAGATCGGTGCCGACCTGCTGATCAAGGCCACCAAGGTGGATGGTGTCTATTCGGCCGATCCGGTGGCGGATCCCTCCGCGGTCTTTTACCGGCGCCTGACCTATGATCAGGCCCTTCGGGAGGGCCTGAGAGTTATGGATACTACGGCCTTGGTCCTGTGTCGGGACGCCGGTATCCCGTTGCGGGTGATGAATATCCATGAGCCGGGTGCGCTGATGCGGCTGGTCGCCGGAGAAGAGATCGGCTCCGTTGTGGAATGTGAGGAATGAGATGATCGACGACATAAAGACAGACGCCGCAACGCGCATGGGTAAAAGCGTAGAGTCCCTACGGCATGAGTTGGCCAAGATCCGCACCGGGCGGGCGCATCCCTCCCTGCTCGATCACCTAGTCGTCTCCTATTACGGCTCCGATGTACCCATCAAGCAGGTGGCGAATATCACCGCCGAGGATGCCCATACCCTCGCGGTCACGCCTTGGGAGAAAAATATGGTGCCGGTGGTGGAGAAGGCCATCATGCAGTCCGATTTGGGACTCAATCCCAACACGGCGGGGATGGTAATCCGGGTTCCCATGCCACCGCTGACGGAAGAACGGCGCCGAGACTTGATCAAGGTCGCCCGTCACGAGGCCGAGCAGGCCCGGGTCGCTATCCGCAATATCCGACGCGATGCGAATCATGGGCTCAAGGAGGCGGCTAAAGAGAAGATGATTACCGAGGACGAGGAGCACCGCGGTGAGGAGATGGTGCAGAAGCTGACCGATCGCCATATCGAGAATGTGGATGCGGTGTTGGTCGAAAAAGCAGAGGACCTGCTCTCTATCTGAGCAGTCTCCGTAGGGATCTCCGGGGATTTCGATCTTTGAACAAAGATACGTCAGTACTTGCGAACGACCAATCCCCATCGCGCCTGCCACGGCATGTGGCCATTATCATGGATGGAAACGGGCGCTGGGCCATGCGGCGCAGGCTACCGCGCACAGCTGGACACCGAGCCGGTATCAGGAGTGTCCGGGCCGTTGTGGAAGAGAGTGTTCGTCAGGGCATCGCCGCGGTGACCCTGTTCGCCTTCAGCAGTGAGAATTGGCGTCGCCCCCAAGCCGAAGTCAATCTGTTGATGGCTCTGTTTATGGGGACCTTGCGGGCGGAGGTGAAGCGGCTCGATGAGCATGACGTACGGTTGCGTATCATCGGTGAGCGCGCGGCCTTTCCGATAAAGCTTCGGCAGCGTATTGCCGAGGCGGAGCATGCGACCAAGGCCAACCGGTCCATGCTGCTCCAAATCGCGGCCAATTACGGGGGGCGTTGGGATATCACGCAGGCCGCCCGGCAGCTGGCGGCCGATGCGCGGGCCGGTCACATCGTGCCGGAGGATGTGGACGAGCGGCTCTTTTCCTCCCGGCTGTCCTTTCCCGATCTGGATGACCCGGATCTGTTCATTCGTACCGGTGGAGAGCAGCGGGTCAGCAATTTCTTGCTGTGGCAAGCGGCCTACAGCGAGCTCTATTTCAGCGATCTGATGTGGCCGGATTTCGATACCCTGGCCTATCGGGCCGCGTTGGCCGATTTCATGCGCCGGCAGCGTCGTTTCGGCGCGACCGGCGATCCGGCCGATACCGGCGTCGAAGGCGCGACTGAATAGGAGCGAGTGTGTCCGCAAGCAAATTGCAGCAGCGAACCCTGACCGCCGTACTCGTCGCACCTATACCGGTGGCGGCAATCCTATTGCTCTCCACTCCGTACCTGGCGGGATGCCTCGGGCTGATTCTGGTGCCGGCGGCTTGGGAATGGTCGGCCATGGTCGGCATCTCGGCGCGCACCTGGCGGCTGGTCTACGTGGCCTCGATCGTCCTCTGTCTGCTACTCCTGTGGCAGCCCGAATGGCGTCAATGGTCCGTATCTTTGACCATGGTGGCGGCAATCTTCTGGTGTATGGTCGTGATTTTTCTGCTCCGGCTGCGTACCCTCGAGCACAAATCGGGGCCGGATCCGATGCTGGCCGCGATGGGATTCTTAGTTCTTGTCGGTTCCTGGCTCGCCATCGTTCACCTCCACGCCTATTCGTCCGCCGGTCCTTATCTGGTGCTCTTCCTGCTACTGCTTGTCTGGGTTGCGGATATCCTAGCCTACTTCACGGGACGCCGGTGGGGACGGGCAAAGCTGGCGCCCTTGCTTAGTCCGGGCAAGACCCGCGCCGGGCTTTACGGGGGCTTGGCCGGTGCCGGTCTGTGTGGGGTGCTGGTGGGCTGGTGGATGGGATTGCCGCCCGCATCTGTCTTATGGCTTACTCTGCTCTGTGTGGTGACGGCCTTCATCTCGGTAATCGGCGATCTGTTCGAGAGCTTGGTCAAGCGCCGTCGTGACTTGAAGGACTCGGGACAACTACTCCCTGGACATGGTGGCATTCTCGATCGTATCGACAGCCTGACCGCGGCGGCCCCTCTATTTACCCTGGGTATCCTATGGCTGGATAGCACGGTTGGGATCCTGCGCAACGGTGGTTGACCGTAACCACGGATAAACAGGGGTCCATGTCCCCCACGTCCGCGGGGATCGGAAGGATGAGCTGTGCCCACCATTGGGCTTACTCGATATTTTCTTTTTTGCCGCCCATGAATGCGAATGGACGCAAATGAGCCGACAAATATTCGGCTGCGGACGATCAATTCCTTTTGCCGCTCGAAAGGAATCCGTTGCTTGGGGTTGTTATTGATCTGTTGGTTCTAGGATTCGATGTCAGAGATATCTTTGGATTATGGATACCTGGAAGCAACCGAGTTATAACATTACTCATTTTTCAAGGTGCCTGATATCGACGCCCACCGAATAGAGCCGGTATCCAGCCCCCCTGTTTACTCCCCCTCTCCCCAACCCCTCTCCCGCCAGAGGAGAGGGGCTTATAGTAGTAGCCGATGGATCGGCTTAGCGGAGTCGAGTGTGTGCCAAGACCAGCTCCGGAGAAGAGGGGGCGTCCGGTCGCAGGTATGGAGCCATGACCACATGATGCCGGACGAAGCGCGGGCAAGCCCGCGCCTACCGCTTGGTAGCGGATGTAGGCGCCAGCTTGCCGGCGCTAGGGTGGAAGCCCCGTAGGTATGGAGCAAATGAGCGACCAGCCTGTCGCCCCTACTCTCCCCAACTCCTTTCCCGCCAAAGGGAGGGGGATTTTATAGGGTCCAATGGATCGACTTGGTGGGATCAAGTGTGCGCCAAGACCGAATTTTAGGGGGAGGGTCTGAACGGTTACATCGGAGGAGCACAGGAAGCGAGGGAACGTAAGCGACGAGCGGAGTGCGACGGCCCCCGTGTAGCCGTAGAGCCGAGCGTTTCGTCGGAGTCCGGCGTGGTAGCGCGGGCGAAGACGAACGGCAAAGTCATGCGACACGGCGTCAAGTCCTTGTGGGCGTCCTGGCGCAACGCGTAGTGCGCGCCGGGATGAGCGCAGGCTGCCAAAGGCCAAGGCCGTCGCCCAATTTTTCGCTCCCAACATCGAATGGACCCCATTTTGGGTTTCGCGAAAAATGGCGACGCTCCGGGTCCGGGGCCTGACACATAGGATGTAATTGAAATTTACCGCTGTGTCGATCGCTGTAATTCTCAAAGGTAATGAGTAACGAAAAAAATTTTATCATTCCTCACGTGATCATACCTTTATGGATGTTCGCCAATTTGTCCATGAATACGCAGGGGTGCCGAAAGACGAGATTTCCGAACATACAATTTTACAAAAAGAGATTGGACTGGAAGGCGACAACGCAGGGGAATTTATGGTTGCCTACTCGAAGAAGTTTCCCGTCGATTTAGAAGCTTTCGACTTTAATAAGTATTTTGATTTGGAAGGCGGATTCAATCCAATTTATTTCGTTCATTTATTGCTTGTCAAGCCCGATCGGTTGAAGAAAAAGGATATTACCGTGTCGAATCTGGCCGATGCCGTCGTTGCCCGCAAATGGTCTTGATTCGTGGTTGAAACTGCCCGAATTTACCGGTGCGTCGCTTCCGGAAGCAACATTCATCGATTCATTGAATCGTTCAACACGACGAGGACAAGGCTGTCGATTGCGTGGTATTTCCGTTGAACACGCGCAAGCCTAATATAAGATGATCGGTATCACTCTGCTGGGTTCCACCGGCTCCATCGGCGTCAACACCCTGGATGTGGTCGAACGCCATCGGGAGCGTTTTCGCATCGTCGCCCTGACCGCTAATCGGGATGCCGAAGGTCTGGCCGCACAGTGCCGCCGTCACCGGCCCGAGTATGCGGTTATGGCGGACCCGCCGGCAGCGGACGAGCTGACACGAGGGCTGTCGGATCTGTCGGACCCGCCGGAGGTGTTGGTCGGGACGGATGCTTTGGCGTCCGTGGCCACCTTACCTCAGGTCGATTGTGTGGTGGCGGCGATCGTCGGTGCCGCCGGTCTCTTGCCGACCCTAGCGGCCGCCCGCGCGGGTAAGCGCCTGCTGCTGGCCAACAAGGAGGCCCTGGTGGTCGCCGGCTCGCTCCTGATGCGGGCCGTCACCGATCATGGGGCCGTGCTGTTACCCGTCGACAGCGAGCACAATGCCGTATTTCAGTGTCTTCCCAGGGATTTCAGTGACGGGAGCCGTCTCGATGACTTGGGTGTGGAACGGATTCTGCTGACCGCTTCCGGCGGACCTTTCCGAGATACGCCGGCACAGCAGTTGGCTCAGGTCACGCCCGAGGCCGCCTGTGCGCATCCGAACTGGGATATGGGGCGTAAGATCTCGGTGGACTCGGCGACCATGATGAACAAGGGTCTGGAGCTGATCGAGGCCTGCTGGCTGTTCGATACCCATCCCAGTTGGGTTCGAGTCCTGGTCCACCCCCAGAGTGTGATCCACTCCCTGGTGCAATACCGGGACGGCTCGGTGCTGGCACAGCTCGGCAATCCGGATATGCGCACCCCTATCGCCCACGCCCTGGCTTGGCCCGAGCGGATGGATTCCGGCGTCGATGCGCTGGATCTCTTGGCGGTCCGGCGGCTCGATTTCCAACCGGCGGACACCGAGCGTTTCCCCTGCTTGAGGTTAGCCTATGACGCGGCGACCCAGGGTGGTACCTGCCCGATTATTCTCAATGCGGCCAACGAGGTGGCGGTGAATGCCTTTCTGCAGCGGCGGATCGGATTTCCGGATATCCCGGCCGTGGTCGAAGAGACCCTGCACCGACTCCCGGGGGAGAGCGTCGCGGGCTGGACGGTCGCCCAGCTGCTGGAAACGGACCGCCGAGCACGGGAGGTAGCGGAACAAAACTTGATCGGATCTATCCGATAGAGCTATGCCAGAGCTGTTATACGCGGTCGGTTCCTTTCTGGTCGCCCTGGCGATCCTTATTACGGTCCACGAGTATGGGCATTTTTGGGTGGCCCGCCGGCTTGGGGTCAAGGTGCTGCGCTTTTCCATCGGTTTCGGCAAACCTCTGCTACGTTATGTCGGTTCCCGCGACGGCACCGAGTACGTGCTGGCTGCCATCCCGCTCGGCGGTTATGTGAAGATGCTGGACGAGCAGGAAGCACCCGTCCCCGAGGCGGAGCAACATCTGGCCTTGAATCGGCAACCTCTGTGGAAACGCTTCCTGATAGTCGGCGCGGGACCCGCTTTCAATTTCTTGTTCGCTATACTCGCTTACTGGGCCATTTTCATGTCCGGTGATGTGGGCACCCGAGCAGTGATCGGGGAGGTCGTACCGCACTCCATTGCGGCCAAGGCCCACTTCGCGCCCGGGGACGAATTGCTTACGGTGGCCGACCGGCCGACACCGACCTGGGAAGCGGCGGTCTTCGTCCTGATGGCGGAGGCCTTGGACGGTGAGGACTTGGCGGTTCGCGTGCGCGATCACGAGGGTCGGGAGTCGGTACGGGTGCTGAATGGCGAAGCACTGGCCGGATTGCCCGATAATCCGGCGTTGCTCTCGAATCTGGGATTGTCGCCGGCTCAGCCTAGGTTGCCGGCACGCATTGGCGAGCTTACCCCGGGGGAGCCGGCCATGCAGGCCAGTCTGCGCCCCGGTGACCTCGTCCGCAGCATCGATGGCGAATCGATCGCGGGCTGGAGTGACTTGGTCGCGATGGTGCAGTCCCATCCCGGTCGACCGTTGCAACTGGAAATCGAACGCGGCTCCGAGCAACTCGAGCTCCTGGTGATCCCCCGCGCCGTGCAGTTGGCCGACCGGCAGATCGGGCGTATCGGTGCCGCAGCACAGGTTTCGCCCCGGTTGTTCGAGGCGTACCGGACCGAGGTACGGCTCGGACCTGTAGCGGCCGCGGTCGCCGCCGTCGGCAAGACCGCGGATATGAGCCTGCTCATGCTGCGGGTCATCGGGCGTATGCTGGTCGGCAGGGCCTCGGTGGAGAATCTGGGCGGACCGATTTCCATCGCCGAGACCGCCGGCAAGACTGCGAGCTACGGCTTGAGCTATTTCATTAAATTTCTGGCCGTGGTCAGCATTAGTCTCGGCGTGCTCAACCTGTTGCCGATCCCGATTCTGGATGGGGGACATCTCCTCTATTTCGCCATTGAGGCCATCAAGGGCAGCCCGCTCTCCGAGCAGGCGCAATTGCAGGGGCAGCGGATCGGAATTGCCCTGTTGGGTGCGCTCATGGTCCTCGCCTTCTATGTCGATATCTCACGCTTGCTGGACTAGGACGGAACAGGTAGGTTAATGCGCGGGCTCCTTAGAAAATTCCCTCCTTGGAATTTTCCAAGGAGCCTCTTCGACTACACGACCACGGCAATCACCCGGTACTTGCCGCGGCCTATCGTCGGTGGGATAGGTGGGTCGTCTTACCCCGAGGTGCCGGGTTACCGATACCGAGGGGATTGCATTTGAGCGTACGGAAGCAGGTCGGTTGGCGGGGAAAGTTTCTGTCCCGCCCCTTATTATCGATCGCCTTGCTGGCTATGGCCGCATCCGTGCACGGGGCCCGGTTCCGAATCTCCGATATCCGGGTGGAAGGGTTGCAGCGCATTGCTGCGGGTACTGTGTTCAACGATCTCCCCGTCCAGGTGGGGGATACGACCACGGATGCGGTTACCGCACGCATCATCCGCACCCTCTATGCAACGGGCTTTTTCGAGGATGTGCGAATCGAGCGGGACGGGACAGTGCTGGTGGTGTGGGTGCGGGAACGGCCGGCCGTGGCCGAGATCACCATCACGGGAAACCGGGCTATCGAGACCAAGGGACTGAAAGCCGCGCTCAAGGACATCGGGCTGGTAGAGGGCCGCACGTTCGACCGCTCGCTCCTGGATCGGATCGAGCGGGAGCTCGAACACCAATACTATGCGCTCGGAAAGTATGGCGTCGTGATTCGGTCCACCGTGTCGCCGCTGCCGCGCAACCGGGTCGCCGTATCCATTGATATCACCGAAGGTCTGACCGCCCGCATCAAGCAGATCAATATTATCGGTAACTGGAGCTTCGAAGAGCAGGAGCTACTCGATCTGTTCGAGCTCGACCGTTCCCGCTGGCATTCTTTCTATTCGCATAATGATCAGTATTCCAAGCAGAAGCTCGGCGGGGATTTGGAGACCTTACGCTCTTTTTATCTCGACCGCGGATATATCGAGTTTGAAATCGAGTCGACCCAAGTCTCTATCAGCCCCGACAAGAAAGACATCTATGTCACGATCCGCATCTCCGAAGGAAGTGTCTACCGGATCAGTGATATAAAGTTGGCTGGAGAGCTCCCGGCTCCGGCCGAACAGCTCTTCCCGTTGATTCGTCTGCGCCGGGGGGAGGTCTTCTCCCGCCAAGCCACTACCGAGAGTGCGAAGCGCATCTCCGAGAAATTGGGCGATGCCGGCTACGCCTTCGCCAACGTCAATACGATCCCTGAGATCGATAAGGAGGCCAAACAGGTCGCGGTGGTCTTGTTCGTGGATCCCGGCAGACGTATCTATGTTCGGCGCCTCAACACCAAGGGCAACACCCGCACTCGTGACGAGGTGCTGCGCCGTGAGATCAGCCAACTGGAGGCCGCTTGGTACTCGGCGAAGCTGGTTCGGCAATCCCGGGAGCGACTTCAGCGGTTAGGCTATTTCGAAGAGGTGAATATCGAGACCCCGGTGGTTCCCGGCTCGGCGGATGAGATCGATGTGAATCTATCGGTGATCGAAAGGCGGTCGGGCAGTCTACTTGCCGGTGTCGGTTACTCCCAGTCCCAAGGCGTTATCTTTAGTGCCAGCGTTACCCAGAACAACTTTCTGGGGAGCGGGAAACGGGTTTCGTTGGGCTTCGATAATAGCCGTTCCAACCGCAATTACCGCCTAGCCTATAACAATCCCTACTTTACGATAGACGGCATCGGCCGGGGTTTCGAGCTCTCCTATCGGAAAACGAACTTCCAGAAACTGAACAGCGTCGACTATCTCACGGACGTCGGCATTGCCGGTATGAATTTCAGTCTGCCAATCACGGATACCAGCCGTGCAGGTCTTGGGGTCCGTTACCGATATACCAAATTCACCGCGGGGCGCTCGCTGTTGGCGGAGGCCTTCGGGTCCGAAAGTGGCGATAGGTTCAATGATTTCCTGTTGACCGCGAGCTATACCAAGGACTCGCGCGATCAGGCGATCTTCCCCACCAAGGGCGGTATCCAGTCCTTCCGGGCGGAGGTCTCGGTCCCGGGCAGCGACATGCAGTCTTTCCGCTTGACCTATCGGCATCGTCGGTACATTCCCTTGGGCGGACGCTTTGTCTTATCTTTGAATGCGGATCTGGGTTATGGCGACGGGCTGGGCGACACCGGGACCCTGCCGTTCTTCGAGCATTTTTTCGCCGGCGGTCCCGGATCGGTCCGAGGTTGGGAAGACAACACGCTGGGCCCACGGGAAACTACCCTCGACAAGCGTTCAGCCGGCGGCAACATAAAGCTCGTTGGCAACCTGGAGTTATTCGCGCCACCGCCCCTCGAGGGCGATTTTGCGAAGACCCTACGTTTCGGGGCTTTCTTCGATTTCGGTAATGTATGGATCTCGAGCAATCCGAATTTTACCCAGCTCTTGACCCCCACGGGATTCGATCTGAGCGATATCCGCTATTCCGTCGGTCTGTCCTTGACTTGGTTGTCCCCTGTCGGTGCCCTGTCGGTAAGCCTTGCCCAGCCTCTCAACGATCAGGACGGGGATAGGACGCAGGTGTTCCAGTTCAACATCGGACATGCATTCTGACCGGAGGTGACACCAAGTGAACAGATTCATCAGGCCCCTGATCGGTGGTGGCTTGTGCCTAGCGGGGGCCTTGCCGGCAATGGCCGACTATGTGATCGCGGTGATCGATCCCACCCGTATCGTCGAGCAATCTCCGCAATACGAGGCGGCTCGTGCGCAGCTCGAGCGAGAGGTCGGTGATCGAGAGCAAAAGCTCGCCGAGCAGAAAACGCAGCTGGTCGAACTACGGCAGCGACTCGAGAACGATGCGGCTCTCATGAGCGAAGAAGAACGGCAACGCCTCCGGACCGATATCCGAAACCGGGACCGTAAGGTCAAGTATGCCCAAGCCGAGTTCCGCGAAGATGTTTCCCTGCGTCAAAACGAGCTGCGCACCAAGCTAGTCAAGCAGGTTAAAGAGGTGGTCGCGGAGCTAGCTCGCGAAGAGAATATCGATCTGATTCTGAGCGAGGGTCTGATCTATGTCAGCCAACGCATCGATATCTCCGACCAAGTCATCGCGCGATTGAAAGGCAAATTCGAAGAAAAATAAGATCTTTTTGAGCTTTACCGGAGTTATGGCCATCAAGCTACGGGATCTGGCGGACCGTCTCGGTGTCGAATTGCGCGGGGATGGTGGGCAGTGTGTGCATCGAGTCGAGACCCTCGATCGGGCCGATGACGTCAGCCTGTGCTTCTTCGGGGACCACAAATATCGGGCCAAGCTGAGTACGACCCGTGCCGCCGCGGTGATCCTGGCGGAGCCGGATGTGCCCCTGTGCCCGGTCGCGGTTTTGGTCAGCACGAACCCTTACCTCATCTATGCCCGGGCAGCGCGAATCTTGCATCCCGAGCCCGCCGTGACCGGTGGTATCCATCCCAGCGCGGTGGTGGCCCGGGAGGCACAGGTCGATCCGTCCGCTTGGATCGATGCCATGGTCGTCGTGGAGGCCGGGGCCTGGATCGGACCCCGGGTCTTTGTCGGGCCGGGTAGTCTGGTGGGCGCCGGATGCCGTATCGATGCGGATAGTCGGTTGGTGGCACGGGTCACCTTGTGTGAAGGAACCCGAGTCGGGAAGCGGGCCTTGATCCATCCCGGCGCAGTCATCGGCCGCGAAGGCTTTGGGTTTGCGAAAGATGGTGAACGTTGGGTACGTATCCCGCAGCTGGGCGGGGTGCGGCTCGGCGACGACGTGGAGATCGGGGCCAACACCACGGTCGACCGGGGCGCCCTCGAGGACACCTTGATCGCCGATGGGGTAAAGCTGGATAACCTCATCCAAGTCGGGCACAGCTGCCGTATCGGTGAAAATACCGCCATGGCGGCCTGCACCGGGATCTCCGGTTCCACCCGGATCGGCCGTAGCTGCACCATTGCCGGGGCCGTAGGTATATCCGGGCATCTCACCATCGGGGACGATGTCCACCTCACCGGGATGGCCATGGTGACCCGCTCGGTTACCGAGCCCGGACGCTACAGCAGCGGCATTCCCGCCATGCCGAATGCACGATGGCGGCGGAATGCGGTCAGATTCCGGTACCTCGACGAGATTGCCCGACGACTCGAAGGTTTGGAAGCAGAGCTGGATCGAATCAACAATGAGCCGCAACAAGAGCCCGAATAAGGCAATTGACGCAAAATGATGTACCGAATTGGTCCGGATTTTCGTTCGTATTCAAGGCGAGGCAACCGAAACATAGTGGACTAGGTAGCGGTTGTCGCAACACGGAAGACGGACGAAAAGACCAGAAAGAGGGTATTTCATTGGACAGAAATCGCCTAAGGTCGGGATCGGCCGCGGCCGGTCCGGGGACGACAATCGGCCCCGGGAATGCCGGAGGTAGCAGTGAGCACAATGGATATCCACGAGGTGTTGAGCTTGTTGCCGCACCGCTATCCGTTTTTACTGATCGACCGGGTGGTCGAATACAAGGAAAACCAACACTTGGTTGCGTTCAAGAACGTGACCATCAACGAGCCCTTTTTCGCCGGTCACTTCCCGAAGCGACCGGTCATGCCGGGGGTACTGATCGTCGAAGCCATGGCCCAGGCTACGGGCCTGCTCGCCATGAAGTCGCGTCCGGACCAAGTGTGGGAAAGGGCGGTGTATTACTTCGTAGGCATCGACAAGGCACGCTTCAAACGCATCGTGGAGCCTGGCGACCAACTAACCATCGAGGTCCAGCTCGACAAGGTCCGCCAGGGAGTTTGGCGCTTCAACGGCAAGGCCCATGTGGATAACGAGATTGCCGCTACGGCCGATATCATGTGTACGGCACGGAACTTTTGAGCTCGATTCATCCCACTGCGGTCATCGCTGCAACTGCGGAGCTGGATTCCGACGTCGCGGTGGGTCCCTATGCCATCGTTGATCGGGACGTGCGCATAGGGGCACGTAGCCGCATCGGTTCCCATGCGGTGATTCGAGGGCCGACCAGCATCGGGACCGACAATCGGATTTTTCAGTTCGCCTCGGTGGGTGAGGACCCCCAGGACAAGAAGTACGGTGGCGAAAAGACCTTCCTGACCATCGGCGACGGCAATGTGATCCGCGAGTACGTGACCCTTCACCGAGGCACGGTGCAGGACGCGGGGGAAACCCGTATCGGTAACGGGAATCTCTTCATGGCCTATAGCCATGTCGCCCACGACTGCCGCATCGGTGACCATGTGATCATGGCCAATGCGGCCTCCTTGGCCGGGCATGTCATGGTGCAGGACTGGGCCATCCTCGGGGGCTTCACCATCGTCCATCAGTTCTGCCGTATTGGGGCCCATAGCTTCTGTGCCCTGGGCTCGGTCGTCTCCAAGGATATCCCGCCCTATGTGATGGTCGGTGGCCACCCGGCCCAGCCTCGCGGTATCAACACCGAGGGGCTGCGACGGCGGCAGACTGACCTGGAAACCATACAGCAGCTCAAGACCGCCTACCGGATGCTCTACATGTCCAACCGCAAGCTGGAGGAAGCCGTGGCGGCGATGTGGACCCTGGGTAATGCCCAGGTGGACCGACTTGCGGACTTCATTGCCGACCGATCCCGGAGCATCGTACGCTAAGGAAGTATCGGTCAGGCGGGGCTCGGGAGCTTCTCTCTCGGGAACCTGGAAAAAATCCATCCTTGGAATTTTTCAAGACTCCCTTTAGGTGCGGCTCTTTTGGAACGACACCGAGCGTCCAAAATCCGAGAGTCGAGGCCGGTTTTTCGGACACTTTGTGGCGCGTGCGCACCGTTGGGTCAACTTACCCGCCACAAGGTAGAGGATGGGAATCAGGTGCCTGGTGGTCCCGTAGCCGCGAGCCCTAGCTTTGGCGGCCTGGATGAGCAAATTGATCGCCTCGACACGGTCGTTGGTGAGCCTGGAATCGAACGCATTGAAGGAGGCTTGGCCAGTGCTTCATTAAGAATCTTGGCCACCGCTTTGATCGGCTCCAGGAGACAACGGCGCCCCCAGCTGTACCACTTGTCGAGGAGCGGCTCGGCTTGCGCCGCGCTCTGAGCGCTGTGGAAAATCTTGCGTAACGTCTCCTGGATCCGGAAGCCACGGTGTGTCTTGAGGTTTCGGCGCTTGAGTTCCGCAAACGGGGCTTTCTGGCGGTTACTCCAAGCGTGCTTGTCCTTGAGCCGGATGTAGCGTGTACGCCGCAGCTCCGGGGCCTTTTTGACTTCTTGGCGACGCACTTCGTCAACCGCCTTGTTGACGAGCTGAATGACGAGAAACTCATCGAAGGTGATCGCCGCCCAGGGCCGATGCTCACACACGCCAGCCTGGTAGCCTGCCGACATATCCATACAGACCACGCAGATGTTCTCGGCATAGGCGCCAGGAGCCTCGAGCGCATCGGCAAATTGGGCCACAACCTAGGCTTTTCGCCCTTCGCAAGGCATAGAGCCCACGCGGAGCATCGAGATCGTGAAACAAGCTCATGTAATTGCGTCCAAGCCGCGAGGCGGTCTCGTCGAGACCAACCGAGGGACGGTTGAAAAGTCATCTTGTAACTATTCAGGACCTCTTGCCAAGAAGTAGGCTACGCGCGTACCCTGGAACCATGCCTGAACCACACGCCCTAAACCATTCTCCAGAAAGCCCTGACGACGAGCTTAAGCGGCCGCGTGAACGGGTTGCGGAGCAGGCTGCGATCATTGAGGGGCAAACGGCGACTATTGAGCAGATGCATGAGCGCATTCAGGAACTCGAAGCACGTCTGGCTAAGGATAGCCACAACTCCAGCCGGCCACTATCCTCAGACTCTCCGTTCAAGAAGCCACCACCACGTTTGCGGCGCCAACCCACCGGGCGCAAGCCCGGTGGGCAATCGGGGCGGCGTGGCGTCACCCGCTCCCTGGCCGATGCCCCCGATCAGTGCGTGATCATCCCGCTGCCGGAGAGACCTGTGCGTGCGGGCGCGGCGGCCACCGAGATCGCCACTACGATGCTCGCAGAGCGACGCCAGGTGGTCGAGGTGGTGATCCAACGTGAGGTCATTGAGTACCGCATTGTCAGCGGGACTTGTGCCTGCGGGCGCGCGCAACGCAGCACGTTTCCCACGGGGATCAAGGCCCTGGTGCAATACGGACCGAGCGGGTCGGCCGTTGCGGTGTACATGACTCCATATCAGCTGCTGCCCTACCAGCACACTGCCGAGGTGCTCAATGAGCCGGAGCGTCGCCATTTTTTGCGAAACCCGAAATGGGGTCCGTTCGATTTCGGGTGCAAAAAATTAGGCGACGGCCATGGCCCTCGGCGGCCCACGTGCGTCCTGCGTCTGTCCCGGCGCGCATTCCGCGCGGCACCAGGACTCCCGCAATGACTTGACGCCGTGTCTCATGGCCTTGCATTTCGTCTCCGACGGCGCTCACGCGCCGCATTCCGACGAAACGCTCGGCCCTACGGCTACGCGGGGGTCGTCGCACTCCGCTCGGCGCTCACGCTCCCTCGCTTTCCTGCGCTCCTCCAACGAGGCTTGGAGGAATTCGAGGCTCGCCGCCGGCGATCAGCTACTGCGTTCCATCCCGCATAAGGCCAAGTATCTCGGCCTTATAGTCCGTGAGGCCACTTGACGTGGATGAATAAATCCAACCTAAAAACAGCATGTTATGATGTGTTTGATGAGAGCCGCACCCATTCCCTTTCATTCCTCCTCTCCCAGGGGGAACGGGGCTTTCGGAAGCTGGAATGCCGGTGGTGCTCGATATGTGGTGTGAGTCTTCTGCCGAACCTCTTTTTTTCTTTAGGGCACCTCGAGCGTATCGAAGTGCCCTCGAGTAACCCGAGACATGAGGCTGTCGAACAGCCGGGAGCCGTCGGTGCCCCGCCGCCCGAGCACCATGCCGATCTTTTTCACCACACCAAGCGATCTCGGTCGATCCGGCTCCGCGATGCATCGGGGCCGGGGTCGGGTCGGGGGCTGGGGTACCGGGACATGAAAATAGGCCTTGTCGCCAATGAGCCCTCGGGCGATTGGTTGGGGGCCGTGGTCCTGCGCGCGCTCAAGGCCCGGGTACCGAACGCGCGCAGCATCGGCGTCGCCGGGCCCCACATGCAGGCCGCCGGCTGTGAGAGCCTAGTGCCCATGGAAGGACTGTCGGTCATGGGACTAACGGAGGTTCTGGGGCATCTCGGCGAGCTCCGGCGTATCCGCCGCCAGCTGATCCGGACCTTCCTCGCTTGGCGGCCCGATGTCTTCATCGGTGTGGATGCGCCCGATTTCAACCTGGGGCTCGAGCGGTGCCTGCGCAAGGCCGGCATCCCCACCGTCCACCTAGTCAGCCCGACGGTCTGGGCTTGGCGCGCTAGACGGGTGCGGACCATCCGTCGCTCCGTGGATCGACTGCTGAGCATCTTTCCCTTCGAAGAGGCGTTCCTGCGCGAGCGGGGGATACCGGTCCGTTACATCGGTCACCCGATTGCAGACGAGATCCCGCGGCATATCGATCCGGCACCGGTGCGGGCGCAGCTCGGCCTACCGTTCCAGGGACCCCTGCTAGCCCTGCTTCCGGGCAGCCGGGTAGGTGAGGTGCGACGGCTCACAAAACCCTTTCTGGAGACCGCCCGCTGGTGCCTCGAACGGCATCCCGGACTCCGGCTCGCGGTCCCCCTGGTGACCCCGACCCTACGCGGGATCTTCACCGAGATCCGGCAGCAAATGACCCCCGCGCTACCGCTTACCCTGATAGAAGGCCACGGCCGGGAGCTGATCGCCGCCGCCGACTGTGTCCTCACCGCATCGGGCACCGCAACCCTGGAGGCCTTGCTGATGAAACGCCCGATGGTAGTCGGCTATCGTATGAGCCCGCTAACCTATCACCTGATACGGAGCTTGAATCTGGTCAAAGCCCCCTATATCGCCATGGCCAATCTGCTGGTGGGCCGGGAGCTGGCCCCGGAGTTCATTCAAGACCGCTGTCGGGCGGACGCGATGGGACCTGCTGTGCTCGGGTTCCTCGAAGATCGGGAGCGAGTGGCCGAAGTCCGGTCGGCCTACCAAGCGGTCCATGACCGGCTGCGGGGAAATGCCGGTCACCGGGCTGCGACCGAGGTACTGGCGCTGATCGGACGAGATGTGCCTTGAGTGGCCCGGCCCGCATCGCGGGGGTGGACGAGGCCGGACGCGGTCCCCTGGCAGGACCCGTGACCGCGGCGGCCGTCATCCTGGACCCGGCGCGGCCGATTCCCGGCCTTGTTGACTCCAAGCGCCTGACGCCAGACCAGCGTGAGACGCTCGATCAGGAGATCCGGGATAAGGCCCTGGCCTTTACCGTGGCCTTCGCCACGGTCGAGGAAATCGATCGCATCAACATTCTCCAGGCCTCCCTGCTAGCCATGCAGCGAGCGGTGGAGCATTTGGACGTCCCCCCACAACAGGTGTTGGTGGACGGCAACCGCTGCCCCCGACTCCCATACTCGGTAGCGGCCGTGGTGAAGGGCGACACCACTGTCGCCGTCATCAGTGCCGCCTCCATCCTGGCCAAGGTCGCCCGCGACCGCGAGATGCAGGCGTTGGACGCCAAGTTTCCCGGCTATGGCTTCGCCCGCCACAAGGGGTATCCGACCCGGGCCCATCTAGCGGCGCTGCGTGAGCTCGGACCCTGCGCATTGCACCGGCGCTCGTTCCGACCGGTGCGGGAATCGCTGTGCTGAGCTTGTGCTACCATCCGCCTCTTACGGGTGAAAGGGACCCCAAAAATTAGGCCGGTTAATACGTCAAGGACCGAGGGTAAAAATAACCCCAACCCATGAGGTGTCAACCATGTCGCACAAACGCAAAATCCATACCCCGAAATTCAAGGCCAAGGTATCCCCGGATGCCATCAAAGGGATGAAGACCGCGAGTGAGCTGGCTAGTCAGTATCCGGTTCATCCGGTCCAAATCAGTACTTGGAAGAAGCAGGCAATCGAAAGCCTGAGCGACTGTCTAGAAACTCCCTTGCAGCAGATGGCTTGATAAAAATCAACTCTATGTTTTTAAAAATGTTAGCCAGATAGAGACTGCTTAAAAAGGAAGTCTCTGAGCTGGCTCCAGCTGAAATGGCTACTGGAACGTTTTGGGTTTCCGCGACCGATGGTAGCAGCCGCTACGGCGAGAAATCGGGGAGCCGTGTGACGTCTCGTTCTTCTGCCTTCTGCGCGTGTGAGTAGGGCTAGGAGCCCGGTGCGGGAAAACCGCACGCCGGGATCTGTGTAAGGGGTGCTAGGTAACCTAGCATCCCTACTACGACGACGAAACAACTCCCCATCTTTTCGTTCAACTCTAAATAAATGGGATGAATTCAGGAGATAGTTTCGTGTCATGACAGCATTTGAGCTTAGTAATCACGCTCAGGCTGCTGACACAACACAAAAGCATTGCAAAGAAAATTTCGCTTATACAGAGCTTTGGAGAGTAGATACCATTACGACCGGTCGCTGCAAAGATCTAGTCAACATTGGGGGTATAATACTCGAGTCTACGCTTTGTACGGGTCATGGCTCGGACCATATAAGGGCAGAGAAGCTACTTAGGAGTGCCGTGTTAGCTGGCAACGGAAGTAACGATATCTTTATCGCAACGATAGCATATAATTCCAAGACTGTGACCGTATCTGGTGCAGGTAAAGATAAAATCACTATTGGAGGCGACACAACGAGATTGACTCTTGACAACTGGAAAGGGTGCTGATGATGTGGTAGTGAACGGGGATGTATATGAGGGGAGTTTGCAAACTGGTCCCGGTAACAATGTCCTTGAAATTGGAGGTATTGATTTTGTGAGGGGGCACGTTGACATGGAAGATGACTATGATGTTTTTGTATTGCGAGATCCACGCTCAAATTACACCATTAAGTGCAACAATGATCATTACATCATTGACGATTTTAATCAATCCCTATGTTTATAACGTAGAAGCGGTTGTGTTTGGCGATGGTATCATACTCGTGAATGGCGTACCAATAGAACCAATCGATCCTTGAATATCGTTCCGAACCCAATGCCATTAAGTTGGCACCGAAAGTGCCGTAGTAGAGCATACGCTTAGCGTCGAGGTCATGAAATAGGCTGATGTAGTTGTGTTCGCGCCGCGGAGAGCCTTATGATTTTGCTGCTTCCGGGATCCGATATATGTGTATACTTGAAAGATAGCAGAATTGTAACGTTACCCTACCCACTAACCATAATGAAAAGTATCGTATCACTGATTCGGCATCACCAATGTACTGACAAGGGGGGGTAGAGAAAGAAGCCTTAGAATGATTCGCAGGATCCGACAGGCACCTGATTCGCAAGTTTGTGCCTGACTCCGTGGTTTGAATGACGCATTCATTCGTTTGAACCTGAGCGGCGCGTTGGCGCACTACCGAACGTAGGCCGATCTCGTTAGCGGGATGAAAGGCTCCCTTGAGCCGGCCATAGGTCATCAGAGGCCAAATCCACGGGCCGTCCAAGACGTCGGGCTTGCGCCCGGAGACCTGACGGGTGGCCCGCGAGTTGACCAGATTCACTGGGAACCCTCAAGCATCGAGCACCTCGTACAGAGGGATCCAATACACCCCGGTGGCTGCCATCGCCATCGCCTCGACATCCAGCGACTTCAGCCAGTCGGCGAGGGCGTAGAGATCGTCGCTGAAGGTACTGAAACACCAAACCGGCTTGCCGTCGCGGTCGAGATCGGCCCGCTATCAGCGATGCTTCCCGGCTCCTTAGAGCCTGCCTTTTTAGACAGGCTATTTCCGGATAAATGTTTTGGAAACAAAACGTTAATTTTTATAAATCCGCATGTCTTTTAGGGGAGATCCTAGACAGTCGCTATAACCTTTATTTGCGGCCATTTGCGGCTGAAATTTCCATAAAAATCCTGCTCACTCAAAGTTACCAGTAATCCGTATTAACAACGGGTAACTGATGGCAGTTATTTCAGGCCCTCTGCGTACTTAAGCGTCTGAAATCACCAAGTCATTACTTTCTATCGAATGATCATTCGGTAGCCCTACTCGGTAGATGCTACCCACTTGTCTGCTCCATGCCCAAGGGAGAGCCCGAGGATCGGGTGGGTTTTGATTAGCAATCAATTACTTAAAAAAATTCAAGGTTTCCCGGATTTACGGGGTCCTGAATTTTCCAAGGTGCCCTTGCACCACATCGGCAAGCCGATTAGCCTAGCGGCCGGATGCTCCGATAATGACTACCAGGGAGAACACCATGCCCCCTCTCCGTTCCCACACTACCACTCAGGGCCGCACTATGGCCGGTGCCCGCGCCCTGTGGCGAGCCACCGGCATGCAGGACGAAGATTTCGAGAAGCCCATGATCGCCGTGGCCAATTCCTTTACTCAATTCGTCCCCGGCCATGTCCATCTCAAAGACCTCGGCCAACTGGTGGCACGGGAGATCGAGCAGGCGGGCGGGGTGGCCAAGGAGTTCAATACCATCGCCGTGGACGACGGTATCGCCATGGGGCATAGGGGCATGCTCTACTCGCTGCCCTCGCGGGACCTGATCGCCGATTCCGTGGAGTACATGGTCAATGCCCACTGCGCGGATGCCTTGGTCTGTATCTCGAACTGCGACAAGATCACCCCCGGGATGCTGATGGCCGCCCTGCGCCTGGACCTTCCCACCGTCTTCGTTTCCGGTGGCCCCATGGAAGCGGGCAGGCTGGTCCGTGGCGACGGCACGGACCACCTGGATCTGGTCGATACCATAGTGATTGCCGCCAATCCGAATGAGAACGACGCGACGGTGGCCGAGTATGAGCGTTCGGCCTGCCCCACCTGCGGCTCCTGCTCCGGGATGTTCACTGCCAATTCGATGAATTGCCTGACCGAGGCGCTGGGGCTTAGCCTGCCGGGCAACGGCTCTCTGGTGGCGACCCATGTCGAGCGCCGCGAGCTGTTTCTCGAGGCCGGGAGGCTGATCGTCCGCTTGGCAAAACGCTATTACGAGGAAGACGACGCGAGCATATTGCCACGCAGCATCGCACGCTTCGATGCCTTCGAGAACGCCATGAGCCTGGATATCGCCATGGGCGGATCGACCAATACGGTGCTCCATCTGCTCGCCGCCGCCCATGAGGCACAGGTGGCTTTTACCATGGCCGATATTGATCGCCTGAGCCGCCGGGTCCCGAATTTGTGTCAGGTGGCACCGGCGACCCGGAAATACCATATGGAGGATGTCCATCGGGCTGGGGGGGTGATGGGTATTTTGGGCGAGCTCGACCGTGCCGGGCTGATCCATCGCGAGCCACCGACGGTCTTCAACGACTCTCTGGGCGAGGCACTGGCCGAGTGGGACCCGATGCGGAGCCGGGCGGAGCCGGTGCGCTCCCGGTATCTGGCAGCCCCCGGCGGTCGGCCGACCCAGCTGGCCTTCAGCCAGGACCGTCGCTGGCCCGACCTGGACCTGGATCGCGCTGCCGGTTGTATCCGGGATACGGAGCACGCCTATAGTCGTGACGGTGGCCTCGCCGTCCTTTACGGCAATCTGGCGGAGCAGGGCTGTATCGTGAAGACCGCCGGCGTGGATGCCTCGAACCTCACCTTTTCCGGACCGGCGAGGGTCTACGAGAGTCAGGAGGCCGCGGCGATGGCGATCCTGGGCGACCAAGTCCAGACCGGCGATGTGGTGCTAATCCGTTACGAAGGACCCAAAGGTGGTCCCGGCATGCAGGAGATGCTCTATCCCACGAGCTATCTGAAGTCGAAGGGCCTGGGCAAGGCTTGCGCCCTGGTCACCGATGGCCGCTTCTCGGGCGGGACCTCCGGGCTATCCATTGGCCACATATCGCCGGAGGCCGCAGAGGGCGGCACCGTCGGTCTGGTGCAGGACGGTGACCGGATCGAGATCGATATTCCGCGTCGCAGGATCGCGCTGATGGTCTCGAACTCTGTGCTGGCGGAGCGACGTCGGCAGATGGAGGCCAACGGCCGCCAAGCTTGGCAGCCGCAGCAGCGGGAGCGCCCCCTGACGACGGCCTTGCGGGCCTATGCCGCACTCACTACGAACGCAGCACGCGGTGCCGTCCGCGAGTTCCCCTGTACAACCGTACCGAAATACCGATAACCGGGGTTCGGCTCTTTTAAACCGAAAATAAGGCTCTCTCCGGAGCGTCGCCATTTTTTGCGAAACCCGAACTGGGGTCCGTCCGATTTTTGGGTGCAAAAAATCAGGCGACGGCCATGGCCGTCGGCGGCCCACGTTCGTCCTGCGTCCGTCCCGGCGCGCACGCCGCGCGGCACCAGGACTCCCGCAAGGACTTGACGCCGTGTCGCATGGCCTTGCATGCCGCCGCCGGCGCTCACGCACCGCACTCCGACGAAACGCTCGGCCCTACGGCTACGCGGGGGTCGTCGCACTCCGCTCGTCGTTTACGCTTCCTCGCTTTCCTGTGCTCCTCCGAGGTATACTATGCCATGGTCAGCTCTTCCTCACTCTTCCGCCAGCGCGGCATGATCGGCTTTGAGCGTTGCGTGCACCTCCTGTAGCTCGTCGAGCTTCACGGCCAAGCTGATCCGGATTCCGCTGGAGCTCCGCTTGGCGGAGCTCCAGCGCTGCCAATCGGTCACGTGCCCCCGGCTCGTCCTGCAGCAAATGGCTCAACACGTATCCGACCAGTCCCGTCTCGGGTTCGAACCCGCGAGCAACCGGCCTTTTCTTTTTTGGCTCTCTTGCGTTTGGTGTGGGTAGCGCCATTTTTCCCATCGCGTAGGGTAGCCCGCTCCAAGCCTACTCTGTGCCCTTCTTTTCGCCTGTAGGCTCGGACCCGTCGCCAGGCCAAACGACGGCGGATTTCATCATGGATCCG
>Ga0209457_1000089_pt1 | contig 33882 bp, 25 predicted proteins | sample WorMetHEROISLAND_5_FD_187410 | JGI IMG/M metagenome (GOLD analysis project Ga0209457, IMG submission 187410) | Marine gutless worms symbiont microbial communities from Max Planck institute for Marine Microbiology, Germany - Olavius sp. 5 HERON... ... | reverse complement strand
AGCAGAGCGACGAGGATGGACAGGAGACTGAGGCGGAAGCCTCGTCGCCGTCGACGGGGGATGGTGAGGAAACCTCAGCTGAGGGGAACAGCGAGGAGGACGCGCCGGCGAAGCCAACGCAAGAAGTCGCGCGACCCATCGTCTCAGCTGGGGAACCCTGGCAGGCCCAAGGGTGCTCCGGAGCACAGCCGCACGCAGCAGTTGCCGGTGAATGCCGATTGCACGCAGGCGCCGCCGTGCTGTGCCGGTTGCGGCAAGGCGTGGCACGACTCCCATGAGAGCCGCGCGCACAATACACGCTACGAGATCGAGCTAATCCAGCCCGACGACGAGGGCAATGGGGTGATGGTGCACCAGACCAAGCCCATCTATCTGGAACGGTGCTGCGATTGTGGCCATTGGATACGGGCGGAACCCGGGCGCTGTGCCGAAGAGGGCGAGTGGTCGGTGACGTTGAGCGAATGGCATTTGGCCGGCCCGACATTGGTTGCCTTCATCTGTGCACTGATCCCGTTCAATGCAGGAGGCCCGCCGTTTTGGCACGCACGGGCTGCGCGTCATCGAGACAGTGATCGAAGCGGTCTACGCCGCCCGCGGCAGTGGGCGCCGCCTGCTCACGATTTGCAGGCCCATCACGCTCCCCAGCTCAATGCGTTGTTCGACACCTGCCGGCACTTGGCCGATTCGGGCCATGAGCCAACTCGGGTGCGGGCGCGCAAGCTACTCAACGACTGGGATACCTTCTGGATTGTGCCCGATCACCCGGAGCTTCCGTTAACGAATAACGAAGCCGAAAGGGCGCTGCGCCATTGGGTCATCGCGCGACGCATCGGTATGGGTACCCGCACACTCCAGGGCACCCGTGCCTTCACGTTACCCGCCAGCGTCATTGAGACCTGTCGCAAGCGTTCTGCGTCGCCCTGGCCCTATCTGGCCGACGTCGTCCGCCAACGGCGCAAAGGTGTGTCGGGCCCTCCTCTGCCCGTCGCTGTCTGATCGCGGCGACGTGTATGGCCTCTCGAGGCAAGGGGGGCTAAACGTTTACCATGAAACACTGGCCGCTGGAGCGACCCAACTGCGTTCCCACGCCAGAGCGTGGGAACTGGTTAAAAGCAATCCTGAATCATTCGGCGCAGCTTAGAGGACCGGACTATTGTTCGACCCCCCTATGGCTTTCCCCTCAGCGATCTCACCAACATGATCAGGCCTGTCACCACCATGTGCAGAGCAGGTCTGCGGCCAGCACGACGCCAACGTATTTGGCTACGATCTCCCAATTGTGAAGCCCGATCAGAAGGCTCTTTAGTCTCGGCCCGTAGACCTCAGACTTTCACCAGAGTAGGGCGATACCTGTAAGTGCCGTAAGAAGGAAGAATGGCGCAAAAACCATGCCAACAGTTCGATAAAGAGTTCTTATATTCATCTCTTTCTCATTGCCTATTCAAACATACAATTGACGGCTTTTTCATCGCAACTGAAGCACCTCTATTTATTAACGTATCCATAAATACAAATACCGGTATCCAATGTTAGACACCTGGGTGGTGTTATGATTCCGTTGTTTCCGGTGTGTAGGGAACATGTAGGGGCGATTCATGAATCGCCCCTACATGATCGGCTCGTCCGCGGCCAATAGGAACAACCCTTGCGATTGCCCATTCTCGGCAACAACAAGATCAGAACACCACCGACACCTGAACATAGGAACCTATATTCAGGTTCCCATCTTTAGATACCCAAGATCGCCTATATTTATCATGACTACCAACGCAAAACCAAGTGATAGTATCTCCGTCAAGGACACCAAGAGCCCTGTAACCAAGCGTCACCCTCACCGACCAGATATTTTCGCTCTGGTTGATGCCCTTGAAACGCAAAGATGGATGGAAAGGGTCATTGGTCCACAACTGATATGCTTTTTTCGCCCGTGCCCTAATGTCGTGGTCAGGGCTACCGAATGATAATCACTGTTGAAACAAGCTGTTGATAAGTAAGTCGGAAGCTTTTTTGCCGTCAATGAACGCAAATCGGTCGAGATCGGCTCGCCATCAGCGACGCTTCCTAGCTCCTTGACCTTTATTTGCGGCCATTTGCGGCTGAACTTTCCATAACAATCCTCATCGCTCAATGTTACCGGTAATCCGTACCAACAACGAGTAACCGATAGCGACTATTTCAGTCCCCCAGTGGGCTTAGAGGCTGTCTAGACCCCGCCTTGCAGCAGATGACTTAGTAAAAATCAATCCTATGTTTTTAAAGGTGCTAGCCAGATAGAGACTATCTAAAAAGGTAGTCTCTAAGCGTCTGAAATCGACAAGTCGTCGCTCTCTATCGAATTATCATTCGGTAGCCCTAATGTCGTGGTCAAATTTTCCATACTGTTTCCAGAAAGATGGTACGGTTGTGGATTTCATAGTGTCCCAATATTTAAGGGAGTTGCTTTGCCTTCCGCGATCTCTTTGCGTACCTGCTTGGCAGCCTTGATGAGTTTGCCTTGGGTTTGAGAGAAGGAATCATTCCACTGCGCTTTGTCCCGCAGGTCTGCAATGTATTCTCTTAGATGTTCAACCATTCGACCTTTTAGCTATTCTGGTAGTGTAGCAAACATTTTTGTAATTGTAATAGCTACTTCCGAGGTCATGATCTGCCCCTCCTTATCGTAAATCGCATCTCCTTGACTTGCGCCAGGGTCACCGGATACCTCCGCTCACCTCAGACAGTCTCGGCCAGACTCCTACCATGCTCGATCATGTATTCGAATTCGCGGCGATAATGTTTGAGGAAGCTTTGGATCGGCATGGCCGCAGCATCCCCCAGGGCACAGATGGTACGCCCGCCGATGCGATCGGCTACTCCGTCGAGCAGGTCCAGGTCTTGGGGTCGACCTTGTCCGTGCAGGATGCGATGCAGCACTCGGGACAGCCAGCCGGTCCCCTCCCGGCAGGGGGTACATTGGCCGCAGGATTCTGCGGCATAGAAATGCGATAGGTTGGCCAAGATCTTGACCATGCAGGTCCCCTCGGCGATCACGATGACGGCCCCGGAGCCGAGCATGGAGCCCGCCTTGGCGATGGCGTCGTAGTCCATGTCCGTCTTCAGCATGGTCTCCCCCGGCACCACGGGTACCGAGGAGCCGCCGGGGATGACCGCCTTGAGCAGCTTACCGTCCTTGACGCCGCCAGCCATCTCCAGCAGCTCCTTGAAGGGGGTGCCCAGGGGGACTTCGAAGTTGTCGGGCCGGTTGACGTGCCCGGTTACCGAGAACAGCTTGGGGCCACCGTTGTTGGGCCGCCCCTGCTCCAGGAACCACTGGCCGCCCTTTTCGAGGATGAGGGGGATCGAGGCCAGGGACTCGGTGTTGTTGATGGTGGTGGGTCTGCCATAGAGTCCGGCTTGGGCCGGGAACGGCGGCTTGGGTCGGGGTTGGCCCTTCTTGCCCTCGATGGATTCGAGTAGCGCCGTCTCCTCGCCGCAGATATAGGCACCGGCGCCCAGGTGGGTGTAGATGTCGAAATCGATGCCGGAACCCCGGATGTCCTTGCCGATTAGGCCCGCCTCATAGGCTTCTTCAAGGGCCTTCTCGAAGCAGGCGATGGGCTCGTAGAACTCGCCACGAATGTAATTGTAACCGACCGTGGCACTGATGCAGTAGCCGGCAATCGCCATGCCTTCGATGAGCTGGTGCGGGTTATAGCGCAGGATGTCTCGGTCTTTGCAGGTGCCAGGCTCCCCTTCGTCCGAGTTGCAGACGATGTATTTCTGCCCCGGATCGTTGCGGGACATGAAGCTCCATTTGAGCCCGGTAGGAAACCCCGCGCCGCCGCGTCCGCGCAGGGCCGAACGTTTGATATCCCCGATGATGTTGCCGGGGTCCAGTTTTTCCTCGAGGATTTTCTCCCACTGGACATAGCCGCCGATGCTGCGGTAAGTATCGAGAGCTGCCGGGGCATCCAGATGCCGGGTACGGAAACAGACGCTGTTGTGGGGCCAAGCCATGATCTCACTCCAGGCCTGCAATCAGCTCGTCCAGGTCTTGGGTAGACAGATTTTCGTGATAGGTCTTGCCGATGAGCACCGCAGGGGCGTGCCGACAGGCACCCAAGCACTCAACTTCCTTGAAGGTAAAGCGGTTATCGGGCGTGGTCTGGCCGGGCTTGACGCCGTATTTTTTCTCCAGGTGTGCAATCAGCTCCTCGGAGCCGGATAGCAGGCAGGAGATGCTATTGCAGACACAGACCTTGTTCTTGGCTGTCGGCTCCAGGTCATACATGCCGTAAAAGGTGGCGACTTCATAGACCGCAATCGGGGACATATCCAGATAGGCGGCCAAGTCGTCCATGAACTCCCGGCTCAACCAACCGCCGTTGGATTCCTGCACCAGGGTCAGGGCCGACATCACCGCGGATTGCTTCCATTCGGCCGGATACCTAGCGCAGTAGCGGTCGATCCCGGCGCGGATCTCGGGGGTGAACAGGGTTTCCTTGTCACGACCGGACAGGACACGGAGGGGTGCCGTTCTCAAGCTCATTAGCGGTCGATCTCCCCGAACACGATGTCCATGGTGCCGATGATGGCAACTACGTCCGCCAGCATGTGTCCCCTGACCATCTCGTTCATGGCAGAAAGGTGGACGAATCCCGGTGCCCGGATCTTGAGCCGGTAGGGTTTGTTTGCGCCGTCGGAGAGGATGTAGCAGCCGAACTCACCCTTCGGGGCCTCCACCGCGGCATAGACTTCGCCGGGAGGTGGACAGTAGCCCTCGGTAAAGAGCTTGAAGTGGTGGATCAAGGATTCCATGTCGGCCTTCATCTCCGCACGCGGGGGCGGCGCGATCTTATGGTCGTCGATCATCACCGGGCCCGGACTGGTACGCAGCCAGTCCACGCATTGCTTCATGATCCGGTTGGACTGACGCAGCTCTTCGACTCGGACTAGGTAGCGATCGTAGCAGTCTCCGTTGCGGCCCACCGGGATGTCGAAATCCACTTGGTCGTAGGCGGCATAGGGCTGCTTCTTGCGCAGGTCCCAGGCGAAGCCGGAGCCACGGAGCATGGGGCCCGTGAAGCCGAGCTGTAGGGCACGCTCGGGCGAGACGACGCCGATGCCAACCGTGCGTTGCTTCCAGATCCGGTTGTCGGTCAGCAGGGTCTCGTACTCGTCGATGTAGGTCGGGAAGCGCTCGGTGAAGTCCTCGATGAAGTCGAGCAGCGACCCGCCGCGGGCAGCATTTTTGCGCTCCATGTCCACTTGGCTGTGGTATTTGGTCGCTGCTTCCGGATAGCGGGGCATTCGGTCGGGCAGGTCCCGGTAGACGCCGCCGGGGCGATAGTAGCCGGCGTGCAGGCGTGCCCCGGAGACCGCCTCGTAGCAATCCAGAAGATCCTCCCGCTCGCGGAAGCAATAGAGGAACATGGTCATGGCGCCCACATCAAGCCCATGGGACCCCAACCAGAGCAGGTGGTTCAGGACGCGCGTGATCTCGTCGAACAGGGTTCGGATCCACTGAGCACGCTCGGGGGCCTCGATCCCCAGCAGTTTCTCGATGGCGCGCACATAGCCGTGCTCGTTACACATCATGGACATGTAATCGAGCCGGTCCATGTAGCCGATGCTCTGATTGAAAGGCTTGGACTCGGCGAGCTTTTCAGTGCCCCGGTGCAGCAACCCGATGTGGGGGTCGGCGCGCACGATCACCTCGCCGTCCAGCTCCAGTACCAAGCGCAGCACCCCATGGGCCGCCGGGTGTTGCGGGCCGAAGTTCAGGGTGTAGTTACGGATCTCAGGCATCGGCGGAATCCGGTGGTACGGCCGAGCGGCCATCGGCACGGATGACACGGGGCACCAGGGTGCGCGGTTCAATGTTCACGGGCTCATAGACCACCCGCGCCTGCTCGGGGTCATAACGCATCTCCACCTGCCCGACCAGGGGAAAGTCCTTGCGGAACGGATAGCCCACGAAGCCGTAATCAGTAAGGATCCGCCGTAGGTCCGGATGGCCCTCGAAGAGGATACCGAACAGATCGAAGGCCTCGCGCTCGAACCAAGCAACCGACGACCAAACCCCCGTTACGGAATCCACCATGGGTTGCGGTGCGCCGGCAAACACGCGCATCCGCAATCGCCGGTTATGGGTCACCGAGAGCAGATGGTAGACCGCGGCGAAGCGTTCGGGATCATCCGTTTCCGGGAGCTCGAAGCCACGGTCAACACCGCGGCCGAAACCGCTGCTCGAGGCCTCCGCCGTTGCCCACTCCGAATTTCCGTAGGCCGCGTAGTCCACCCCGCAGAGATCGATGAGCTGCTCGAAGCGGAAATCCTCATGGTCGCGCAATAGGTTGGCGACCGCGAGCAACTCCTGACGGGGAACCACCAGCGTAACCTCTTGCGGGGCGGTCGATACCTCACAGTCCATTACTCCGAAATGCTCGGTGAGGGCATCCGCCAGCGTGTCCAGCCTAGCATCGCCGGTTCTCGATTCCTGGTGTGACATAAGTAATGGCAACTTAGCGGGCGATGGTATTGGTACGGCGGATCTTATTTTGCAGTTGAAGGATGCCGTACAGGAGGGCCTCCGCCGTCGGTGGGCAACCGGGGATGTAGATGTCCACCGGAACGATGCGGTCGCAACCCCGGACTACAGAATAGGAATAGTGATAGTAGCCGCCGCCGTTGGCGCAGGAGCCCATGGAGATGACCCAACGCGGCTCGGCCATCTGGTCGTAGACCTTACGCAGGGCCGGGGCCATCTTGTTGCACAAGGTCCCGGCCACGATCATTACATCGGACTGGCGGGGACTGGGACGGAAGACGATACCGAAGCGGTCAAGATCATAGCGGGAGGCACCAGCCTGCATCATCTCGACGGCACAACAGGCTAGGCCGAAGGTCATGGGCCATAGGGAGCCGGTGCGGGCCCAGTTGATCAGCTTATCCGCCGTAGTGGTGATCACGCCCTGCTGGAGGATACCTTCGATACCCATGACCGACCTCGTCGATTAAGGACACCTCGAAAAATTCCAAAGACGGGATTTTTCTTAAAGGTCCATTAAAGCTCTTTAAAGGAGCACGCACGCAGACGTGCAGGACCCTTTATTCCCACTCCAGGGCCCCTTTCTTCCACTCGTAGATGAAACCGATGACGAGAATCGCCAGGAAGACCAGCATGGCGACAAAGCCGACCGCGCCTACATGGTCCAGAACCACGGCCCAGGGGAAGAGGAAGGCGATCTCGAGATCGAAGACAATGAAGAGGATGGCGACTAGGTAATAGCGCACATCGAATTTCATGCGCGCACTCCCGAAGGCCTCGAAGCCACATTCGTACGGGGCATTCTTGGCTACATCCGGGCGGTTCTCGCCGAGCACAAAGCCCGCTGCAAGCATCCCGCCCCCTACCAGAAACCCGACCACCAGAAAGATCAGGATGGGTAGATAGTTTTCAAACACTTCGACCCTCCTCTCTTGCAGGAATGTAGTTCTTAATGATTGCGGGGGTAACGGCAAAGTTTAGAGTAGTTCGCGTTTAGCTGTCAAGCTAGCCTTCCACCGAATTTACCCATTTTCACGCAAGTAGCCCAATCCTGAGTTTTTTAGCGCGACCTGAAGGCTCCGAGGTATCGTGTTCGACGCATAACAGCTTGTTGATTCCCTATTGCTCCCAATCACTGTATTGCTATACTGTTCAGTACAGCTTGTTTATACGCTATGCGTTTGCTAATTAGTTAATCTGGGATTATGACTCAACCCGCCACCTCTCACCTCCTGAGGCTCATGATGAGCCGGGTAAACCAGGCCAAGACGCACAGCCTCCGCAATAATCAACCCCACATGAATCCGATTTATTTTGGCGCCTGATGGAAATACTTAAAGTATTTGTGCGAACTCACAAGTGTATATTACTGAGGTAATCCTTTGGGGTGAATCCGGATATGTTGAACATGGTTCTCGCGCATGGCCCCGTACAACTCCGTTAAGATGGTATTTTGGGTATATCTTTATCAAGGCATTCGTTGTGCATTAGCGCGTCGCGAGTAAATGGTGAAGGTCTATGCTCACCCCGGCCAAATTGGGATTGGATATCCCCCCTTGTCATATTTATCCATCGCTTCAGGTGACAGATACGACCACTCTAAGTTGTACCCTAAAGTTCCCCCTAGTGTGATTGGGTTGTACCCTAAAGTTCCCCCTAGTGTGATTGGCATGTACTTGGTCCGAGGGCGAGAGTTTCATCAGACCGCCATGATCGTTAGTGGTTAAAACACGTTTTTTGTAGTCATAAGAATCTCCTGTTGATTCTAGGCCACTTTGAATGTTAGTTCTTGTGCCCATCATCCGATGATAATTACTGTGGATACTTATACAACGATTAATAGATTGGTGCCGACGGCCGGAGTCGAACCGGCACGGCTTACGCCACTACCCCCTCAAGATAGCGTGTCTACCAATTCCACCACGTCGGCAAGAAACTTGACCTGCTACATTCCGGGTCGACCCCGATCCCAAAAGCTTCCTCTAAGATTGCGGTAATTAGAGGCACAAAGGATACAAATTCTATGACCGCCCCGATATTATCAAGTTCGATTCAGTAATAGCCATCCGATCTCGGAGTCTACTGCAAGGATGATATTTAGTCTGCTCGATTCGTAGCATCATATGCCATAAAAACTTAAAGACATCCACAACAATGAGCATGACGAGTGTTAATAAGATCGCCATCACTTTGCAAGCAACATCAATTTTCACGAGATTATCGGGTTCCGGTATTATGATGGTATATCCTTATTGTAATGCTCCTTGATTACCAACTTACCATTTCAACTTTCAACTTGTAGAATCCCTCACGCAAGTTTATATGATAATGGTATTCCAGCTTTAGAATTTCTCCGGCATCGTCGATGCTCGACTTTGAAATAGCAATCCGAGTCGGAATTACACCCTTCATTCTACGCCCAATATTGAATCCGGGACCGAACCAGTTGAAGTATCGTTATCTCTCGAGATGGATGGCATATAGGCCATCTTTATCGGGTTTTATTATCGCAATGAATTTCTATGATCGATATTCGATCGTTTTATTTGGAACATCTTTGGCAATTCTAGGGAAATAACGGTGATTCTTTCGAGACGACAAACGTATCTCCGTACAACCAAAAGAATGTAAGAGCAATGAGGCTGCAAATAAAAATATTACTGTTTTGATGTTAATCATCTAAGCATATAAAATACCAGATAGTAATAATTGCAGGATCGATTAATTTTTCTTTACTTCCAGGTGTATGTGGCTTGTTCTCGGATATTTGCTTGATAAGTTTTGCGCTTTACCTATGACATCTCCCTCCTTGACTTCCTTAAGCCTATGACATTATTAGTAGGGAGATATATAGAAAATTTCAACGGAATGGCCAGAATGGTTTTTAGCACCTTCAGATCAGGACGTCTGAATATGAGAGATCATTTTGATACGGATAAGCTTTTCTAAAAATTTTACCATCTACCGGGGATTAAGACATCCCGACCACAGGTGGCAACGATATCCAAGCCCGCATGCTTTCTCCTTCCTCATTGGAACTCCAAAATGTCCTTGTCCCCATTTATCGGACTTGCGAATTTCCCCATTTCTGATTGGGTTTGTAATTGTATGACTCATTATAAATTCTCCCATGTTTTTTATGCCATACTCGAAAATTCCCCGGATGAAATTCTCCATGGGCCTCATAAACATGGGGGCCGAGTTGGTTTTCTGCTACCGATTATCGTTATCCACCGGCTTGGGCATCTCTGGTACTGACCCCAGGCGCAACCTCCACTTTTGGTTGGACCACCTCCGGAGCCGGTGCTTGCGGCGCGTCGGCAGAGCGTAGGTTGGGGTGAGGTACGAACCCCAACGTTTGCGTCCGAGGTAACCAATGCCGAGGTTCATAAGCTCCTCCCGACCTTAAGAGGCGACCAGAAATCAACACATTGATTTCAAACCACAAAATATGAGCATTTTGTGGTTTTATGCGATGTAATCCCGGAGTTTTCCAGGACTGAAGAAACGATTCACTCAGCTGTCAGGTCCCCGAGTAACCTCACCGACGATAGAGGAGGGAAATCCTTGAGCCCGTCATCAACGAATTGGCATCCTATACCATCGGACGCCACGAAAAAGTAATCTTCGCGAAATCCTAAATGCTATTTTTTATTTGAATCAAACAGGTTGCCCCTGGCGGGGCCTGCCAAAAGACTTCCCTCCCTACAAGCTCGTTAATTACTAACTACAATAAGTAGACAGATAATCATTTGCCAGAAAAAGTCAATACGGTGCTTCGTCAGCGGTTACGCCCAAAAAAGACCGAAAGCCAGGTCCAACGGGAGCAATTATTGTATAGTCAAAGTGCCAAGGGAACCCCGGAATCCTATGTAGAATCGGGATTTGACAGGGCAAACCCGTTAAGGGCAGAAAACGTCCTATCATCGTCGATACAACCGGTTGCGTGCTCGTCGTCCGGGTACACGCCACCAATGTGTTTGACGGTAAAGCCGCTCGTCAAGTCATTACGAACTTGTTTTCGACCCTCCATACCGTCAAAAAAATCTGGGGCGATCGTGCCGATTCCGGTGCGGACCTGTCTAACTGGGTCTTGACCCAGTTCGAGTGCCCGCTCGAAGTTGTTAATAAAGAAAAAAGGACAGCGAGGTTTCCACGCTTTACCTCGCCGCTGGGTGGTCGAGAGAACATTCGCCTGGCTAAGTCGATGGCGCCGATTGAGTAAAGATTATGAACGGAAACCAACTTCGAGCGAAACACAAGTTTATTTCGCATCCAGTCGTTTGCTTCTCCGGCAAATCTGTAATCATCAGACACCCTATAAAATAGCTGTTCGTTGAGTTTTCATTATTAACAAATGTTTAGACAGACTCTAAGGACTCCGATGTGGGGCAACTAAAGTAGAGATCGGCACTGTGCCTGCAATTGCTAGTGATTAGCTCTTCGTTGGAAATATTGGATCAAACAAAACATTATGATTACAATACTTATAGAGGCTAACAAAGCGAGAATCAAGACTATTACTAATTCGACGTCAGATGCCAAAACCGAGATTTTCCCCCGAACTTGTTATTGAGCCAGTCAAATCATCCAATTCAATCATCTTTCCTTCAAATTATCTAAGGCACGAACATAGTGGATTTTGCCTCTTTTGATGTCGCAACTTTAACCTTTTTACCCGAAACCACAATGGTAGTAGTCATAACCTGCTTTTTGGTCGGACTTCGTCATTTCAATTGCCTCTTGTTATTTCACGATCCCTCGGCGTCCTTGGGGACAAGTGCTTGCGGTACGTCGGCAGTGGATGCTGCGGCCGGTGGAACAGCCGACACATCGGCGGTCGGGTTCGTATTACCACCGGGTACCCGGAACCACCGGCACATCTCCCTGTATCCGGACTGGTGCCGGAATTATCGGTGCCTCGATGTCCTCCATCAGACCCTCGGGCTCGTCCACTTGGCTGGCGAAATAGGCCAGGGCCATGCTGGTGAGAAAGAAGAGCGTGGCCAAAACGGCGGTAGAGCGGGAGAGAAAGCTCCCGGAGCCGCGGGCACCAAACACAGTGGCAGATGCCCCACTGCCGAAGGCCGCTCCAGCGTCGGCCCCCTTTCCATGCTGGATCAGAACCAAGCCAACCAAGCCAAGGGCCAGGAAGAGATGGAGGACGTTGAGGGCGATCTGCATGGTCGGCTCGGTGTTAGACGCTATCGTTCGCGGCTTTACAGATGCCGAGGAAGTCTTCGGCCTTGAGTGAGGCACCGCCGATCAGACCGCCATCAATGTCGGGCTTGGCCATCAGCTCGGCGGCATTGTCGGGTTTCATACTACCACCGTACTGAATGCGTACCTTGTCGGCAACCCTCGTGTCCCGATCCGCAATCCGTTTGCGGATGAAGGCGTGTACTTCCTGGGCCTGCTCCGGCGTAGCGGTCTTGCCGGTCCCGATGGCCCACACCGGCTCGTAGGCGATGACTCCATCGGCGAGTGCCTTCACCCCTTCCGGGTCCATCACCGCATCCAGTTGGCGGGCAACCACTGCTTCCGTCACGCCCTTCTCGCGTTCATCTAGAGTCTCGCCGACGCACAGAATGGGCGTGAGTCCGGCGGCACGCGCTACGGCATACTTTTTCGCCACTAGGGCGTCATCTTCGCCATAGAGGGTGCGCCGCTCGGAGTGGCCAACGATGACGTAGGTACAACCGAAATCCAGCAGCATGGAGGCTGCAACCTCGCCGGTGAAGGCACCGGATGTTTCCGTGGATAGGTTCTGGGCGCCCCAAGGGATCGATGTGCCGGACAGCTCGGTCTGGGTCTGGGGAATGAGGATGTAAGGAGGACAAACCGCGACTTCACACTTGTCGATACCGCCGATCCCGGCCTTCACTCCGGCGAGCAGCTCGCGCACGCTCTTCAGGGATCCGTTCATTTTCCAGTTACCAGCGACCAAAGGCTTACGCATAATGACCTCTCCATCAGAAATTAAGGGCACCTTGAAGGATTCAAGGTGCCCGTGTGGGGCCGGAGCATCCCACCATTCTCGATCGGGTCACCGATTGAGTAATGGTGGGAAGTCGAAGTTGCATCCGAATCCTCGTCTTGACAAAGTCCAAGAATGCAGTTTTTCAAGGTCCCCCTAAGGCTCGCTACAATAGCTTTGCGATCGCTGAAAAGCAACCATCCGGCGAGGAACTGGGGGAGCTCGTATCAGGGCGCCTTGAAAGTCGGTTTGGCCACGGATCGGGATGTCGTGGTTGCACGGCGGGTAGAGCCCGACACCGCCGGCTCCCGGCAACCGTCATGAGTGGTGTAGAATCCCGGCCGCATGCCCTAGTCTTTACTCATACTCGAGTCCGGTGGACGATCATGGGCCCTGGGGTGGTGGCCGATGGCCATTGGGGTGGGACTCCCAACAGTTCGGTGCTGGTAATCGGTTGAACAGGATGTACATATGGACCGCCGAGTCGAGTCGCTGGACGCCAAGCCAAAGCGCCGGGGCTCCGCTTTCGATCCCCCTCTCCCCAACCTCCTCTTCTCCCGTCAGGGGAGCGGAGCTTATCGCAGCCGATGGAGATCGGCTTGGCGGAATCGAGTGGAGGGGCTCGGTAGTAGCCGACGGATCGGCTTGGTGGAGTCGAGTGTGTATCAAGACCAGTCTCGAAGGGCATGATGCCCCGGCTATCGGTGCGTCCCTGTTGTGAACGACTCGTATTCCGGCTACGACGAGCGGCTGGAAAGGCTGGCACGGGCACCGCTCGGCAGCTGTCTGCAAGACAGTCTCATCGGGCTGGAGAAAGAGGGTTTGCGGGTATCCTCGTCGGGGACCATCGCCACTACGCCCCATCCCGCCGAGTTCGGATCGGCACTGACCCATCCGTACCTGACGACGGATTTTTCCGAGGCCCTGATCGAGACCATTACCCCGCCGCTGAGGACCAAGCAGGCGGTGCTCGACTTTCTGCGGGGCCTACATGTCTTCGTCCACCACCACCTCGGCGACGAGCTGTTATGGGCCACCAGCATGCCGTGTTTCTTGGAGGGAAGGGGCCATATCCCATTGGCCGAATACGGTACTTCCAATATCGCCCGGATGCGGAGGGTCTACCGGCGTGGATTGAGCCACCGTTATGGATATCGGATGCAGGCAATCGCCGGGGTTCACTACAATTTTTCGTTTTCCGATGCTTGGTGGCCACTGTACCTGGAGCTGGAAGACCAAGCCCTGGAACCAGACGCCTTTCGTTCCGCGAGCTACATGGCACTGATCCGTAATCTGCAGCGGCTCGGTTGGCTCATTCCCTATCTTTTCGGCGCCTCTCCGGCGGTCTGCAAGACCTTTGTGCGCGGGGCTACGGATTTCGAGGAGTTCGACCGTGGTACCTACTACGAGCCTCACGGGACCTCCCTGCGGATGGGGAATATCGGTTACCAAAATTCCAAGACTACAGGTACCGGGGTCAGGGTGAGCTACGAGAGTCTCGACGCCCACATTCGGAGTCTGGCCCGGGCCACCCAAACCCCCTGCCCCGCTTACCAAGCCATCGGTGTCAAGGTCGATGGGGGCTACCGGCAGCTCAATGCCAATGTACTCCAGATCGAGAACGAATGCTACGATACCGTGCGCCCGAGGCAGCCGACCCGATGGTTGGAGAGACCGAGCTTGGCCTTGCGCCAGCGTGGCATCGGTTATCTGGAGCTACGGTCTTTGGATGTGAACGCCTTTCATCCGCTCGGCATCGCCAAGGAACCGCTGCATTTCCTGGATGCCTGCATGCTGTTCTGCCTGCTTGCGGATAGCCCTCCCATCGATACGGCCGAGCGCACGACGATCGATGCGAATTTGCTCGCAGTCGCCCATCGGGGACGGGACCCCAAACTAGAGCTGAACCGGAACGGTTGCCGCATTCGCTTACGGCAGTGGGCAGGGGAGCTATTGGACGCCATGCTCCCGGCCGCGGAACTGATGGACGGCAGCAGCGGCGGTCCCTGTGTCGAGAGCCTGCGACAGCAGCAGGCCAAGGTCCGGGACCCGGAACGCACCCCATCCGCCCGGATGTTGGCGCAGATGCGCGCCAGCGGGGAGGGATTCTTCGGCTTTGCGCGGCGTATCTCAGAACAGTATCGTGACCACTTTCGTAGTCTGCCGCTCGGTGCCGAATACGGGGCCCTGTTCCGGCGCCTGAGCCGGGAATCACAGGAACGGCAACGGGAGCTGGAAGCGGCCGACGACATGGATTTCGAGGCCTTCCTCGACCACTATTTCACCCAAGGCAAGTGAGCCCCCGATATCCCACCCGAGTATCTCGGAAAGTTCGATGGTACATAATTCGTAATGGTAGGCTTGCTGCCGAACCTCTGTTCCTCGCTGGGATCATCGCGCGATCGTCCCATATCGATGGGACCTTGAAATTCCCGAGGGCCGATTGCAGCCTGATTCCGACTATCGGCGTCGGAGCCAACCCTTCGATCGATATGACAGATCCTTTGTTTCAGGTTAGGGGATTGACTACCCATCTGGGCCCCGCGGACCGACCCGTGCGGGTGGTAGACAGCGTCGATCTGGAGATCCACCGCGGCGAGACCTTCGCCTTGCTCGGGGAGTCGGGTTGCGGCAAGTCCATGACAGCCTTCTCCCTGATGCGACTGTTGCCGCCCTCTGGACGTATTATCGAGGGTTCCGTACGACTCGGGGACACCGAGCTCTTGCGACTGCCCGAGCATGCCATGCGTGGGGTCAGAGGCGGGCGTATGGGGATGATCTTTCAGGAGCCCCAGACCTCCCTCAACCCAGTGCTGACGGTGGGTCGGCAGATCGCCGAGGCCGTGCGTCTGCATGGGGGTCGTTCCCGCCGCCGGACACTCGAACGGGTCCTGGAGCTCCTGAGCGCGGTCGGTATTTCCGACCCGGAGCGGCGTAGCAACGAGTATCCTCATCAGCTCTCTGGTGGCATGAAGCAACGGGTCATGATCGCCATGGCCTTGGCCGGGAGGCCGGATCTCCTGATCGCCGACGAACCCACCACCGCCCTAGATGTTACCATCCAGGCCCAGGTCTTGCAGCTGCTCGAGGGCCTAAAGCGCGAGACCGGCATGGCGGTGTTGCTTATTACTCATGATCTGGGCGTAGTGGCCGAAACCGCCGACCGGCTCGCCGTCATGTACGCCGGCCATATCCTGGAGATGGCGACGGCCGCAGAGTTCTTCGCCCGCCCGGCCCATCCCTACAGCCGCAAGCTCATGGCCAGCTTGCCGACCCCCGAGAAGCGTACCGGCGCCTTGGCGGTCATTCCGGGCCGGGTGCCAAGCTTGGATCGGTCGTTCCGAGGCTGCCGATTCGCCGACCGCTGCCACCGGGTCATGGACCGATGTCGAGAGCAGGAGCCCCGATGGCACACTTGCGGCTCGAAACATCGGGTGCGCTGTCATCTCTGGGAGGCCGGTGCACCGACCGCGGAAGCGGAAAGGTCGGTGATCGATCCCATTGTCCCCCGCGATCGGGTCGGTGCGACCGTGCTTCGGGTGGAAGGCCTCAAGGTCTACTTTCCCATCCACAAAGGTATCTTCCGCCGGGTCGTGGACCAAGTCCGGGCCGTGGACGGAGTCTCCCTGGACCTGCGTGCGGGCGAGACCCTGGCCTTGGTGGGTGAGTCCGGCTGCGGTAAAACCATGGTGGGCCAGGGCATTCTGCGGCTCATTCCCACCACCGGTGGGACGGTGCGCCTCGGAGCCGTCGAGTTGACCGGACTCGGTGGCCAGGCTATGCGTGGCTACCGCAAGGACTTGCAGATCATCTTCCAAGACCCCTTTGCCGCCATGAATCCCCGAATGCTGGTAGGCGACATCGTGGGCGAGGGGCTCCGGGCCCTCCGTATCGAGCCCAACCGGGCCAAACGGCTGGAGCGCGTGCGCGCCTTGCTGGATCGGGTCGGCCTACCCGCTGCGGCGGTCGACCGTTACCCCCACGAGTTCTCGGGAGGGCAACGCCAGCGTATCTGCATCGCCCGCGCCCTGGCGGTGGAGCCCAAGGTCATCGTTTGCGACGAGCCCACCAGTGCCTTGGATGTCTCGGTCCAGGCCCAGATCCTCAACCTGCTCGAGCAGCTCCGGGACGACATGGGCCTGAGCTACCTCTTTATCACCCACGATCTCTCGGTGGTCTCCTATCTGGCCCACCGAATAGCCGTCATGTACCTGGGCCGTATCGTCGAGCGTGGGACCGTCGCCGAGGTCCTAGACCGGCCCTGTCATCCCTATACCAAGGCCCTGTTGTCCGCCGTACCCACCATCGACCAAGACCGGCCGCGTGAGGTCATACGGCTCAAAGGCGACATGCCTTCCCCTTCCCGACCGCCTCCGGGTTGCCACTTTCACCCTAGGTGTCCGGAGGCCGGACCCGAGTGTGTCCGGGCCTACCCGGCAGGAACCCGACTCGGCGCTACCCGCGTAGTACATTGTATTCGGATCGCAGATGGAGGGGGCCTCGAAGAGCCGACCGCGGGGGGATATGGATGAAGTATAAGAATATTCTGATCAACCTGCATAGGGCCGAAAAAAAAGGGTAGACTTCGTGGTTTCTGGGTAAAGATCCCAGGTACCCGGTGCCATACCTTCACCGGTTATCGAAACACCAAATTGAGGAGCGACTGTTGTGCCTATCCCCGCGGATGAAGTAACCACATCTGCCTCCATAGAGCCCTTGAGCCGCAAGCAGCTGATCGCGGGTGTTCTATTCGGGGTAGCAGCTTTGTATCTAGCCCGCTTGGTGCCAACGGTCGAAATCGCCTGGGTAATCGGCATCCTCTTGTTTACCATTTATCTCTTTGCCCTCGAGGTGGTGGAGGTAGATGTCGCCGCCGCTACGGTCATGGTCTTGCTGGGCCTGACCTCTCTGCTGGCCCCGCTCATGGGATTGGAGCAGGGGTTGGTGGATACCCGGCAGCTGTTCGACGGCTTCTCGTCCAATGCCGTGATCTCCATTATCGCGGTCATGATTATCGGCGCCGGCCTTGATAAGACCGGCCTGATGAGTAAGGTGGCCGCTTTCATCCTCAAAATCGGCGGCACCACCGAGGCCCGTATCATCCCCATCATCTCCACCACCGTGGGGATCATCTCCTCCTTTATGCAAAATGTAGGTGCGGCGGCCCTGTTCCTGCCGGTGGTCTCACGGATCTCCGCCCGCTCCGGGCTATCTATGTCGCGCCTGCTGATGCCCATGGGCTTCTGCGCCATTCTCGGCGGCACCATGACCATGGTCGGCTCCTCGCCCCTGATCCTGCTCAATGACCTGATCCTCAACTCCAACGAGGGTCTGAAGCTGCAGGGTATCGCCGAGATGGAGACCTGGGGCTTGTTCTCCGTTACCCCGATCGGTCTGGCCTTGGTGGCGACCGGCATCATCTATTTCGTGCTGGCGGGTCGCTTCGTGCTGCCCATTACCAAGGGCGAGGGGGGCAAGGCTACGGACCCTACGGAGTATCTCCGAGAGACCTACGGGGTGGAGTATTGCATGCAGGAAATGGCGATTCCCAAGGACAGCGAGCTGGTGAGCAAGGTGCTGAACGACGTCGAACGCACCAACAAGATTCGAGTGGTCGCCATGGCGCGTAGCGGCAACGATCTGGTCATCGGCCCCGGCGGCTTGGCTCGGGATACGCCCTTCGAGGCCAACAGTACCATCGCCATCGTCGCCACGCCGGAAAGCTGCTCGGCCTTCGCCGAGCAGTACGACCTATCCGTCCGTGAGGATTTCGAGGTATTCAGCGATGCCTTGGCCCCGACCAAGGCCGGTATCGCCGAGCTGGTGATTCCACCCGGGTCGTCGTTGGTCGGTAAGAGCGCCCGCGAGGTATGGATGCGCAAGCGCTACGGACTGTCCATGGTGGCACTCCACAGCGGCGGTAAAACCCGGCATGAAGGAGAGGGCATCCGTGACCTGCCGTTACAGGCCGGCGATACCATTGTGGGGCATGTGACCTGGGAAGCCCTGATGCGGTTGGAGAAGGACCATGACTTCGTGGTGGTGACCACCGAATATCCTCACGAAGAGCTGCGCCCAAACAAGGTCCCGGCCGCCGGGATCTTCTTCGCCATCGCCTTACTGCTGGTGCTGTTCACCGATCTACGCTTGTCCGTGGCCCTGCTCACCGGTGCCATGGGCATGATCCTGTCCCGGGTACTGACCATCGAGGAGGCCTACAAGGCCGTGAGTTGGAAGACGGTGTTCCTGTTGGCCTCTCTGATCCCCTTGGGCCTAGCGGTGGAGACCACCGGCACCGCCAAATGGATCGCCGAACAGGTATTGTTCGTGATGGGGGGTGCGCCCGGTTGGGTAATCCAGGCCTCGGTGGCCGTGCTGGCGACCTTCTTCACCCTGGTGATGTCCAACGTGGGCGCCACTGTGCTGCTGGTACCCCTGGCCGTGAATATCGCCATTGGTGTAGGCGCGGACCCGGCCGTATTCGCCTTGACCGTGGCGATCGCCACCTCCAACTCCTTTCTCATCCCCACCCACCAAGTCAACGCCCTCGTCATGGGGCCGGGCGGCTACGGGGTACCGGACTTCATGAAGACCGGAGGCATCATGACGATCCTATTCCTGGTGGTCATGATGCTGATGATGAACCTAGTATTCTGATCCGACGGTTGACACCCCGCCGCGTCGTTTCGATCGGCCATGCCGGAATCCGCTGCAGCCAGGGCGGTAGGTGCGGGCTTGCCCGCGCTGCACTTGGCATCATGCGGTAGTGGTTTCCTACCTATGGGGACCCCAGCCATTTTGAGAATCTATTCTCAGTCGTAATTGTCCGGAGCGTCGCCATTTTTTGCGAAACCCGAAATGGGGTCCGTCCGATTTCGGGTGCAAAAAATTAGGTGACGACCATAGCCTTCGGCGGCCCACGTTCGTCCTGCGTCCGTCCCGACGCGCACTACGCGCTGTGCCAGAACTCCCGCAATGACTTGACGCCGTGTCGCATGGCCTTGCATTTCGTCTCCGCCGGCGCTCACGCGCCGCACTCCGACGAAACGCCCGGCCCTACGGCTACGCGGGGGTCGTCGCACTCCGCTCGTCGCTTACGCTCCCTCGCTTTCCTGTGCTCCTCCTTCGTCGTCAAGTCGGGGCTTCCCCTCACGACTTGAGCCAGGTCACTATGACTCGCTACCCACACCAAACGCAAGAGAGCCCATTTTCCCAGGACGGTTCCGACGAAGCAGGGTCAAACTGGGGGAACTCAGGGAGCGTATAACGACACATTGGGCCGGGTCTTGATCCAGGCCATCAGGTCGTAACGCCCCGTAACCCCTTGGTAATAGAGCTTTCCGTGCTGCCCGGCCCCGGATACCCCTGCTCCCTGCGGCGGTCGACAGACAGTGCGTTCCCCATGCCAGTAGTAATTTCGATCCTAATGCGGTCCTTCTTTATCGGAAGGATCGTCATCACAGCTGCCGACAATTGCGATACGGCCGATGAGATAATAGTCGGGCACATGGGGCTTTTCATCAGGTCGCAATGCTTCGATCAGGCGCGGCATCCGTTCGCTCCTGCCTCCTTTCTCCGCTAGGCGAGTACCTTCCAGGTAGCCAATGAGAGGGTAGATCGGATTACCAAACTCTAGCTCGCACTGTTGCCCGAAAATATCGATCAGCTGGTCCAGCTTCCTGCGTAGCAGCTTATCCAGGGTACGCAGGCGCTCCTCATAGACCTCGATGGCCAGTTGTCCCGATCCGGGGTCGGCATGGCACTGTAAATTCGCAATCCAGTTGCGGTCCCGTTTACGTGGTCCATTCCGACCCGAGAGGAAATCGACCGATCGGGTCAACATGCACTGCCAAGCAATATCGTAAATGTGCCGAAAGATCGGTAGATGGCTCTTTTCGACCCTCTCACCATCGAAATAATGCTCGGAAATCCACCGGTTGGCTTGCTCCTCTGTCATACGCCGGGGCTTCTGCTCGACTAAGCGTTGATAGAGATGCTCGCGCACGGCCCCTGACAGACGCCGCGAGAAGCGGGGGAAACACCAAGGTGCCAGACTCACTCGGTCGCTGCTGGGTGGCTCACTAAGTGCTTTATCATTCAGATGTAACTATTCAGGACCTCTTGCCAAGCTGCAGGCTACGCGCGTACCCATGGAACCACGCCTGAACGCACGCCCTAACCCATTCTCCAGAAAGCCCTGACGACGAGCTGAAGCGGCTGCGTGAACGGGTTGCGGAGCAGGCTGCGATCATTGAGGGGCAAACGGCGATTATTGAGCAGATGCATGAGCGCATTCAGGAACTCGAAGCACGTCTGGTTAAGGATAGCCACAACTCCAGCTGGCCATCATCCTTCAGACTCTCCGTTCAAGAAGCCACCACCACGTTCGCGGCGCCAATCCAGCGGCGCAAGCCTGGTGGATAACCGGGGCGGCGCGGCGTCACCCACTTCCTGGTCGATGCCCCCGATCAGTGCGTGATCATCCCGCTGCCGGGGACCTGTGCGGGCGGGCGCGCGGCGGCACCGAGATCGCCACTACGGTGCTCGCAGAACGATGCCAAGTGGTCGAAGTGGTGATCCAACGTGAAGTCATTGAGTACCGCATTGTCAGCGGGACTTGTGTCTGCGGGCGCGCGCAACGCAGCACATTTCCCGCGGGGATCGAGGCCCCGGTGCAAGGCGCCAGTCACCGCGATTCGCGACGCACTCGTCGCGGCGCCAGTGGCCCATGTCGATGAAACCAGCCGGCGCGTGAACGGCACTCTGCACTGGCTGCCTGTGCTCAGCACCAACCGGCTTACGGCCTACTTTCCTCATCCCAAACGCAGGGCCAAGGCCCTGAATGCGTTCGGCCTGTTGTCCCAATTCGTGGGCGTACTGGCGCATGACCACGGGGCAGCCTACGAGCGCTACCAATGTCTGCATGCCTTCTGCAATGCCCGTCATCTGCGCAAGCTGATCGCCATCGCTGAGAGGTCCCCGAGCCAGCCGTGGACAACCGATATGATCACGCTGTTATGCTAAGCCAATGCCGTGGTCGGCGAGGCCCAGGCCCTTGAGACGCTGCCCGCCAGCAACGGTGAGCACTTGCGGACCCGCTAAGACACCATCCTCAGCAAAGTCGAAGCCGGCAATCCTCCCTGTCCCTGCCGTCCCGGCACCCGCGGGCGGGTCAAACAATTCCCGGCCTACAACCTCATTCGGCGGCTACGCGATCGCCGCAACGAGGTCCTGCACTTCCTCACCGACCTGCGTGTTCCCCTCGACAACAACCGGGCTGAACGCGACCTGCGCATGCCCAAGCTCAAGCAGAAAGCCTCTGGCTGTTTCCGCTCCGATACCGGCGCCGGGGACTTTGCCATCACCCGCTCCTACCTCTCAACTCTCCGCAAACAATCCGACGATCTTTTGAACTCGCTCGTCCTGACCTTCCAGGGCCGCCCCCCAATGCCCCAACTGGAGTAGCTGAATAGTTACCCCGGGCTCTTGATTTCCAACCGGTTCGCATATAGCATCGCCTCGACATCCTCAATGCGCGTCCAGTCTCGGTGGGCAAAAGCATTCACCAGCGCCTCTCGCAGCGCCTCGAGGGGGGAGGACCAAAGTCGGTCGCGCCATACGCCGTCGGTGACTTCCGCCGCGTCCTCGGACACGAACGGTCGCATCCGCTCGATCAGCGCCTCCATGAGTCCACCACTGCCCATCCGGCAATCTCCCCCGTTCCCTGGTTCGCCAAAGGGCGATTAGCGCCTCATCCAGCACCGTATCGGCGGGGCAGCAGCGTAATCCACGCTTGTCACCTTTGAAGGCCATCCAGCGAACGCCTGCCTGCCGAAGAGAACGTCGTGGCCGATGCCCGAACAGGACGATTCCGGCAATGGTGCAAACTGGCGGACCACCATCACGTTTGGCCATGAAGCCCATCCCGCACAGGCACCGCTCCCAGGCGGCCGCGGCCGCCGGAACCTCGGGATCGTTCAGGATGTGCTGCAAATAGTCCTGCAGCCGCTCTAAGTCGAGATGGTCCAAACCTGAGCTAGAGACAGGGAGCCGCTCGGGGTGCAACAGGCCGCCGAGGGCAAAGAGGCAAGCCTGCTGCTCACGTGACGCTTTGCGGGATACGCTGCCAACGCGCACATAGACCTCCTCATTTCCTTTGTGGCGAAGCACGTAGGGCTTCGCCATTCCTTGGGTCAGTGAGACAACGGCAACCCGCAGCCCTGGCTCGATACTTGATCTCTTCGTAGAAAAGCAGGATCAAGGGATGCACGTACCGACCGAAAACAATATCCATCACCCACTCTTCTAGGTTGGACCGTTGAATGCCTGTCGGCGTACCGTCGTCTTCCACGCCCAGCAGGACCCGTCCGCCTTGAAGATTGGCCAGCGCCACGATCTCCTTTGCCAACTGTTCCGGGTGGATATCGTCACGCTTAAATTCGACACCGGAACTCTCGCCATTGGCGGTCAGCTCAAGCAGCTCTGTTTTGGTCATGTGCGTTTATATAGCTGTAGCCATATTTTTCCTGGCGCTGCAGAAACGCTTCCTTGCCGCCATCGAGTATCCTAGCCGCCTCATCGCGAATCGCCGGAACATCGATAGAACCCTGAGCCTCTTTGCCAAGTTCTCCATGGTCCTCGGTCGCCATGAAGACCCCGATCCACTCTGCATCGCCGAATATGGGGATGTTGGCATTGTGGGTCGCGAAGATGAACTGGCATTCTCTCTTTGCGTTGCGCAGCTCTCGCACGATGCGTTCCGCAATGAAGGCGTTGTCCAGATTGTCCTCCGGCTGATCCATGATCAAGGGATCCGGGTTGTCCAACAGCAGCAGGTGAAGAATTGCCGTGCACTGCTGGCCCGTCGATAGCTGATGGAGCGACTGGTAGACTTCACCGGCATGAGAGACATTGAGCTGGAGGTCGGTCCGGTCCTCAAGGTCGATCGTCTCCAACTCCATGACCTGCTTGGTGACGAACTTGCACAGAGTCTCCGTCATGCCCGGCGTGATGCCCCAATTCAGGCCGCGCAATGCCTCCTCCCCCGCGCGAATTGCGGCGACCAAGGCCGGCACGGTCAACGCGTCTTCCTCATCGACCCACCCCGCTCGCTTCTCGCTGATACCGGGCAGAGAACACAGCCAAGTTATCAGGGCCTGCCGGTTTCCGCCGGCGATGACGTCGACGCGCAGTTTACCCCGCAGCCGCTTGTTGAGTCTTTTTGCCGTATCTTGCAGCGCCTCGGTACGCCAGCTGCGTAAATCCGATAGCTCTGCAAGCAGATTGCGTCGCTCCTGCTCCAGGGCCTCCGTCAATTTGCGAGCCTTGGCGAGACTTGCTTCCTTCGGCTGAATTCGCTCGATCTCCCGCAACAATGCCTGATACGCACGTCCGATCTCCGAGCCGCGTTTCCCTGCGACGTCGGAAAGCTTGGCGAACTCCGCCTCTAGCGCCTTCTCGGCGATTTCCAGTGTGTCCTTCAGCTCCATCTCCAGGGTCGTCAGCTCAGCTCGTGCGGTCTTCACCGCTGCTCGTAGGTCTGCCAGGGCCTTGGTTGCCGCGGGTTTCAACGATTCGAGGGCTTCCCGCCCGCGACCAAGCAGCGTCGCATGGGGCAGCCCCGCCAAAGCCTTGTCACTCAAGAAAACGAGATCAGGGAGAGACTCCTCAAAACTCTGTGCGGCATCTTCGACATTCTGAACCTCTTCATCCATCCGCGGTTTGAGCTGTTGCTCCTTCTCTAGCAGGGGCACTTGTTTGAGCTTCTCCTCGATGCCCAAATCCTTGAACTGGGCCACCTGTTCGCTCAGCTTGGGGAGCCGCGCGATATCCTGACTCAAGTCGTCTTCGTTCGACAGCGCGCTTTCCAGGCGCGTCGCGTTGCCCGTCAATTTCTTCCGCAGATCCGCGAGCTGGCGTTCCTGCTTTGCCTCAGGCAGCAGAAAACGTTCGAGGACGCCGATCTGGGCCGACTCATCCCGCGCCAGCTCATAGATCTCGTTCTGGCCGTAAATCTCGATTCCGGGGAGCAGATCACGGCCCGGGTGCAGGGTGGACACGTTACCGTCTCTGTCGTGCACACGCGGTGGCTCCCCGTAACGACGAACGACGCAGTAGCGCTGGCCCCGATTCGCCGCGGACACGATATCCAGCTCCAAGCGTCCACTGGAACGCCCGAGGTTCTCCTTGAGACGATCTGATCCCCTTGCTGCCTCGCCTCCGCGCCCTTGTGGTCCAGATCCAGCGCATACCGCAGGCACTCCAACAGGGTGGACTTTCCGGTGCCTCGCCCGCCGATTGCCGTATTCAGGTGGTCGGAGGGCTCGATGGTGATTCCATCCAGGTAGCCCCCCTCGGACTGTCATATTTTCGATCCGACTGTAGTGCTTCTCCGCCATCCGGTAGCGGAGGCGCACCCGGGATTCCGGGTCCTTGAATGCGGTGACGAATGACGCGAACGTCGGACGGGTCATCTTGATGTGGCAGGATGCCGAAGGGTCCCTCAACTCCTCGGGCTAAGCGACGCTTTTGGCATTGATAAAAGCCATTTCCGCATCGTGCCGGTAGTCCGGGTTCCGATTCTTGGCAATCTTCTTGAACTCGGGAGGAAGCTCATCGACAGATCCTGGAATCTGCGCTGCCTTCAGCACCGGAGCGTCGCCATTTTTTGCGGAACCCGAAATGGGGTCCGTCCGATTTTGGGCGCAAAAAATTAGGCGACGGCCATGGCCTTCGGCGGCCCACGTTCGTCCTGCGTCCGTCCCGGCGCGCACTCCGCGCGGCGCCAGGACTCCCGCAAGGACTTGACACCGTGTCGCATGGCCTTGCATTTCGTCTCCATCGGCGCTTACGCGCCACACTCCGGCGAAACGCTCGGCCCTACGGCTACACGAGGGTCGTCGCATTCCGCTCGTCGCTTACGCTCCCTCGCTTTCCTATGCTCTTCCAGGGATTCTTCCACAGGTGATTTGCCTTCTGTTCCAGTACCCCATTCGCGTTTGTCGCATGGGTGGCGTAGCAGAAACCGTGACATTCTTCCTCCACGAGCCGCAGCATCTCCTCGCCGCCCAGCTTCGACGGTCTGACACCTTCCGTGGGGTCGGGCAAGTTTAGAACGCCTAGGTAGCGGTTCAGCTGTTTGGTCGTCGTGTCTTCCTTAGAACAGACAGACCCAGTGGATCTTCTCCGTCGTCGCCACCCCGAATCCTAGAAACACCACGATGCCATAGGGAGAAAGGAAGTCGCGAATCGCATCCACGTCCCGGACGCTGCCGTGATCCGTAATTCCGACGACCTGAATGCTTGCCTCTGTACATCCTCCCAGCAACGCGGCGAGGAAATCCTCACCGAACAGGCCGTGACCCTCGCCCCGGTAGGCGCGGCTGTAACCCTCCGGGTTCACCTGGAGGGCGCATTTCCAAAAGCGGGCGTAGGTCTCAGTCACCGATCGATCTCCGTTGCCCAAGCGTTGCTTCGCTATTCCACGGATACAGCAAAGTGGTTGAACCTGCCCATCCTAGGGGGTGTTACCAATTAAGCCAAATCATCGCAGAAGCTAAGTAGTGCCAAGCAGAAAACGCATCATTCGATTGGAATTTGCCTGAGTAGCTGGCAGGATCCGATACTAATATCGTTTTTTCATTCGCCGCTGGGGTAAATAAAATCTGACATCTCTATGATGTCTTTTAATTCAATGGGTTGCGGATAATGCAAATGGTTCCGTCTTATGAGGATCTTGAATTCTTCAAGGTGTCCTTATGACAACCCTCGACCCATTACGGGTTCCCCTACGGGGTCTGACCCTGATCGAGGCCAGTGCCGGTACCGGCAAGACCTACGGTACTGCGACCCTGTATCTGCGAATGCTGTTGGAGCTGAGCCTGGAGGTGGATCGGATCCTGGTGGTCACTTTCACCGAGGCCGCTACCGAGGAGCTGCGCGACCGCATCCGACGACGGCTGGCCCAGGCCCTGGATTGGTTCCGGGGCGGCACGATGGCCCGCGACGAGGATGGGAGGAAGGATCCGATCCTCGCCGAGCTGTTGGCGGGATTGCCGGACCCGAGCCGGGCGCACCGGCTGTTGGCCGACGCCCTGACGCGCATGGACGAGGCCGCGATTTATACCATCCACGGCTTTTGTCTGCGCACCTTGACGGATCATGCCTTCGAGAGCGGCGCGGCCTTCGATGCGGAATTCATCACCGATGAGACCCGACTGCGCACCCTGGCCATCGCGGACTTTTGGCGCAGCCGGGTTGCGGGCGCGGACCCGAAGACCGCGCACTGGGTGCGCCAGCAATGGAGAACCCCCCAGGACCTGCTCCTGGATTTGGGCCCCACCCTGGCGCTCGAGGATCTGTGCCTGTTGCCACCGGTGGACCTAGCTGGCGTCGAGGCGGCCCAACGGGAGCTGTCGGAGGTCTGTGCCCGGATCGGCGAATACTGGCACCGGGCGGCGGAGGAAATAGGGACTATCCTGACCAGCAGCCCCGCCCTCAATCGGCGCTCCTATACCGGCCCGGTCGTCGCCCGAGCCCTGCGGGCTGCCGAAGAGCTAGCCGTGGCCACCGAGCCTCCCGCCTCTTTGTCCGCCGACTTCGAGCGCCTGACGCCTGCCGGGCTGGCCCGTGGGACCAAGCCGGACCACAGCCCGCCGACCCATCCCTTCTTCGATCTCTGTGGCCACCTACCGGAACTGGTATACCAAGCCAGTATCGGCCCCCGGACTTTGTTTCTGACCTCGGCGCGGACCTTCGTGCGCGCGGCCCTGGGGCAACGCAAGCGGGACCAGGGCCTACTCTATTACGACGATCTGCTGCGTTGCCTCGATCAGGCCCTGGCGAGGGATGGCTCGGAGGCCCTGGCAACCGCCGTGCGGAATCGCTATCCGGTGGCCCTGATTGACGAGTTCCAGGATACAGACCCGCAGCAATACCGCATCTTCCGGCGCCTCTACGTCGGGCAGCCCGACTGTGGCCTGTTCCTGATCGGCGATCCCAAGCAGGCCATCTATGCCTTTCGCGGCGCCGATATCTTTACTTACATGCAGGCCCGGGACGACAGCACCCACGGCGGACGCAGATACAGTCTTACCGTCAACCGGCGGTCCGGCTCCCGGCTGATCACCGCCGTCAACAGCCTGTTCGGCTCTGTCCGAGAGCCTTTCATTTATGACGATTACATCGGATTCGATCCGGTCGCCCCCAGCCCCACGGCGGATGCGGAGCCGTTGCGGATCCGGGGTGTCGAGCCCGTACCCCTACAATTTTGGATGCTGCGGCTCAATGCGGACAATCAGACCACCAGACCACCGGGCTTCATCCGCAGCGAGGCGGCCCTGGCGAGCGCGTCCCAAGCCTGTGCCGAATTCATCGCCGATCTGCTGAGTCAAGCGGACACCGGCCAAGCAACTATCGGGGAGCACGCCTTGGAGCCGAAGGATATCGCTCTGCTGGTGCGGACCCATCGCGAGGGCGACTGGGTACGGCAGGCCCTGCGCACCTGCGGCATCGGCAGCGTGAGCCTGAGCGAAGACAGCGTATTCGCGACCGAGGACGCCGAGGAGCTGGCCACCCTGTTGTGGGCCTTGGGGTCGCGGCACGACGAGGGCCAGTTGCGGGCCGCGCTGGCCACGACCCTGTTGGGACGTACCGCGACGGAGCTGACGCAGCTCGCTGCCGACGAGTCCGCCTGGGAGGCACTGTCGGCCCGGTTTCAAGGCTACCGGGAACGCTGGCGGCGACAAGGTATCCTGGTCGCCTTGCAGGAGCTGCTAGTCGTGGAGCAAATACCCGCCCGGCTACTGCGCCGACCCGACGGAGAGCGGCGTCTGACCAATCTACTCCAACTGATGGAGCTGCTGCAGGTGGCCGCGGGCGGGCACCCCGGCCCGGACGAACTCCTACGCTGGCTGAGTGAACGGCGCACGGAGCAGGTCGAGGACCAGACCCGGCAGCTACGCCTGGAGAGCGACGAGGGATTGGTCAAGGTAGTCACCCTGCACAAGAGCAAGGGCTTGGAGTACCCCTTGGTGTTTATCCCCTTCCCCTGGAGCTATTTCAAGGGTCTCGGGAAGAAGGCGCCGGTATTTTTTCATACCCCGGAGGATAAAGGGGCCTGCCTCGACTTGGGGTCCGGTGATCGGGACCGACACGCGCGTCTGGCTCGAACCGAGCAGCTTGCCGAGCGGTTACGCCTGCTCTACGTCGGGGTGACGCGGGCATCCAAATTCTGCGTGCTCTGCTGGGGCAAGATCAACGGCATCCGGGATGCGGGCTTGGCCTATCTGTTGCATCGGGACCCGAACAGCAAGTTCCCAACCAGCCGCCTGCAACAGTTGTCGGAGGACGCTATCCGCGCGGATCTGGACGCCCTGTCCGCACGGGCACCGGACGCTATCCGGGTTCGCGATCTGCCGGTGCCCACCGGTGCGCGTTGGGTCGACCGCTCGATCGACACCGCCCGGCTGGCATCTCGGGGGCTTCGCGCCACCATCGACACAAGCTGGCAGGTAACCAGCTATTCGAGTCTGGTGCGGGGGGAAGAGAGCGGGCGCCCCGACTTCGACGCTGCCCCCCCCCCCCCCTACACCGGAGGTCGAGCCAAGTACCCCTGTCGATCCCTTGCTCGCGCTTCCCGCCGGGGTCCATGTCGGCCGTTTTCTGCATCGATTGATCGAGGAGCTGGATTTTCCCCAAGCTACCGGCGCGACCTTGACCCATACCATCCGTAACCTATTGGAGGCTCACGGCGGGCTCGGCTCGGGCCGGACTGGGGAAGGAGACTGGGCACCGGTGGTGGAAGATCTGATCACCAATGTCCTGGACACTTGGTTGGACCCGGCCGCATCCCTGCGTCTGCGTGACATCGCCGCCGATGATCGGATCACGGAGCTGGAGTTCCAGTTTCCCATTGCGGAGCTGAAGCCGGCGTCCCTGAGCGCCATCCTGGCGATATCCGAGGTTCATTCGAATAGCGCCGAGGGACTGGGTTTCGAGCCCATACGCGGGCTGATGCACGGCTTCATCGACCTAGTGGTGCGCCGTGCGGGGCGCTTCTACATCGTCGATTACAAATCTAATCGGCTCGGGGACCGACTCGCGGCCTACGAGCGTGAGGGTCTGCGCGCCGCCATCCGTCACCATCGCTACGGCCTGCAATACCTGATCTATACCCTGGTCTTGCACCGATTCCTCGGCCAACGGCTACCCGGCTATGATTACTCGACCCATTTCGGCGGCGTTTACTACCTGTTCCTACGCGGTATGCGCCCCCGGCTGGGCCCGGATTGCGGTATCTGGTACGAACGGCCGCCCTGGCGGCTGATCGCGGCCCTGGATCGCTTGTTTGCCACCGGGCAGGCAGCGGAAGGTCCTTGATTCGGCGCCGGCGCCCGGTCACCTCTATTCCGTGGCCAAAAGCCGCGGTCTCATTGGAGGGATTATCCGGGGCACCCGCGAGGGATGCCCCTGCATCTATGATGATGAAAGCGAAGCGGGATGGATATTTTCGCTGCGCGACTTGAAACATGGTTAAGGATGCGAGTTTTCAAGCCCCCCTAGAATTCCCAATTGCAACTTCTCCGACATGCCGCTGCGGATGTTGCGCTACTATAGAGCACTTGAATTTTCCAAGGTTTCCTTACGGCGTTGTCCTTCACCGGAGCTAAGGTATCCGACGATATGGCAAGCATGCCGATAAAATCGAAAAATGGAGATAGTCATGAGTAAGAACAAGAATAGGCTCATCGCAGCAACAGCCTTACTGATCCATGCCCTGTTCGCGGCGTCGCCGAAAGTGCTGGCCCGTACATTGCCGGAGTTCAGCGGACTGGTGGAGACCTACGGCCCCTCCGTGGTTAATATCAGCACCAAGCACGAGCAGACCCACCGCGGCAGACCCAGCTTCCATGGGTTTTCACTGCCTGATCTGCCCGAGGGCAGCCCACTCCAGGACCTCTTCCGTCACTTTTTCGGGGAAGAGGGCCTATTGCCCTACGACGAAGACAAGCAGTCTCGCTCCTTGGGCTCCGGCTTTTTCATTTCCGCGGACGGCTATCTGCTCACCAATTTCCATGTCGTGGAGGGGGCCGATGAGATCATCGTCCGCACCAGCGATCGTCGGGAGTTTCTCGCCAGTCTGGTGGGAACGGATAAACGCAGCGATATCGCCTTGCTCAAGGTGGAGGCCCAGGACCTACCGCCCGTCATGATCGGTACCGCCAAGGACCTGAAGGTAGGCGAATGGGTGCTGGCCATTGGCTCCCCCTTCGGCTTCGATCATTCGGCCACCGCCGGTATCGTCAGCGCCAAAGGCCGGAACCTGCCGAGTGAGAATTACGTACCTTTCATTCAGACCGATGTGGCCATCAATCCGGGTAACTCCGGTGGTCCCTTGTTCGACCTGGATGGCAAGGTGGTAGGCGTAAACTCCCAGATCTACAGCCGTACGGGCGGCTTCATGGGGCTATCCTTTGCTATTCCCATCGATATGGCCATGGATGTGGTTGGGCAGCTCAAGGCCGCGGGAAGGGTCAGCCGCGGCTGGCTCGGCGTGAGGATCCAGGCCGTAACCAAAGACTTGGCGGAGACCTTCGGTATGGATCAACCCCGCGGGGCTCTGGTCGCCCAGTTACTGCCGGATAGCCCGGCGGAAAAGTCGGACCTGCGGGAGGGGGACGTGATCTTGCGTTTCAATGGTAAGGAGGTAACGACCTTCAATGCGCTGCCGCCGCTGGTCGGTGCCGCCCGGGCCGATGAGTCCGCCCGGCTGGAAGTATTGCGGGATGGCGAGATCGAATCGGTGACGGTAGTCGTTGGCGAGCTACCGGACGAGATCGATCCAACCACTGTCGAGAGACCGCAATCGGTGCGGGTGAACAGCATCGGTCTAGTGTTGGAGGATCTGAATGCCGAGCAGCGCGAACGATTGGGGCAGGGTGGTGTGATCGTGCGGGAGGTCAAGCCCGGTGCGGCCAAACGTGCCGGTATCAGTCCCGGTGACCTGATCCTGATGTTCGACGGCCGGCTGGTGGAGGATACTAGGCAGCTTCGGGAGCTACTTGCCGGTATCGAGGCGGGCCATTCGGTCGCCGTCCTGGTCCAACGCGATGACAGGCGTGAGTTCTACGCGGTGCGCATCCCGGAGGAGTAACCGCGCCGCGATGTCCGATCTCAGCCACATCCGTAACTTCTCGATCATCGCCCATATCGATCACGGAAAATCCACCATCGCGGACCGGTTCATCCAGCTCAGCGGTACCCTCAGCGAGCGCGAGATGGCTGACCAAGTATTGGATTCGATGGACCTGGAGCGCGAACGTGGGATCACCATCAAGGCCCAGAGCGTCACCCTCGACTATCCGGCCAAGGATGGCAAGACCTATCGACTCAACTTCATCGATACCCCGGGCCATGTGGATTTCTCCTACGAGGTCTCGCGCTCCCTGGCTGCCTGCGAGGGAGCATTGCTGGTGGTCGATGCGGCCCAGGGTGTCGAGGCCCAGAGCGTAGCCAACTGCTACACAGCTATCGAGCAGGGACTCGAGGTCCTGCCGGTACTCAACAAGATCGATCTGCCGTCGGCGGAGCCGGAGCGGGTCATCACCCAGATCGAAGAGATCATCGGGCTCGAGGCCCGGGATGCCCTGCGGGTAAGTGCCAAAACGGGGGCCGGGATCTCCGATCTGCTCGAACGCCTGATCGCCGACATCCCGCCCCCCGAGGGCGATCCCCATGGTCCCCTGCAGGCCCTGATCATCGACTCCTGGTTCGATCCCTATGTGGGGGTCGTCTCCCTGGTGCGGATCGTCAATGGCACGATCAGGCGTCGCGACAAGCTACTCGTTCTATCCACCGGTCGTACCCATCAGGCGGACAGCATCGGGGTATTCACGCCCAAGAAGACGGAACGCCAAGCCCTCGAGACCGGTGAGGTCGGCTTCCTGGTCGCCGGGATCAAGGAGATCGAAGGTGCCCCGGTGGGCGACACCATCACCCACGCGGATTGCCCAGCGGCGGCCCCCCTGCCCGGATTCGAGCAGATGCAGCCACGGGTATTTGCTGGACTCTATCCCACCCGCGCCGAGGACTACGAGGACCTGCGGGATGCCTTGCGCAAGCTGCGACTCAACGATGCGGCCCTGTTCCACGAGCCGGAGGTCTCCCAGGCCCTGGGCTTCGGGTTCCGTTGCGGCTTCCTCGGGATGCTGCACATGGAGATCGTTCAGGAACGCCTGGAGCGCGAATACGACCTGGACCTGATCACCACGGCACCTACGGTCGTCTATGAGGTCCTGCGCTCCGACGGTGAGGTCATGCGGGTGGACAATCCGGCCGATCTGCCCGAGACTGGCAAGATCGGTGAGATCCGGGAGCCCATCATCGAGGCCCATATCCTAGTACCCCAAGACCTGCTCGGCGGGGTCATCAACCTGTGCATCAAGAAACGCGGGGGACAGAAAGATATCCAATTCCTGGGCGGTCAGGTCCAGGTCACCTACGAGTTACCCTTGAGCGAGGTGGTACTGGATTTCTTCGACCGCCTGAAATCCGTCAGCCGCGGCTATGCCTCCTTCGAGTATGACTTCAAGCGGTTCCAGGCCTCCGACCTAGTCAAGCTCGAGGTCCTGATCAACGGCGAGCGGGTGGATGCCCTATCCGTCATCGTGCATCGGGACAATGCGCAGCTTCGTGGCCACGAGGTCACCAGCCGGATGAAGGCGATCATCCCCCGACAGATGTTCGAGGTCGCCATCCAGGCCGCCATCGGCAGCAAGATCATTACCCGTACCACGGTCAAGGCCCTGCGTAAAAATGTGACCGCCAAATGCTACGGTGGCGATGTGACCCGTAAGCGCAAACTACTGGAGAAGCAGAAGGCGGGCAAGCGGCGTATGAAGCAGGTGGGAAAGGTGGAGATACCCCAGGAGGCCTTCCTTGCGGTGCTCCAGGTTGGAAAGGATAATTAGGGGACCTTAAAAAATTGCCTTCCTAGCAATTTTTTAAGCCGTGAAGTGAGAACACGATTTCCATTCCTCCCTATTTTCAGTCAAATGAGGGAAAAGTGTCCACTATAGACAAGAGTGGAGTGTTGATTTCACCAAAAGTGAGATTATGGCGATATCCGCACCTACGAACACGGATCGTTGCGTGTCGTTCATGAGATCATCATTCATCAAACCGATTCCCCGAATGTGCAATCCACTCTCAATGCGTATGAGAAAGGAAGAAATGGTGTAAGCGTTTAGCCCCCCTTGCCTCGAGAGGCCGTACACGTCGCCGCGATCAGGCAGCGGCGGGCAGAGGAGGGGCCGGCAGATCTTTGCGCCGTTGGCGGACGACGTCGGCCAGATAGGGCCAGGGCGACGCAGAACGC
>Ga0209457_1000088_pt1 | contig 34174 bp, 37 predicted proteins | sample WorMetHEROISLAND_5_FD_187410 | JGI IMG/M metagenome (GOLD analysis project Ga0209457, IMG submission 187410) | Marine gutless worms symbiont microbial communities from Max Planck institute for Marine Microbiology, Germany - Olavius sp. 5 HERON... ... | reverse complement strand
CTTCTGCAATGCCCATCATCGGCGCGAGCTGATCGCCATCGCTGAGAGGTCCCCGAGCGCCAGCCGTGGGCAACCGATATGGTCACGCTGTTATGCCAAGCCAATGCCGTGGTCGACGAGGCCCAGGACCAGGACCTTGATACGCTGCCCGCCAGCAACGGCGAGCACTTGCGGACCCGCTACGACACCATCCTCAGCAAAGCCGAAGCCGGCAATCCTCCCCATCCCCGCCGTCCCGGCACCCCGCGGGGCGGGTCAAACAATCCCCGGCCTACAACCTCATTCGCCGGCTACGCGAACGCCGCAACAAGATCCTGCGCTTCCTCACCGACCTGCGCGTTCCCTTCGACAACAACCAAGCCGAACGCGACCTGCGCATGCCCAAGCTCAGGCAGAAAGCCTCTGGCTGCTTCCGCTCCGATACCGGCACCGGGGACGTTGCCATCATCCGCTCCTACCTCTCAACTCTCCGCAAACAATCCGACGATCTTTTCAACTCGCTCGTCCTGACCTTTCCAGGGCAGACCCCCAATACCTCAATTGGAGTAGCTGAATAGTTACCCAGGAACGAATTTTTCCCGTTCTAAAGCCAAGGCCATGAGGCAACGGCGGCGGTGCCCTCGTTCACACCCTTTACCCCAGGTAGACCCGTTCCAAGGAGCTGCATGAACGATTTCCTTTCTCGTCCTCAGCCTCGATGTAGTAGCTCACCTCACCGAGACCTACCGGCAGCTCCGCGGTGAAGAAGCGCGCCGTAATCCGGGGGCCCGTTTGTGACGGATAGGGGCCCCGATCGGTCATGGTGAGGATTTGCTCACCCTTAGGGGTACGCAGCACCAAAGTTACCTGCGCCAAGCCCGACAGATCGGAAACGAAGCTGTGGACGACGCCCTGGCGCGGAGCGTCTTCCAGACAACCTTGCCCCCACTTCTTGCCGCCCGGATTCTCCGGGATGATCCAGGGCGGGAAAATGGTTGGTCCGGTCCTATCCTTACCCACGGAGAGGACGCGGTCGATGTCGCCCTTGGCCATGGCGTAAGCGGCATTGGCCGCCTTGGTCACCTGGGCGTCCCACTCGGTCTGCCCGGTCCAATACCAGTAGCAACTGGTCTCCGCGGTCAGCATTAGGCGAGAGATCTCGTCCAGGTCCGGCGTATCGGCCGCCGCATCCTGCAAGGTATGGACGGCGTTGTGCAGGGCCGTCAGCACGGCCCAGGAATTCAGGTCCGGCGAGTAGGGCTGGTCGTAACGGCTGAACCACTTCATGAATTGAGGATCCCCATTGTCCGCACCACTCCAAGACCCGGATTCGAGATGTACGGTCCGCTCGGGATCGGGCGGAAACAGGGTCAGGTAATCTTGGATCGTAATCAGATCGAAGCGCGGATCGCGCCGGATCCAATCCACCAGGGCCTCGGTGTTGTGCTTGTAGTAGCTTTCCGCGCCGCCGCCGTGGTTGTCGCCGTCGGAGTGCAATACGAAGAAGGGCGGATGCCGGGGATCATAGGTCCCGGTGGCCAGGATCCGATCATAGACCTGCCCCAGCACATCCGGATATTGAAGGGCGCCGAATCCGCCGCGGGCGTCTTCGTTGCCGATGTAACGCTCGGCGGGCACGGCGATGATCTTGTGGATTTGCCCCTTGGGGTCCTCGTACCCAACGTACTCGGGCCGTAGCAGGCTGGGGGCGACTTGCGAGCCGGCCCAGATATTGTGCAGCTGTAGCCAATCGTGGGCCGGGGGATTGCGTTGATCCGCCGGGTTGGGGGGCAGCATTCCCTCGTTGATACCGGCATAGGGATAAGCCTGGCAGGTCCGGTAACGGTGGATCGAGTCGTAAATGACCGCCTGGATGCCGGCTTGGCTCAGGAACGGGATCATCCGCACATGGAAGGCGGTTTCCGGTGGGAACAGCACGTTCGAGGCCGCGACCCCGAAGGATTCGCGCACGATCTCCCGGTGCCGGGCAATCTGCTCAACGATGTTGCGCCCTGGGATGAGCGCCATGAGCGGATGGAAAAACCCGAAGGCGGTAAAATCCGTCCGCGGGTTCCCCAAGCCGGTCTTCGCGGTAGCGATCTCCCGCAGCTCCCGGGTCCAAGAGCTGAAACGACCACCGCACAGACCCTCGCGGGCGCAGCGGTTCAGTTGCTCGATGAGGGTACCGCTCCAGCTGGTGGACAGGCCCGCGTGGGGTAATCCGCTGGCTATGTATTGCCGGACCGCCGCCGGGATGAACTCCGTGTAAGGACCGCCGCGGGAGCCGAAGATTTCCTCCTTCTCGCCGTCCCAATAGTTGCGGTCGGCTGCCTGATAGTAAGGCTGGTGCATGTGCTTGTGGATACCGAAGTAGACCTTCGGCTCGGCGTCGAAGGTACCCGGTTGTAGCATCGCCCTCGGCACCGGCGGGGGCACGGCCGGGATGGTCGTCGGTACCCTATCCGCCGTCGCACCCGATTGCACGGGGAGCTGCCGGTACTCCTTGATCCAATCCTCCCCGGCGGCCGTTCGCCAGTCCGCGCTCCGGCAGCCTTCCACCTGCACCCCGACCTCCCCCGGACCCATCAGCCCCCCGGGCACGGAGGCGACGTAGGTCACCCGGCCCTGCGCGTCCGGGTTGGAAGCCGAGATCATCGCCCCCTTGACCAGATGTTGCCGACCCTGGGCATGCAGGATGACCTGCGGGAAGGGAATCCGACCATTGGCCAGGAGGGTGATTGCGAAAGGGGCATTCTTGCCGGATAGCTCGCAGGCGACGGATTCCGGCAGAGTGATGCGGAGGAAGCGAGAGAAGCACTGAGTCATATCGAATCTTTCCCGACCGGGTTGAAGAACACAGCCAAGCTGGCGTGAAACAGGCCCCGAATGTTAGTCACGCTGCCGGTGATGAGCAAGCCGAACCTCCGGTACCGGGATAGATGGAAACCCCGAGGGGCCATCGAAAAATGGCAGGACATCCCGGTTCTCCGCCTGTAAGCCCCTCTCCCTCGGAGCTGGCCTTGGCACATACCTGATCCGCCAAGCCAATCCGTCGGCTGCTACTATAAGCCCCTTTCCCCTGAACGGGAGAGGGGTTGGGGAGAGGGGGGAAAAAACAGAGCCTCGGCACTTGCTTTCTCTATCCAACCAATTACCAGCACCGAACCCTGTGGGAGTCCTACCCCAACGGCTACTTGCCGCCACCCCAGGGCCCATGATCGTCCGGCGGACTCGAATGTGAGTAAAGACCAGCTCCTGGTAGAGGCGAGCCGCGGAACTTTCCGCCAAGTCTGTATCGGTCGGGTCGGCGGGGAACGAATAGCCCCGATGGGCGGATTCGGCTAGACTTGCGGGTGGCTCGGGGGGACCTCGAATACTTCGAGGTCCCCACAAAACGTGCCTTGAAGCATTCAAGGTACCCGAAAATCGTCAAGACAAGCGGTCAGCCCCGATGCCCTATTTCGTCTACAAGATTGTCCCACCCTCGTCGCTGACACCCTTGGAAACCCATAACCAGTATCGGGAAGCCCGCGCCCTGGTACGCCGACTCCGCCGCGAGCATCCCACCGAAGGAACACTGAGCTATCGAATGGCCTTTGCCAATACTCGCGCCGAGGCTGAAAAGCTCCTCTCCACACCCAGGGACGAGCGGGTCGTCGGGGAGGATTGACGGCGATAGGAGAGGCCCCCGAAAGATCGGTGATGCCCGATTCCCGGGGGCCTTGAGCGCTCACCGGATAAAAGCAAATGCCGAGGATCCGCCTTTGCTCCCCCTCTCCCACCAGGGGGAAGGGGCTTTATAGGAGCCAATGGATCGGCTTGGTGGACTCGAGTACTCGAGTATGTGGGTAGGGTAGTGATCTTATTCTGTTGTTCCCGAATAAAGCGTGTCGCAAACGGATTGACCGATTGCTGAGAAGAACAGCCAGAATCTGCCTAAAAAATAACTAACCTGTAGGGTGGGCTGTGCCCTTCCTATACTACGTCCGATCGGTGGGAACAGCCCACTCTACGGGTAATGTTCTATGAAAATCGATAAGTTAGTTCTTTAGACGGACTCGCACGCAACGGCGCCACGTAAAGGCCGTACCTTATAACCTGTTGCGTCGTGGCGTGAGTTAGGAAAACCATCGCTTCTTCCAGCTTTGTTGTTCCCAGAATTCGATAGAAAGATTCCCTCACATTACCTATACCCGGAAACAACAGAGCTATAACATCACGGATCGAATATGTGCCAAAACCAGCCCCAGGGGAGAGGAGCTTACAGCCGCCGACGGATCGGTTGGTGAAGTCGCTTGTGTGCTAAAACCAAGCCTTGCACGGACCCCATGTGCTCGGATACTGCTCGGAGGTGGAATTGCCGGTCATCCTGCTGACCGATGCCTTGATCTATCTGCTGCTTCTGCTGGCGGTAGGCTTCGGTCTCCATGCCTCCCGCCACGAGCACCTGCGTGCACCCTGGCGGCGGGTCGGGCGCAGCCGGCTCGGGATGTCGACGCTGGTCATCCTCGGCGCCTATGTCGGCATCGGTCTGCTGGACAGTGTGCATTTCCATCCACGGGAAGAGGACCGGGCCGGATCGGACACGGCGGTCTATGCCCCGGAAGTCCTGAGCCTCCTCGACTGGTGGCTGACACCCCTGCGGGAGCACCAGGAGAAGACCTACTCCGCACCCTTCGCGACCCACCTCTTCGCCAAGGAACGTCGGGAGCTACCCGACGGCCGTGTAACCTGGGACTATCCCCGTCTGGAGTGGGGCGGGCGTCACCTAGCCGACCCGGATCGGGACCGACTCCCCAACATCACCCACAACGCCCTGCTCGGACTGGTCCAGGGCCTGATCGGCTGGGCACTGGTGGTTACGGGGCTGCTGTGGCTCAAGGCCCGACGCCGCCGGGGCATGGGTCTGCGCCGGGCCTGGACCCTGGCTCGCACGGACCCGACCGCGGCCCCTTGGCGGGCGGCCATGCTGACCCTGGGTGTCCTGCTGGTGCTGGTTGGCATCGCGGGAGAGCTGGCAGGCAAGTATCACCTCCTAGGGACCGACAAGGTGGGGGAAGATATCCTTTACCAGAGCCTCAAGGGTATCCGCACCGGCTTGGTCATCGGCACCCTCACCACCTTGGTCATGCTGCCCGCGGCCGTCCTGCTCGGCATCATGGCCGGCTACTTCCGGGGCTTGGCGGACGACATCATCCAATACCTTTACACCACCCTGAACTCGATCCCCGGCGTGCTCCTGATCGCCGCCGCCATCCTCATGCTCCAGATCCACATGAGCAATCACGAGCAGGACTTCGCCAGCCTGACGGAGCGGGCAGACCTGCGGCTTCTGTTCCTGTGTCTCATCCTCGGTGTCACCAGTTGGACCGGCCTGTGCCGGCTGCTGCGGGGGGAGTCCCTCAAGCTGCGGGAGGTCGACCATGTGCAGGCGGCGATCGCCCTCGGCGTGAGCCACGCCGCGGTCATCGGCCGCCACATCCTGCCCAATGTCCTGCACATAGTGCTTATCACCCTGGTGCTGGATTTCAGCAGCCTAGTCCTGGCCGAGGCGGTGTTGTCCTACATCAACATCGGCGTCGATCCCACCATGGACAGTTGGGGCAACATGATCAACAGCGCACGCCTGGAGCTGGCCCGGGAGCCGGTGGTCTGGTGGTCTCTGACGGCGGCCTTCCTGTTCATGTTCACCCTGGTCCTGTGCGCCAACCTGTTCGCGGACCTAGTGCGGGACGCCTTCGACCCGCGGCTGCGGGATACCGGATAGTACAGAAGCTCTCAACAACTGACAATAAAGAGCGAGCAGGAATTTCATGGAAGATATAGCCGCAAATCAACCGCTATGGACTGAAAGTCCATAGTCTGGAGTGCGATTAAAAGTCGCTGTTTCGGCTAAAGCCGACTGAAAGCCTCAGGCTGAAGTCAGCTCGAAATGACTGAAAATTAGGCGCACTCGATTGAAAAATCATCATCATGAAGACCCGGATGTTCTCGATGCCTCTTTATATACTCTCTAATCATATCATCTGTAATCTATCCTGAGCTGAAAGCACCCTATCCAATAGCCTAAAAATGACGGCCCCAATACCGTTTCCTCAAATGCGGGAATTCTTGTTGGAGTGTACGAGACGTCCTCCCTTTCAGCCACTTCATGAGTTCACTCACCGACAACCGGGGCGGATAAGAGATAGAGAGATGTACAGGGTCCTTGCTTACTACTCCCTGGATGATTTCTATATCGTTAGCCGCACAGGTCTGTCGAACCAATGTCCGCAATCTTTTCCCTACATCCTTGGTGAGTACCTTATCGCGATACTTCATGTATCCATACCAGATGAACCTTCAGATCGTAAACGGCATGGGGTGCAGGCTTCTTTGGTTTCATAACCAAAATATTCCGGAGCGTCGCCATTTTTTGCGAAACCCGAAATGGAGTCCGTCCGATTTCGGGTGCAAAAAATCAGGCAACGGCCATGGCCTTCGGCGACCCACGTTCGTCCTGCGTCCGTCCCGGCGCGCACTCCGACGAAACGCCCGGCCCTACGGCTACGCGGGGGTCGTCGCACTCCGCTCGTCGCTTACGCTCCCTCGCTTTCCTGTGCTCCTCCAAAGCCCTTGGACTAAAAGTCCATAGTTTTTACTAGCAACCAACAATAAACGCCAATGGATCAAGAACGGACGATCATGGCCGGGTGAGCGCACATAAAGAAGACATAGCCTTGTAACCACCACGCCGATCATGGCGAGCCGGCTGCAACCGATTTTCGTTGATTCGCGTTCATTGGCGGCAAAAAAGAGCTTCAGAGTCGGGTAGATAACCCGACCTTCCCGACTTGCTTACCTGACAACAGCTTGTTTCAGCAGTGACTATCACTCGGTAGTCCTGCTCCCCGATACTGGACGCTCGGGACCAAATGTAGGTGCCGGCTTGCCGGCGCTAAGGCGGAGTTCCCGTGGGTAGGGAGCAAGTAGGGGCGACCAGCCGGTCGCCCCTACTCCCCCTCTCCCCAACCCTTTCCCGCTGAGGAACCTACCCCAGGGTCATCCGCACCGACGCAGCCAGCGTTGCATCAGGGGTATCCGCAGGCGCCAGCCGTTGTCCGTTTCCTCTACCAGCAGGCGCCGGCGCAGGGCCCGACGCACGGCCCCGTCGGCCGGGGGCGGCTGTCGATCCTGCTCTTGAAAGCCGCTCGGGTAGGCCCACTCGACCGGGGAGGCCTCGTCCGGGTCCATGAGCTAGCGTAACACCGTATCGCCGAACTCGACCGCCTCGTCGGTGGCACGCTCCAACAGGTCCGGGTCGATGTGTTCCGAGGTCTCGGCGTCGTTGAAGATGTCCACCGCCGTCTCGGCCAGGAGCTGCACCAGACGGGGCCAACCCCCGGCCTCAGCATGGATACGCTTGATCCCCCCGGCCCCCCAGAAGCCCGCTCGAAGCACGGCCGGTCCGGGTCGTCTTGCTCGCACAGGGGCGAATAACGCAGGGGCTCGGTCAGCAGGCGCCGGAGCTCCTCCGAGGTGAAGGGCGGCACCTCAAGGGTGCAGGCGCTGACCAAGTAGGAGGTCCATTCAGCGTGGGTCAGCTCGGCTGATGTGGTGACTGCCGGCGAAGACCCAGGTCAGGTGGCAGTGGGATTGGATGGATTTCCGGATCAGGGTCAAGAGTTCCTCGTCGAACACGCTTTCCCCGAGCTTGCGGTCGATGTACTCGTATTCGTCCAGCGTCAGCAGCAGGCGTCTATCCGCGGCTTGTAGCTGCCGGTCGCAGGCATCCAGGTAGGCCTGCAAGGCCACGGTACCCGGTGGGACTGGAGATCGGTCGGGGCCCAAGTCGCCGAGGGTATCGGCGATGGTGTCGGCGATCAGGCCAAACAGGGAGGCCTGGGAACTGAAGGCAGCGGCCTGCATTATCCAGTTAGCGATCCGAACCGAGGGCGGCAGAAACCCCGTCAGGTTGCCCAGCAGGGTAGATTTCTCCATCCGCCGGCGACCGTAGAGGATGAGCGCCGGGCAGCCGGTGGCGAGCATGAGCTGGCGTTCGAGCTGACCCACCACCCGCTCGCGGGGTACGAAGGCCTCGCCGCCGCGTTGCACCGGGTCCCCGGCACGGAAGGCCTGAGGTGTCGGAATCTGCTCCAGCTTGCTACGGAGCGCGGCGTGCTGGGCCCGTGCCTGCGTCAGCCAGTCTTGTGCTACGGCTCGGAACTCGCTGGCCAGGGGCTCGGAGAAGCCGCTGATACGGTAGCGGAAGCCTTTGATCTCCTTGGCCAACAAGGCGGCTATGGGCTCGTGCAAGAATAGGCAGCCTTACTCGTCCAGACGCTGCTGTAGGTAGGTGATCTCGCTGATCATCCGCCGCAGCTCGGGGACATCGCGGAGGAATCTGGTGCGGCTCTCCGGCAGGTCGGCGACGGCCGCATCCAGGCGCCCCAGGGGCATGCCGGCGGTTTGGCGCGCCCTAAGTTGTACCTTGGCGCGCAGGGCCGCCATCCGCTGGGCGGGATAGGTCTCGATCAGCCGCTCCAGCTCCCGCGCCCCCCGCCTGGGGCCCTGCTCGGCATAGGCCACCAGCAAGAGATCCAGCCGCGGGAAGGGGAGCACGCAGAGATCGTCCCAAGTCACCGGGTGGGGCCGGGTACCAGCGTCCCCGGGGGCGGGGCCATACGAACAGCGGGTGGACGAGATGATAGTAGGCCCGTAGCATACCGATGGATAGAGCTGTCCCGAAGGCAATCCCCCGGCAATCCCGAAGACAATCCCGACGGCAATACCTCTGGCAATCGTCCGGGCATGTATGAGCAGGCTCGAATCGCCGGGGACCACCAGTCCTGTTTCCAGCTCGGCTCCGAAGAGACCGGACAGGACCAGTCGACCCAGTATCGCAATCAGTATCAGGTAGGGCAGGAAGTGGAGGTAGAGCCGCAGGCCGGCAGTTAGCTGAGCAATCGAGGGCATTCCCTCCAGGGCCTCATGGAACCGAGCGGGACCTCGATAGACTAGGCCCAGCCAGTGGAGGGCCAATCCGTGGTGGCGGCAGCCGGACCTTCGCCAAGGGGACAGGCATCATGGGGCCCCTGAGCTCAAGGGTCTTGATATCGACCTTCGACAGGAGGTAACCCCCCGGTAGGAGCTTGGCAAAAGGGATCCGGGGCTGGGCCAGCAGCACCAGCTTGCGGTCCTCCATCATCAGGTGGCGCAGGGCGGCGAACAAGTCGACGCCGTACTGGGGACGGCCCGTGACCAAGTCGAAGTGCCGCAGGGCGACCCGTACTCGGGGACCGGCTCCGATCAGACGGTCGAGCTCGGCCAAGTCGTCGGGGGCGATCGGCAGGTCCACCCGATGCCTGAGCCGGGTCAGAGCTCTTAGAGCAGGCTATGTCGACCGACCGCAGAGCCCTGTTGCAGGTCGACCTGGACGAGCGACGGGAAATGCTCGGCCTGCAGGTGATCCAGCAAGGCGCGCCAGGGGGATTGCCCCTGACCTGACCAGCAGGTTGACCGATTGGCCCCGCTTCAGGAAACGCCAGGGTCGGTCCCGCACTTCGATCCAGTGGAGCACCTCCTCCATGCCCAGCTCAGCCCCGCAGGCCGTGAGCAGCTTTGCCCAGGGCTCCGTTCGGGTATCATCCTGCAGGTCCAGCCACATGGGGTTTGGCCCGGTGATGCTCCGCGGGAGTGTGCCGTTCTGGCGTACGACGGGGATGGTGATCTCCTGGAAGAAGTCCGGGTCCTTCCCATGGACCCATGTCTGAACCGCACGCCCTAACCCATCCTCCAGAAAGCCCTGACGACGGGCTGAAGCGGCTGCGTGAACGGGTTGCGGAGCAGGCTGCGATCATTGAGGGGCAAACGGCGACCATTGAGCAGATGCATGAGCGCATTCAGAAACTCGAAGCACGTCTGGCTAAGGATAGCCATAATTCCAGCCGGCCACCATCCTCAGACTCTCCGTTCAAGAAGCCACCACCACGTCCGCGGCGCCAACCCAGCGGGCGCAAGCCCGGTGGACAACCGGGTCGGCGCGGCGTCACCCACTCCCTGGTCGATGCCCCCGATCAGTGCGTGATCATCCCGCTGCCGGGGACCTGTGCGCGCGCGCGGCGGCACCGAGATCGCTACTACGGTGCTCGCAGAACGATGCCAAGTGGTCGAAGTGGTGATCCAACGTGAGGTCATTGAGTACCGCATTGTCAGCGGGACTTGTGTCTACGGGCGCGCGCAACGCAGCACATTTCCCGCGGGGATCGAGGCCCCGGTGCAATACGGACCGAGCGGGTCGACCTTTGCAGTGTACATGACTCAATATCAGCTGCTGCCCTACCAGTGCACTGCCGGGGTGCTCCATGAGCTGGCCGGCCTGGCGATCTCACCGGGTACCCTCCAGCGCGCCGTACGGGTGGCCGCCACCCGCCTGGAGGCGCCAGTCACCGCGATTCGCGACGCACTCGTCGCGGCGCCAGTAGCCCATGCCGATGAAACCAGCCGGCGCGTGAACGGCACTCTGCACTGGCTGCCTGTGCTCAGCACCAACCGGCTTATGGTCTACTTCCCTCATCCCAAACGCAGGGCCGAGGCCCCGGATGCGTTCGGCCTATTGTCCCAATTCGTGGGCGTACTGGTGCATGACCACGGGTCAGCCTGCCAGCGCTACCAATGTCTGCATGCCTTCTGCAATACTCATCATCTGCGCGATCTGATCGCCATCGCTGAGAGGTTCCCGAAGCCAGCCGTGGGCACCCGATATGATCACGCTGTTATGCCAAGCCAATGCCGTGGTTGGCGAGGCCCAGGACCAGGACCCTGAGACGCTGCCCGCCAGTAACGTCGAGCACTTGCGGACCCGCTACGACACCATCCTCAGCAAAGCCGAAGCCGGCAATCCTCCCCCGTCCCCACCATCCCGGAACCCGCGGGCGGGTCAAACAATCCCCAGCCTACAACCTCATTCAGCGGCTACGCGAGCGCCGCAACGAGGTCCTGCGCTTCCTCACCAACCTGCGCGTTCCCTTCGACAACAATCAGGCCGAACGCGACCTGCGTATGCCCAAGCTCAAGCAGAAAGCCTCTGGCTGCTTCCGCTCCGATACCAGCGCCGGGGACTTTGCCATCACCGGCTCCTACCTCTCAACTCTCCACAAACAATCCGACGATATTTTCAGGCTCTCTTGCGTTTGGTGTGGGTAGCGCCATTTTTCCCATCGCATAGGGTAGCCCGCTCCAGGCCTACTCTGTGCCCTTCTTTTCGCCTGTAGGGTCGGACCCGTCGCCAGGCCAAACGTCAGAGGTTTTCATCATGGACCCGTTGTCGTCGTTTACCCTTGCACTCGGCCTTCCGGCTCCTTGGGAGGTCGTTGACGTGGCCTTCGATCCCAAATCGGGTCGGATCGATTTCCACCACGCCTCCGCCCCGGGGACACGATTCTCTTGTCCGCATTGTGGGGCGGAACACCAGCCGGTCCACGACACGCTTGAGCGCGACTGGCGTCATCTGAACGTCTTCCAGTTCCAAGCTTACATCCACGCCAAGGTGCCCCGTGTGCGCTGCGGGACCTGCGCCAAGACTACCCCCAGGTCGTGGCGCCCTGAGCGTACCCCAATAGCGGCTTCAGCCTACGGATGGAGGTCTTGGTCTTACTGGTCCCCCTCTATTAAGACGATGGCGGTCTCTCAGATCGCTCAATTGCCTGGCGTCAGCGACGGGCGCGTTTGGCGCACCCTCGATCATTACGTCGATCAGGCGCACGCTCAATGAGGACTTCTCGACCGTCACCCTGGTGGGTCTTGACGAGACCTCCTCGCGGCGTGGACACAATTACATGAGCTTGTTTCACGATCCCGATGCCCCGCGTGGGCTCTATGCCTGCGAAGGGCGAAAAGCCCAGGTCGTGGCCCAATTTGCCGATGCGTTCGAGGCTCATGGCGCCTGTGCCGAGAACATCCGTGCGGTCTGTATGGATATGTCGGCAAGCTACCAGGCTAGCGTATGTGAGCATCTGCCCTAGGTGGCGATCACCTTCGATGAGTTTCACGTCATTCAGCTCGTCAACAAGGCGATTGACGAAGTGCGTCGCCAAGAAGTCAAAAGGGCCCTGGAGCTACGTCGTACACGCTACATCCGGCTCAAGGACAAGCACGCTTGGAGTAACCGCCAGAAAGCCCCGTTTGCGGAACTCAAGCGCCGAAACCTCAAGACACACCATGGCTTCCGGATCCAGGAGACGTTATGCGAGATCTTCCACAGTGCTCAGAGCGCGGCGCAAGCCGAGCCGCTCCTCGGCGGATGGTACAGCTGGGCGCGCCGTTGCCGCCTGGAGCCGATCAAAGCAGTGGCCAAGCCTCCTCAATGCATTCGATTCCAGGCTCACCAACGGCCGTGTCGAGGCGGTCAATTCGCTCATCCAGGCAGCCAAAGCCAGGGCCCGCGGCTACGGGGCCACCAGGCACCTGATTCCCATCCTCTACCTTGTGGCGGGTAAGTTGACCCAGCTGCCGACTTCTCCGTTCGTCGTCCAGGCGGGGCTTCCCATCACGACTTGAGTCAGGTCGCTATGACCCGCTACCCATACTAAACGCAAGAGAGCCTGAATTTTTCGAGGTGCCCGTAGGCGATTTCTGTCCAATGAAATACCATCTTGCTGGTCTTTTCGTCCGTCTTCCGTGTTGCGCCAACCGTTACATAGTCCACTAGGCGCCGGTTGCCGCAACACGGAAGACGAACGAAAATCCGGCCCAATCCGGTACATCATTTTCCGCCAATCGCCTTACTCCGGAAAGACCTTGAGCCAGGGCTTGACCGTAACCTCCGTGAATACTCCAGCGGTGACATAGGGATCGGCGGCGGCCCAATCCCGGGCGGCTGCGAGGTCGGGGAACTCGGCGATGATCAGCGAGCCGGTAAATCCGTCGGCTCCCGGATCCGGGCTATCGATGGCCGGGTGCGGGCCGGCCAACAACAGCCGCCCCGCGTCCTGTAGCTGCCGCAGCCGGTCCAGGTGCTGCGGACGCACCCGGAGACGAGCCTCCAGACTGTCCGCCCGATCTCGAGCGATGATGGCGTAATACACGTTAGTTTGCCTCCTCCGGGCTCGGAGAGCCCGAAATATATCGGGCCAGATAGAATGCCTGGGCAACGACGAAGGCGATCGTCAGCCCCATCATACCGAACAGCTTGAAATCGACCCAAGCCTCCTCGCGTGACCAAGTGGTCCGGCACAGGGCAAGCAACTCTTCAGAGAACACCGCGCTGCAGGCGGCAAGATCGATCTCCTCCTGACCGGAGGCGCCGACCAGGGTCTGCCCGGCCGCGAAAAACCTTCCGGCTACGTAAGAGCCTGTTTAAAAAGGTAGTCTTTTAGGTCCTGGGTTTTTGGAGTCCGTGTACAAGAAGGCTTTGTGCCTCGGGCTGGTCGAGCGCGGACTTAAGGCGATTTCTGTCAAATGAAATACCATCTTGGTGCACTAGTGTCCCAACGTTTAGTTGAATAAATTCAGTTGGTTATCATGGTCGCGTTCGTCTGGATTGTATGCTTAGTCATTAATCGATTAATTTCATTGAATTTATTTGAATATAATGAAGCTCAGAATCTGTAGAATTACATAGAAACTGACATCGATTTTCAGCCGCTCCACTGATAACGGCCACGAGCACATAGACAGAAATGACGAGCTCGAGAAGACGAATATACCTGTTGTACATGCGTCGTTGTTTTCAGCCCGCAATTTCGCGAGAGAGACTGTCACCTTAGCGTATCGCAGCCCAAGTCGGTAACCGGCATAATTCCAAATACCCCTTATTCTAATGTATTGGGTTATCCTGAATTGTCGGTCATAACGCTAGGACACTAGTGATCTTGGTGGTCTCTTCGTCCGTCTTCCGGGTTGCGGCAACCGTTACAAAGTCCACTAGACGCCGGTTGCCGCGCCTTGAATACGAACCAAAATCCGGCCCAATCCGGTACACCATTTTCCGGCAATCGCCTTAGCCGAGTATTTTTCAGCTCATTTGTGCCCATTTGCGTTCATTGGCGGCAAAAAAGAAAATATCGAGTAAGCGCTAAGGATAGGCACAGCCCCCCTCTGGTCGGCTGAGCCTTTGTTTCCAGGTTTCTCCGCGTCGTTTTAAGGGAACCCACCCCACCGGTAGGTGGTGCGCTGCCGCGCAGCAAACAAGCGGCAAGTGACAAGAATAGGGGGCCGCGGGGAACCGAGACCGTTCAGACACTGGTGTGAAGGCTAGGCATCTCGGCTTTACAGTCCGTGAGGCCGCTTGACGTGCACGAATAAATTCATAAAACAGTATTTTACAAGATGTTTGATGAGAGCTGCACCCAAAGACATCTTCTGACATCGAATCCTGGAAACAACAAATCAACAACGGTACCCCTAATGCAGCACATGTTGCCCATGGTATTGGTGATAGAAACGCTGCATCAGCTCGCGGACCTGGGGCGGATAATTCAGGGTCTCCATCTGCTCCATGCCCTCGCGGAAAAAGGTGAGGGCCTCATCGGGTAGGTATTCGACCATGGCCTCGAAGGCCGCCTCCATCAGGGCAGGCCGATGGCTGCGGGTGGCCACGATGGCACGATTGAGCAACAGCACCCGCCAAGGACGGCCCGGGTCCATGGAGGTCGTATCCTGGGGCAGCCGAGGATCGACGGCGTCGACAATCTCCGTGAGCAGGCCGTAGAGCTGCTCTAGCTCAGATGGCTGCCGCAGGCGATTGGCCAGATGGGCCGCGCCATCGACTACCGGTGCTAGGTAGCCGAGTTCGCCGCCGCGACGGGCTATCCAGCAGGCGAACGGCAGGGCCAGCTCTTCGATCGCGTGCGCTTTGGGCGGTGACAGCAGAGCCCTGGTGAGGGCGGCCAAGCGGACGAACAAATCGATGCCGTAATCACCCAGGCGGCTCAGGTCCGCACGCGCCGGTGAGGCAGATGCGGCCGGTACGATCCGATCCGGTACCTCGTCCTCGCGACGTAGCAGGTGATCGAAGAGGTCGCTCAGGGCCTCGAGCAAGACCTCCGGGTTCGGATCCGGCTCGCCGTTGCGGTCCTGATAAGCCTCGTGTAGCTCCAGCGCGTACGCGCGGATCTCGGCGGCGATGTAGGTGATGTCGACCGGTGGCAGCATAAGGTCATTAATTTTAACAGCAGGTCCCGGCTTCGTCTGCCCATTACGGACGTGTTGAAATGTATCGGCTCCGTCGACCGGGTACGAATTTGCAAATCAGGTGGCTTCCTGCCGAATGGCAAAGGGTACGGCTCTTTATGAAACGACACCGGGCGTTGAAAATCCGAGAGTCGAGACCGGCTTATCGGACACCTTGTGGAGCTTGCGCACCGTCCCTACTCGGGCCAACTCGTTCTGAGATCTAGCGATCCACGCCGCCCCGTGGATTCGAAAAGCTCTGTGGCCATGTTTATTGCACCAGCGGGGATTGCCTAGGGGGCAGGCGATACCCACCGGAAAAATCGAGTAAGGGCTGCGGGGAGAAGATTCAGCCGCCAATGAACGCAAATCTATTCAAGAAAAGTCGACGAGGATGACCCCACCTCTCGGCGTGTTATCGGGTATGCATTTGAAGTGGGTAAAGTCTTGGGTCCTGGGTCTTTGGAGTCCGTGTACGAGAACACTTTGTGCGTCGAGCTGGCCGAGCGCAGACCTCAGCCGAGTATTTTTCGGCTCATTCGCGTTCATTTCGGCAAAAAATGAAGATAGCGAGTAAGCCCAATGGTGGGCACAACTTATCCTATGGTTGGCGGAGCCGTTGTTTCCGGGTTTCTCCGCGTCGTTTTATGAAAAAGAGTTGCACCCAATGGCAAAAAACTCATCGTCCATTGGGACGCACGCGTTCGCTCGACATGGGCGGCAAGCGTTGTCCTCGAGGTGCGAACCTGCGGTTACCATCGAGTAGCGACTAGGTCGGCCACGACCGTGCCGACGTCACGCCTAGCCAGCAGGCTATGGGGCCTAACAGGGGGCATATTAAGAGACCCGACAGCATGCGAGGATTGTCGGACTCCCCGTCGCCGTTATCGCTCCCCATGTTTCCTGTGCTCCCCCGGCTCGAATCCCCTGGTGCGGAAGGGTAATAACGATATTAGAATTGCCCAATAAAACGGATTTATGACCGATGCGGTAAAACTGTTTTGCACCTTTATGAGCCTATCAGTATCTTCTTTGGCTCTTATGCGGCAGGTTCCGGACCGGACGGGTATTTTCGACCCCTGCGGTAGAAACCATGCGACATAATCTTCACGGACGAGACGACCAGCCGCAATGTCAAGGATGACTCCTAAAACATATAGAGTATCGGCGGCGGACTCGGGTCCACACGAAGCCACGGGGCGCCGGATATTATCCATCGTAGCGGTGGGATGTGCCGCTGCGAGATCTTAGGAGAAAATGCACCATGCCTACTTTTGTGCGTACTGAGAAGTGCGATGGCTGCAAAGGCCAGGACAAGACCGCTTGCATGTACATTTGCCCCCATGACCTGATGAAACTCGACAAAGACGGCTCCGAGACCGGTCATGCCATGAAGTCCTACAACCAAGAGCCGGAGCAATGCTGGGAATGCTACTCCTGTATCAAAATTTGTCCGCAGCAGGCCATCGAGGCCCGCCCGTATGCGGATATCGTGCCCTTGGGTGCCTCCGTGCAACCTCTGCGCGGTACCGATTCCATCATGTGGACCATCAAGTTCCGCAATGGCACCATGAAACGCTTCAAGTTTCCGATCCGCACCACCCCGGAGGGCTCCATTGATCCCTACGGCGGCAAACCGGAGGCCGATTTCTCCAAGATTACGGACCCCGGCTTCTTCGTGCAGGTCAACGGCTTCCGCGCCGGGACCCCCAGTGAGCTGATCAAAAAGTAGGCTCCCGAACAGGTCGATTCCAAATCACTAAAGATTCCAATGAGGTAAATGAGGTAGCAGAATGACCGGAGAATTCGGAAAACCTGAGGTGGTCGAGGAAGAGGTCGACATCCTCATCATCGGTGGTGGTATGGCGGCTTGCGGTGCCGCTTACGAGGTCGGTCCCTGGGTCAAGGCGGCAGGCGACAATATCAAGGTCAAGCTGGTCGACAAGGCTGCCATGGATCGCTCCGGCGCCGTGGCCCAAGGCCTGTCCGCCATTAATACCTACATCGGCAGCGAGCAGGATCCTGCCGATTACGCCCGCATGGTCTCCAACGACCTGATGGGCATCACCCGCGACGACCTAGCCTACGATCTAGGCCGCCATGTCGACGAGTCCGTACACCTGTTCGAGGAGTGGGGCCTGCCGATCTGGAAGACCGACGAGAACGGGGAACGCCACGACGGCTCCAAGGGCATGACACCCTTGAAGGACGGTGGCAAACCGGTGCGTTCCGGTAAGTGGCAGATCATGATCAACGGCGAGTCCTACAAGTGGATCGTCGCCGAGGCCGCCAAGAAAGCCCTGGGCACCGACCGCATCCAGGAGCGGGTCTTCATCGTCAAGCTGGTGAACGATAAGAACGACAAGAACCGGATCGCCGGTGCAGTCGGCTTCTCGGTGCGCGAGCACAAGCTATTCGTCTACAAGTTCAAGGCTTGTCTGCTGGTCGCCGGTGGCTGCGTGAATATCTTCCGGCCCCGCTCCGTGGGCGAGGGCCAGGGCCGCGCTTGGTATCCGGTTTGGAACGCCGGCTCTACCTACGCCATGGCCGCCGAGGCCGGCGCCGAGCTGACCCTGATGGAGAACCGTTTCGTACCCACCCGTTTCAAGGACGGCTACGGCCCGGTGGGTGCTTGGTTCCTGCTCTTCAAGTCCCAGGCCACCAACGGTTTCGGCGAAGTTTACATGCAACGCAACAAGGAGATGTTGAACGACTATCCTCCCTACGGTCAGGCCGCCGTTCCCGCCTCCTGCCTGCGTAACCACCTGATGCTCAAGGAAATGCGCGAAGGTCGTGGCCCTATCTGGATGGACACGGTTACCGCCCTGGATAATCTGAGCAAGACCCTGTCCAAGCGCGAGGTCAAGCATCTCGAGGCCGAGGCTTGGGAAGACTTCCTCGATATGTGCATCGGCCAGTGCGCGATCTGGGCGGGTGAGAACATCGAACCGGAGAAGAAGAACTCCGAACTCATGCCTACCGAACCCTATCTGCTCGGCTCGCATTCCGGTTGCTGTGGGATTTGGGTCTCGGGTCCCGATGACCTGGGTGCGCCCACTGAAGAGAAAGAAACCGGCGTACCCGGGCACCTGCCTTCCGGTTGGAACTGGGGCTACCGCGCCATGACCACCGTGACCGGCCTGTTCACCGCTGGCGATGGTGTGGGCGCCTCCGGGCACAAATTCTCCTCCGGCTCCCACGCCGAAGGCCGCTTGGCCGCCAAGGCCATGGTCAAGTTCGTCATGGACAACAAGGACTTCAAGCCCGAGCTGGATACCGATACGGATACCCTCATCAAGGAGATATATCGTCCGGTTCGCAACTTCCTGGAGCACAAGGATTACTCCACCGCGATCGATGTCAACCCCAACTACATCACCCCGCGGATGCTGCAGTTCCGTCTGCAGAAGATCATGGATGAATATGTGGCCGGCGTGGCAACCTACTACACCACCAACGCCAATATGTTGGACTTGGCGGAGAAAAAGCTGGAGATGCTCAAGGAAGACTCCCTGAAGATGCGGGCCAAGGACCTGCACGAGCTGCTGCGTGCCTGGGAGAACTACCACCGCATCCTCACTGCGGAGGCCCACATGAAGCACATCCAGTTCCGGGAGGAGTCCCGCTATCCGGGCTTCTACTATCGGATGGACCACAACAAGGTCGACGAGGAGAACTGGCACTGCTTCGTGAATTCCGTCTATGACAAGGAGTCCAAGAAGTGGACCTGTTTCAAGCGGGCGCATACGGACTTGGTGGACAAATCCAAGCTGTTCAAGTAATCCTCATCGACGGCTTTCAGGCTTGAGGGGTACCCTGAAGAATCTAGGGTGCTCATGCGGGGCAGGGATGCCCTGCCAGCTTCCAAACACATAAGTGCTTGGAAACTACGAGCGAAGCGGGATATTTTCACTTTGTGACTTGAGAAATCCGAGCGCCGCGAGGTGTCCGGATTTTTTGTTTTTGGAGGGCCCTGAAAAATCCGGTAGTACTCGATATGGAGTGTTCTCGCAATTGTCCGCCCAAGGAAGAATAAAGGTTCGACAGGAAGCTACCACTACAAATCAAGTACCGCCAAAATTTTAGGGCTCCCGATAGCCATCCCCTAGTCCGCACCCTGTATCTTACCGAGGAGCGACCGCATCATGAGCAACGAGAGCTTCGATCTTCCCTTCAAGAGCCCCAGTTTGCCGCAGCTACTTACCAGCGATACCCGATTCGAGTTCCAATGCTACCCGGGAATCTCCTGCTTCAATGCCTGCTGCCGGCGGGCCGACATTACTCTGGCCCCCTACGATATCCTGCGTTTGAAGCGAAGATTCGGTCTGACCTCGGAAGAGCTTCTCAAGCAATACACGGTTCCGTTCCGAATGGATCAGGATGGGGTGCCCGGTCTCAAGCTGCGCACCGAAGAAACAGGTGTCTGTCTGATGTTGGATGAGGAGAAGGGTTGCCGTGTCTACGAGGATCGGCCCACCGTATGCCGCTACTACCCGGTGGCCCTGCTCAATATGCAAAAGAAGGATGCATCCCAGGCCGAAGAGTATTATTCGATGATCTCCGAGGATCATTGCAAGGGCCATTTCGAGAACCGTGAGATTAGCATCGAAGACTACCGGACCGAGCAGGGGTGCAAGAAGTACGATGACCGCAACCGAGATTGGTACCGGTTGATTCTCAAGAAGAAATCCGCCGGTCCAGGGGTGGGGCGCCCCTCCGAGATGAGCCTGCAGGTATTCTTCATGGCTTCCTATAACCTGGACATGTTCCGCCGCTTCGTGCTGAGCGAGAGCTTTCGCCGTTCCTACAAGCTCAAAGATGCCTTCTTCCAAGCGGTCGAGCAGGACAATCTTACCCTGATGGACTTTGCCTTTCAGTTCCTACGCCAAGTCCTATTCGGTGAGAAAAGCATCGAAGAAGTCGAAAACGCTTGGGAGAAACGGGTCAAGGAACGCAGGGAGATATGGATGCTGCGGACCCAGGCGGAGCTAGTGCGTAAAGCAGCAAGATGAGAATGATAAGCACCACATCGAGGCCGAATCCAAAAGCCAACGGCATAAATGATGGGGTATCGCTACAGGGACAGGAAACCTTGAGAAATTCGTAGAGCTCCGTATATGGTATTGGTTCATGGGGCTAACTGGATGACGACATACGGTTAGCCCCATGAGCCACTGAATTTTATGCGGCCTCGCTAGTGCCCCAACGTTTAGTTAAGTAAATTCAGTTGGTTCTCGTGGTTGCGCTCGTCGGAATTGTATGTTTCATGGTTAATCGTTTGATTTCACCGAATTTTCTTAAAGATGATGAGGCTCAGAATCTATAGTGTAGAAACTGACATCGATTTTCAGCCGTTTCTTGATAATGGGCACGAGCCCATAGACGGAAATGGCGATCTCGAGAAGACAAATATACCTGTAGACATGCGTCGTTGTTCTCAGCCCGCAATTTCGCGGGAGAGGCTGGCGTCTTAGCGTACTGCAGCTCAAGTCGGTAACCGGCATAATTCCAAATATTTCTTTTTTCCGGAGCGTTGCCATTTTTCGCGAAACCCGAAATGGGGTCCGTCCGATTTCGGGTGCAAAATAAAAAATTAGGCGACCGCCATGGCTTTCGGCGACCCACGTTCGTCCTGCGTCCGTCCCGGCGCACACTACGCGCTGCGCCAGGACTTCCGCAAGGACTTGACGCCGTGTCGCATGGCCTTGCATTTCGTCTCCGCCGGCGCTCACGCGCCGCACTCCGAAGAAACGCTCGGCCCTACGGCTACGCGGGGATCGTCGCACTCCGCTCGCTTTCCTGTGCTCCTCCAGTGATGCGGCCTCTCACTTATCCGAACTTGTGGGGCTGGAAACCCTCGGGGTTAACGATAAAGGCACTGTCGCCAATAGCTCGAATCACGAATAGCCCCTGGTTTTGCGCGTGTTGGTCGCTGGCTTCTTCCGCGCGCAGACAGGTGATCGCGCCCAGTACCGTACGAGCCTCGTATTCGGGCATGTAACCTTTGGCTTTCTTGAAGCGCTCGATGAAGGCCTCGACCTGCCCCACCCGCAGGGTCGTCTTAACCTCCACGATGACGATCTCCTGGCCATTGTGCGCAATGATGCCGAACTCGTAGTTTTCTCCACCCCGGTATCCTTTGCGCCAAGTCGAGGTGTCGTTGATCCAGACTCCCCGTTCGTTCAACAAGTAGATCAGATCCCCTTCGACCAAGCTCTCCATCAGCTGCCTCACTGGCCTTCGAACAGGTTCTGCAAGGCCATCAGCTTCTTGTCCGTCTCCTGGAACTTGAGATCCGTTTCCTTAGGATAGACGGACCATTTCTCGAGTCATTTCCTGGAACTTACGGTCCGTTTCCTTGAACCCACGGTCCGTCTCTTGGAATACCTGCCAGACTTTCTCGAAATCCAATGTAGCTTCCATGATGAAAGTAAACCTCTATTGTTGAATGTTTTCTGCTTGGGGGTCTCTTGAAAATTCGGTAGTGCTCGATATGCCGTGATCGTGCAATCTTCCCAATCGAAGAAAAACAAGGGTTTGGTAGAAAGTCAAACACTACGGATTAATTACCACCAAAAGATCGAGGTGCCTATGCCGGATAAGGTGCCCCGCCAGTTTTCAGGCATACAACTGATTGTAAGATTTCAGGAATGAAATTTTTGGCTCTTTTGCGTTTGGTGTGGGTAGCGCCGTTTTTCTTGTCGCGTAGGATAGCCCTTTCCAAGCACACTCTGTGCCCTCTTTCTCGCCTGCAGGCTCGGACCAGTCGGTGAAACTGGCTGGCCAGTCGCCAAGCCAAGCGTCGGAGGTTTTCATCATGGACCCATTGTCGTTGTTTACCGTTGCGCTCGGCCTTCCGGCTCCTTGGAAAGTCGTTGACGTGGCCTTCGATCCCGAACCGGGCCGGATCGATTTCCACTTCGCCTTCGCCTCGGGAACACGATTTGCCTCTTACGGCCTACTTCCCTCATCCCAAACATGGTGCCGAGGCCCTGGATGCGTTCGGCTTGTTGGCGCCGTTCGCTGGCGTACTCGTGCATGTCACTGGTCAGCCTGCCAGCGCTACTCATGTTGGCATGCTTCCTGCAATGCCCATCATCTACGTGAGCTAACCGCTATCGCTGAGAGGTCCCCAAGTCAGCCGTGGGCAACCGATATAATCGCGCTGTTGTGCCAAGCCAATGCCCGGTCGGCGAGGACCAAGGACCAGGTCCTCAAGGCATTTGCCCACCGGCGACGTCGAGCGCTTGCGGACCCGCTACGACACCATCCTCACCAAAACCGAAGCTGGCAATCCTCCCCGCCCCCGCCGTCCTGGCACCCGCGGGCGAGTCAAACAATCCCCGGCCTGTAACCTCATTCGGCGACTGCGCGAGCACCGCAATGAGGTCCTGCGCTTCCTCACCAACCTGCGCGTTCCCTTCGACAACAACCAAGCCGAACGCGACCTGCGAATGCCCAAACTCAAGCAGAAAGTCTCCGGTCGTTTCCGCTCCGAAACCGGCAGAGATGCCTTTGCCATCATCCGCTCCTACCTTGCGACCCGCCACAAACAGTCCGACGATCTTTTCAACTCGCTCGTCCTGACGTTCCAAGGGCAGTCCCCAATGCCCCAATTGGAGTAGCTGAATAGTTACAACCGAGCCACGGTGGAGAAGTCGAGAGGAAAGGTTCTGAACAGGCGTTGAATACGTTTATACTTCGAGTCTTTCAAAGCGCCACTGGGAAGAGCGGTGGCTAATTGCGCGAAATTGACGGTTCTGATCTTGATCAAAGCAATAATCAGACCGACAGGCATTTGGTTCTGGCCAAGTTCCAACCGAAATAGCCAGGCAACAGAGGTACAAGAGCGGCGACATTCTGATCCATCGCTGGGAGCCCTCCGAAAAAATTTATCTATTATTAAAGGGTTATGCCAAAATTCGGCAAGGATAGCTTGAACATCCAGCTCAACTGAAAAAGAATTCTTATTCTAAATCAATATATTGAGGTTTTTGTCCTGTACTATGGCAACCGTTACAGAGTCCACTAGGCACCGGTTGCTGCGCCTTGAATACGAACCAAAATCCGGCCCAATCCGGTACATCATTTTCCGTCAATCGCCTTACTTGATGCCGGGGACCAGCCTTCCCGAACCTTGTTGAACGCGATCCTCGTAGTCCCTCCAGCCTGATACCGAGTTGCAACAGGAAAGGGGGAAAATACCGCATGAGGATGGATGCCTGGGACCATGATCGCTCCCTCCCCCACACGCAAGCTACTCTGCTTGCTACTGCTGGTAGTCATATCCGGACCGGGACCGGCGCAGTCGGGTGCGCGGGAGGCCATGGCCGATGCCATGACACGGATGATGGAGGCCATGGGGCTGTTCGATGCCGCTCCCGAGCCAAGGGACTCTTTCGCAATGCCGGGAACGGGCAGAGCCTGGGGCTCCGTGCTCGGCCCCCCGTGGGGCGGACCGGTTCCGAACCGCTCGCGGACCCGAACGCTGCGCGATCTGATGCGGCAGCTCACCCAGGGAATGGCCTCACCGGGCGGGAGCGGCAGTGATCGGCCGTCCGGCTGGAAGCCGTCGCGTCTGGACGGGGTTTGGGAGGACCGCACCGGTGAATTGCTGATCGTCCAAGGGGAGCGGTTCCGGATCTATTCCTCGGGGATGCAGCGGGTAGATGGTCTCATGCGGATTCGGGGGGACCGCCTCGCCCTGTACAATCCCCTGGATCGGTATGTGCAGCCATTCGAGTTCGCTGAGCATCAGGGTCGCCTCATCATGCGCGACCTAGCCGGGCGGCTTTACCTGTATCGGCACTTGCGGCTGGGCGGCGGATAGGGCCGAGCGGTACCGCAGATACGGGTCCGCAGCAAGCCGGCCTAAGGTCACTACACGGGATCCGAAGACTATGAAGCAAGCTGTAGGCCCCGGGCGGCGTAGCCGCCGTTGGCTGGGTCATTTGATGTTCCTGGCCCTGATTCTCGGAGGAGCCGGTATCTTGCACTGGTTGCAACCGGAGCCCTTGGCCAGCAGTGTATCCCCGGTCCTGGCCGGAGACTTGATAGACGGGGGAAAATTCGACCTCGAAGACCACCAAGACCGGCCAATCCTGGTGCATTTTTGGGCCACTTGGTGCCCTGTATGCCGACTCGGCGACGGCACGATCGATGCCCTAGCAAAAAGCTTTGACGTCATCACGGTAGCCATTCGGTCGGGAGGACCTAGGGATATCCGGGAGCACATGAGCCGAGAGTCCCTCTCCTTTCCGGTCATTCCCGATCCTCAGGGAGAGCTGACGGCCGACTGGGGAGTAACCGGGGTACCCGCCAACTTCATATTGGACGGCGACAACCGCATTCGGTTCGTCACCGTCGGCTACACCACCGGTGTCGGGCTGTGGGGACGCTTGTGGATAACCCGAATGCTGGATTGACCGACCAGGAAACTATGGAGAACCTTGAAAAATCCCACCTCCGGAATTCTTCAAATCGCGAAGCAAGAATGTGATTTTCGCTTCGCTCTCGGTTTTCAATCAGTTACGTGCTTGAAAGCTGGTGGGGTATCCCTGCCCCACACGGGCGCCTTAGAATTCCTCAGTGATGCTCGATTCGCAGAGCCTCGTTCACGGCCCCGGATACTTTCCGGCTTATGGGCGAATGGGGCAGGAAGCCAATCTACGTCTAGGCTCGAGGCCTCAGGGTGGGACGGCTTCCCAGGCATTCTCCATTAAAACCTTTTATAACCGATCCTTGGCCTTTCCCTGAAAACAGAACGTACACAAGGATGGACTATGCCCACCATTGGGCTTACTCGATAGTTTCTTTTTTGCCGCAAATGAACGCGAATGAGCCGAATCATACTCGGCTGAGGTCCGCGCTCGGCCAACTCGACGCGCAAAGCCTTCTCGTACACGGACTTCAAAGACCCAGGACCTCAGGTGATTTCTGTCAAATGAAATACCATCTTGGTTGTCTTTTCGTCCGTCTTCTGTGTTGCGTCAACCGTTACATAGTCCACTATGCGCCGGTTGCCGCGCCTTAGAATATGAACCAAAAATCCGGCCCAATCCGGTATATCATTTTCCGGCAATCGCCTAAGAGGCTGTCTTAGGAAACAGCGCTATTGATTTTAAACCATAAAATATGTACCCGCCGGGGTGTTCAATGAGCTAGCCGACCTTGGGATCTCACCGGACACCCTCCAGCGCACCGTACGGGTGGCCGCCACCCGCCTGGAGGCGCCAGTCAACTGGCTACACGTACTCAGCACCGACCGGCTTACGGCCTACGTCCCTCATCCCAAACGTGGTGCCAAGGCCCTGGATGCGTTCGGCTTTTGTTGGCGCCGTTCGCTAGCGTACTCGCGCATGATCACCGGTCAGCCTGCCAGTGCTATCCATGTTGGCATGCCGTCTGCAATGCCCATCATCTACGTGAGCTAACCGCTATCACTGAGAGGTCCCCAAGCCAGTCGTGGGCGACTGAATATGATCGCGCTGTTGTGCCAAGCCAATGCCCTGGTCAGCGGGGCACAGGCACAGGACCGCAAGGCGTTGCCCACCAGCGACGTCGAGCGCTTGCGGACCCGCTACGACACCATCCTCACCGAAGCCGAAGCTGGCAATCCTCCCCGTCCCCGCCGTCCTGGCACCCGCGGGCGCGTCAAACAATCCCCGGCTGCAACCTCATTCGGCAACTGCGCGAGCGCCGCAACGAGGTCCTGCGCTTCCTCACCGACCGGCGCGTTCCCTTCGACAACAACCAGGCCGAACGCGACCTGCGAATGCCCAAACTCAAGCAGAAAGTCTCCGGTTGTTTCTGCTCCAGAGCCGGCGGAGATGCCTTTGCCACCATCCGCCCCTACCTTGCGACCCGCCGCAAACAGTCCGACGGTCTTTTCAACTCGCTCGTCCTGACGTTCCACACAATCCGTAAGAGAGCCAATAATACCCGACGCGGGTACTCGAGCCTTCCAAGGCCATCACACGATTACCTTTTTTGAACTCCATTCCCTCTTCTCCGTCGATATACCGATCCCCTCTGTTTACCATCACCCTGCCTTCGATGCCTCTGAGTTCGGCTACGGTATCGTAGCCAGGAGTGTTTACTCGCATCAAGGTTTTCGTAGCATTAGGCGTTGTTCAGAGTTCACGATAGCCGGTGCCACCCTCTACGGTGTAGAGGCAACCATCGCGGAACCCTACAACGGCAAATCCACCTTCGGCAGCACTTACTAGCGGTCACCCTTTTCCAAGAAGGCACCGACAATTTGTTGCTGCTCGTCGACCATGACCACCCCATCGTCCGTACCAGCTCGGCCTCCGGCCTTTCGGTAAGAGGTTCCCCGGTCGGCAAGCCTCCGGTAGCCGATGAGTTTTTATCGGCATTTCCAATGCTCAATACCATCGCCAAACTGAAACTCGCGATAAGAATCGCCGGAAAAACTTGTTCCGAATATAAACACCACCTTGGCCACCATTCACATCATGACTTAATTAGTTGCCACTGCATACCGCGCTACGGCGCCTTTCGCACTCCCTAGAGAACTTTGAAAATTCCATTCTTGGAATTTTCGAGTCTTGATACGAAACGCAGCTCTCACTCTCCTCCTTTTTTCAAACAGCGACGTAGCGACGTACTTAGTAGCTTAACCGACTCGAACGTCAGAGCAGTTACCCTTCTCCGTGTCGCTCGGGGCAATCGCAAGGTGGTTGAAGAGTTGAAGAATAGGACAACCGGCTACCAGGAGGTATCGGATATTCCCGAACGGTCGGTATGATTTGCCCGTACACACTTTCGCGATCAAAAGTCCTCGTGCGTGCTCGTGATAGTGGGGTTAGATTAGGATGGGCTACATACTGCACCCGGATCGCACTTCGGCACGGGTTATCGCTTGATGATCCTGACGTAACACTATAATTACGGTTTGTAAGATGCGATATTCCATAAACCCGCATGTTAGCACTATTATCTCATATGTCTACTCCCTAATGAGGTGGAAGAAGCGACGAAATGCTACTAGGGATCCGGTACCCAGGCAGTCTTCAGCGGACCTTGAAGAATTGCGCCCCTGGAATTTTCCAAGCCGCAAAGCGACAACATTTCGCTTTGCTCGTGGTTTTTGAGCACTGACGTGCCTGAGAACCGGCGGGGCTTCCTGCCCCGTACGAGCCACCTTGAATTTTCCAAGTACCCTGGCGCCAAGTTTCAACATTGCGGATTTATAGCGTTTGCCGGTCCGCATTCAGTATGGGAGCCGGCAGTATCAATAGCAACTTGGCACTAGCCACTATTTCGATTGATGTTGCAAATCCATGGTCTCTGCTGGTTTCCATGCTCTGGGGTAGGAGCCGGCAATATCAATCGACATGATGTACTAGTAGGACTTTTCATCATCCTCTTGCTTCATGGTATCCATCTTTTTCCCGGTATCCGTTTTGCTCGCCGTAGTGCCGGTCTCGGATTTTGCCGTTTCCCCGGTAGTCTCGCCGGTCTTTTCACAGGCGCCCAGCCCCACTGCGGCAGCTGCGAGCAATGCGGTCAAGAGGTGTGTAGGGAGCAAATAAACTGTCCGGACCTGTAGCCCGTGATGTGTCCGGTTTCATTGGACGCCGAGGAGGTGTCCAATGAGCCGAACGAACTTGCTGCAGGAGATTCGGAAGATGGGATTTGAAGAGGCGTCTAGGGGTGGCAAGCAGGCCGCCTGAGACAGGAGGAGACGACCCGGCTGCTCGGGGTATGCGAGCGGACCTTTCGGCGCTATGTTGACTGCTACGAGGACGAGGGCCTGCAAGGGTTGATCGACAAGCGCCTGGAGCAGGTCTCGCACCGGCGGGCGCCCGTGGATGAGGTAATGGCGCTGGTGGAGCGCTACCGTCGACGACAGGCGGGCTGGAACGTCAAGCCTTTCCACGCTTGGTACCAACGCGACGGGGGCAAGCGCAGCTACACCTGGATCAAGAATCAGCTGCAAGAGGCCGGTGTGGTACAGAAGGCACCTGGGGGGGGCAAGCACCGCAAGCGGCGCACCCGCGCGGCCGGGCCGGGCATGATGCTGCACCAGGATGCGAGCACCCACGAATGGGTACCGGGAGTGAAGTGGGATTTGGTCGTAACCATGAACGACGCCACCAACGAGCATTACCCGATGCGCTTGGTCGCCGAGGAAGGTACGGCCTCCAGCTTCATGGACGTGCGCGACGTGATCAGGCAATGCGGATTGTTCGCCTCACTCTACACCGATCGGGGCAGCCACTACTGGTATGCCCGGAAGCTGGCGGCAAGGTAGCCAAGGAGAACCCCACGCCATTTGGCAAGGCCATGGCCCGCTTTGGGGATCGAGATGATCCCGGCCTCCTCTCCTGAGGCACGAGGACGCTCAGAGCGCATGTCCTGTAACCCAGGGGCGTCTTCACAGGAGCTGGCCATCGCCGGCATCCGCGACATGACAGCGGCTAACCGCTACCTCGATGAAGTCTATCGACCGACCTTCAATGCCGAGTTCATGCCGCCAGCGCTGGCGGAGGGATCGGCCTTCGTGCCCTGGATCGGCGGCAAGCTGGATGACTTCCTGTGTGAGACCTTCGAGCGTATCGTCGGCAAAGACAACTGCGTGGCCTTCGAGGGGATGGCCTTGTAGATCCCCAAGGGCCGCCACCGGATGCATTACATGAAGGTCAAGGTGCGGGTGCATCGTTATCCCGATGGCAACCTCGCCGTGTTCCACGGACCGCGTTGCTTGGCTCGATATGATGCCCAAGGTCAGTCGATTCCGCTACAGCTACAGATTGTCGCGCAGGTCCGCTGCCGTATCCAAAGCGGACAGTTCTATTTGTTGCCAATACCGCCTATTTTATCATTCTAATAGGGGTAATGTTGTTCATGACAGTGGCGTTTCCCTGTTCCTTGCTGATTTTAGCCATGGATAGCCAATAATCAGCGTCTTCCTAAGAATTGAGCCACCCGCAGCACATCCGCCGGAGCATCGACCCCCGGCCCTGGCTCCTCCGCGGCCCAGGCTACGTGGATCGCTTCGCCATACCAGAGTACCCGCAACTGCTCCAGGGATTCTGCCAGCTCCGGAGGTGCGGGCGGCCTGCCGACAAAACGTACGAGAGAAGAGAGCCGGTAGGCATATAGACCTATGTGCCGCAGGAACCGAACACCCGATGCCGAAGATTCGCACGCACCAACCAGCCCGTCCCGGGGCCAAGGTATAGGAGCACGCGAGAAGTAAAGCGCGTAACCATCCGCATCCGTAACCACCTTGACCGTATGAGGATCGTAAAGGATTTCCTCATCGTGAATCGGGTAAGCTAGGGTCGCAACACCGGCCGAACCCTGACCCGACAGATCATGTGCCACTTGGTCGATGAGGACCGGCGGTAGACAAGGCTCGTCTCCCTGGAGGTTCACGAGGATGCTGTCTCGGGGCCAACCGCGGATCTCGGCAACCTCGGCAACTCGGTCCGTACCACTCGGGTGGTCGGCCTTGGTCAGGGCGACATCGGCCCCGAAGGCGATACAGACATCGGCGATACGCACATCGTCCGTGGCGACCACGATCTCGGCGGCGGTGCTTGCTGCGGCACGTTCGTAAACATGCCGGATCAGTGGTGCCCCGGCGATTTCGAGCAGCGGCTTGCCGGGAAGACGGCTGGAGCCGTAGCGGGCTGGGATGACAACCTTGAAGGTGGTTCCGGCCATAGGTTTGCTCAGAAACGGAGCTGGAGATTCGGGCCACGACTTAACGGTAGCACCAGACAATGGAAGTAGGAGATTAGCCGCTGCGGGTTTCCTTCAGGGCTATTGAATGATTAAGTCGATAGAAAGCAACGATTTGGTGATTTCAGACGCTCAAGCACGCAGAGGGACTGCAATAGCCACCATCAGTTACCCGTGGCCAGTACGGTATTACCGGTAACATCAAGCGAGCAGGATTGTTATGGAAATTTTAGCTGCAAATGGACGCAAATAAGGCGATTGCCGGAAAATGATGTACCGGATTGGGCCGGATTTTCGTTCGTATTCAAGGCGCGACAACCGGCGCCTAGTGGACTCTGTAACGGTTGGCGCAACACAGAAGACGGCTGAAAAGACTACCAAGATGCACTAGTGTCCCAACGTTTAATTTAATAAATTCAGTTGGTTATATAAGCTGCACTCGTCGGGAATGTATGCCTCGTCGTTAATCAGTTGGTTTCATTGAATTTGTTTGAAGATAACGAGGCTCAGAATCTGTAGAATCATGTAGAAACTGACATCGATTTTCAGCCGCTTCTTGATAATGGCCACGAGCCTATAGACGGAAATGGCAAGCTTGAGAAGACGAATAGACCTGTGTACATGCGTCGTTGTTCTCAGCCCGCAATTTCGCGGGAGAGGCTAGCACCTTAGCGTACCGCAGCTCAAGTCGGTAACCAGCATAATTCCAAATATTTCTTTTTCAATGTATGGGTTATCCTGAATTGCCGGTCATAACGTTGGGACACTAGTGCACCAAGATGGTATTTCATTGGACAGAAATCGCCTAAGAGGCTGTCCAGAAATCTCCTTGCAGAAAATGACTTGATGAAAATTAACTCTGTGTTTTAAAGGTGTTAGACAGATAGAGACTGTCTAAAAAGGTAGTCTCTAAAGGTTAAGGGGCCGAGAAGCGTCGCTGATGGCGGGCCAATCTTGACCAATTTGCGTTCATTGCGTTCATTGGTGGCAAAAAATGCTTCCGATGGAAGAACCGAACCCATGTTATCGATATTCCGGTATTGCTGTATTAGTTCTTGGGATCCGAGTCAGACCAAGGCGTTCAAGCCAGCGTACTCCAAAGAGTCGGATAGATAACCCGACCTTCCCGGCTTGCTTGCTTACCTACCAACAGCTTGTTCCGGAGCGTCGCCATTTTTTGCGAAACCCGAAATGGGGTCCGTCCGATTTCGGGTGCAAAAAATCAGGCGACGGCCATGGCCTTCGGTGGCCCACATTCGTCCTGCGTCCGTCCCGGCATGCACTCTGCTCGTCGTTTACGCTCCCTCGCTTTCCTGTGCTCCTCCTCAGCAGTGGTAACTATTCAGGACCTCTTGCCAAGTAGCAGGCTACACACGTAATCTAGGCCCATGCTGGAATAAACTACCCTAACCCATTCTCTGAAAAATCCTGACGATAAGCTTAAGCGGTTGCGTGAACGGGCGACGGAGCAGACGGCACTCATTAAGTGTCTACGCGAGCGCATCCGGGAGTTGAAAGCGCGATTGGCCAAGGATAGCCACAACTCCAGCCGACCGCCATCCTCGGACTCACCGTTCAGGAAGCCGCCATCACGCTCGCAATGCCAGCTAAGCGGGCGCAAGCCAAGTGGACAACCGGGCCGACGCGGTGTCACTCGCTCCCTGGTTGATGACTCCGATCGGTGCGTGATCATCCTATTTGACGGGGACCTGCACCTGCGGACGCGGTCGCACCGAGATCGCTACTACGGTGCTCGCGGAGCAACGCCAAGTAGTCGAGGTGGAGATCCAGCGTAAGGTACATCGAGTACCGCATTGTCGGCGGAACCTGTGCCTGTGGGCGCGCGCAACACAGCACATTTCCTGCAGGGATTGAGGCCCCGGTGCAATACGGACCGGGCGTACTGGCCTTTGCGGTCTACACGACCCAATACCAGTTGTTACCCTACCAGCGCACCGCCGGTGGTGATCAATGAGCTGGCCGGCCTTGGGATTTCACCGGGCACCCTCCAGCGCGCCGTACGGGTGGCCGCCACCCGCCTGGAGGCACCAGCCAACGCGATTCGCCGCGCACTCGCCGCCGCGCCAGTGGCTCATGCTGACGAAACCGGCCGGCGCGTGAACGGCAACCTGTACTGGCTACACGTACTCAGCACCGACCGATTTGCAGCCTACTTCCCTCATCCCAAATGCCCCAATTGGAGTAGCTGAATAGTTACCATAGAGAATGGGCATTCCGTCTTGGGGCCTTGCGGGCAATAAATTACCATAAGGGAATATCGAGGGGACCTCGAATTTCAAGTCTCCTGGGAAGTTCGGAGCTAAGGAAGCGCCGATTGATTCAGCGCTTCCCACGGTGCATGGAGACACCGCCATTTTTCAGTAGGGGCGACCAACCGGTCGCCCCTACTCTCGTTGAAAAAGTGAGGATGGCGAAAACCAAGTTTTTCGCCATTCGGCGATAAACAAGCCAGGGACGGAATTGTGCAGCGTTTTCCTAGAATAAATCGTCGGAGTGGCCAATGAAACGAGTCGGCTTTGTGGGATGGCGTGGGATGGTAGGATCGGTGCTCATGGAGCGGATGTGTGCGGAGCATGACTTCGCACATATTGCCGAGCCGGTCTTTTTTACCACCTCCCAGGTCGGTCGGGACGGCCCGGACATCGGCCGGGGCAGCCGTCCTCTCCAAGATGCCCGAGATCTCGATGCCCTGGCGGCCATGGATCTGGTGCTGACTTGTCAAGGCGGCAAGTATACGCAAGCGGTATACCCGGATCTGCGCCGCCGGGGGTGGCCGGGCTATTGGATCGATGCTGCCTCAACGCTACGCATGGAGCCCACCAGCGTTATCGTGCTTGACCCGGTCAACCGTACCGTTATTGATGCGGCCCTCGCCGCGGGCAAGCAGGACTTCATCGGCGGCAACTGCACGGTCAGCCTGATGCTCATGGCCGTGGGTGAGCTGTTCCGACGCGACTTGGTGGAGTGGGTCAGTGCCATGACCTATCAGGCCGCCTCCGGGGCCGGCGCGCAACACATGCGCGAGCTTCTGACCCAAATGGGCGTGATACACGACAGTACCGCCGAGCTGTTGGCAGCCCCCGACTCCGCCATCCTGGATATCGACCGAGTAGTAACCGAGACTCTGCGCGGAACGGGGTTTCCGACCACCCAGTTCGGGGCCCCTTTGGCGGGGAGCCTGATTCCCTGGATCGATACCCAGCTCGAGAACGGCCAGAGTCGAGAGGAATGGAAGGGCGCGGTGGAGACCAACAAGATCCTCGGGCGCACCGACCGGCCGGTCCCCATCGATGGTACTTGCGTACGGGTCGGTACCATGCGGTGCCACAGTCAGGGGTTAACCATCAAGCTCGAGGAGGCGATCCCGTTGGACGAAATCGCGGACATGATCGCCGGTGCCAACGATTGGGTGACCTTGGTACCCAACGAGCGGAAGGCCAGCATACCGGCCTTGTCGCCGGCAGCGGTTGCCGGCACGCTACAGGTTGCGGTGGGGCGCTTGCGTAAGATGAATCTAGGCGGCCGGTATCTCTCGGTCTTCACCGTCGGCGACCAACTCCTGTGGGGGGCGGCCGAGCCCCTGCGCCGGATGCTGCGGCTATTGCTCGAATACGAGGGATCTTGAGAGAGCGTTTAGAGCGGGAAAATTCCATTTTTGGAATTTTCCCTTACGCAAAGCGAAAACGCGGTTTTCGCTTTGCTTCATGACTCAGAGTCTGCCTAAAAACCACCTTGCAGCAGATGACTTGATGAAAATCAGATCTATGTTTTTGTTAAGAGGCCGTCTAATAAATAACCTATTGATTCCCATATATTCTCGCCCGTAGGGTGGGCTATTCCCACCGGTCAGGCGTGGTATGTCGGTGGGTACAGCCCACCCTATACGTTAGTTATATCCTGTCTAAAAGCAAGCCCTAAGGGGCCAGGAAGCGTTGCTGATGGAGGGCCGATCTCGACTGATTTGCGTTCATTGGCGGCAAAAAAGCTTCCGACTTACCTACCAACAACCTGCTTCAGCAGTGATGATCATTCGGTAGCCCTAGCTATGGCGGTGCGTCTCTGCACCGCAAGGCGATCTTGAACCTTTCGAGACCTGTTGGCAACAAATAGAATTATCCGGTTTCGTAGTACATTAACTGTCCGCTTTGGATACGGCAGCGGACCTACGCGACAATCTGTAGGTGTAGCGGAATCGACTGACCTTGGGCATCATATCGAGCCAAGCAACACGGTCCGTGGAACACGGCAAGGTTGCCATCGGGATAACGATGTACCCGCACCTTGACCTTCATGTAATGTATCCGGTGGC
>Ga0209457_1000087_pt1 | contig 34294 bp, 28 predicted proteins | sample WorMetHEROISLAND_5_FD_187410 | JGI IMG/M metagenome (GOLD analysis project Ga0209457, IMG submission 187410) | Marine gutless worms symbiont microbial communities from Max Planck institute for Marine Microbiology, Germany - Olavius sp. 5 HERON... ... | reverse complement strand
GCAGCGTAGGTGTCGATGAAAAAGAAATAAAGAGTTACGTTGAGCACCAAGGACACCAGGATTCAGGTCAGCTTCAAGTGAAGCTGTGATGTATTTTAGAACCCCGCGCATGCGCGGGGGTATCTATGGGGAAAAAAATAGCGATTATTCAGTCTGACTATATACCGTGGAAGGGGTATTTTGATATTATTGCCAAAGCGGATGAATTCATAGTGTTTGATGAAATGCAATACACCCGTCGCGATTGGCGTAACCGAAACAAAATAAAAACCTCTATGGGTACTCAATGGCTTACAGTACCGGTAAAAGTGAAAGGCAGATACAATCAAACCATTCTTGAAACTGAAATTAGTGGTTCAGGGTGGAAAAAGAAGCACTGGAAAACGATTGCATATAATTATCACCGCGCCATGCATTTTGAAGAAGTTGCTTCCGTTTTTAAACCTGTTTACCTTGAAAATGATTATTTATACCTGAGTGATCTCAACAGGACTTTGATTCATGCAGTTTGCCATTATCTTGATATCAACACCACAATCAGTACATCATTGGATTACACTTTGACTGACGGAAAGACAGAGCGACTGGTCAGCCTTTGCGAACAGGCCGGAGGAGTAGAATACATCTCGGGTACTACGGCCAAAGGTTATATTGATGAAAAGATTTTTGAAGGGCGGGGAATCACCCTTACCTGGTTTGATTACGATGGGTACCCTGAGTACAATCAACTTTGGGGCGATTTCAACCACAACGTTACCATCCTGGATCTTTTGTTTCATTGCGGCAAAGAGGCGCCGCGATATATGAAAGAGGTTTGCAAGTGAAACTGTCTGTTGTCGCAACACTTTATTGTTCTGCGCCTTACATTGAAGAGTTTTATCGTCGCACCACGATTGCTGCTCAAGAGCTTGTGGGTGAAGATTATGAAATAGTCCTTGTCAACGATGGATCTCCGGATAACAGTCTCGACTTGACCATTGGTATTGCAGAAAAAGATCCGCATCTCACCCTTGTCGACCTGTCGCGCAACTTTGGTCACCATAAAGCCATGATGACCGGTTTGATGTATTCGCGAGGCGACCGGGTGTTTTTGATCGACAGTGATCTCGAAGAGGAGCCGGAGTGGGTGATACGCTTTTTCGAACAAATGAATCGAAATGACTGTGATGTTGTTTTTGGCGTTCAGGAACAGCGTAAGGGGGGCGTATTTGAGCGCTGGTTCGGGCAATGGTTTTATCTGCTTTTTCGTATTTTGACCGGGTTGACCATGCCGGCAAATCCTGTCACTGCGCGCCTGATGTCGCGCCGCTATGTTAATGCGCTCATCAAGCATGATGAACGCGAGCCTTTTTTAGCGGGTATTCTGCATATCACCGGTTTCGACCAGCGCCCACAGAAAATCAATAAAGGCCATTCCGGTGATACAACGTACACCTTGTGGAAGAAGCTCGCCCTTCTTGTTGACGCCGTAACCTCATTCAGTAATGCGCCGCTGATCGCTATTTTTTATGTTGGCAGCGCCATAGCGCTAATCGCTTGTGTATATATAGTATACATTATATTTAACAGGCTGCTCTTTCAAGCGCCATTGAGCGGCTGGACATCTGTTATTGCGTCAATCTGGTTACTTGGCGGCCTGATTATCTCTTTTACAGGTGTCATTGGCCTCTATCTTTCCAAGGTATTCCTGGAAACCAAGAAACGTCCATATACCATTGTTCGGCAAATTTATGGGAAAAACGATAGCAGCAGAACCTGAACGAGACCGTCTTTATCAACAAGCAGCAAACTCCGGCAGAAACATATTATGATGAAAATCAGTTTTTGAAAAAAGAAGCAAACTCTGTACCATCAACCTGTCAATCCATACAGTCAGGGAGGCATTGATTCTAATATGGCATGGCTATCTAAAGAACAGCTTAATAACTGTGGCTTCAGTTCTGTGGGAAATAATGTGCTGATAAGCGATAAAGCATACATCTACAGTTATGAAAAAATATCAATTGGCGACAACACACGCATAGATGATTTATGCGTTATTTCCGGGAAGGTAACTATTGGAAGGAATGTCCACATAGCTGTATTTTGTAATGTGGCTGGTGGCAAGAAGGGGGTGACCCTGTCTGACTTTTCAGGTTTGGCTGCTGGTGTTAGTGTTTTTTCTGAAAGTGATGATTACTCTGGCAGAACATTAACCAACCCAACCGTTCCTGACGAATTTAAATCTGACAAAAAGTCGGCTGTCATAATCGGAAAACACTGCATACTAGGAACAAGATCAATTGTCTTTCCAGGTGTAGTTATGGCCGATGGCTGTTCCTTGGGCGCGATGTCAATGCTGACTAAGAGTACAAAGGAATGGGGTATTTATGCCGGCATACCTGCAAAGCGTATTAAGAATCGCAAAAGAGATCTACTTGAGCTGGAAGAGAGATACCTTAACGGATCTGATGAGTGAGTTGTACGACTTTCTGAACCGGCAAACGTCAATTGGGTTTGGCTCAGGCCTTTTCGAGACCGAGTGTGGCAACGGCCCGCCCAAGAGGGCGGCTTGTGTATTCCGCGCCATTCCTCTGAAAGCGATCGGTCATGCGTCGTCATGCGCCTCTGATTGACGCACTCAAACTGTGGTACGAAAAGAGACCTCACCTTTTTCGCTGTTCGGGTCTTCGGACATTTCCAGCATCCGGGATACTTTAATTTTAGAACCCCACGACGTACTTCTGATAAGATGCGTGGTTGCAATTACTGTACTTCTGGTTATTGCTGCTTACACATTTCGTAACAAGTGGACCAAAAAGAGCCGAACGAGAACTCTTGCTGTCAATCTATCCGTTGGTCGCGGACTCATACCGGAACTATCTTAAGCGCTCCTATAATAACGATGATGTCTGGAGCGCACATATAGAGGAACTGGATGCTCTTGTTAATTACGCAAAGAGTAATAATGCCAGGATTGCATTTGTTATTTGGCCCAGTCTGCGAGATGTGAGTGAAAGCAAGGATATTACATCCAAAATATCCGGTTATTTGGCTGAAAAAGGGGTCATATTCCTTGACCTGTCGAGGCGGTATGAAAAAAGAGAGCCAACTAAATTACCATCGTCTTAAAGACGATGGGTTTGTGGTGCGTCAACGTTATTTTAATGATCGGTCGGTAGGCCACCCCATTTATGGGGTGGTTGTTTACGCCGACTGGACGAAACCACCGGCTTTAGCCGGGGGTGATCCGTATCTACATACATACTGCTATCTAAAAGATGACCGTCTTAAAGACGGTGGTTTCAACCTTATAAACGGACGAATGAACTGATAGTGAATGCTATGGACGCTCATCCAAATGAAATCGTTCATGCTGAGGTTTCTGATTTGTTACACCAGGCATTGGCGCCTTGGGATTAATGCTAACAATGGTATGTACACGGACGGGAATTCCTACGGTCCATTCCTTGTATGTAGGTCGGCATTCCCATGCCGACAGACGGGGGTTGCAGCCTGCAGGCGCTGACGCCTTGTTTGGCGGCAAAGGATTGCCGCCCTACTTTTATGTCGGCATCCCCATGCCGACATTTAAAACCATGCCCAATTACCGTCGCTACTACTGTGGAAAGGTTGGCAATCGTTTAAAAAGTACGTTGCCTTGAGCGTGGTGACATTCAACCTGAGGAAGATCGCCGCACTCCTGTAACGCAGCACGAACAATCAAAGAGACCTTTGCATAACGCCCCTTTTTACCCGATTTCGGCGTCCGGATCAAGATGGTATCCTCGAAATATTCAATATATTCATCCGGTTACATTTCTCGCCTTCCTTGAGCATGAACAAAAACAGATGTTCTGCAAAGGTCTCAATCAAAAAGAGACGAATAAGAGGATAAGTGCGTCAAAAAGCGGCGATTTGTCGAAGAGTCGAAGAGTTGACCTGTTTGCGTAAATGTTCCCTGCAGAATCGACGCATACCAACGCTACCCGATTCAATCGTTTGCCGCGTACATCTAAAATACGGGGTTTTTCTACAGAAACTAGTTAATGCCGCTCTTTCGTTAATTATTATTTCAATTCCCGCTATTTTTGCCTATTACCTCGTTACATTTCAAATAGAACAACAAATGGTGGAGTTCGTACCTCAATGGTCGGATGAACTCCATTATTGGCATCAAACGGCTACGTTCCGCGAAACAGGTTTTAAGGGGGGATTCTATACGCTCAACGAACAGCCAGCGCCAGCCCCATTTATTCACTTTGGTCCCCACGGTCCAATATTCCCAATAATCATGGGTACTGCGTCGTTAATTTCTGGGTGGGACCTCAACTCAATATTCTTCATAAATATTGCTTGGTTGATGTTTTCCATATCCATATTTATTCTCTATATTAAACCTGATAGCTTGCAGCTCATCCTTGTTGGTTTGGCTGTGTTTTCTTTTTGGCCAGCACATCTTTACATGGCCACGTGTATGAGGGTAGTATTTTTTGCCGGGTTTGCAATTATTACTGCAGCTTTTTTTTATCACGCGATTATTAAATTGAGCCTCGTGTCACGCCGGCACCTCATCTTGTTGTTTATTACTATTTCTCTGCTGTCGTTGCTGAAGGTAACAAATTCTATCTTGTTCCTGCCATACTTTTTGGTTGCTCGCAATAAATTTGGTTACTCCCTTTTATGTTCGATACTTATGGCGGTAGTAATGATGTTTATTAGTTTCGTCGCAAGCATCCTGATCGCTGCCCCATATCCCCACAATTATGTCAGCGAACTACAAGGCCACTTTTCACGTTCATTTCAAGAAGGGGCGTATTCACTAATGCGTCACGCTGCGGAGAATGTTCTGAGGTTTTTCGATTACAATCATCATCTACTTTGGATTATGCTACGAGCGCAGTTACTATTAACGATCTTTGCCAGCTGTTGGATATGGTGGAAGAAACCAAAGGATAAATTGGTGACTCAATATTGTGCCCTTATCCTGATAACGTCTGGAGTAACTGCAGTTGGCACAATTTTGCTATATGACGTATTCGACTGGAGGGATTTTCGTTTATTTGCACCAATTATACTAATGGTCACGCTACTATTTATCGCGCAAAAGAGAGTGTTATTAGTGTCCTTGATATTACTAGGAAATCTCATTGTTATGCCGGCCTTTTTTGACGCCTATAACAAATACATGCCAACTGCATTTCCAGAAGAACAAACCGTCTCCACAATAGAAACATTTTCAAACGAGATCGCACCTGTTATAAAGTACGATAAGGGTGGAAGCGGTTGGGACAATACGCTACTGGCGCCTGTAAGCATAGCAACGAGAAGGCAGATACTGGGAGTGCCAGCGGGGATTGGAATAAGTGTTTTCTTTTCGCCATATGATCTTGGTGAGGTAAAGTCCAGATACCTACTGCTCGATAAAAAGAACTACAGCATACTAATAAAATGGGTTCCTCTTGAGTTGAAGGCTTCAACATCAATTGGCGATTTGTATGTAAATCGAAGTGGAAAGGCAGATAATTGACAACGCTTAGGATGATCCTTAATTCTACCGCAGGCTATGTATTGGACACATACGCAAAATTGACAAAAGAGGCGGAATTCGCCATAACGAGCGCAATGAAAAATCTGAGCATTAGCCTCGTCCTTTTCTTTGTGGGCGCTTCGATCCTTAGTTATTTTGTTCTAGATCTTTATGTCCTTCATTTAGCAAAAGGAGCCGATTTTGGCGGCCACATTATGGCGGCACAAGACAAGAAATATTTGTCTCACTTTCTGTATCATTGGACAATCAACGCGTTGACGCTCTTCTCAGGCAGCAAAAAGGCGCTTCAAATTTCCAGCTTCGCGGTTTTATTTTTAGCGATCCTCCTTAAACTATGGATCTCCTGGCAATGGCTGGATTCTAAACGGACTACCGCCATTCTTTTTCTGACCACCCTCTTTTTTGTCTCGCCAATCATCAACTGGTGGCAGTTCCCGAAAATCTATTTGGGGCAGATCTCGCCGAACACCTGGCATAACCCGACAATCATGATGGCGACGCCGTTTTATTTAGCTGTTCTGTTTTTTCTTTTTAAGAAAGAACGACCTGTTTGGGCCGGTGTCTTTCTTCTTTTGGCAACGATAACTAAACCTAACTTCGCCTTGTGTTTTATTCCTGCTCTTTTGCTTTATGCGCTGTTGCAACAATCGTCTTTAAAATCAGCGGCCATTATTATCCTGCCTACCCTGCTTTGTCTGATTTGGCAGTTTGTCTTTACTTATACTGGAGACACCAATAATTCCAGGCTGATTTGGGCGCCGTTTAAAGTATGGTCGCATCACTCGCCCAATCTTTGGGGATCGTTACTGGTTTCATTTGCGTTTCCATTTTTCTTTACGCTTTTATTTTTCAAAGAACTCAAAGACAGCAAAAGCTTCCTTTTTGGCTGGTTGATGATGGTTATCGCCCTGGCCCAGTTTGTTCTTCTGGCTGAAGAAGGCGTTCGCATGTATCATGGGAATTTTGGTTGGGGGACCCAATCGAGTCTCTACTTCCTTTTTCTGTTGTGTATCAATGAACTTAACCAAATAAAACTGTCTAAAAAACCGATTTTTATCGTTCGCTATGTGATATGCGTGACCTTCCTTCTATGTCATTTCGCCAGCGGCGTCTTTTTCCATATCCGCACGCTCCGGGGTTTCGGCTACTACGCCTGATTTTTTATCTATCAAGTATGCATTCTGCTTCGGTTTGCCCGGTTGAATAAACTCAAGCTTTACGTCATAAGACCTTTGCAGAACATCAATTTTTATTCACGTTCAAGGACGGGAAAAATGGAACCGGAGGAATATATTGAATATTTCGAGGATACCATTTTGAGCCGGGCGCCGGAATCGGGCCAAAAGGGGTGTTATGCAAAGGTCTCGTCATGAGAGCTTTGGAAAATCACCAATTCCGATCATTTTAGAGCGCTTGTCAAATTTTTCAAAAATTGTGCGGCCCAATTCTACAAATAATGCCAAAAACAACCCGAGTGTGCCAATGTCTATCTAAAAAACGGTTGGACAATCAGGTTCAATTGAGGTGTTTTGCCCCAATTTTCCTCTTCGGGCGCACCTCACCGCCGCCTATACGGTTGCAGCCTTCATGAGCTTTAGCCCCTGGATATGAGGAACTGGATGCTCTTGTTAATTATGCAAAGAGTAATAATGTCATGATTGTATTTGGCCCTATCTGCGAGGTGTGAGTGAAAGCAAGGAGATTACATCCAAAGTATCCGGTCATTTGGCTGAAAAAGGGGTCATAGTCCTTGACCTGTCGAGGCGGCATGAAAAAAGAGATCCAAAAGAACTGGTAGTGAATGCCATGGACGCTCATCCAAATGAAATCGTTCATGCGGAGGTTTCTGATTTGTTACACCGGGCATTGGCGCCCTGGGAGTAATGCTAACAATGGAGTGCATGCGAACGTGATCCCTTTTAACAAACCATTCATTGTTGGAGAAGAACTGCAGAATATTTCCCGCGCCGTAAGGGAATACAGTCACCTTTCCGGTGACGGGGTGTTTACCCGGCAGTGCCAGAAATGGATTGAGGAACGACTTGTTTGCAAGAAAGCCTTGCTGACTCACTCCTGTACCGCCGCCTTGGAGATGGCTGCCATTTTGTGTAATATACAGCCGGGTGATGAAGTTGTTATGCCTTCATTTACTTTTGTTTCAACTGCAAATGCGTTTGTTCTGAGAGGCGGAACCCCGGTGTTCATTGACATTAGGCCGGACACGCTGAATATGGATGAGGATAAGATTGAACAGGCCATCACCACGCGTACAAAGGCGATCGTGCCGGTGCATTATGCAGGGATTCCCTGTTCAATGGATAAAATTGATGCGATTGCGAAGCATTACAACCTGTTTGTTATCGAAGATGCCGCCCAAGCAATACTTTCTACTTATCGAGGCAAGGCGCTTGGTTCAATAGGGGATTTGGGGGCGCTTAGTTTTCATGAAACCAAAAATGTAATAAGCGGTGAAGGGGGCGCTTTACTTATAAACAGGGAAGAATTCTTTGAAAGGGCCAATATCATTCGGGATAAAGGAACAAATAGAGATGAATTTTTAAGGGGAGAGATTGATAAATACACGTGGGTGGATATTGGCTCATCCTATTTTCCCGGCGACATGGTTGCGGCTTTCCTGATTGCTCAACTGAATTCAGCAGATGATATCTTACAGAAACGGCGCAATCTTTTCCGACTATATTATAGCCTGCTTGAACCGTTCGTTGGGCGAACAGGCATCAGGCTCCCTTTGAGTAAAAATGATGATCGTTGCAATGGTCATATTTTCTACATTATCACCAATAGCGCGGTAGAGCGACGTGATTTACTGGAATATTTAAAGAGAAGAGATATTACCGCTGTATTTCACTACATCCCGTTACATTCATCTCCAGCCGGCAAAAGATACGGGCGTGCGCCCGGAAAGCTTTTTCACACAGACGATCTGAGTGGTCGTCTGATACGCTTGCCTTTATATTATGAAATGAAAGATAAGGATGTAGAGAGAGTTGTTAATACGATAGTGCGTTTCTATGACAGCAGATAAATCTAATGTTCGTTTTAAATATAGTATCACCTCGTTTAATGCTCGTTTAATGCGCGCTTATTGGATCAAGAGCCGACGATTTGCTACTCACTTCACAAAATACAGCCCAAATCTGTGTTTTTCAGGATCGACTCATTAATTTTGCAGGAGAGTACGCTGATATTGTTGATGTAAAACACCCCCGCCAAAGATTTTGGTTCATTCGTCCGTTATAAGTTTGAAACCACCGTCTTTAAGACGGTCATCTTTTAGATAGCAGTATGTATGTAGATACGGATCACCCCCGGCTAAAGCCGGTGGTTTCGTCCAGTCGGCGTAAACAACCACCCCCATAAATGGGGTGGCCTTCCGACCGATCATTAAAATAACGTTGACGCACCACAAACCCATCGTTAAGACGATGGTAATTTAGTGCCGCCCAAAAGGAGGCCGTCCACATGAGCGAAATAGTATATACTAAAAAAAGGAAATTGCTTGTTGCTATCCCGTGTTTTAATGAAGCTGTTACCATATCCCAGCTTATTCAAGATGTGCCGCGAGTGATATCAGATATACTGCACGTGGATGTGCTTGTGGTGGATGATGGATCCATAGACAACACGCATTCGGCAGCTTTAGATGCCGGTGCGAAGGTTTTGCGGCATACCAGGAATTTGGGTGTGGGTAAAGCATTCCAGACAGCCTTAAGCTTTGCCATAGAAAACGGATATGATTTAATGATAAGCATTGACGGTGACCGACAGTTCAATCCATTGGATATTCCCAGACTGGTAAAACCCGTAATCGACGGAAAGGCTGATATGGTCACAGGATCACGGTTTATTAGTTCCGAGCTGACGCCGGACATGCCGAGAGCAAAGCTGATCGGAAATCACATAATGTCTTATCTAATCAGCCAATTGGTTCGACAGAAATATTATGATGTATCGTGTGGATTCAGATGCTATAGCAGAGAGGCGCTCCTGCAACTTAATCTTCATGGCGCCTTTACCTACACTCAAGAGACCTTCCTGGGCCTTGCCGCCAAACAATTGGTTATAGAGGAAGTCCCTATTGAAGCTGTCTATTTTTCAGACCGTAAGTCTCGAGTGGCCGGCAGCTTGACAGGATATGCGGTAAATACTGTAAAAATTATTTTTAAAAGCTATAGAGACTACTTTCCATTGCGATTTTGTTGGGGCATTGCCATGCTGTTCGCAATTCCGGCTGTTGCCTTAGCCCTGTTATTCTTTGGTCACTATTTTATTACAGGGGTATTCTCAGGGTATTTATTTGCAGGTTTTTCATCTGCGTTTTTTGTTGTCATGGCTTTAGTGTTTTTTGTGCTTGGTATTGTCATGGACATGCTTGGAAGAATTCGCTCAAATCAGGACAGAATTTTGTATTACATAAAGAAAAACGGTGATTTCATTTGAGGGAACGTTTAGGCTTTAATTTTAAGTTAATCGAACCAGGCAAGAATGCTTTATTAAGTTGAAAAACATGAAATATAGGAATTGAGATGCTCTGCAAGGTTTGCAAAAAAGGGACATCAAAACTATGGCTGAAAGCCAAGAAATACCACATTGGGAAATGTCAAAAATGTGGTTTTGCACAAGTATTAGATGTGCCGAGTTTAAATGAAATTTACGATCTCTATGAGAAGTTACATGTAATGCACCTTAAATACCGTAGCAGATCAGCAGCCATTCAGGAAAATAGTTGTCGATTAAAATTTCTCCGGAAATATATACCTGCCGGGATGCGCATACTTGATGCTGGATGCGCCACTGGTGATTTTTTAGCTGTAACTGATAAAGATTATAATGTTTATGGTAGTGATATATCATCTGCTGCTATAGAATATACCAAGAAGCGATTACCACATCTGGCGCAAAGACTTAAAGTTGAGAAGTTGGAAGATCTCAATTATGAAAGGAGGGAATTCGACGCCATATGCGCATGGGATGTAATTGAACATGTTGTTCATCCTATCACCGTTATACGCCGCATGATGGATCATCTTAAACCTAGAGGGTTCCTGTTGGTCTCGACACCAGATTTTGCATCTGTAATGGCAAAAATTATGCGTTCCTATTGGGCATTTATGATCCCCCCTTATCATTTGAGTTATTTTTCTAAACGATCATTTGAATATTTATTCAGGTATCGTGTTCCGGGTAATATAATCAGTTACGAAACCCGTGGAAAGACCATCAATATTAGCTTTCTACTCTATAAAGTTCATCAAATGAAAAATATGCTGATTTCGAAAAAAATTCTGGATGCTGTGGGAAATAGTAGATTCGGTCAATTTAAAATTAACATTTTTAGTAACGATATTGCGTATATAGCTGTTCAGAAGCCACCTGTAAACTTCCCACTAACCGTAAAACAATAGTATCGATATGTGTGGTATTTTTGGAGTTATAGCAAAACCCGATTCTGGTATAGAAGCCAATGATTTGAAAAAGGTGGCACTCGATATATTCAGGTCATCTGAAACACGAGGAAAGGACGCTTCGGGCCTAGTGGTCATATTACCTGAGCGGGTTGAGGTCATAAAGTCACCTCAGCGTGTTCGTTCACTTGTCCGGCACCCGCAGTTTAAAAAGATTTTGATGGAAGCGAAGGATACTTATTTGGCAGGAGAGGTATTTGCAGTGGCCGGGCATACTCGAATGGTTACTTCAGGGTCATCACAGATCAGCGACAACAATCAACCTGTGATCAAAGACGAACATTTGATTCTTCATAATGGTATTATTGTAAATGAGCGAGAATTGTGGAGACTTAACCCTAAATTGCAAAGAGAGTATGAGGTTGATACTGAAATTTTCGCGGCCTTGCTAGGGGAGGGATCAAGGCAGGGGAAGACGCTGACTGCAACCGTAAAGCAAGCGTTTAAACAGATCAAAGGCGCCAATACTATCGCTTCAATTAGTCTAAATAAAGACGTTACTGTTATTGGCACCTCAAATGGGTCAATGTATTTTTACCAGGGACTCAAAAAAGGCATCATACTTTTTGCTTCTGAAAGGGTGATAGTCGAAAAGGCGACAAATCGTTTTCGAGAGTCAGGAAACCCCCTTTCTGTTCGACAAGTTAAACCGGGATACGCATTGAAGATCAACTTTCATGATGTGGACTTGATGTCATTTTTTCTTCAAGATTCTGAAAATGACTCGGAACATGAAGAAAAAACAAAGGTCCGTTCTTTAGTTCAGAGAGATATCAGGGAAATTGGCTACAAAAATTTTTTAAAATATCATAATAAAATAGAAAATATCAAGCGATTGTCAAAATTGAATTATGAGGCGATTAGGCATTTAAAGCGTTGTAGTCGATGTTTGCTACCTGAAACATTTCCGTATATAATTTTCGACTCCGAAGGTGTTTGCCAGTTTTGTCGCGCCTACAGACCGCAAAAGTTAAAGGGTTCCGACGCACTCATGAGGCTAGCCGACAAAGCACGCCGAAGCGATGGGCAACCTGACTGCCTCGTTCCAATAAGTGGTGGACGCGATAGCAGCTACGGGTTGCATTACATTAAAACCATTTTAAAGTTAAACCCTGTTGCATACACTTACGATTGGGGATTTGTGACAGACCTTGCACGTCGAAATATTTCACGTATATGTGGGAGTCTTGGTGTGGAGCACATCTTAGTTGCTGCTGACATACGCAAAAAACGTGATAATGTACGGAAAAACGTAACAGCATGGTTTAAAAAACCGGCACTTGGAATGATTCCATTGTTTATGGCTGGCGACAAAATGTTCTTTTATTATGCGAGTTTAATTCGACGACAGATGAACCTGGGACCTATTTTATTTAGCATGAACTGGCTGGAGAAGACGGGTTTCAAAACGGGTTTTGCCCATATAAATGACAGTCAGAACTTGAGTGGCAGCGTTGATGGAAAGACTTATAGTCTGAGTGTAAGCAACAAAATTAAGCTTGCATCCTATTATACAAGCCATTTTCTTACAAACACATCATACATGAATGGTAGTTTGATTGATACAGGTTTCGCATTTTTTTCATATTATATGCTGAGAAAAGATTACCACTCAATATTTGATTTCCTTAAATGGGATCAACAGACTATAGAGCGTACAATTATGGACAATTATGATTGGGAAACAGCCCCTGATTCCGTTTCCACATGGCGAATAGGAGATGGTACAGCCCCTTTTTATAACTATATTTATCTATCCGTAGCGGGCTTTAGTGAGCACGATACTTTTCGCAGTAATCAAATAAGAGAAGGCTTAATTGATCGTGAGTTTGCTTCAGAGTTAGTCGAAAAAGAAAACAATATGCGCACTGAGTCGTTTAAGTGGTATTGCGATACAATTGGTATTGATGCGGTTGAAGCGCTTAAGGTCATCAACAATATTCCAAAACGATATTGACAGACATTGGTTCGGGCCGAAAAGCAAGTGTTTCTTAGCATCAATTTAAAAGAAAGTGCGCCGATAGTTATAAAATACCTAATGACGAGTGTGTTTGCATACCTTTATATTCTTTCAATGATTTATGCGTTCGTTGAATTCTTACGTTTCGATAAAGTAAAAGCGTATGTACTTGTATATATTTCAGCATATTTTCTTGAATACATAATTACACTTCGTTTGGTTTTTAAAGAGCCGCATCGCTATATCAAAGTATATAAGTTCATTGGGTATGTTATCTGTTTTCTAATTATTAGCACATTTGTTTATAAGTTGATGTTGTCGATTGGCATTAACTATCTTATTTCGGCCATAATAACAGCAGGAGTACTTATGCCGGCACGGTTTATAGTAAATAAACATTGGGTCTACAGATAGATAATGTGGAGAAAAATTGAACAGTGATAATATTCACCTGACAGTCGGTCTCCTTTCTCCAAAGTTGGTTTTTTACCATTCTGGATAAAGGATCAGCCTGACGATGTCCATTTTTTATTGGCGGCATAATTGCTCCAACTGATTGGGAGATGAACCCAAAAATTAAAACAAAACCTGTTTGTTTAACCTGTTTGTTTTTTGTATTTTCCGGTCTGTTTGTATTTTGGACTGATTATATTATCGCTTGGGACATGACCGAATATTTGGCGCACGGCACTAACATGACCGTCGGGCGTGGCTATGTAGATAGTGACGGTAGCCCAAAAGCACAGGCGATGATCCGTGGTCCTATTTTTTCATGGTTAATCAGCAAGGCACAGTCCATCGGCGGGATATCTGCGGCAAGTGGTTTCTGGGTGGTTCGTATTTTCTGTATGCTGGCGCCCGTCGGAATTTTCCTGTTCGGCAATTGCCTGTTCGGCTATGGTGTTGGATTTACAGCAGGTCTCTTTTATCTCTTCTCACATCCAGTAATGTATTGTTCTTACAGGCATATTGATATCGTCTGGACTGTCCTCGTTCTCATTGGACTTTATGCAGCTTGGCGTGGACTGGAGGCAAAGTCACTCTTCTGGTCATCTGTGTCAGGTCTTTTTATATCTCTCGCATATCTTACAAAGGAAAGTGCTGTTGTTTTTTTTGGAGTGCCATTTGCTTTCTGGTTACTCACACCAAACTATCACAGCAGAGAAGGCTTGAAACAAATAGGCGTCTTCTTTGTAACACTCATAGTACCTATTTTACCATGGGCTATCTATATTTATCTTTTCTATGGGGAACTTTATCTGTTGGGAGTTGCAGGACCCTGGGTTTTAGATCTGTTAACTGGTATTGTTGAATCTTCTATCGGTGTAGGAGATCAAAATAATTCAGTTGGAGGAATTACGAAAATAATATATTCTTTCTCCGGTTATTTTTCAGGTAATCAAAGGCATGGTATTTTTGCGAATTTTCCCCTCGCCTGGTTTTTCCCCTTGGCTTGGCTCTATGCTTCTGTATCTGCATTCAAATTCAAAAACTATAGAATGTTGACTATTTCGGGTTTAGCTTACCTGCCCGTCATTTACTATATCGGTCTTGTTCAAGAGAGATTGGACCAAAGTTTACCGATCATTGGACTAACATATATAGCCTTATCAAGTATGTTGTGGGCCTTTGCTTCAGTTATTGGGAAATGGCTGATTCACATCAACTTTCTCGAAAAGAAAAGGGAGTTTAGTTTATCTATATATGTTGTATTTTTTTTGGTCAGCGCACTTCTATTTATACAAGTCAAACATACCGACACTTATGGGCGTAGTATTGGACGATTTCTTTCTAATAATGGCGTGGTACGTGCTCTTACTGGAGGACAGCTCAGCCTGCGTGAGAAGGGATGGACAAATTCTCCCGGCATGTCTGAAGCCCTAAAGTATATAAAAAACAACATTCCGGTAGAAGACATAATTATGGTTGGAAATTACCCAACGGCGCGTTCTATCTTTGTCAACCTGGCGGGAAAGCGCCTAATCTATGATTTACCTATTCAAATGTGTCTGGAAGAAGCAGTGATTGGAAAAGTTGAAAATACAACGACACTTGGCGAAATTCCTGTATACTTATCTTCCGGTACACGAATCACGGGCCGATTTACGATGGTTTTTGTTTTCCAATCTCAAGTTCTTAAGCAGGTCCTTGATACAGGAGCAAGGTGGGTGCTAATTTCCAATCGCGGTCTACAATTATTTGACTATTTCGATAAACATCCCGGATTTGAAAAGGTTCTCTTTTTTAGACGCAAATTAGATGAGAGTCAAGGCCTAACTCTTTACAGAGTAGTCGGGGATGCAAATACACTTTCCTCGATTGAATTTCCTGGGAAAGTAACTGCTAGAACGCGCAAGGCTTTTCGTATTATGAAAAATGAGCATCCCGGTCTTTTAGAACAACGCCTCACCCAACTAAACAATTGCCTTCATAAACCTGTCTCCCGGTCAGCACTTTTAAATTGGTTAATTTAGTCTGTAAAGTGATAGTATTCACCTTAAAAGTGTGTCAGGTGAATACTATCACTGTACACTTATTGCGTTTTCAGGACGGACTATTTACGGGCTGCAATATACAGCACTAATTTAAAAAGTCGGGCTTATGAATTGTGTTGCATTTGTTCAACACATCATTCTGTCGCACAGGCATGTACAACAATTGTAGTCTCCTTACATTCTTACCACCCGCGCCAATAGCTGTATACCAGCTAGCAACTTTCTTGTAATGTGTTGCAAGATTTGCCCCATAACTCGCCAACGCTTCATTCGGAATACGTCTTGACCCTTCAGGTTCATCTAATATCCAGGTCTTGGATAATATATCACAGGGCACTCGCCTCAATTGAGATACAGCAAGCTTTAGACTCCCAGGATACCCGCCTATTAACCAGGCGCTACCAATGCTTTGCGCCTGTAGCGCGTAAATGATACCTGGTGACTGACCGGTCATATCCATCACAGGTGTTCCGGGGGTGAAGCCGGCAGTTGCAGCAGCACTGACAGCATCATCAATATACTCCGCATATCCGGTATTCATCACTATACCGGAATAGGCAGTACTTCTTTCAGCAGTTCGATTATTTAAGAACAGCGATGGATGACGATGGGGCTGTTCCATCGCAGATTGTAAAACAACTGCAGAAATGAGTTGTGCAGCAAGAGAAAAGGGAAGCGCAAAAGTCCAACCGGACGTAATCTGCGCCGCTATAGGGCCGAGCAGAACAACGCCGCCAAGCAGCCAAAATATCGCAGCTGAACTTCCAATTAGCCAATAATTGTCACCAGTTCCAAATGCGAATATGTAAGGCATGAAAAAAAACAAAAGCGCGATAAGTCTTTGAGGTAGGGGAATTGCAGAGACAGATATGGTTTTCAGATGAAATAACCCAAAGACCATCATTGCAATAACACACCCCCAGATCATCATCGCCTTAAATCTGCCAATATCAGCGAGCGGCGATAACGCGCCAATAACAAGTAAAATTATGACCAGAAGAAAAAAGAGAGACACTATCAGTACATATACTCGTGCAATGAATCGTGCTGAAGTCAGGAAGTACGCTGCAGTAGATGTAAATATAATCACGGTTATAATAATATACTGCTCTTGTTGTGTAAATTGAAATGAATCGGTACGTATTATCTCTTGCAGGCTGTGCCTATAACCAAGAGATACTGCATCCTGATATGCATGCAATAACCTAACGAGAAAATCGGATATCGACCCGTCAATCAGCAGTGCGCCGGAAACTAACAACGCCAGTGTCACGCCAACAGAGATCAACAACATGCGCAGCGAAAAAAGTCGCGCAAGAACCAAATACAGAACAACACATATCGCGAGCAGACCAGCAGTTGTCGGCTTTGCCATAAACGCAATCCAACCGCCCGCTCCAATTATTGTCCAGCCTGCTATGCTTCTTTTTGAGTGTGCAGCATCTGAAAGTAACAGGCCAATGCAGGTAATGAGCAAAGCTTTTAAATTAAGGCTGTTATAACTAGGCGTTAGTAACCATAAAAAGCCAAAATAGATCAGCGAGGCGCATGCGAAACCTGATGCTGCTACAATTGTGGTAACATGTTGGTCATTATCATCAGGCGCAAATATCCTGTTCATGAGTAGCCAGGACAACCCCCACGCTAGTAGATAAACAGTAATGATGTTAAACCGGCGGAGTTTGGCAATATCCCCGTCGAATATCAAGTAGAGTGGATGATATACGAAACCAAACTGACTTAAAGATGTTTCGTAGAGGAAAGGGTTCTTAAGCCAGTTAAGATAAAAACCTTCATCGGTAAAATCCATGCCATAGTGACTGTACCCTAAAACCCAGGTCAAAATCATAACTGTACAAAGAGCAGAGAGTATGGTTAATGCACGGTGGTAACATGTTTTTTTCACAGATTTTCGGCGATTCATCGTTTTATGTGGAAAAATAAAGAAGGCCTTATGGTAATTCGCGCCTTCGTTCACCTGATAAAAGTAGGGCGGCAACCCTTTGCCGCCGATGAGGGTGGTAAAGGCTTGGGAATCCATGCCGTATTGAGACCTTTGCATAACACGCCTTTTGACCCGATTCCGGCGTCCGGCTCAAAATGGTATCCTCGAAATATTCAATATATTCCTCCGGTTCCATTTTTCGCCCTCCTTAAACGTGAACAAAAACAGATGTTCTGCAAAGGTCTCTATGCTGCGGTATGAGTGAAACAGTTGGTACTTTATGTCAAATCCACACAAAACGTCGAGGAACCAGATTTTCTTTCCATCTTTACGGGTCTCCATGGGCCTCTTCAGGCAACCCTCATCAACGAAGTGAAAACAATGATAAGACAAACCGGACTGCTTTTCAAGCCTGAAAAAACAAACCTGAAAAATCAATCACGGATTTTGGGACTTGACATTTTATTGAAAATGTGTTCAATAGGTGAACGTTTGTTTCAAGGCTGTCCGGCAAGGTTTTTTATAAACCAGCGCCCCCTTCGAGGCAGGGCAATTGTGCTTGTAACCTGCCAGGCGGAGCTATCATTTTGAGACCTTTGCATAACTTCCCTTTTTACCCGATTTCGGCGTCCGGCTCAAAATGGTATCCTCGAAATGTTCAATATATTCATCAGGTTCCATTTTTCGCCTTCCTTGAACAACGTGAACAAAAACAGATGTCCTGCAAAAAGGTCTTCCTGCCTAAGTTCTCTTGGATACCAACCAGTTACGCACATTACGGCTGCTGGAAGAGATTGAGCAGAATCATTCTCCCAGCCAGCGCTATTTAGCCAAGCAGCTCAATGTTTCGTTGGGGCTGGTCAACTCCTTTGTGAAGCGCCTGGCCCGGAAAGGCTATTTCAAGATTACAACGATTCCCAGAAATCGGGTCAAGTATATTTTAACACCTAAGGGTGTCGCCCAAAAAACCAAACTGACCTACCAGTATATTCACTACTCGTATCAGTTTTACAAAGATGCCCGGACGAAGATTAGAGAAATATTTGAAGGTCTGGCCCAACAGAACATCCGTCGGGTCGTTTTTTACGGCATCGGCCATTTTGCCGAAATCGCCTACATCTCATTGCAGGAAACACCCATGAAAATGGTGGCCATGGTGGATGATGAAAAGGCGAGCGAACAGTTTATGGGGGTGCCTGTGGAATCACCTGCGCAAATTAAACAGTTGCGCTACGATGCTATCATTATTACGGCCATCGCCTCGCGCAAACTGATCCGGATCAAGTTAATTGAACAAGGGATACCGGGGTCTAAAATAGTCCCCATTGATATCCGCTAACGGTAGACCCTGAATTGATGAAAGCAACCCAATGCAATTCGTTGACTTAAAAACCCAACAGAAACGTATCCGCAAACAAATGTTGGAATCGCTGAAATCATGAGCACATCGCAATTTACAAAAAGGATCTTGTGCATCGGGGCCGGTTATGTCGGCGGCCCCACCATGGCTGTGATTGCCCTGAAGTGCCCGCAATACAAGGTGACATTGGTCGACACTAATGCCGAACGAATTGCCGAATGGAACTCAGACCGGTTTCCGATCTATGAGCCGGGACTGGATGAAGTGGTTACATCCGTGCGTGGTAAAAATCTTTTTTTCAGCACGGAGATTGAAAAGAATATTCACGAAGCCGATATCATCTTTGTGAGCGTCAACACCCCGACCAAGATGTTTGGTGTGGGGGCCGGGATGGCCGCGGATTTGCAGTATTGGGAGAAAACCGCCCGGCAGATTTTAGCCTTTTCGAATCAGCCTAAGATTATTGTGGAAAAAAGTACATTGCCCGTTAAAACAGCTCTGACCATGGAACGAATATTAAACTCCGGCCCGGACGGTCTTCATTTTGATGTGCTCTCCAATCCCGAATTTTTAGCTGAAGGGACAGCGATTCAGGATCTTTCAGAGCCGGATCGCGTTCTGGTGGGGTCACGGCTCACCGAGTCCGGTTTGGCTGCCAGGCAGGAGATTGTGGATATCTACCGCAATTGGGTGCCTGAAGAAAAAATTCTGGTATCCGATGTATGGAGCAGTGAGCTTTCAAAACTGGTCTCCAACCTGTTTTTATCCCAACGTATATCCACCATCAATTCAATCTCGGCTTTTTGCGAAAAAACAGGCGCTGATGTGGCCCGGGTGGCGAAGGCGGTGGGGATGGATCATCGCATCGGCGATAAATTCCTGAAGGCCAGCATTGGTTTTGGCGGTTCCTGTTTTAAAAAGGATATCCTCAACCTGGTGTATATGTGTCAGACCTATGGCCTGGAAGAAGTGGCTGACTATTGGCAGAGTGTTGTTCGCATCAACGAGTACCAAAAAGAGCGCTTTGTGACCAACATGCTTCAGGCCATGTTCAATACCCTGTCCGGCAAGCGGATTTGCCTGTTTGGATTTGCCTTTAAAGCCGATACGGGAGATACCCGTGAGAGCGCCGCCTTATACATCGCACGAAGGCTTATCAATGAACAGGCCAAGCTGGTGGTGACCGACCCCAAAGCGTTGCCTAACGCCAAAATCGATTTGGCGGGCTTTGGTGATGCGGTTGCATTTGAACGAGGCCCCTACAAGGCCGCCGAGGGGTGCCATGCGATTGCGGTGATGACCGAGTGGCGTCAGTACAAGGCGCTTGACTATCAAAAAATTTATAAGCGCATGGTCAAGCCGGCCTTTATTTTTGACGGCCGCAATATCCTGGACCATAAAGCACTTTTTGATGTGGGATTTAACGTCTATCCCGTTGGTAAACCGGCGTTGACGCATCTGCATGAATCCTGAATTTTCGGAGTAAACAGATGAAAGGTATCATTTTGGCCGGTGGTTCCGGCACACGGCTCTATCCCATCACCCGGGTGGTGAGTAAGCAGCTTCTTCCCATATACGACAAGCCGATGATTTACTATCCCTTGTCGGTATTAATGTTGGCGGGAATTCGTGATATCCTGATTATTTCCACCCCGCAGGATTTGCCGCTGTTTCGGCAGTTATTAAAAGACGGCAGCCAGTGGGGTCTCTCATTTTCCTATGCCGAACAACCACGGCCCGAAGGGTTAGCCCAGGCCTTTATCATCGGCAAGGAATTTGTGGGCAATGAATCCGTTTGTCTGATTTTAGGGGATAATATTTTTTATGGCCACGGTGTAACCCAAAAAGTGCGCTCCGCCGCCCTGATGAAAGAGGGCGCCACGGTTTTCGGTTATTGGGTCAATGACCCCGAACGCTATGGCATTGTCTCTTTTGACGATAGCGGCAAAGCAATTTCGTTGGTGGAGAAACCGGAAATTCCGGCCTCAAACTGGGCGGTGACCGGACTCTACTTTTATGACAACCAGGTGGTGGGTATTGCCGAAGGCCTAAAACCCTCACCACGTGGTGAATTGGAAATCACCGATGTGAATATTCACTATCTTAACCGGAAACAGCTTTTTGTGGAAAAAATGGGGCGGGGAATCGCCTGGCTTGACACCGGCACCCACCAGAGTTTGATGCAAGCCTCTGACTTTATTGAAGCCATTGAACATCGCCAGGGGTTGAAAGTCGCCTGCATCGAAGAGATTGCCTATATGCTCGATTATATAAACGCCGACCAGGTGGCCCGGTTAGCCAGGCCGATGGAAAAAACAGGGTATGGGCAATATCTTCAGAATATCATTGGGCAGGAATCGATGCAGGAGTTGTTTTTCCAGGCCTCGTAAATTGAATTGAAGTGAACAAAAGCAAAGATACATGAAAATCCTTATTATTGGTAAGAATGGGCAATTGGGCTGGGAACTGGTGCGGCAGTTTGCCCAACGGGGTGAGACTGTCAAAGGGGTTGATCTGCCCGAATTTAATATTACCGACTCTGACCACATCCGTGCATTGTTCGACTCGTTTGATCCGGATCTCACTGTCAACGCCGGCGCCTATACCGCGGTGGATAATGCGGAATCGGATGCGGCGACGGCCTTCGCCGTTAATCAACAGGGCCCGGCGGGCTTGGTAAAGATGTGCGCTTCGAAAGCACCGCTCATTCATGTTTCCACGGACTATGTGTTTGACGGGACGTTACATAGGCCCTACAAGGAGACCGACCCGATTGCCCCGTTGGGCGTTTATGGGCACAGCAAGGCTTTGGGTGAAAAAGAGATTGCCGCCCATCCCTGCCATATCATTATCCGGACAGCCTGGTTGTGCGGCGTGCATGGGCGCAATTTTGTCAAAACCATGCTGCGGTTGGGCGCCGGGAAAAAGAATCTCAGTGTGGTCAATGATCAGGTTGGTTCGCCAACTTTTGCAGCCGATCTGGCCGGTGCGATCATTTCCATCGTAGATCGTTATCAAAATGAAAGCCCCCTGGAATGGGGGACATACCATTATTGCAACCTGGGGCAGACTTCCTGGTACCGGTTTGCCAAAAAAATCTTCGATCTGGCTCGTCCAATGACGCCATTAGCAATCAGGACGGTCAAGCCGATTCCCACATCCGCCTATCCAACCCCCGCCAGAAGGCCGGCCAATTCCGTTCTGGATTGCCGTAAGATTGAACAAGCCTTTGGCGTTGTTCGGCCGCCATGGGAAGAGAGCCTTGAGAAGATGCTGAGGGAAATCATTGTTTCCAAAAAGGATACCGCTCAATAGATGCTCAAAAGCTTTTACTATTTTATCCGGCTTCTGTTTTTACAAAAGCACCTGATTGCGGCCATGGCCAGAAGGGAAGTGGCCACACAATATATCGGTTCCATGCTGGGGTTTATCTGGGCCTTTATTCAGCCCCTGGTGCTGATCACCGTATTGTGGATGGTTTTTAGCCTGGGCTTCAGGGTCAAACCCACTGCAAACGTCCCGTTTGTGGTTTGGCTGACAGCGGGTATGGCGCCCTGGTTTGCCTTTTCGGAAATTGTCACCGGTTCCGCGGGTATTCTGGTGGCCAATGCCCACCTGATCAAAAAAACGGTCTTTCACTCCCAGATCCTTCCGGTAGTGAAGATCGTTTCCGCATTTATTCGCCACGCCATATTTCTATTGATGCTGTTGATACTCATTTTCGTAAACCATATCCCCTTTACCGAATATTACCTGCAATTTTTATACTACCTCTCCTGTTTGGCTTTTTTGGCGTTGGGTGCGGCCTGGCTGGTGTCAGCGTTGAACGTCTTTCTCCGGGATGTGGCGCAAATTGTCGGGGTTATCATACAGGTCGGATTCTGGGCGACGCCGATTTTTTGGGATATCAGCATTATGCCGGAAAAGCTGCACTTCTTTTTTAAACTCAACCCGGTTTTTTATATTGTCCAGGGCTACCGGGAGTCGTTTCTTTACGGCATCGGATTTTGGCATCATCCCTACCAAACCCTTTGGTTCTGGTTTTTTTCATCCAGCCTTTTTGTATTGGGCGCATTGGTATTTCAAAGATTGAAACCACAATTTGCGGATGTCCTGTAATGAAGTTGCTGGTCATCGGCGGGGCCGGCTACATCGGCGCTCATGTGGTCAAAGAACTGCTTCAGGCCGGACACAAGGTGGTTGTCTTTGACAACCTTTCAACCGGATTACGGGAAAATCTTTTTCACGAAGCGCAATTTGTCTATGGGGATATTCTGGATATCGCAGCGTTGTCTCAGGTAATGGCAAGCGACATGGATGCCGTATTCCATTTTGCCGCTCATAAAGCGGCCGGAGAATCCATGCGAAAGCCTGAAAAATACGCAACAAATAACTTGTCAGGGACGATCAATATCATCAATACCATGTCCGGGGCAGGTATTGATAAAGTCATTTTCTCTTCTTCGGCAGCCGTGTATGGTACGCCACAGTATCTCCCGATGGATGAAGATCATCCTTTGACGCCCGATAGTTTTTACGGGTTTACCAAGCTTGAAATTGAACGGCTTCTTTGCTGGTATGAAAAGTTGCGCGGATTTCGTTTTGCCGCACTCCGTTATTTTAATGCCGCAGGCTATGATGTGGACGGGATGGTGACCGGCCTGGAACAGAATCCGGCAAACCTTTTGCCCGTTTTGATGGAGGCCGCCGGCGGTATGCGGAAAAAGCTGGTGATCTTTGGGGATGATTACGACACCCCGGACGGAACATGCGTTCGCGATTATATTCATGTCAATGATCTGGCCCGAGGCCACCTTCAAGCCCTGACATATCTTGCAGAATACGAAAAAAGCATTTCTGTAAATCTTGGCGCCGGGCGCGGGTATTCAGTTAAAGAGGTGTATCAGCGGGCCTGCGCTGTGACCGGTGTCAAAATCCCCATGGAACAAGGCCCCCGGCGACCCGGCGACTTTAGTCGCGGCGCCTCAATTGGCCAAAACAAGATTGGGTTTTCAAACCCAACATTCCGACCTGGAGACAGTGATTCATTCGATGTGGCGGACGTACACATCATGAGACCTTTGCAGGACATCTATTTTTGTTCAAGTTCAAGGAAGGCGAAAAATGTAACCGGAGGAATATGTTGAATATTTCGAGGATTACATTTTGAGCCTGACGCCGAAATTGGGCCAAAAGGGATGTTATGCAAAGGTCTCATCATGAGAGGAACAAATGGCGGCAAAGCCTTACGAGGCCCACGGCGGCCCGTTGAATGACCTGGTAGTTTCACCGGGCCGGGCGGAAACATTAAAAAAGAAATCGATCCACTGGCCCGGCGTCACGTTACATTCCCGGCAGATATCGGAATTAACGCTGTTAATGAATGGCGGGTTCTCACCACTTACGGGTTTTATGGGACAGGCGGACTATCAGTCTGTGCTGGATAGCATGCGTTTGGCTGACGGCACCTTGTGGCCGATCCCTATCTGCTTGGGTATTAAAACAAAAATAGCCGAAAAACTGAATGCCTCCGAAAAACTTGCGTTGCTTGATCCTGAAGGATTCATTCTGGCGGTGCTCCATGTGACCGACATCTGGCCTGTGGATAAAGAACGGGAAGCCGCCCGGTTATTTGGAACCACCGACATCATCCATCCGGGTGCGGCCAAATGGCATCATCGTGACAAAGAGTGCTATGTAGGCGGTATTATAGAAGGAATCCAACACCCCATCAGTTTTGCCTTTCGACGACAACGCCATACTCCCAAAGAGTTACGACGGGTATTCAGTAAACTGGGCTGGCGCCGGATTGTCGGTTTTCACACCCATAATCCACTTCATCGGCTGCAATATGAAGCAACCTTGCAGGCCATGGAGAAAGCCAGGGCCAGTCTCCTTTTGCATCCGGTGGTGGAACAGGTTCGGCCCGGAGAGATTGATGCGTACACCCGGGTTCGCTGCTATTTGCGTCTGACCCGGAAATATCCGCCCCACACGATGATGCTCAGCTTGCTGCCCATGAGCCGCTATTTGGCCGGTCCCAGGGAAGCGCTACTGCATGCCATTGTGCGCAGGAATTTCGGTTGCACCCATTTTGCGGTGGGCCGGCGGCATGCCGACCCGGGGGGAAACGGTTGCTCCAATGATTATTTCTATGAGCAGGGTGAGGCGATAGAGTTGGCTTTAGCGCATGAAACAGACCTGGGTATCGGGATTGTTCCGTTAGATGAACTGGTTTACTCCAGGTTGGATGACACTTTTATCGCGGTCAAGGAAAAAGATGACGGACAACGGATCATCCGTTGCGATGACCGGGCGTTTCACCAGCGTTTCCGTGAAGGCAAGCCGGTCCCCAAATGGTTTACCTTCCCCGAGGTGGTCGAAGAGATGCGCAAGGCCTGCCCGGAGCGCCATAAACAGGGAATCACCATTTTTTGTACGGGGCTGTCCGGTGCGGGGAAATCGACCATCGCCAAAGTACTCTACGCCCGTTTTCTGGAGATGGGCGGCCGACCGGTAACACTACTGGATGGTGATATTGTGCGGCGGAATCTCTCCAGCGAGCTGGGGTTTTCAAAAGCCCATCGAGATCTCAACGTCCGCCGGATTGGTTTTGTGGCTGGTGAGATTACTAAAAATCGCGGTATTGCCGTCTGTGCGCCCATTGCGCCCTATGCCGCCACTCGCCGGGCCATCCGGGAACAGATCGAACAGTATGGCGGTTTTATCGAAGTCCATGTCAACACACCCATCAAAGTGTGTGAAGCCCGCGACCGTAAAGGGCTGTACGCCAAGGCCCGTGCCGGTAAAATCAAGGGTTTCACAGGGGTGGACGATCCGTATGAATCGCCTGAAAAGCCTGAAATTATGATTGACACTACCGATCTGACACCCGATGAAGCGGTTCAGGATATCATGCTTTATCTGGAAAGGGCCGGATACATTAAATGAATCCATATCAAGATGCCCTGGCGGCGGCTGTTTGCGCTGCAGTTGACGCGGGAAAAGCGATTTTGAAGATGTACGATCAGCCTATGCGGGTTCAATATAAAGGTGACCGGTCGCCCGTAACCGAAGCCGACCGGACTGCTCACGCAATCATTGAGAATAAATTACGTAAAGCGACACCGGATTTTCCCATTTTAAGTGAAGAGGGCAGGGCGACCCCCTACGAGGAGCGCTGTCATTGGAAACGCTTTTGGCTGGTGGACCCGCTGGACGGCACCAAGGAATTTATCAAGCGCAATGGCGAGTTTACCGTCAATATCGCCCTTGTTGAAAAGGGCAATCCCCTGATGGGCGTAATCTACCTTCCTTGCCTGGATCAACTCTATTTTGGTTTAGAAAGCACGGGCGCATTTAAAATAGAAAACTGTCACGCACCGAACCCGAACCGATCTTTTAAAACCTTGCTCAATGTGGCCCAACAGTTGCCGTTACCCGCAGACCCATCAGCGAACACGATCCGCGTTGTCGGCAGCCGCTCCCATGGCTCCAAAGAATTTGATCAATACGTTGACGCTTTAAAATCGGCATACGAATCGGTCGAAATCACCCCCGCGGGCAGCTCCTTAAAGTTCTGCCTGGTGGCCGAGGGAAGCGCCGACATCTATCCCCGTTTCGGCCCCACCATGGAGTGGGATACGGCCGCGGGGCAGGTGGTCTGTGAAGAGGCGGGTTGTTCAGTGATCAATCGGGCTACGAGTCACCCGTTGCGATACAATAAAGCAAACTTGAAGAACCCTTTTTTATCTGCTTGCGTTGAACACATTTAAACAGGTAAGAATCACTCATAAATCCTTTGGCGGTAATTAAAAGTAGGTGCGTTTAGGTTTGATCACCACTTTTTTATCAGAGTACCCGGTTTTTAAATTATGAGCCAATTTCAAAGCAGATAAAAAGCGATGAATGAATTGGCGCAATATCCGTCCGAAAACCATATAACATATTGATTAATCAGTAAGAATGTGCTCTTTGGGTCTTAGATTAATCACTGATAAAGGAGACCCAAAGGAGCACACGCTTCGATATTTTTCATACCATACAAACTTCACTTTTTCCATGGCTGGAAGAGACGCTTGATCCATTACCGAAAAAAGAGCGACAGTTTGTGCAGGTGATCCGCTTGCTGGACCTGCATGAGCACATGAAACCATACCGCTGGCAAGGGAAAGGGCGAAAACCGAAAGACCGTATCAGTATTGCCAAGGCTTTTATCGCCAAGGCCGTATATAATTTCGAGACCACCGATATTTTGATTGAGTCCCTTCATGGTTGTAAAAATTTACGACAGTTATTTTGAACATTTGATCACTTTCGACACTTTTTGGGCTTAATTCTTGTCAATTATCAAAGATCATGGCACTACATTGGGTATCGATACCGAATTTACTAAATCGTTTTGAAATTGGCTCAAACAAATATCATACTGGCGCGGCGCTTTGCGATTAGACCTTGGCGGAATCACAGCCTGCGCACCTTTTGCCAATATTTCTTCAAGAATATAATCTGCATCGTATCCCTTATCTGCCAACACAAAAGACGCCTCTTGCCTGTCAAGAAGATTCAATGCCTGTTTGTAATCAGACTGTTCACCGCCAGTCAATATGAACCGTAAAGGGTTACCCAAGGCGTCCGTTGATGAATGGATTTTTGTGCTACATCCGCCTCTTGAGCGCCCTAAGGCCTGTTTTTGCGGCCCCTTTTGCGCCTGCTGCGTGCTGATGCGCCCTGACAATGGTGCTGTCAATCATCAGCCACTCTGTGTCGGCATCCACTGCCAACGTATTGAAAATCATCTGCCAGACACCTTTTCTTGACCATCTCATAAATCGTTTGTGCGTATTTGCCCAGTTTCCCCGCTCCGGCGGCAGATCACGCCAGGGATCGCCGGTTCGACCGATCCACATGACCGCCTCAATGAACTTTCTGTTATCCACACTTACGCGTTTATTCCGCGTGAACACTAACCTTTTCCCGCGCCTACATTTTCACCTGGATGGAACCGGGTGCCCACTTGGCGCATAAAGATAGAGGTCATTTCGATATTTTCCAGCCAATCAGGGAAAAAATATGCGAATCCTAAAGTGGATAGAAAGCGTCATGTATTTTAGAGGACTTGAATCTGGAGTCAATTATGCTGAATCGTTTGAGGTTTGGAGAATGATTCATGAGGTTGTAGCATGAAGTATATTACATACAAAGAAGGAGAAGCCATTAAGAAACAATTTGAACTCGATTGCGAAGTTTTAATCAAAAATAATTCCACCGTGTCGGTGGAAGAATCAGCGATAATAGACGTAACTGAGCGATTAATCTTTCATGGTGATGCCCTCATTCGCGACTGTACAAGAATTATTGGAAGGGATATTGAAGTCGGCCACAAATTCTACATGAACCATCACGCAGAGATTGGAGGTGGTAGCTGCAAGGGTCCCGAATCTCTTTTGAGAATTGGTAACCATTTTCATCTGGGAAGCTATTCTATGATTAACACAGCGAGAGAGGTCATAATTGGAGACGAGGTGGGCTTTGGCCGGTTAAGCAACATATACACACATGGGGCGTATCTTAACGTTCTTGAAGGATTTCCAGAACAGTGGGCTCCTGTGAAAATAGGAAATAATGTATGGTGTCCGAACGCCACAATTATGCCCGGCGTGATTATTGGAGATAACACCGTTGTGGCCGCGAGTTCAATGGTCAATAAGAATATAGCGGGCGGTGGACTATGGGCGGGTATTCCGGCTCGAAAAATAGAAGGAGTGGTCTACCCCAATCCAATGTCCCAAGAAGATAGGAAGAAATATCTGTCTGATCTGAATGCCAACGATCCTGAAGAGCTAAGACGGCACGGCATTCGTAAGACCATTAGTTTTGATGCATCCTATAAAGTGGCGAAAAATCCAGATGACCCCGATCCATGATGTAAAAGCTTCCCGGCTCGGTGACCAGGGTGTCCAGTATGGTGACATCGTGAACCGTGCCGTCGGTGATCTGGATGAAGGTCGGGATATTGCCGCGTAGATCCAGGAGTGTGTGCAACTTGACGGCGGCTTTGGTTTTTCGAAAATGCGCCCATGGGAATACATTCAGGCAGAGGTCGATGGTCGTGGAATCCAGGGCATAAGTCGTGTTTTCCGGTTCGACGTCGAAAGCGTCGTCGATGTATAACCGGCGGGCAATTGTGATCAATGTTTGGGCGAAATCGGCATAAATCCGCCAATCGCGGACTTTGTTGGCGTTTGCCGGGGTGTTGCGCGAAACAATACCCCGAATACCCATATGATAAAGCTTGCTCTGTTGTGCTCTGAGACATGCTTCGATATCGCGTAGGCTTTCCCTGAACGTCATTTGGGCAAAGGCCATACACAGATATTGAGCGAGGCAGGTAAAGTTTTTGATTTTGCGGTTGCCATGGTAGCGTTTGACGCAGGTACGAAAGGATGACATGGGCAAATGAGCGATCACTTGCGAAAAGACGAATCGACCCAAATACATTGGCTATTCCCTTTAATACGATTGGAGATAGGCGAATGTAGTGGTTGGTGAATCTTGATTTCAAGTCGATAAAATTGTTTTTTGCCATTTTTGTTATTTATATTAACCAGTTAGACTGTTTCCGGCTTAAAACGTTGGGACAGCAGTGATGCCTAATAGTAACAAAAACAACGGAAAACGCATCGGCTTTGCAGGATGCAGAGTCACAACCCACGATGCCATTGTAAATCTCATCAAACAGGGTTACAAAATCGATTACTTGATTACTATATTCCCCGATGAGGCTGCCAATAAATACCATATTTCGGGTTATGAAGATCTGCAAGATCTTGCGCGTAATAATGATATCACGGTCCATCATGTTGAAGATTATCGCTTACGCGAGAGTGAACGAGATCGTGAGGTCATCACGGCTATGAAACTCGATCTGTTGATCGTCTTGGGTTGGCAGCGGATCATTCCAAAGTGGTTTCTTGATATTCTCTCCATTGGTTCGATTGGCATGAATGGTGGACCCGATCTTCCTCCGTTCGGTCGCGGTCATTCCGTAATGAACTGGTCGCTTATTGAAGGGCGCACCAAATTTCTATCGTATCTATTCTTCTACCTACCCAAGGTAGACGCCGGACCAATTATCGGTACGTATGAATACGATATCAATGCCTGGGACACATGCGAAAACGCTACATTTCAAGTATCAACTATCCATGGGACGACTACTAGTAGAAAACCTTCCGAAAATACTCGCTGGCGATTTTGAGCCTATTCCGCAGAAGTCACATGGCGCCACCTATTATCCTCGTCGTACTCCCGATGATGGTGTCATTGACTGGAACCCACAGGTTCATGCTATACATAATCTGGTGCGCGGCGTAACGCATCCCTATCCGGGCGCTTTTACAGAACTCGAAGGAAAACGGATAACGATATGGCGGGGACAACCCTTCGATACAAAGATAACTTGGAATGTAAAGCCAAGAACGATCGTCGAAGTGTTCTACAATGGAAATTTTGTGGTTCAGACCCGTAATTTCGGGTTGCTGGTCGACGACTACGATGGTATCCGTTTAACATCGGCGGATATTGGGAAGGTACTTGGTTAATGACAAAAACACCGGATAATGAAACCCAAGGTTTTACCTACGGCTATTACCGTCGGATGATTGCGGCAGCGCTTGAGAAGGGATATAAATTCGTATCATTTACAGAATTCGATCCAGAACGCCATAAGCGCGCAGTGCTTTTGCGCCATGATATCGACTTGTCGCTTAAGAGTGCCTTGGAAATGGCAAAAATCGAATACGAGATGGGGATTAGGTCTACTTTTTTCATTCGACTTAACTCAACATTTTACAATCCGTTTTCACAGCACGGTCATAAATTAGTGATGCAAATAAAAGATTGCGGTCATGACTTCGGGCTTCACTTCGATCCGGGTTTTTACGAAAGCAATAAGATCCCGTTGCTCGACGGGCTGCAACGAGAAAAAAGCATTCTTAAAAGTGGAATCGACACTCCCGTGATCGTTTTCTCCCAGCATAGACCGGTCGCACTCAATCTTAGGAACATCGATGCACTGACAAGCGAGTTTAAATTTTCAGTTTACGCGGAGCGATTTACCAAAGATTGCAAATACATTTCTGACAGTGGTCAGAATTGGCGCGAAGGCGACCTCATTGATATGCTCAGTCATCACGAAAGAATTCAAGTGCTCATCCACCCTGTGTGGTGGAGGGATGCTTATACGCCTTGGCAACAGTGTCTAACAGAGCTTGCCGAGCAAGAAGCGAATCTTATTACCGATAAGGCCGATATTCTTCTTCAACGATATGCTGGCTACCTTGAAAAGGTATCGAAGAAAAAAGAGAATTCGTAAAGCTCTCACTGAAGGGCACTCCGCAGTGTCAACGTCGCGGAGGGTTTGAGCACGATATGACACAGACACCTGATGCATATGCCCTCCTTAATTTCGCTGTCTTTGCATTTTGGGAGGTAAATCAAGGAAGTGACCGAAGCCAGCTGACCTGTCCCAAAAAACGAGTCCAAGTTTAAAGTTAGGAATCGAGACCTTTGCAGGACATCTGTTTTTGTTCAAGTTCAAGGAAGGCGAAAAATGGAACCGGAGGAATATATTGAATATTTCGAGGATTACATTTTGAGCCGGACGTCAATATTGGGTAAAGGGGGAGCTGTGCAAAGGTCTCGTTTAATGGCATTGCATTGAAATACACCCCCTATGCCTTATTCCCAAGGCACAGGTTGAAAAAGGAAAATAAATGAAGGTTCTTCTTGCCCCGGTCAACATAGCGGGTCAACCGATTCAGATCGTTAACGAGCTTAAACGGATGGGGGTTGATGCAACTTTATTGCAATACGCAGGTAGTGATGATGGTAAAAAAGCGCACGCTTTTGGCTATCAAACGGATAAGATCGTCAATATTGCACTCGATCGCCGCCAAGCGATGTTTGCGACTGTAAAAAAATGTCTGGACGAAGGGTATGATCTTTACCATTTTTGGCTGCGTACCTTTTGTTATGGGCGAGCTTACAATGACTTCCTCGGCCTGGATCTACCGTTTATTAAGGCGAGGAATAAACGCGTTGTCTATCGCTTTACCGGGTATGACCTGCGGCTGAAATCGGAAGATCTGCGCAAGAACCCGTATAGCGCTTTCCGATACGGCTATGACCTGGGTTTTGATGAGGAGATGCAAAAAAAATATCTTGCCTTTTTGGAAGAATATGTGGACGAATTTATTGTGCAGGATCCCGAGATGCACAGTTTTTTCCCGAAGGCAAAGGTCGTTCCCCGGATGATGGATTTGTCGCAATGGGAATACTGCGGCATTGGCCAGACCGATAAACCGTTGGTGGTTCATGCCCCTTCCATAAAAAAATCAAAAGGAACAGCGTTTGTTAAAAAAGCGATCAGCGACCTTAAAGATGATGGATTAGAGTTTGACTATCAGCCTATTACGGGTATGAAGCATGAAGACGCGGCGCGCTGGTATCAAAAAGCGGATATTGTTATTGATCAGCTTCATGCAGGCTGGTATGGGGTGCTAACCATGGAAGCGATGGCGCTGGGCAAGCCGGTAATTGTTTACATCCGCGAAGCGCTCCTGGATGGCTATGAACATGACATCCCGATCCGGAATGCCAATCCGGATACCATCAAGGAAAGCCTGAAAACACTTATTCGAGACTACGACTTGCGGAAAGAGTTGGGCGATAAAGGGCGTCAATATGTTGAGAAAGTGCACGATATCAAAAAGGTCGTCCCCCGACTACTGACCATATACAATACGGTTTTAGAAACAGAACCGGTTCAGCCAACATCTTATGCGGATATTGATTACTATGAAGCTCAGGTTGAATTGCTTTACAAGGGAAGGTTATTGAGCCCCCAGGAAGTAAAAAGTGGATTGATTCGTTTTAGGTGGCAGGGTCACAAGATACGAAGATTGAGAAATAAACTTCGCTACTGGTTACGCAGACTCATTCAAAAAATCGTTCTTTTTATCAAATGCTTACCCGTCATAAAGACAGTCTATAACACTCCGACGGTGGAAAGAATACGAGCAGGAATTAAATCCGCTTATAGCAGGCTGTTGAAAAACTGAAGAAAACTGCACATAAAACTTGATTCATTCACAGCATCGGCTATACTGCAGATGTTATTCAACCTATTGTTATCAAAAAGGATACACTATGCGCGGCCGTCAAAATCAGCAGCAAACCCTGTTTAGCTAGTTCCCCTTGGAAGAGCGTATTCCAGGAGAGCTTTGAAAAACCACCAATTCCGATCATTTTAGAGCGCTTGTCAAATTTTTCAAAAATTGTGCGGCCCAATTCTACAAATAATGCCAAAAACAACCCGAGTGTGCCAATGTCTATCTAAAAAACGGTTGGACAATCAGGTTCAATTGAGCTGTTTTACCCCAATTTTCCTCTTCGGGCGCACCTCACCGCCGCCTATACGGTTGCAACCTTCATGAGCTTTAGCCCCCTGGATATGTTGAATGCCGCCTGGCGACACCAGATATCCATCCTGTTTTTCGCGATGGTCGTAAACCGGGCACGTTGGGCGTCATCATGCAGATGACTGATACCAAAATATTGCTCCACGATATAACGAACCCTGGCAATCTTTTTGTTTCGTTGGATCTCAGCCTTGGTCAGTTTGGCCGTGGTACTATTTGTGCGCATGATACCATCGGCAATTTTATTTTCTGCCCAAAACCTCCGATTGGACCCTCCCGCATAGCCCTTGTCGGCATAGACTTTTTTAAGCGGCTGTTTCGTATGCCGGCTGTAAGCGGTGCACCACGGCAGAAAAGTGGTATCGTTGGTCGCCGCGGGGGTCAGGGTGGCGGCCAGGATAAAACCATGGTTGATGTCCACGGAAGCATGTTCTTTCAGCCCGAAGTGGGGCTTGCCGTTTTTGATGGCCCGGTTTGATTCCGGATCCCGGCAGAACTTTTCGGGATGGCCCTTTTGATCCAATTTTCCTTCAGGGGTATGGCGCTTATCCTGTAATTCCTTTAGTTTTTGGTTACTGACGGGTCGGCTGGCGGACTTGACCAGCCTGGCATCAATGGCAGCCCCTTCATTGATATTGAGGCCCCTTTGTTCGAACTGCCGCAGGATAGCAGTGTTAATCTGATCCATGGTATCTTTAGACAATCTTTTTCGAAAGCGGGAGAATGTTGAATGGTCGGGAGATGGATTGTCAAATGACAGTTTCAGGAATTTCTTGAAAGATATGCGATCATTGATCTGGCTTTCCAGTTCAGGGTCAGAGTCGATATGAAACCACTTTTGAAGGAGCAGGCCTTTAAAGAGAATCAATGGCGGGTATGCATCAGCGCCTTCATTACTGCCGCCGACCTGGCAGTTATGCATCAGAAGCGCTTCAATTTTGTCCCGGTCGATGGTATCGGTGATATCCATCAGGCGGGTCAGGCATCGATTTTTATCCATGGAGTCTTTTAGCGCGCTGTCGGCGAAGGTCATGT
>Ga0209457_1000085_pt1 | contig 35819 bp, 49 predicted proteins | sample WorMetHEROISLAND_5_FD_187410 | JGI IMG/M metagenome (GOLD analysis project Ga0209457, IMG submission 187410) | Marine gutless worms symbiont microbial communities from Max Planck institute for Marine Microbiology, Germany - Olavius sp. 5 HERON... ... | reverse complement strand
TGTAGCCAGTACAGGTTGCCGTTCACGCGCCGGCCGGTTTCGTCGGCATGGGCCACTGGCGCGGCGACGAGTGCGCGGCGAATCGCGTTGACTGGCGCCTCCAGGCGGGTGGCGGCCACCCGTACGGCGCGCTGGAGGGTGCCCGGTGAGATCCCAAGGCCGGCCAGCTCATTGAGCACCCCGGCGGTGCGCTGGTAGGGTAACAACTGATATTGGGTCATGTAGACCGCAAAGGCTGATACGCCCGGTCCGTATTGCACCGAGGCCTCAATCCCTGCAGGAAACGTACTGCGTTGCGCGCGCCCACAGGCACAGGTTCCGCCGACAATGCGGTACTCGATGTACCTTACGCTGGATCTCCACCTCGACCACTTGGCGTCGCTCCGCGAGCACTGTAGCCGCGATCCCGGTGCCGCAACGTCCGCAGGCGCAGGTCCCCGTCAACGGGATGATCACGCACTGGTCGGGGTGATCGACCAGGGAGCGAGTGACACCGCGTCGGCCCGGTTGTCCACTGGGCTTGCGCCCGCTTGGTTGGCGTTGCGAGCATGGTGGCGGCTTTTTGAACGGTGAGTCCGAGGATGGCGGCCGGCTGGAGTTGTGGCTATCCTTGGCTAGGCGCGCTTCCAACTCCCGGATGCGCTCATGCAGAGGCTCAATGAGTGCCGTCTGCTGCGCCACCCGTTCACGCAACCGCTTAAGCTCGTCGTCAGGGTTTTCCAGAGAATAGGTTAGGGTAGGTTATTCCAGCATAGGTATAGATTACGTGTGTAGCCTGCCACTTGGCAAGAGGTCCTGAATAATTACCCATTTTCCGGCAATCGCCTTAGCCAGTGGTCCGAAATTCGGGATCTACTATAGTAATAAGCAATATTACCGGTTAAATTGCATATTATGTATCTCGAAAGATTAGCCGAAACAGCGCTCCAACAAATCGTCTCCGGCGGCAAGGTAGGTATTGTCCTCGGTGCCCGCCAAGTCGGTAAGACGACGCTGGTCAAGCAGCGTCATGCAGAGGCAGGGCGCGACCTTCCCCGACTTCGACGTTGAAGTCGACAAGGCGCGATTCCGGGCCTCGGCCCCCTTGCCGCCCGCCGATGCCCTGCGTTCCCTCGGCAACCCGCAAGTTTTGGTCGTCGACGAGGCCCAGCGTCTTCCCGAGGTGTCTCGGATCGTCAAGGGCTGGCACGATGCACACCTGCCGGTAAGGATCCTGCTGCTCGGCTCTTCGTCGTTGAACCTACTCGACCAAGCGGCGGAAAGCCTCACAGGCCGCAAACCGCAAGCTGATCCTGCCACCCTTGTTGTTCTCCGAGATACTCTCGTCGCAGGCGTGGGCGACCCCGGAGACACCACACAACCACCTGTGCCGGCACTTTGCCCTGCAGCTACGGGCCTTGCTGCAGCAACGGTTGGCCTTCGGCGCCTATCCCGAGGTCGTCCTGGCTCCCGATCCGGTGCGCTTACTGCGCGAGCTCAGCGCCGACTATCTGTGGAAGGATGTCCTGCAAGCCGGTTTGGTCAAGACCCCGGATCCGATCAAACGCCTGCTCCTGCTGCTCGCCCACCAAGCCGGCTCCGAGGTATCGGTGAACGAGTTGGCAACCCAGCTCCGGATGGCGCGGCCGACAGTGGAGCGCTACCTGGACCTGCTCGAGCAAACCTTCGTCATCTCCCGGTTGCCTTCATCCAGCACCAACCCGCGCAAAAAGATCGCTAAAGGCCGCAAGATGTTCTTCTAGGACACAGGTATCCGCAATGCCCCGCTCAACACCTTTTCGACCGATGATTTTCGGCCCGACATCGGCGCCCTATGGAAGAGCTGGATAATCGCGGAAATAGCCAAGCAGAACGCCCTGCTCGGCTCGCCGGCAGTGCTGTTCTTCTGGCGCTCGCGCGCGCAGTCGGAAGTGGACCTGGTGGTAAAGCAGAACGATCGCCTGCGCGCCTTCCAGATCAAGTGGTCGGGCCGTCGCACCGCAAGCCGAGCCTTCCGCGATGCCTATGGCATAAATAGACCATTGGACCGGAGAACTCCTTCGCGGCCGACCTCATGGAGGTATGACCATGTCAAGCCTCGGATAGGGTACGGGCCACTCGAGGAGGACAAGGCACGCATTCGATCTTGCCCCGGCACCTGAAACGGCTATACTTGGGGGCTCACAGCACCCGATCGGTCCCACCGAATCAGCACCTCAGGTGGGTCTTCAAGACCGATAAAACCACAACCGCGATGGTGCGGTCCCGCCAATTCCCTGCCGGGGTGGCGAAATTGGTATACGCAGTAGACTCAAAATCTACCGGTGGCAACACCATGTCGGTTCGAGTCCGACCCTCGGCACCAATGTCCGATTGCCTGCGCACCTGAGCTGCGAGGCGATACCAGTACCTTCGGGCCTTCACTCCTCCCAGGACGTTGGTCTTAGCACATACTCGACTCCACCAAGCCGATCCGTCGGGAGCTACAAGCCCCTCTCCCCCGAAGCTAGTCTGAGCCCACACTCTGTTCAACCCGTTGCCAGCACCGAACTGTTGGGAATTTCCCCCTAACAGTATCTGCCACCACCTCAGGACCTATGATCGTCCGGTGGAACCAAGTATGAGTAAAGACCGGACCGGGGTCATTGTCTCGAATCGGGGTGTGCGTCTTTTCCTCGAGTCCTGTCGGATGCCGGATATCCCGTCATCTTTCAAGTAAACAAGTACTTGAACGATCAAGCGAGGTCGAAGAAGGAGCACAGGAAGCAAAGGGGTGTCAGCGATGCATGGGTGCACGCCGTGACGAACGCAGGCCATCGAAGACAAAGGTTGTGGCCCGATTTTTCGCTCCCGAAGTCGGGTGGCCCCCCTTTCGAGTTTTGCGAAAAATGGCAACCTTCCAGAGGCAGCAGTCTTTCTCAGGTCGAGGTGCTTCCCTTACCTCAACCTGCACGGATAAGGGTTACAACCCTACTACATTCGCTGCTTGAGGACCTTTCGGGCCTTGTTCCATATCGAATTCGACTTTCTGACCTTCGGTCAGGGTTTTGAAACCTTCGCCTTGGATAGCACGGAAGTGCACGAATACATCCGGGCCATTCTCTTGTTGAATGAAACCAAAACCTTTATCTTCGTTGAACCATTTAACGGTACCAGTCGATTTGGACATGTTGTCTCCCGGATGTGTGTTTATACCAGTTGCCTATGAAGAGTTCCGATCGACCGGTTTACCGGTAAATCGTTTTTTTGACATTCTTCCCTTTCCCGAGAAGAGAGGAAAAATCGCGCCCGCAGGCGCGATTTTTTGTAGTGGCCAAATTGCAAGTAGCAGGCCTGCTTGGCTCTTTTCCTTTGCCGTTACCATCCGAATTGAAATTCAACCACTACCAAGAGCTGAACACTTAGGCGTTTCGGGTAACAATTTCAAAAATATAGTCTTTATCTTATCAAGATTTGAGATCAGCAAAAGGAATTCCAGGCAATGTGCGTTTTTAGAAGAAGCACAAAATTTTTCAAAATCTTCATAGCGAAATATGGAACCTGCCTTTGTCGCATATGAATAAATAGGCAAAAACATATCTCCCCAAGATCCATCGCACATTTTCTTTAACAAACGGATGCTATCTTTTTTAAGATAAATACACCACTTTCCGTACCATGCAATCATACTCAGTTCATCATCATCTCCAAGTGTTAAATCATCCTTTAAAAAACTTCAATTTAATTGATAAGTTTCTTCAGCATAGGTCTCTAAACTTTCAACTGAATTATTCTGGTAATGTAACTATTCAGGACCTCTTGCCAAGCGGTAGACTACATACGTAATCTATTCCCATGCTGGAATAACCCACCCTAACCCATTCTCCGAAAAACCCTGACGACGAGCTTAAGCGGTTGCGTGAACGGGTTGCGGAGCAGACGACGCTCATTGAGCAACTGCGCAAGCGCATCCGGGAGTTGGAAGCGTGCCTGGCCAAGGATAGCCACAACTCCAGCCAGCCGCTATCCTCGGACTCACCGTTCAAGAAGACGCTACCACGCTCGCAACGCCAACCAAGCGGGCGCAAGCCCAATGGACAACTTGGCCGCCGCGGTGCCACTCGCTCCCTGGTCGATCACTCGGACCAGCGCGTGATCATCCCGTTGACGGGGACCTGCGCCTGCGGACGTTGCGGCACCGGGATCGCGGCTACAGTGCTCGCGGAGCGACGCCAAGTGGTCGAGGTGGAGATCTGGCGTAAGGCCATCGAGTACCGCATTGTCGGCGGAACCTGTGCCTATGGGCACGCGCAACGCAGTACGTTTCCTGCAGGGATTGAGGCCCCGGTGCAATACGGACCGGGCGTATTGGCCTTTGCGGTCTACATGACCCAATACCAGTTGTCACCCCAGCGCACCGCCGGGGTGCTCAATGAGCTGGCCAGCCTTTGGATCTCACCGGGCACCCTCCAGCGCGCCGGACAGGTGGCCGCCACCCGCCCTGGAGGCGCCAGTCGGAGTTTACGGGAAATCCTCCCTTTCAGTAATTTCATGATTTCACTAACCAACAACCGGGGCGGATAAGAGATAGAGAAATGCACAGGATCCTTGCTCACTACTCCCGGGGTGATTTCTATATTGTTAGCCGCACAGGTCTGGCGAACCAATGTCTGCAATCTTTCCCCTACATCCTTAGTGAGTACCTTATCGCGATACTTCGTGATCCACACCAGATGAACCTTCAGATCGTAAACGGCATGAGTTGCGTGCTTCTTTGGATTCATAACCAAAATACTAAAGCCCTTGGACTAAAAGTTTATAGTTTTTACTAGCGACCAGCAATAAAAAAATAGAACGCTGATTTTTCCAATACCGCATTTACTCTTTCTGAAAGATCAAGCACTTCTGAGAAGAACAATGCGAGCAAGCTATAAAGAACAAAATACAGTAACAAAAACCAGAATTAAGGCCGATATTACAAACTGCTCCCGCATAAATTCTGAAGCGTTTTTAACGCACATATCCGAAGAAAATCCGAGGAAAATATAATTGCAAGAAATACCGATACATTCCCTCCATACATTTCAGTATTCTATAGTCATTTGTCTCGATTCCTAAGAACAAAGTATTGTTGCTTCTCCGAGAGATCAGGGTAGCGAGGATTTGTGGCTTTTAGCTTCACAATCATTTCTTTGGGACCACTTTTATCTTGGTTTCGACTTTGCCGATACCCTGACATTCATACCAGTGAAACTCGCATAAATATCCTTCAGACTCAAGCATCGGTCTGCTTTTTTTAAGCCACTTTGATCGTTGACCTCCATCCGGAGCGTCGCCATCTTTCGCGAAACCCGAAATGGGGTCCGTCCGATTTCGGGTGCAAAAAATCAGGCGACGGCCATGGCCTTCGGCGGCCCACGTTCGTCCTGCGTCCGTCCCGGCGCGCACTCCGCGCGGCGCCAGGACTCCCGCAATGACTTGACGCCGTGTCGCATGGCCTTGCATTTCGTCTCCGCCGGCGCTCACGCGCTGCACTCCGACGAAACGCCCGGCCCTACGGCTACGCGGGGGTCGTCGCACTCCGTTCGTCGCTTACGCTCCCTCGATTCCTGTGCTCCTCTACCGATCCACGAGTCGTTGAACATCCCAAATACGCTTACCTTTTGCGATTACCCGCGACTGAGTAATGCGTTCTTTCGTGAGTTCGATTACTTTTGCCCTCTGGCGTTATCATATGCGTTCCTTGCGCCTTTTGCGCCTGACTGCCATCGAGCAGGGAAATGTTGAGCACGCCGCTGTCCAATGACGCGGTTCGATGCCCGTCCCGCCTATCTGTCCTACCTGTTTGCAGTAGACAGGTCTCTGGTAGGATCGGCGTTCCACCGCATCTACGGGCCGGTTGCTTGGAAAAAAGTCCCCTCAATCCGCCCACAGCAGTGATAGATCAAACGCGATAGCGTCGAACGGCAGGAGCGAAACCCGATCCTGGTCATTCAAGGTAGTGAGCAGGCGCTCATTTTCCCGCATGATTCTCGAAGGTCTCCAAAGCGCGCAATTGGGGAGCAATGAGCTGGGCGTGCGCTACGCGATGCTCCGCATAAATCGGCAACTTCTCGGCACGATCGTCCGCGGCCGTTCCCGGAGACAGGACTTCACAGACCCAATCCGGGGCCAGCTCAAACCAAGCGGTTTCCGGCAAACCCGGCAGGACGCCAGCCCGCAAGATCCGGGACCAGGAGATGAGGACCGAGATGCAGCTCGGGCTCGTCCAGTACCCACCACCACCCCGGCCCACCACGGCTCCTGCCGAAAGGGCCATCGAGTTCTCCCCCGAGCGATGAGCTTGCTCGCAAATACCTCGGGGCCGGTCTCGGATGGGTGACTAAACGCCCGTTAACGATCTCAGCGACAAGATGCGCCGGCCCCCCAGCAGGTCCTCATAGGTCGCTTGGCGTTTGGCTGGTTCGACCATAGTCATACCCTTTTGAGAATTAAGATGGGTGTCCTTGTTCATAGTGCAGGGCAAAAAACCGCAATATATTGATTTAGAATAAATATTTTTGTTACAGTTGAGCTGGACGTTCAAGCCACCCTTGCCGAATTTTGGTATAACCCTACTAATAATAGATAAACTTTCTCGGAGGCTCCCAGCGATGGATCAGAATGCCGCCGCTCTTGTGCCTCTGTTGCCTGGCTGTTTCGGTTGGAACTTGGCCAGAACCAAATGCCTGGCCGGTCTGATTATCGCCTTGATCAAGGTCAGGACCGTCAATTTCTCGCAATGAGCCACCGCTCTTCCCGGTGACGTCTTGAAAGGCCCGAAGTATAAACGTATTTAACGCTTGTTCAGAACCTTTCCTCTCGACTTCTCCACCGTGGCTCGGTTTATTGTTAGTCAGTTGCCCGATGGTCAGTATCTATTGACCCTGGATCGGACCAACTGGAAATTCGGTTAAACTAATATCAATATTCTGTGCCTGGCGATCGTCCAGCAAGGTGTGGCGATCCCCGTGTTATCTCTCCTGTGAGATAAAAAAGGCAATTCCAAAAACGGCGTTAGGAAATCGAAACCTTATTCAAAGCCTTGAAGAGCCAAGGATTCGATTTTGAAGCAACCCATCTGACCGAGTTGGATCGTATTGAGACGCTTCTGGCCTTGTTTAGCGATCGCCTTCTGCTGGGCGCATCTCCTCGGGGAATGGTTACACGAGCAAAAACCATCCCAATCAAGAGTCATCACCATCCGGCCATCAGTATTTTCAGGTATGGTTTGAGCTAGCTGAGAGAGACTTTATTCAATATAACGGAAAAACTTGAGGCGCTTTACTAGGCCGTCGCTTTATTCGAAGAACCGCGAAGATCAAACTATCTATCTGATTCTAATGGGAAATTTATGTCCTGTACTGTGGTCCTTGTTATTTCGATAACGTACTTTTTCGGCTCTCTTGCGTTTGGTGTGGGTAGCGCCGTTTTTCGTGTCGCGTAGGATAGCCCTTTCCAGGCACACTCTGTGCCCTCTTTTTCGCCTGTAGGCTCGGACCAGTCGGTGAAACTAGCTGGCCAGTCGATAGGCCAAGCGTCGGAGGTTTTCATCATGGCCCCATTGCCGTTGTTTACCGTTGCGCTCGGCCTTCCGGCTCCTTGGAAGGTCGTTGACGTGGCCTTCGATCCCGAACCGGGCCGGATCGATTTCCACCTCGCCTTCGCCTCGGGAACACGATTTGCTTGTCCGCATTGTGGGGCGAAACATCAGCCGGTCCACGACACGCTCGAGCGCGACTGGCGTCACCTGAACTTCTTCTAGCTCCAAGCCTACATCCACGCCAAGGTGCCGCGTGTGCGATGCCATACCTGCGCCAAGACTACCCCCAGGTCGGGGTGCCCTGGGCGCGCCCCAACAGCGACTTTACCCGACGGATGGAAACCTTATTGGTCACCCTATGCAAGGCGATGACGGTCTCTCAGGTCGCTCAATTGCCTAGCGTCAGCGGTGGGCGCGTCTGGCGTACTCTCGACCATTACGTTAGATCAGACACATGCTCAGGAGGACTTCTCGACCGTCACCTCGGTCGGTCTCGACGAGACCGTCTCACGGCGTGGACACAACGGAGGAGCACAGGAAAGCGAGGGAGCGTAAGCGACGAGCGGAGTGCGATGCCCCCCGCGTAGCCGTAGGGCCGGGCGTTTCGTCGGAGTGCGGCGCGTGAGCGCCGGCGGAGACGAAATGCAGGGCCATGCGACACGGCGTCAAGTCATTGCGGGAGTCCTGGCGCAGCACGGAGTGCGCGCCGGGACGGACGCAGGACGAACGTGGGCCGCCGAAGGCCATGGCCGTCGCCTGATTTTTTGCACCCGAAATCGGACGGACCCCATTTCGGGTTGCGCGAAAAATGACGACGCTCCGGTACATCAGCCTATTTCACGACCTCGACGCCCAGCGTGTGCTCTACGCCTGCAAAGGGCGAAAAGCCCAGGTCGTAGCCCAGTTTGCCGATGCACTCGAGGCTCATGGCGCCTGTGCCGAGAACATCCAAAGAACATCCATGCGGGTCTGTATGGATATGTCGACGAGCTACCAGGCTGGCGTGTGTGAGCATCTGCCCTGGGCCGCAATCACCTTCGATGAGTTTCACATCATTCAGCTCGTCAACAAGGCGGTTGACGAGATCCGTCGCCAAGAAGCCAAGAGGGCCCCGGAGCGGCGGTGCACCCGTTATATCTGGTCAGGGACAAGCACGCTTCGAGTAACCGCCAGAAAGCCCCGTTTGCGGAACTCAAGCGCCGAAACCTCAAGACACAACGCGCCTTCCGGATCCAGGAGACGTTACGCGAGATCTTCCACAGCGCTCAGAGCGCGGTGCCGGCCGAGCCGCTCCTCGACAAGTGGTACAGCTGGGCACGCCGTTGCCGCCTGGAGCCGATCAAGGCGGTGGCCAAGACACTCAAGGATTGATGGCCAAGCTTCCTCAATGCGTTCGGTTCCAGGCTCACCAACGGCCATGTCGAGGCGGTTAATTCACTCATCCAGGCCACCAAGGCCAGGGCCCGCGGCTACGGAACAACCAGGCACCTGATCACTATTGCTTACCTCGTAGCGGACAAGCTGACTTAGCTGCCAACTTCTCCGTTCGTCGGAGAGTCGGGGCTTCCCCTCACAACTTGAGCCCGGTCGCTATGACCCGCTACCCACACCAAACGCAAGAGAGCCACTTTTCCCTCCCCCATTCAGACTTCCTATAGGAAGGATTGTCGGAGTAAATTCCGGTTCAAAATGCAACCCTACATCTTTCAAGAACCCAGAAATGGGGGATTTCAATTCTTTTTTAAAAACATCGTAATTCACTGTTCGCGTCTGCGTAATCCGCAGATAAAGGAAAATGTTGGGTACGCCGCCGTCCATGGTGGTTTTGTCCAACCTATGCGCTGTTTTCTTTCCCTCGTTGCCTCGCAGTAAGCACCCACCCTACTCCTGTCATGGTTAGGATCGCCGCGTACAGGACCCGCATGGAAAGCGTTTGTTCCATTGAACCCATGCCAGTAACGCTACGATAGCGGGCTATAGAAACGTGTAGACGGTAACATGCTCCGGGCTCGCGTACCGCAAGGCCCAGGCGTTGATGGCATAGACTAAAATGGTGGGCACCAGGATGATATACGCCACGAGTCCCATGGCACCTGCAGACTAACCCGATGCATTTGCCACCACATCCGGCGCCCCGATAGGAAGGAAGATCACCGTAGCGATACCGAAGATCCAGGCCATAACCGTCAGTGTCCCCATCCGTTCATAATCTCCTTGGAGTAGACCACATACAGGGCATATGAGAGGGCGTTGAATAACACCAGGGTATCTCCCAACCGGGGTAGGGTAAAATCCAGCAGGATTGCGATACCAAAGAGCGAGATGGCAGCGCCCGAAACCTGACGCAGCGTTAGGCGGACGCGGTCGGTCAGGGCGGTGATCGACAGGGTGAAGACCGGGATCATCGCCACCAGCAGCGTTGCGGAAATGGGGGGTGTGATAGTGAGACCTGCCAGATAGAGGACGTGGTTGTTTACGATTCCCAACACCGCCAGGATTGTCAAGGTGTCGAAATCCCGCCATGAAGGCATGCGGGACGCACTCATAGCCAGATAGATAGGAATGAATACTGCCGCGGACCCGGCAATGCGAAGCATAGCCAAAGTGAATAGAGTAACCCCGTAATCCGCCCCCATAGCCAGCTTGGCTTCCACATGCTAAGGACCCGAAACCTAGTTGCCCGAAGAGAAACGCGCCATGGAGAGCCCATTGTGGCGAGCTGTTTAGAAAGATGATGGGCTTCAAGTCTCACATTCCCAACTGCAATCGTCGGGCATCATGATCTTTTGATTAGGGAGGAACTTCAGCTTACACCGGCAAGCACCGCGTAACCGGTTCGAACGTCGATATTCGGAGCCTCGAATTGCCGGAATCGGCGCCCTTACGGCGCTTCGGAAGCAGCTTGCCGGCTTGAATGCGGGGCTGGCTGAAACATCTTGCTAATCAGGTGATCTTTTTTCGGGAAGCGATAACCACTTCACCGCCCCAATCCATCTACTGGCGTTCTCCCAAATTCAATTCTCCCTTTTCCACGAGCCGGGTTACGACCTCCGCGAGAGCGTCCAGGTCATTGATGTGCATGCGGCGATAAGCTCGGGATGATCGGAAAGATTACGGGCCTTTTTGGCGCAGACCGTGTGCAACGGATGATCCAATGGAATATAAAGATTTAACACCACCTGCACAGTCATGGGATCTTCCTCGCTACCCCAGAAGGCGTGTGGGGTGCCCTGGGGGAACAAGATGACATCGCCGGGTCCTATGGGCCTAGTATCCACGGACCCGTTCACGATCCTGAGAAAGGCATGGCCCGCACCTTCAACCACGATGATTACCCGATCACTAATGGGGTGTATGTGCATTTCCGCCTTGGCGGCTGATTGTGGGGGAAACATGTCGAAGACGAAGGTGATGCCATTATCCAATCTCTCCACCATCTTGGTAAGCATACAATCACCTTCTCCCAGGGAAGGTGTTCATGCTCCCTTTCTCCAGGGAAAGATCCTTTATCAACCGTATCGAAGTGACCGCCACTACGCTAGTGTGTCTCAATGGCTTCTCTCAACTTCTCGACGGTCAGGCTCCGTTTATTCATCAAAACATCATATAAGGTTGCTGTTTTCCAATTAAAACTCCTTGGTCAGCCATAGAACATCTAATGGAAGCCCCGAAGAACAGCGCTACCCACTCGGTGTAGGAATGCACCACCATTTTCAATCTCTTCCAACCGATTGAAAATAAAATTGAAAATTGCATTTTTAGATTTCCGTCCTTGAAAAACAGAGCTTCCCCAATCAGTCATGGGACATTCGCTCCAGCGCCAAGATTAGAGCATGGGTGCCGCAATTGCCCTTGCCTTGGGCCTTGACGCTCCGATAGAGCTGATTCACCAAAGCGAGGCCAGGTAGACTGAGATCCATGCGGGCGGCTTCCTCCAGGGCGATTTCCATATCCTTGATGAAATGATCCACGAAGAAACCCGGTTCGAAATCGCGCGCCAGAATGCGCGGGGCCAGATTGTCCAGGGTCCAACAGCTTGCCGCACCACTAGCGATGGAACGGAGCACGGTTTCCATATGGAGTCCGGCGCGACGGCCATAGACCATGGCCTCGCACACCCCAATCATGGTGCCTGCAATATTGATTTGATTAACCATCTTGGTGTGCTGGCCGGCGCCCGCTTCACCCTGATGGACGATATTTTTGCCCATGCGCTCGAGCAGGGGCATAACTGCGGTTACGGCTTTCTTACTGCCCCCCACCATGATGGACAAAGTGCCATTGCGCGCACCAATATCTCCCCCTGAAACCGGGGCATCCACGGACCAAGCACCGCGCTCCCTGGCGGCCAGATGAATTCGCTCGGCAAGATAGGGCCTAGTGGTTGTCATGTCCACCAGGAACATGCCCGCGCTTGTGCCTTTCAAGATGCCGGTTTCGCCGAAATAGATCGCTTCCACGTCCTTAGGAAAACTGACCATGGTAAATACAACGTCGGCATGGCGGGCGATCTGTTCGGGAGAGTCGTACCAAATTGCGCCGCCGTCCAGCAAAACCGCTGCTTTCTCCTTGGTACGGGTGTGAAGGTGAATGATATGGCCCGCATTCATAAGGTGCCCGGCCATGGATCGCCCCATGACACCGGCGCCAATCCAACCGATGTTTTTTGCTGCTTCCATAAAAATTGGCTCTCTCACGGATTGTGTGGGTAGGATGAAAAAGAAAACCATCCTTGACAGGCAGGCAGGATAGACACAGAAGAGGGGTCTGCAAGAGGGGATCGGGGCATTTTGGCCGCAAGGCCACGCATCACGGAAAACTCAGCAACAGCAGGACATTAGGCTTGATCCGCCAGATGCCCAGATCCCCTCTTGCCCACATTGTGTTGCGCCCATCCAGCCAGTCAAGGACGCAGCCGCTACGCGGTGGTTTCCTTTTCCTCCCACACCAAACGCAAGAGAGCCTAAAAATTCCCCCTCGGATAATTCGCTATAACGACGCCCCGGTTATTCAGTCGGCAGGTCATCTGACGAATTCCGCCCCTTCAGGCCATGAAAAACTGGTACCAGAAGCAGCCCAACCTGTTCAAAAAACGGCATCTATAATCTGGCGGGACCTGATATTCTTTGTCGAATTCATGAATATCTCCAATGGGTCGATGCATTTAAAAACGTCGAGATCTGCGGACGACTTGTTGCCTTAGTCTCTCCCTGCGAACAACTACGGCAAATTTCCATCGAGTTCTTGATCCCTATGGCTACCGCATCTATGCCGATCGGACAATTAAAGGTTCGCCCCTCACCCCAACTTATGCGGACCAAGCTACCGACTTTCCACCTTGCACCGCATCGCCGACACTCAAAATCCGGCAGCTAACGGCGCGTTCCAACTGCGGACGGTAGGAGCGTCGACTGCAATCGCTGGCCACGCTATTCTTTAAGCTGTATATGTCTTTCCTATGCCCAATCCGTAGAATCACCATATCGTTATCTTTAACATCAAATGTAAGAGGCTGTCTAGAAATTTTAAATTATAAAATATGTACATTTTGTGGTTTTATGTGATGTAATCCCGGAGTTTTCCAGGACTGAAGAGACGATTCAATCGGCTGTCAGGTACCCGAGTGACCTCACCGACGAAGAAGGGGAAATCCTTGAGCCCATCATCAACGAATTGGAATTCCTATACCATCGGACGCCCACAAAAAAGTGATCCTCGCGAACTCCTAAATGCCATTTTTTATTTGAATAAAATAGGTTGTCCCTGGCGGTATCTGCCAAAAGACTTCCCTCCCTACAAGCTCGTTAATTACTACTATAATACGTGGACAGATAATCGTTTGCCAGAGAAAGTCAATACGGTGCTTCGCCAGCGGTTACGCCAAAAAAAGACCGAAAGCCAGATCCAACGGGAGCAATTATTGATAGTCAAAGTGTCACAAGGGAACCCCGGAATCCTATGTAGAATCGGGATTTGACAGGGGCAAACCCGTTAAGGGCAGAAAACGTCCTATCGTTGTCGATACAATCGGTTGCGTGCTCGTCGTCCAGGCACACGCCGCCAATGTGTTTGACGGTAAAGCCGCTCGTCAAGTCATTACGAACTTGTTTTCGATCCTCCATACCATCAAAAAAATCTGGGGCGATCGCGCCGATTCCGATGCGGACCTGTCTAACTGGGTCTTGACCCAATTCGAGTGTCAGCTCGAAGTTATTTAGGAAGAAAAAAGGACAGCGAGGTTTCCACGTTTTACCTCGCCGCTGGGTGGTCGAGAGGACATTCGCCTGGCTGAGTCGATGGCGTCGATTGAGTAATGATTATGAACGGAAACCAACTTCGAGCGAAACACAGGTTTATTTCGCATCCAGGCGTTTGCTTCTCCGGCAAATCTGTAATCATCAGACACCCTATAAAATGGCTGTTCGTTGAGTTTTCATTATTAATAATTTTCAGACAGCCTCTAAGGCTATAATTGCCTATTCTGAACCTATATGTGCCTACTTTCGAATCTATTAATTTCCTTGCATATATCAGAGGTTCTCAGGCATATCCCTTGAGTTTTTCAGCAATCCTGCTTTTTTCACCTTTATCAAGATTTCCTAAGTCCTTTGAATCTCTCCAAGTAGAAGATTATTCTATGCACCAAAAATTTCCTCAAAACTCTTTACTCTACCTTCTTTATAATCATTTCTGGCCTTTTCGATTGAATGTAAGTAATTTTCACTTGAAAGAGCACTCATGCCCTCCTATAATTGTATCCGATATTAAAGTCCGCAGTTCTTCAACAGTAAAATCCTTTACCTTGCTTATCATCAGGAAATACCTCTTGTTCATTTTCATAAAGCCAAATCCAATCCGCAGATTACGCGGATTTTCGCTCTGCGTAATCTACGGATAAAGTATACAGGACAATGTTGGGCGCGCCACCATCCATGGCGGCTTTGCCCAACCCACAATCCATTCTGTGGTCTCATCGAGGCCAGTCATCGATGGGCACAGCCCATCCTACCCTTTGCTCTTTGCGGTTCCGTCAGCTCCCAGCCCCCCGCTCAACTTCTGGCGACTGGTAGCTGAGGTGATCAGGCAGCAAGCCGCAGGTCGAGTTCTTGGAGTACCTTCTGGGCGGCGACGGGCACCACGGTCCCCGGACCGAAGATGGCGGAGGCACCGCTGTCGTATAGGTATTGGTAGTCCTGGGCAGGGATTACGCCGCCGATGACGACCATGATGTCTTCCCGGCCCAGCTCCCCGAGGGCCCGTATCAACTGGGGCAGCAGGGTCTTGTGGCCGGCGGCCAGAGAGCTCATACCGACGACGTGGACGTCGTTCTCCACCGCTTGGCGGGCGACCTCTTCCGGGGTCTGGAACAAGGCACCGATGTCCACGTCGAACCCCAGATCAGCAAAGGCGGTGGCGATGACCTTGGCCCCGCGATCGTGGCCATCCTGGCCCATCTTGGCGACCAGGATGCGTGGTCGGCGGCCTTCTTTTTGCTCGAAGGTGTCAGCCATCTTGCGGACGGTGGTGACCTCTTCCTTCTCGCCGAACTCACTGCCATAGACGCCGCTGATGGAGCGGATGACGGCCTTGTGACGACCGAAGACCTTTTCCATAGTGTCCGAGATCTCGCCTAGGCTGGCACGGCACCGGGCCGCTTCCACGGAGAGCTCCAGCAGGTTGCCTTCGCCGGTCTCGGCGCTCCGGGTCAGGGCGTTCAGGGCGGACCGTACTTTGGCCTCGTCGCGCTCACCGCGCAGCTTTTCGATCCGCCGGATCTGGGACTCGCGGACCGCGGAGTTGTCGATGTCCAGGATCTCCAACGGGTCTTCCTGAGGCAGGCGGAATTTGTTGAGACCAACGATGGTCTCCTTCCCCGAGTCGATCTGGGCCTGACGCCGGGCCGCGGCTTCTTCGATGCGCATTTTGGGCAGGCCGGTGTCGATGGCCTTGGTCATGCCACCGAGTTCTTCGATTTCCTGGATGTGGGCCCAAGCTTTTTTGATCAGGTGATCGGTGAGGGCTTCGACATAGTAGGACCCGGCCCAGGGGTCGACGACCTTGCAGATGTTGGTCTCGTCCTGGAGATAGAGCTGGGTGTTGCGGGCGATCCGCGCCGAGAAATCGGTGGGCAGGGCGATGGCCTCGTCCAGGGCGTTGGTGTGCAGGGATTGGGTGTGGCCCAGGGCGGCCGCCATAGCTTCGATGCAAGTACGGGCTACATTGTTGTAGGGATCCTGCTCGGTGAGGCTCCAACCCGAGGTCTGGGAGTGGGTACGCAGGGCCATGGATTTTTCGTTCTTAGGGTCGAATTGCTTGACGATCTTGGCCCACAGCAGTCGCCCGACGCGCATCTTGGCCACTTCCATAAAGTAGTTCATGCCGATGGCCCAGAAGAAGGAGAGGCGCGGGGCGAAAGTATCGATGGACATGCCAGCGTTGACGCCTGTGCGCAGATATTCCAGGCCGTCCGCCAGGGTGTAACCGAGCTCGATGTCGGCGGTGGCACCGGCCTCCTGCATGTGATAGCCGGAGATGCTGATGCTGTTGAAGCGGGGCATTTCCTTGGCGGTGTAAGCGAAGATGTCGCCGATGATGCGGATGGAGGGGGTAGGCGGGTAGATGTAAGTATTGCGGACCATGAACTCTTTGAGGATATCGTTCTGAATGGTCCCGGTCAGCTGCCTGTGCTCGACCCCCTGCTCTTCGCCGGCCACGATGTAGAAGGCCATGCAAGGCAGGACGGCGCCGTTCATGGTCATGGAGACGGACATCTGGTCCAAGGGGATGCCGTCGAACAGGACTTTCATATCCAGGATGGAATCGATAGCGACCCCGGCCTTGCCCACGTCACCGGTGACCCGGGCATGGTCGGAGTCATAGCCGCGGTGGGTAGCCAAGTCGAAGGCGATGGAGAGCCCCTTTTGTCCGGCGGCCAAGTTACGGCGGTAGAAGGCATTACTCTCTTCGGCGGTGGAGAAGCCGGCGTATTGGCGCACCGTCCAGGGCCGGGTCACATACATGGTGGGATAGGGTCCCCGCAGATAGGGCGGGATACCGGCGGTATAGCCCAGGTGGCCCAAACCATCGAGGTCGGCCTCGGTATACAGGGGCTTGACGTCGATCTGCTCCATGGTCCGGGCAATCAGCTCGTCCAGGGTCTTTCCGGAGGCCCCTTCCGCCGCGGCCTTCCACTCGTCGAAGCCGCGCTTGGGAAATTCCAGGCCATAGTCCATGGTGGTGAAGTCCGGTGTCTTGCTCATGGTTAGACCCCCATTTGGTTCTGCAATTTGGTCAGTAGCTCGTAACAATTGGCCCGAATGTGGATGAAGTCGTCCACTCCAGCGGCCTGGAAGGCTTCGATGTGATCGGCAGGATAGCCCGCCACCAGCACCTGGATGCCCGGCTTGGCGGCCTTGAGCCCCTTGGCCAGGGGCGGCACCAGCTCGGGATAGGTCTTGTCCGTGGAGCAGATGACGACCGCCTGCGCCCCGGAGGCGAGGGCCGCTTCCAATGCTTGGTCGACAGTCTCGAACCCACCATTGCCGATGACGTCGAAGGCGCCCACCTCCAGGAAACCACGGCAGAAGTCCGCCCGAGCCTTGTGCTGGGGAATGGGTCCCATGTTGGCGAGAAAGACCGCGGGCAAGACCCGGGTGCGTTCGGCATAGGTCTCGGAGCGTCGACGCAGGGCCTCGAAGGACTCCGACCCACGCCCAGTGGCAATCGGTGTCGATAGAGATTCTACCTTTTCACCGGTGGTCAGAGTGCCGTACAGGTCGCTCAGGGTCGCACCGCCGGCCGCGGCGGTCGTGGCGGTGACTAGGCGCTTGTCCGCAGACGCCGCTGCCAACTGTTGCAAAGCCTCACGGCGCGTGTCGTCATTGACCGTTTGCCGAAAGGCTTGTAAGTCCTTGGTGCGTTGCTGCTTCAATATCGCATGATCCGGGGATTCCGGCACCAGCGGGTCATCGGCGGGGTTCGGGTACATGTTGGTACCTACGAAGATGTCCCGGCGTTGCGCATAGGCTTTAGTCCGCTGGTCGGAGACCGTCGCAACCTGCTCTTGGGGAAAGCCCGCGCACAGGGCTTCGGCCATACCTCCTTGCCGCTCCACGGCCTGGAACAGCTCCCAGCTCTTGTTGGCCACGGTGTCGGTGAGCTGCTCCACATACCAAGAGCCACCCGCCGGGTCGATGGCTTGGGCCAGTCCGGCCTCCTCGCGCAGTATGGTATGGGCGTTGCGGGCGACCCGCCGGCTGAAATCGGTCGGTACTCGTGCAATCTCGTCCATGGGTCCGATATGCAAGCTGTCGCAACCCCCCAAGACCCCGGAAAAGGCCTCGGTGGTGGCGCGCAGCATGTTGACATTGGGATCGTAGAGGGTCTTGTTCCAAGTCGAGGTACGGGTGTGGATACGCATCTTCCGGGTCTCTTCACCACCGCCGAATGCCGTGACGATTTTTGTCCACAGCAGGCGGGCGGCCCGGAGCTTGGCGATTTCCATGAAGAGGTTGGAGCCGAGGGAGAAGGCAAACAGTAGGCGTGGCGCGGACTGATCGATGGTCACTCCGCGCGCCTGGAGCTCGCGCAGGTACTCGACGCCCGTGGCAAGGGCGAAGGCAAGCTCCTGTACCGCATTACCACCGCCGTCATGGTAGGGGTGGCCGCACACCATCACAGTGCGCAATTCCGGTGCTGCGGTGATGGCCCAGATCACGAGCTGGGCCATATCCTCGTAGGCCCCATCCAGGGAGCGCGGGAGCTGGCCCGTGGCCGCTAGCTCCCCCAAGGGATCACTGCCGATACAACCGCGCAGCTTGGCCCCGGAGCGGGATTGTTTTTCGAGCATGGCCAGTACCATAGCCAGCAGCGGCAACCCCGATGCCCCGGTCCGGATGAAAAGCGGTGTCCGCTCCGGATCGAACCCGTCCAGGGCCTGGGTCAGGTCGCTCAGGCAGGAGACGGAGAGGCCACCCTTGCCCACGAGGTCGGGCTCCGCGGTATCCGCATCTTTGCCCTGTAGGGTGGCCAAGTCCAGCTGCATATTGACCGCCGTCTGCCCCCGCTCGAGATCCGCACGCAGCGCCCGATTGAAGGCATCCGGCGTAGCGTCGGTCAGCTCCTGGCTGACCTCCCAGGGTGTCTGCTTGTAGCCCAGCACTTCGGTGCCGCGGACAAAGGGAGCGAAGCCCGGCAACGAGCCCATATGAGGTAATCCGGCGACGTCCTCGACCCGATATATGGGTTGGAGATCGATGCCCTCATGGGTGCGGGTAAACAGCTTTTTCTCGAAGGAGCCGCCTTTGAGGGCAGCCTCCGCGACAGCTCGCCACTCGCTGTAGTCCGTGGTCGGAAATTCAGTAAACGAGGGGGCATCCAGCCCTGCCCCGGGCTGCTGATCGGCGGTTTGGTTCGACATTGTTCTACCTCAGTTACGGGTTGTTCTCGCCAGCGCACTGCGCTCGATAGTCACGACAATCCTCGGGTAATCGAGGGAGTATCCTGCGTTTCATTATATTTAGTCGCTTAAACAAAGAACCACCTGTCCTAACGACAGGGGGATATCGGTGTGCCGGAACTACGGCAGCAAACCAAGCCTTGGATGCGCGGAGGGGGCTTAAGCATAAAAAATTCCATGGAATTTTTCCATATCCGCCGCCTATGCGAAGAGTATCCTTCCCCAATTCAGGGCGCTACGTACTCGAAATCCATGGAATAAAGGTACCAAGTAAATCGAGTTACTCGTATGAAATTACTGCCGGCAGCTTTGCTCATATTGCCCGGGGTTGCCGTCGGTGGGTACTTCATAGACCGGATCATGTACAATGTCGAGGTAGGCGTCAATGTTATCATCGTACAAGGGATTGACCGAGCGCGGGGTCGAAGCCGACAAGACGTATTGGAAAATAGAATACCTAGTGACGGGTGGCGATAAGGCTGAAATCCCATCACTTTACGATAAATCCGAGACCGATCAGGTCCAAATAGTGGCTTTTTTGCTCGAAAACGGACTCGATGAAAAAATATGGCTCTCTTGCGTTTGGTGTGAGTAGCGGGTCATAGCGACCTGGCTCAAGTCGTGAGGGGAAGCCCCGACTTGACGACGAACGGAGAAGTTGGTAGCGGGGTCAGCTTGCCCGCTACGAGGTGAGCGATGGTGATCAGGTGCCTAGTAGTCTCCCATAGCCGCGGGCCCTGGCCTTGGTGGCCTGGATGAGTGAATTAACCGCCTCGACATGGCCGTTGGTGAGCCTGGAACCGAACGCATTGAGGAAGCCTAGCCAGTGATCCTTGAGTGTCTTGGCCACCGCCTTAATCGGCTCCAGGCGGTAATGTCGCGCCCAGCTGTACCACTTGTCGAGGAGCGGCTCGCCCTGCACCGCGCTCTGAACGCTGTGGAAAATCTCGCGTAACGTCTCTGGATCCGGAAGGCGCGGTGTGTCTTGAGGTTTCGGCTCTTGAGATCCGCGAATTGGGCTATTTGCCAGTTACTCCATGCCGGCTTGTCCTTGAGCCAGATATAACGGGTGCACCGCCGCTCCGGGCCCTCTTGACTTCTTGGCGACGGACCTCGTCAACCGCCTTGTTGACGAGTTGAATGATGTGAAACTCATCGAAGGTGATTGCGGCCCAAGGCAGATGCTCACGTACGCCAGCCTGGTAGCTCGTCGACATATCCATACAGACCCGCATGGATGTTCTTTGGATGTTCTCGGCACAGGCGCCATGAGCCTCGAGTGCATCGGCAAACTGGGCTACGACCTGGGCTTTTCGCCCTTTGCAGGCGTAGAGCACACGCTGGGCGTCGAGGTCGTGAAATAGGCTGATGTACCGGAGCGTCGTCATTTTTCGCGCAACCCGAAATGGGGTCCGTCCGATTTCGGGTGCAAAAAATCAGGCGACGGCCATGGCCTTCGGCGGCCCACGTTCGTCCTGCGTCCGTCCCGGCGCGCACTCCGCTCGTCGCTTACGCTCCCTCGCTTTCCTGTGCTCCTCCTAGGTTAATTGTTAGACAGACCCTGATCCTTTGTCTCTGGGTTTCCCCGCGTCGTTCCAAAAGAGAACCCCCCCACCGTTAGGTGGCACGCTGTCGCGCAGCAAACGAGTGGCGAGATAGGGGGCCACGGGGAACCGAGACCGTTCAGACACTGGTGTGAAGGCTAGGCCCCTCGGCTTTACAGTCTGTGAGGCCGCTTGATGTGCAAGAATAAATTAAATTTTTTAAAACAGTATCTTACGATATGTTTGATGAGAGCCGTACCCAAATAGGAATACTCAGGTCTAACGAGCCGTCACACGTGTGCGCAGATAGACGGGTAGGGCCTGCTCCGGGGTTACGTAACGGCCGCTCGCGAGTTCGGCGGCGGCCAACAGGGCGACATCGCGGGCTTGGCATAGGGCCTCGGGCGTTACGGTCAGCAACCATGCTCCCAGGCGCCTGCGCAGGACTTTGCCATGGACGGCCCAACCGCTGCCGACGCCGCTCCAGGTTCCGTCCGCCGGGATGGCGACCGCTTCCGGGACAGCGACCTCTTCCTCGCCGGCCGCTTGCATGAGGTCTCCGGCGCCGAGTCGGTAGCCCCCCCAGTAGAGCTCTCCCAACCGGGCGTCGAGTGCCGCCAGGACCCGAGAGGAACCGCCGGATCGGAAATGTCCCTGCGCCAGGGCGGCCAGGGTCGATACCGGCACCACTGGTAGGTCCGCGCCATAGGCGGCCCCCTGCACGACTGAGGCGGCGATCCGGACTCCGGTAAAGGAGCCCGGACCCCGGCCGAATGCCAGGGCGTCGAGTCGAGTCAAACCGATCCCGGCTGTGGCGAGGAGCCCGTCCATCATGGCCAATACCCGCTCGGCGTGTCGGCGTGGCTCCTGCTCGATGCGCTGCTCGATCTCCGTGCCGCTCAGGAGCGCGGCCGAGCAGGCCGCGCCGGAGGTGTCGATGGCCAGGATATTCAATGCCAGCTGAGTGGAAGGTGAGTGCATAGGTCCACCAGGGGTTGCTCCGCTACTAATCAATCCCGAATGTCGATGGCTCGGAGACGTTGGCGGACCAGATCCAACCAGCCTCGGTGCTCGCCGTGAAGCTTATCCGCAGCCTCGAGTGCTTCCAGAATTTCCAGGGCCCGCTCGAGATACCCATGCGCTACCTCGGGCCCAGCCAGCTCTTCCCTACTCAGCTCCCATAGGGATACTACTAGGCTCAGCTTCCATAGAGATACCACTAGGTTGAGCTGCCAATTAGCATTGCTGGGGTCGACATCGGCTAGGCGTTCAGCAATGACCATGCTTTCTTCGCAGGCCCTCAGGGTCCCGGCCAAGTCGCCCTGCCTAGCCTGGATGTCGCCAATCCTATTCAGACTCGCCGAGAGGTCGTGCTGCCAGTCGGCGTTGCTGGGGGCGGCGGCTAGGCGCTCGCGGATAGCCTCGCTCTCTTCGTAGGCCCTCAGGGCTCCGGCCAAGGCGCCCTGCTTGGCCTGGATGTCGCCCACCTTGTTCAAGCTCTCCGAGAGGTCGTGCTGCCGGTCCGGATTGCCCGGCTCAGCCTCGGCTAGGCGCGCCATAAGCACCGATACCTCGACGTAGATCGCCTGCGCGGCTTGAAGGTTACCTTGGGCGGCGAGAATGCCTCCTCTCTGGAGAGAATTCACCGCCCTTTGGCGTAGGATTTCGGTCTGTCCCTCCCGGACGCCCAACCGCTTGTAGTAATCATCGACGCGGTCGGAAATGCCGGCTAGAAGGTCGAGCCGTCCGATAGGCTGCAACCGGTCGCGCAGATCGGAAACCATGAGACTCACTAGGCGTTCCGCCTCTTGCCGGGCCTGGGTAGATTGACTGCCCTCAATGTCCTTCATGAGCACCTGCTGCCATTGCCACTAGGCTAGGCCACCGAAGGCGGCGAGGATCAGGACAACGACAGCAACGGCAGCCCGAACCGCACGATTGCGCCGGCTTGGCGCGGCGGCGGCTAGCATGGATGTAATCACTGTCGTCCGAACCCAGATCCGAAGTCCTGGCGGCGAGCCAGCCCTAGGCCTTTGGTCAGGGGCGGGCCGGTGAGCAGCCAGCTGGGGGCTTGGCGTGGATCTCCCACTGGTTCATGCTGCCGCATAGGTCCTCTTGCCAGAGGAGGAAGCGGAGATCCTCGGCGACCCAGGTCTTGAATCGGCCCCATTCCCGGATCAAGGCTTCGTGAGCAATCTTGGCGATGGGCTCGCCGTCGGGGCCGCGGGCGGTGACGATGAGCCGGCTGCGGGCCAGCTCGGGGAGCAGGCCCTGGTCCGGCTCGGGGATGCGCCGGAAGCTCGCCACTTGGCGGGTAGCGGCCTCGTCTTCCCGTTGCGGTGGGCGCACGAGCTGGACCAGGATGCGCCGAGCGCGGATATGGTTGGCCTCGGTGAGGGCGTCGATGACCCTGTCGGCATAGCCCGAGAGGGCGCGGCGCACACCGCCGATGCGTGCCAGGGCATCGTCGTCGATACCGCGGGCATGCTGCTCCTCCCACAGGTGGGTCAGAGCAAATTGAAGCAGGGGCAGGCAGCCCGGTTGGTCGGCCAGCTCGGCGAGTAGCGCCATGCCCTCCAGGGGGCCGACCTGGAGCTGGCAGGATGGCTGGATAAAGGGTTTGGCGGGGCCTTCCATGGCTTGGCCCATGAAATCCGCGCGCATGGCGATCAGCAGGTGCACCGGCAGGTTGGAGTCGCTCAGAGCCTTTAACGCGGCGACGAAATCTTGCGCCTTGTCCGGGGCGGCGGGCTCGACGTTGGTGAAGAACTCTTCGAATTGGTCGACGACCAGCAACAGAGCCGTGTCGGGGCTGTCGGCCAGATACTCGCGCAGCATCCGCACTGGGCCTTCGGGCAGGCCGGCGAGCGACTCGTTCAGGTATTTACGCTCTTCGATGCGCTGATTCAGGGCACGGCCTTCACGTGCTATCAGGCCGGCGGCGAGCTCGTCGAAGGGGTCTACACCGGGTCGGGTGATGAGAAAGCGCCAACTACCGCGGTCGGTGAGCTCGGGGACGAGCCCGGCGCCGATCAGCGAGGACTTGCCGCTGCCGGAAGGACCGATGAGGGTGGTCAGGCGTTTGTCCCGCACCCGATCGGCAAGCCGCGGGATGAGCTCCGCACGGCCGAAGAAATCGGCGCGGTCCTCCGCACCGAAGGCCCTCAGTCCCTTGTAAGGGTTGCGCGGGCGCCAACTTCTGTCGAGCTCGGGCCAAGCGGCAACGAGGGTGCGCACGGGGATGAGGTAGGCGGACTGCTCGGTGGTGCGGGCGGCGACCACTAGGCCGACGACGGCGCTTTGGTTTTGGCCCCAGGCCCCGGTGCCGCTGAAGCCGCCCTCGACTGGACCTCGCTCCACGTCGAGGTGGACCCAGCCCAAGGTATTCTCACCGTGACAGGTACCGTAGCGGGACACTCCTTTGTCGAGGCCGGCAGGAAAACCGAAGCAATGGACCGATAGGTTCCTGTAGTTGTTAGGCTCCAGGCTCAGGAGCGGCGCGGGCTCGGCCTCGGGCGGGATCTCGTCGGTCAGCGCCAGCACGACGATGTCTTCCGGTGCCTTGTCTTCGGCCTCGCGCACCGGCCACCAACGGATGACTTGGCCGGTGGTGCGAAAGGGACGCTTGAGCAGGGGCAGGTCGACGGGAATGCAACCGGCGGGGACCTTGGCGGCAGTCGCCTCGGTACCGAGGGCCAAGGCCACCACGTGGGCGCAGGTGACCAGATGTCGCGGCGTGACCAGCAGGCCGCAGCCGATGGTACGGTCCGGATCGCTGGCCAGCCCGATGCGGGCCTGGGAGGCATGGGGGGCGCTCATAATTCTTTGGAGGTCCGCTTGACAGGCTGGTCCTTACTCGACTCGAGTCTGCGGGTGGTCATGGGCTCCGGGGTGTTGGTCGATGGCCGTTTGGGGTAAGAGGATGCCTAAGAACTAACCTGATAATTTTAATAGAACTGATCCTGCAGGATGGGCTATGCCCATCGGTCAGGCATAGTATTTGGTGGGCACAGTCCATCCTAGTAGGTTAGTTAATTTTTAGACAGATTCTAAGACCCCCGAGGCGAAGCCAGTACCGGGGCTCCGCTTTTGCTCCCCCTCTTGCCCTTTACTCCCCCTCTCCCCAACCCCTCTCACGCTAGAGGAAAAGGCCCTATAGTAGCCGATAGATCGGCTTGGTAGAGTCGAGTATGTGCCAAAACCAGCTCCAGAGAAGAGGGGCTTTCGGTCGCAGGCATGGAACCATGGCCACGTGAGGCCGGACGTAGACGTCAGCTTGCCGGCGCTCGGGTGGGGTCCCCGTGGGTATGGGAGGGGCGACCAGCCAGTCGCCCCGACTCCCCTTGATGGATACCTTGAAGGCGGCCTCGGAGTCTACCGAGGCGATAACGGCACCGGCCTTGCTGTTGAACTTGAACCCGAACTCCAGGCCGATCTCCTCGGGGGCATCGAGCCCCTGCAAGCTGTCGAGCAGAGCCTAAGCAGCGGGGCGGATGCATTCCACCGCCTCCTCGAAGCGGCTGTCGGCCTTCAGTAGGCCCCCTGGGCCACGAGCCACGCGGTGCAGGCCCGAGTCCGCCCCGGTGTTCGTGGTCTCCACATGAACGGGGGTTCCGTCTTTCAGCTCGAACGCCAGCAGCTTTCTATTGCTCATGTCGCACTCCTCGCACTCCTGCCAGTCCGCTCGATAATGCCTGCACTGTATGCAAGCGTGGCTGCCTTGTTGCAGGAAATGTGGGTCCGGGTCGCTGTTTGCAAGTTGTTGACAGATGATATTGGGCGGTTTGCAGGACCATGTGGGCTCGAGCCCTTGGCATAGTGTCCGCCGATTCGGGCTCGAAACCGGGGTGTTTGCAGATTGGGTGCCGATGTTTTCGGGTCCGTAACAGGCGATCTGCAACGCTACGTTCACTGCCGGTCGCCTGAGAGGTGTGCTGCGGCAATTGCGTGAGGCATGATGAACCCGGCAACCATCGCAGTCACATCAGTGAGGTTGCCGGGATCGAGTGTCAGGTTTTCCGTGAAAGCGCTCCACTGACTTTGCTTCCGGTTATTTTCAGCAAACGCTGGGGTGAGAGCATCCGGGAGCTCCGCTGGAATCGGTGTCTCGCGTCGCGCGAATGTAGCCGTGATTGCACGCACGAGCCGATTGTCGTCGAAGGGGAACGACTGGCTGAGGAGCCAAACATCGTAGAAATCCTTCATTCGGCTGTTGACGCGCCCCAAAGCGACCATGGCTTGGAACTTCTCTGTGATCACCGTTTCTCGGGCGTAGGCCCTCAGGTGCGGTACGGGTCCTCGAACCAACTCGTCAACAGCATTGCGCCCCTGAGCATGAATCGCCCGGCATAGGCAGAGGTGCCGAGGCGGTAGAGGAGCCGTTCAAGGGAGTAACGGGTGAGTATCAGCTCGAAGCTCTGGCCCATTTCTCGGGAGATGTGTTGCAGGCGGGCACGTACGGAGGCGCCGACGTTCCTGAATTTCTCTAGCCATTGGCCGTCAGCACCTCCTGAAGCCCCTCGATTGCAATGGGCAGACCGACTTTTCCTCTTATGCCGGGTAACTATTGATGGCAAAGGCATCTCCGCCGGCTTCGGAGCGGAAACAACCGGAGACTTTCTACCGGAGCGTCGCCATTTTTTGCGAAACCCGAAATGGGGTCTGTCCGATTTCGGGTGCAAAAAATTAGGCGACGGCCATGGCCTTCGGCGGCCCACGTTCGTCCTGCGTCTGTCCAGGCGCGCACTCCGCTCGTCGCTTACGCTCCCTCGCTTTCCTGTGCTCCTCCATAGATTGCATGTATAGCCTACCGCTTGGCAAGAGGTTCTGAATAGTTACCATGCCGGAAGCAGTCCGCCACCGTCTTGGCGGCTCTAAAGACTTTGACTGTAACCCCTTCGATGATATGTGTCTCGACGCCCTCTTTCAGTAGGCTGTCCGTGAAACGGACGATGCAAATGGGCGTGCCCAGGTGCTGCGGTGCCCAGTCCTTCGGTCCGATCGCCATCCGGACTTTGGGGGGCAGTTGATCCGTTAGATCGTGAAACGCCAGGGCCGAGACGAGGCAGGCGATCCCTTTTGGCACCCGCTTGGCGGCTTCTGCCAAACTGTGGTTCGGGTCCAACTCCGCGTCGGGTAGTGATAGATGCCCCGCGACAGACGGATAACTTCACCGGCCCACTCCATGCGACTCGCCGTCGCGGCGGTGACACCAGTCTCGCGCAGCTCTACTAGGCGCAAGATTCCCCGTTCCCTCAGAAGGGCCTGTGCCAGCTCACGCTGCGAGCGTCGTTTTTCCATTAATACAAACACTCAATGTATAGACCATGCGATCCGAGGATCGGTATCATTTGTCGGCGCAATAGGCCACCCTCTCAGACTCGGACAGACTACGACCGAGCGGCGTCGAGGACCCGGGCACAATCTGTCTGCCTGAATCAGTCAGGAGGTCTTCCGGGTAGGAATTTGGGGAGGGGAATTTCAAGGAAAGGCTTTTTCAAGGTTCCCGGAAAGCGGCGATGAATTGTCGGACGAATTCGTCGTAATCGGCGTTGCCGAGGCGATCGATGCCGGCAGCGACCTTGCGGCCACCGCCAGTCGGGAAGCGACACCACAGGGTGTCGGTGCCTGTTCCCACCGCCATGGGTGCTCGCACGCTGACCACGAATCCGCCTTCCGGCAGCCGGGTCAGCAGGGCATAGGCCCGTTGTGCGGAGGTGTGGGCGAGTCGGTTGGCCAGGATCCCACCCGAGCGACGGGCCCAAGGCTCGGCGCGCAGGATTATAGAGGGCGTGGCGATCGTCCATGAGCTCGGGTTGCAGTCCCCGCGTCCACGCCATATCTTCGGCGTAGCCGGTACGGAGGGTCTCGGAGGCGGTGTCCGCGGCGATAAAGTCGAAGGGGTCCGCGTAGGGCTCCAGACGCCGGAACAGGACATCCGGCGCAAAATACAGGTCTTGGATGTGGGCCCCGTAGGCATTGTAGTTCAGGCAGATCCCCAGCTCCCGCAGGGTCGCTAGCCGTACTGCGTTCAGCTCCAGGGGATCGGCAGCCCGCCGTGCCGTCGCATCGAAGCTATCGCCGAAGGTATCTACGACCGCCCAGGTCCGGAAGCGGCCCCCAAGGAAATCGTTTACCAACAGACTAGCTCCCCGGTCGGGAAGAGTCTCGATGTGAGCATCCAGTCCGGGATGCTCGGGTATGGGTCCGGGGAAATGGTGATCAAAATAACGGACATGAACCTCGTTTTCCAGCAGCCCGAGCAGCGCCTTCCGGTTCCTGTCCAGCGAGAGATCGAGTACCGTTACCTCGTCACCGGCAACGGCCGGCACGTGCGCCAGTAGCACGATATTGCGTTTGACCCCCGTGACCAGGGTCGCCTTCCGCGGCGTGGCCAACCGGAGCTGCTGCAGTGCACAGATGCCGTCCGCATCGCCGCTGAAGACATCGAAGTGGGTCATATTTCCGCTCATTGGTGGGGGTCTTGAAAAATTCCGTTCTTGGATTTTTTCAACGGACCCTTGACCTAGTAGCGAATGAAAAACAACACCTTACCCTTTGCCATTGTGGAATTAACATACCTAAGGAGCTCATATGGATATCGTCTTTTTGCGTGGGTTGCGTATCGAGACCGTCATCGGCGTCCATGATTGGGAGAAGCGGATCAAGCAACCCATCATTTTGGATTTGGAGATGAGTGTGGACGTAGCGCGGGCCGCCGCCAGCGATCGCATTGAGGATACCCTCGACTACTCGGCCATTTCCAAGCGCTTAAAGCAGTTCGTCGGCGCCAGTCGCATCGGGCTAGTGGAGACCCTGGCGGAACGCTGTGCCGAAATCATCCGCAATGAGTTCGGGGTGCGCTGGGTTCGGCTCAACGTCAACAAGATCGGCGCCGTCTCCGATGCCAGGGACGTCGGCGTTGTCATCGAGCGCGGAGATTCCAGCTGAATGGCGCGGTGTTGGATCAGCATCGGCAGCAACCAGGAGCGGGAACGCTGTATTCGAGGCGCCGTTCAGGCCCTGCGCGAACGGTTCGGAGCCTTGCTCTTGTCTTCCGTCTACGAGAGCGAGGCGGTCGGCTTCGAGGGTGCGCCTTTCCTCAATCTCGTGGCCGGGATCGATTCCGACGCGCCGGTGGCCCAGCTCATTGCTACCCTGCATGCTATCGAAGATACCTTCGGGCGCGTGCGGGGCCCGAATCGGTTCGCACCCCGCACCCTGGACCTGGATCTGCTGACGTACGGGGATTTGGTAGGAAGGATCGACGGCTATACCCTGCCGCGAGACGAGATTCTACAGGCGGCATTCGTGTTAGGGCCGCTGGCGGAGGTGGCCGCTCAGGAGAACCACCCGGCTGTCGGACGCCCCTACGGCGAGCTCTGGAGAGCCGGTGAGCGGTCCATACCCCCCCTGAGGCCGATCGCCTTCGAGCTCTGAGGGCATCTCGGATTTTTCGGTAGTGCTCGATTTATAATGGTTAGGCCTCTCGTTCGGTGAGTTCCTCGCACGATCACCCCTTAGGCAACCGTTAGGCAACTGTAGGAGACCGGAGCGTCGCCATTTTTTGCGAAACCTGAAATGGGGTCCGTCCGATTTCGGGCGCAAAAAATCAGGCGACGGCCATGGCCTTCGGCGGCCCACGTTCGTCCTGCGTTCGTCCCGGCGCACACTCCGCACTGCGTCAGGACTCCCGCAATGATGCAATGACTTGACGCCGTGTCGCATGGCCTTGCATTTCGCCTCCGCCGTCGCTCACGCGTCGCACTCCGACGAAACGCCCGGCCCTACGACTACGCGGGGGTCGTCGCACTCCCCTCGTCGCTTACGCTCCCTCGCTTTCCTGTGCTCCTCCACCGAGACTGTTCAGACACTGGTGTGAAGGCTAAGCATCTCGGCTTTACAGTCCGTGAGGTCGCTTGACGTGCACGAATAAATTCAATGCGGTGTAGGAATCCACGTCCTGTGGACGTGTCAGAGTGCTGAGGCTTTGCCGATAGCACGACTCAATGGTACTCCTAAGTTTGAGCTGTCCCCACAGTCTCGAACGAGAAGTACACCACTGAGTCACTTCCGCAAGCGATCACATGCCATCTAGCATTGTCAGTATCATCTTGTTTGAATGCCCAAATATCGCTTTCGGATCTTGAGTGGTCCGGTGACGGAGGAAGTGAGCCGCTGTATCCGAACGTTTTCGGAGCAGTTAAAGTGTGTGGTGGTGGAGTTAAACGTACAAATCGATCATGTGCACCTGTTGGGGGTGATTCCGCCGAGGAGTTCGGTATCGGATTATGTCGGGACGATGAAAGGTCGAACGGCGATACGAGTCTTCATCTTCAACCGGTTTCAGCACTTAAAACGTAAGCCCTATTGGGGCAATCACTTTTGGGTCAAGGGTTACTGCACCGACACGGCTGGTCTCGATGCCGAGAAGATCCGGGCTTACGTCCAGTACCAAGAGAAACGGGAACAAATAGCGGAGCACGGTAGGCTGAAGTTTTAGCCGACCTAAATCCATATTGGGGATAGCCAGACCTTGCCTCCTCTGGAGGCAAGGTCGATTCATCCCTTTCTAGGGGTTATACCAAAGCCCCCCTTTCTAAGGGGGGCTTTTTTACTATCTTCTTGCTAACACCTCTCTAAGCCTTTGTTGCTAGGTTTCTCCGCGTCGTTCCATAAGAGCCACACCCAAATCCTTTTATAACCGATCCTTGGTCTTTCCCTGAAAACAGAACGTACAAGGGTGGGCTGTGCCCACCAAATACTACGCCTGACCGGTGGGCACAGCCCACCCTACGGGTACAGTCTTAATTAAAATCAAATAGATTAGTTATTATACAGCCTCTGAATTTTCAATCGGGCTACAAATCTTGTCATTGTCGAATAAAGGTTCCCTTTACTCAGCAACAGCAAGTTGAGAACAGTGGCCGAGTACGGACCTCAGCCGAGCATTTTTCGCATTTTTCGGCTCATTGGCGTCCATTGGCGCTCATTTGCAGCAAAAAAGAAGATATTGAGTCGGCCCAATGGACACAACTCTTCCTCCGGAGCGTCGCCATTTTTCGCGAAACCCGAAATGGGGTCCATCCGATTTCGGGTGCAAAAAATCAGACGACGGCCATAGCCTTCGGCGGCCCACGTTCGTCCTGCGTCCGTTCCGGCGCGCACTCCGCGCAGCACCAGGACTCCCGCAAGGACTTGACGCCGTGTCGCATGGCCTTGCATTTCGTCTCCGCCGGCGCTCACGCGCCGCACTCCGACGAACCGCTCGGCCCTACGGCTACGCGGGGGTCGTCGCACTCCGCTCGTCACTTACGCTCCCTCGCTTTCTGTGCTCCTCCATGGTCGGCTGAGCCTCTGTCTTCGGGTTTCTCCGCGCCGTTTCAGAAGAGCCACACCCAACGGATTTTCCGTAGTGTTGCCACTGGGCGATGGTTAGTAACCAATTGATTTTTAATCCTTTTTAAGTCAGTGCCATTGGTCTCTGCCCCCTGAATACCGATCCAAGATGCGGTCGTACCGGTCGAACCCGACGATATGACGGATCGTGGCAAAATCCACGCTCCGCTGCGGCATATCTCCCGCCGCGAGCCCATTTAGGGCCTCCTGCATAGCGTAGACCGCGCTGTTGAGCAAGGCTAGCGGATAGGCGACGATCCGATAACCGATCGCTCGCAGGTGCTGGGACGATAGCACCGGGGTCACGCCCCCCGCTAGCATATTGGCCATTTTGGGACCCGGAACCTGGGCGCAGAATTCGACCATCTCGGCCTCGTCCCGGGGTGCTTCCAGGAATAGGATATCCGCGCCCAGATCGGCGAACGCCTGCATGCGCCATAGAGCCTCACCGAGACCTTCGGTCGCGCGGGCATCGGTACGGGCCAGGATCAGGATATCCGCCCCCTGGTCCCTGACGTCTACGGCCGTTCGGATACGGGCCAGGGCTTCCGGGCGCGGGACGACTTCCTTGCCTTGGGTATGGCCGCAGCGTTTGGGTGCAAGTTGGTCTTCGATCATGACGGCGGCAAACCCGGCCTTGGCATAGCCCTGCACGGTACGCCGCACATTGGCGGGGTTGCCGTAACCCGTGTCACCGTCACCGATGACGGGAAAGGACACGGCGTCCAGGATATTGCGGCCCTGATCGAGCATCTCGGCATAGGATATGAGCCCGGTGTCCGGTAAGGCCGAACGCGCCGCAGCGACGGCGAAGCCGCTCATGAAGGTGAGGGGGAAGCCGGCCAGCTCGATGAGCCGCGCCGAGAGGGCATCGAAGCAGCATGGCATGCGCAGCAGATCAGGGCTATCCAGGAGCTGCCGCAGTCGGTCGGTGGGAGTGTTCATAGCCAGGGGACCTTGAAAAATTGCGGCTCTCTTGCGTTTGGTATAGGTAGCGCCATTTCCCCATCGCGTAGGGTAGCCTGCTCCAAGCCTACTCTGTACCCTTCTTTTCGCCTGTAGGCTCGGACCAGTCGCCAAGCCAAACGTCGGAGGTAATTATTCAGCTACTCCAATCGGGGCATTGGGGGGGGCCTGGAAGGTCAGGACGAGCAAGTCGAAAATATCGTCGGATTGTTTGCGGAGAGTTGTAGGAGCGGATGATAGCAAAGTCTTCGGCGCCGGTATCGGAGCGAAAGCAGCCAGAGACTTTCTGCTTGAGCTTAGGCATGCACAGGTCATGTTCGGCCCGGTTGTTGTCGAAGGGAACGCGCAGGTTGGTGAGGAAGCGCAGGACCTCGTTGCGGCGCTCGCGGAGCCGCCGAATGAGGTTGTAGGCCGGGGATTGTTTGACCCGCCCGCGGGTGCCGGGACGGCGGGGACGGGGAGGATTGCCGGCTTCGGCTTTGCTGAGGATGGTGTCGTAGCGGGTCCGCAAGTGCTCGCCGTTGCTGGCGGGCAGCGTATCAAGGTCCTGGGCCTGGTCCTGGGCCTCGCCGACCACGGTATTGGCTTGGCATAACAGCGTGATCATATCGGTTGCCCACGGCTGGCTCGGGGACCTCTCAGCGATGGCGATCAGCTTGCGCAGATGACGGGCATTGCAGAAGGCATGCAGACATTAGTAGCGCTGGCAGGCTGACCCGTGGTCATGCACCAGTACGCTCACGAATTGGGACAACAGGCCGAACGCATCCAGGGCCTCAGCCCCGCGTTTGGGATGAGGGAAGTAGGCCGTAAGCCGGTTGGTGCTGAGCACAGGCAGCCAGTGCAGAGTACCGTTCACGTGCAGACTGGTTTCATCGGCATGGGCCACTGGCGCCGCGACGAGTGCGTCGCGAATCGCGGTGACTAGCGCCTCCAGGCGGGCGGCGGCCACCCGTATGGTGTGCGCTGGAGGGTACCCGGTGAGACCGCCAGGCCGGCCAGCTCATGGAGCACCCCGGCGGTGCGCTGGTAGGGCAGCAGCTGATATTGAGTCATGTACACCGCAAAGGCCGACACACTCGGTCCGTATTACACCGGGGCATCGATCCCCGCGAGAAACGAGAGCTGCGTTGCGCGCGCCCGCAGGCACAAGTCCCGCTGACAATGCGGTACTCAATGACCTCACGTTGGATCACCACCTCGACCACCGGGCGTCGCTCTGCGAGCCCCGTAGTGGCGATCTCGGTGACGCCGCGCCCGCCCGCGCAGGTCCCCGACAGCGGGATGATCACGCACTGATCGGGGGCATCGACCAGGGAGTGGGTGACACCGCGCCGCCCCGGTTGTCCATCGGGCTTACGCCCGCTGGGTTGGCGCCGCGAACGCGGTGGTGGCTTCTTGAACGGAGAGTCTGAGGATGGTGGCCGGCTGGAGTTGTGGCTATCCTTAGCCAGACGTGCTTCGAATTCCTGAATGCGCTCATGCATCTGCTCAATGGTGCAGTTTGCCCCTCAATGATCGCAGCCTGCTCTGCAACCCGTTCACGCAGCCGCTTCAGCTCGTCGTTAGGGCTTTCTGGAGAATGGGTTAGGGCGTGCGGTTCAGGCATGGGTCCACGGGTACGCGCGTAGCCTACTGCTTGGCAGGAGGTCCTGAATAGTTACCGTCGGAGATTTTCATCATGGACCCGTTGTCGTTGTTTACCGTTGCGCTCGGCCTTCCGGCTTCTTGGGAAGTCGTTGACGTGGCCTGCGATCCCAAATTAGGCCGGATCGATTTCCACCGCGCCTTCGCCCCGGGGACACGATTCTCTTGTCCGCATTGTGGGGCGGAACACCAGCCGGTCCACGATACGCTTGAACGCGACTGGCGTCACCTGAATTTCTTTCAATTCCAAGCCTACATCCATGCCAAGGTGCCCCGTGTGCGCTGCGGGACCTGCGCCTAGACTACCCCCAGGCCGTGGCGCCCTGGGCGCCCCAACAGCGGCTTCAGCCTACGGATGGAGGCCTTACTGGTCACCCTCTGTCAGGCGATGACGGTCTCTCAGGTCGCTCAATTGCCTGGCGTCAGCGACGGGCGCGTCTGGCGCACCCTCGATCATTACGTCGATCAGGCGCACGCTCAAGAGGACTTCTCGACCATCACCTCGGTTGGTCTCGACGAGACCGCCTCGCGGCGTGGACACAATTACATGAGCTTGTTTCATGATCTCGATGCCCCGCGTGGGCTCTATGCCTGCGAAGGGCGAAAAGCCCAGGTCGTGGCCCAATTTGCCGATGCGCTCGAGGCTCCTGGCGCCTGTGCCGAGAACATCGGCGCGGTCTGTATGGATATGTCGGCAAGCTACCAGGCTGGCATGTGTGAGCATCGGCCCTGGGTGGCGATCACCTTCGATGAGTTCCACGTCATTCAGCTCGTCAACAAGGCGGTTGACGAAGTGTGTCGCCAAGAAGTCAAAAGGGCCCTGGAGCTGCGGTGCACCCGTTATATCTGGCTCAAGGAGAAGCACGCTTGGAGTAACCGGCAAATAGCCCAATTCGCGGATCTCAAGAGCCGAAACCTCAAGACACACCATGGCTTCCGGATCCAGGAGACGTTACGCGAGATCTTTCACAGCGCTCAGAGCGCGGCGCAAGCCGAACCGCTCCTCGACAGATGGTTACAGCTGGGCGCGCCGTTGCCGCCTGGAGCCGATCAAAGCGGTGGCCAAGACGCTTTAAGAAGCACTGGCCAGGCCTCCTCAATGCGTTCGATTCTAGGCTCACCAACGGCCATGTCGAGGCGGTCAATTCGCTCATCCAGGCGGCCAAAGCCAGGGCCCGCGGCTACGGGACCCACCAGGCACCTGATTCCCATCCTCCACCTTGTGGCGGGTAAGTTGACCCAGCTGCCGACTTCTTCGTTCGTCGTCCAGTCGGGCCTTCCCGTCACGACTTGAGTCAGGCCGCTATGACCCGCTACCCACACCAAACGCAAGAGAGCCAAAATCGCATCCCTGCAATTTTTGCAGGTCGCTAAAGCGAAAACCGCCTTTTCGCTTTCTCCCATTTTTCAAGCACGAGAGCGTTTAAAAAAGGGCGGGGCATCCCTGTCCCGCACGGGCATCTCGAATGCTTCTAAGGTGCCCACTATGAAAAAGGGCGGAAGAACCACCCTCTTCTGTTCGATGCGACCGGGAATTAGGCGATCGACGGGAAATGATGTACCGGATTGAGCTGGATTTCCGTTCGTATTCAAGGCGTGGAAACCGGCGCCTAGTGGACTCTGTAACGGTTACCGCAACGCGGAAGACGGACGAAAAGACTAGCAAGATGGTATTTCATTCGACAGCAATCGCCTTAGACCTCGACCCAGTCCTTGAAGTTGTCTGCCCTTTTCTCCTTGCCATCGGAATAACCAGCCTCGTAGGCCTCGGTCAGCCGCTGCTCTTCACGCTTGGGATTCTGCAGAAACCCGCACTGCCAGCCTTGAATGTACTCGTCGTCGACACCCATCTGCTCCATCTTGGTCACGGCGTCGTAGTAAAATTGATTCATATCCGATCTCCGAGCATTGCCAATGTTCAGGCCACGCGGCCCATCGTTTCACCGTATTCGTACAGGCAGACTCCAGCTACCGGCCGGACGGCAGCGGCAGCTGGTCCGCGTACCCCCATGTTTCTCCTCACAGCGCGACTCCTTGCTGCAACCATAGCGGCCGATAACCAAGTCGCGGAAAAGGTAGTAAGAATACTTCGTTTCTCAGCCATCTGCCAGTGGCAACCTCACCCCTGTTAGCCCAAAGCAGTAATGTCCCCTCTGTCCCAAGCTTAAGATGTCCCTTATTGGTTACGGGAGGGGTCAAGATAGAGGAGGCGATCACGATGAGCCGGAAGGGGATCGACCGTCTTGAGGTTATCTAAGCGACAGCG
>Ga0209457_1000084_pt1 | contig 36050 bp, 38 predicted proteins | sample WorMetHEROISLAND_5_FD_187410 | JGI IMG/M metagenome (GOLD analysis project Ga0209457, IMG submission 187410) | Marine gutless worms symbiont microbial communities from Max Planck institute for Marine Microbiology, Germany - Olavius sp. 5 HERON... ... | reverse complement strand
CCGAGATGACCGCGACTGGAGCGCCGGTTTCGAGCGGGCCAAGGCTCTACCGATCTTCTCCCAGGCCGCCGAAGGCCAGGCGAAACGAGTAGCGGCGCGGTTCGCTCTGTATGGCCTGGCTGGTGAGTTGGCGACCGAGTACGGATTGACTGGTTGGCCCACCGGCGACGCATTCAAGGCCGCTGGCGAATGCTTCCAGTTATGGCTCAACGAGAGGGGGCCTGACAATGATGAGGATCGGAAAATCATCGAGCAAGTGTGCGGCTTTATTGACCGGCACGGAGATTCCCGGTTCTCCAATGCCGAGGAGATGCCCTCGGGCCGAGGCCCCATCATCCGAGATCGAGCGGGTTGGTGGAAGGATACTGAAGATGGGAGAACCTACCTATTCACTTCTAGTGGGATGCAAGAGGCATTAACAGGCATCGACCTCTCGCGCGGGCTGGACGCCCTACAGAATGCCGGGATGCTACCGGCCCCCAAACCCGGCGGCAAGCGGCTGAAATCCAAACGCATTGCAGAGTCCAAGGACATCAAGAAAGTCTACCCCATCACGATTCCTACGGAGATTCCTACGGAAGATACCCATGATTACGCAACGGCCAAGCAGGGGAGGTGACGTCGTTGGTTTGTGCCACCTGTGCCACCAAGACCGGATTGTGGTGGCACGCGCCAGCCCGCGCCATTGTTGACTGTGCCACCTGTGCCACCTGTGCCACCACAAAAAAAAGATATTCAAGTGTAAAAATGACGGCGCAACCCGTACCACCGAGTAGAAAACGGGCGATACGCTCAAAACCCGCGCCACTATTGACTGTGCCACCTGTGCCACCTGTGCCACCAAGACCGGATTGTGGTGGCACAGGTGGCACCAAAAATCGCGGAGGCGAATAGGGGCCCGTATGCCTCCTTTTGCCCGAAAAGGGGAGAAATCGAAACGGTAAACGCCTAATCCTCGCGCGGAACACCTTCTCCGCGGAAGACCGAAGCGTCGCCACGATTCCTCGTTCCGAGGCTATACGGTACACGTGGAACATCCGTGGAACATGTAGAGCAATAGATCAGATATTCATTCCCATTCAGAAATACCTGCGCAAGCCAAAAATCACGGATGTCTCAACGGAGGAGCACAGGAAGCGAGGGAGCGATAGCGACGAGCGGAGTGCGACGACCCCCGCGTAGCCGTAGGGCCGGGCGTTTCGTCGGAGTGCGGCGCGTGAGCGCCGGCGGAGACGAAATGCTAGGCCATGCGATACGGCGTCAAGTCATTGCGGGAATCCTGGCGCAGCGCGTAGTGCGCGCCGGGATGGACGCAGGACGAACGCGGGCCGCCGAAGGCAATGGCCGTCGCCTGATTTTTCGCACCCGAAATCGGACGGACCCCATTTCGGGTTTCGCGAAAAATGGCGACGCTCTGGATTAGTCATGTCCCACAACCTTAATAGGTTGCCACTCGTCTTCTGTTTTGGTTTGTTTATGTTTTATGGGAACTATATATTTAGTTTATAAGACCCATAAACATGGAGAAATCGAAACGATGAACGCCTATTTCTCGCGTGGATGAATCAGATGGGATTGCTTTCAGGCTTCCACATCCTCGTGCCGGTACAAGGGACCCTTCTGTTTCCACCTTCACGTCATCAAGGCTGGCAACGCGAGAACCACCAAGAGGCCAACTCCACGGCAACGCACGCGATGCCATGCCTACTTGACGGTCAGGGACGGAGGAACAAGAAGGCGGAGCGGCAAAGGAAGAAAGGGGGAGAGAGGAGACGAGGATGGAAACGAAGACGTGGGGAAGAGAGTGTAGGCGACCCACAATCCTTGCTCGCGATCCCAGCGAGCGCCAAGTCCTCGCGAGACAACAAAATCAGCACAGTCCGGGCATCGGGGTGCAGCTTGCCATGCCGGACCGCAAGAAAACGCGAGAGCTGGTGACGACGATGGGGACATCACTGCCAAGCAACCGGTTTCACAGTGGAATCAGGTCGGCCAGGAGATATTGCGCAGACACCGGAACGTCCAGCCCACACTGACCATTCGTCCCGGCCACTGGTTCAACATCGTCGTCGAGAAGGGCCTCATCTTTCGAGGCACCTTACCGGGGGTAAGGGCCATCTTCTTGCCAACCGAGGAATGTCAATGACCGTCACGAACCTGGCCGCGGAAGACATCGCGTACATCAAGGAGCATCTCGGGGAGTGGCTCGCCGAGAAATCCCTGGGAAAGCCGCCGGCGGTCTACGAGATCGAGCTGCGCGAGCGCCTGGTGCGCATCGAGGAGGAACTCAAACACCAGCGCGAGCTGATCAAGACCATCCTGGAGCAGATGGACAAGCGCTTCGAGGCCATGCAGCAAAACATGGACAAACGCTTCGAGGCCGTTGATCGGCGCTTCGATGAACTGATGCGGCAGATCAACCGCTTCATGGCGTGGTCGTTCGCCACCACCTTGACCGTCGGCGGCCTCGTCGTGGCAGCCCTGAAACTATGGCCTTAGCTCTGGCTAAGCCGGCAGGAATCCCCGGCCCGAAGACCGGGGAGGATGTCAACTAATGGCAGTGGTAAGGAACCGAACCATTGTGACAACCATAGCGGTCTGTTCCGCCACTGTGAGCAGGTGCACCGTATGTATTGCCATGTTCGGTGTGCCAGTGACCTGAATAAAATTCAGTTGCGTTTCCCTGTCCAAAGAAGGCATAGGCAGCACCCGACAGAACTACTATGGATACAACAGAAAATACAGCAATCAGGGTTTTCTTCATGGCACTATCCTCTTAATGAGTCTTGAGTGGAACAAAAACCTAGAGTATAGGCAGATGGCTCTCTGAACGGCCTAAAAAATAAGAAAGATTATTGCTGGTCGTCAAGCCTCTGTGGGCAAGGGGAGGAAACCGGTTGCTAATGGGTTTTCCCCCGGTCCGAGCGCAGCGAGGATGTCCACAGAAAGGTGAGACCAGGCGAAAAAGCCTTCCGTCTGCGCATTGTTCGTGTGGCCTCCTGCCTTTGGGCTCTCTAGCCTCCTTAGAGGCTCAGAGAGCCGTTCTCGGTGGCCACCTAAGCCCCACCCAACAAGGGCGGGTTTATACCGGAGCTGCTACAGCTACAGTTACTACAGTTGCTACACATCAACCGGAATCTGGTCCGACCTCCAAGCGCACCGGGAGAGATAGGGCAAGAATCCCATCCTCGTGTACGACCCTGTGCGGCGCTCTAGCGCGGTTGCGGAGCCTTCCCCAACAACCTCCTTGCCTTCGCCGTGAACGGGCTTCTAGAGGCTGTCCGTGGCTCACAGGGGCGCTTCTTCCCCCTCGGTCCAGGAGCGACCAGATGCAATCCAAGGAAACACGCACAATTCTGATCACCGGCTGCTCCAGTGGTATCGGGTACGCCTGCGCCCACGGCTTGCGGGAAAGAGGCTATCGTGTCTTCGCCTCGGCCCGAAAACCGGAGGACGTGGAACGGCTATCCGGAGAAGGTCTGGAGGCGTTGCCTTTGGACCTGGACGATTCAGCTACGATCCGGGACGCTGTTGATCAGGTTTTGTCCCGCACCCAAGGCCGGCTCTACGCCCTGTTCAACAATAGTGCCTACATGCAAGTGGGGGCCGTGGAGGACCTGTCGCGCACGGTGTTGCGCGCCCAGCTGGAGACCAATCTGCTCGGTTGGCATGAGCTGACCTGTCGCCTCATACCCATCATGCGCAACCAGGGCTATGGCCGAATCGTCCAGAACAGCTCCGTCCTCGGGTTGGCGGCCCTGGCCTATCGGGGCGCCTACGTGGCGAGTAAATTCGCCCTGGAGGGGCTGACGGACACCCTGCGCCTGGAGCTTGCCGGCAGCGGTATCCAGGTTTCCCTGATCGAGCCTGGACCCATCAAGAGCCGGATCCGGGCCAATAGTTATGAGAAATTCCGCGCCCACATCGAGCGAGAGCACAGCCCGCACCGGGAACAATATCGTGCGGTGGAACAGCGCCTGCTCCAGGAAGGATCGATCCAACAGTCTCCTCAGGCGGTACTTGGGAAGTTGATCCACGCCTTGGAGAGTCCACGGCCCAAGCCCCGCTACTATGTCACCAACATCACCCACCTGTTCGGTGGGTTGCGTCGCCTTCTGTCCTCCCGGAGGCTCGATCAGGTACTGACGTGGACTTCAGATTCCGGTCGCAGATGATCTCAATCCCGGTATAGACCGACCCTAACAGGGTGTTGTCGTATCGGCCCAAGGCCCGCCAGACTGCGCCGTCTCGCATCGTTGATACCACAGGAGCGTCACGTCTTGCCCATCCGTGATCACGTGGGCACAGCCCAACAGAGAGCTTTGGGACCCCGGATAAATCCTATTGTAAGGTCGGTGATAGACAGGCCGGGAATACCCCCGCTTTGGTACAAAGCGGAGGTATGAGTCTTGCAAGAAATCTTAATTTAATCAATTGTTTGATTATTTTCGAGGTGTGGAAGATTTCCAATACACACGCTATCTGTATATTTAGAATAAAATCGTAGTATGGAAAATCGAATATGAACCGGAAATCGGCTGGCCCTATCCCTTGGAACAAGGGCCGAAGCATCGGCCAAATGCGTCCCTTGAGCCGCGAGCAGGTCCAGACTATCCGGCGGCTGCTGGAAGCCGAGGACAACCCACGAGACCTGGCGCTGTTCTCCACCGCCATCGATACGATGCTGCGCGGGGTGGACTTGCTCGCTCTCACCGTTGCCGACGTGACCGACCACGAAGGGCGGATCCGTGACGAGTTCATGGCCCGCCAGCAGAAGACCGGCCAAGGAACCCTGGTGTCCCTCACGCCCGACACCCGGAAGGCGCTCGCCCGGTGGATCGCGGCAAGCCGCAAGTTACCCTGGGCACCGCTGTTCACCCGGCTCCGCGGCGACCCGAACCAGGCGATCTCAACCTGGCAATACCGCATGCTGGTGAAAAAGTGGGTGGGCTATGCCCGCCTGGACCCCGCGATTTACAGCTCACACAGCCTGCGCCGGACGAAAGCCGCGTACATCTACGAGCAGACTCGCAATGTGGAGGCCGTGCGCGAGCTCCTGGGGCAAAGCACGGTCTCGGCAACCTCGGCCTATCTCAACGTCGGCATGCGCCGCGCGCTCGAAATCGCCAAGCAGCTCGAGATGTGATGGGCGCCTCTTCGATTCAGGGGGGCGTGAATGTCGAGAAAGCGTTTTATCGAAACCCGGTTTCTCGATCCCCGAAGCTCTCCTTCCCCCTGCTTTCCCACCAAGAAAAAGAAACGCCAATGACCACCACGAACCTCGCCGCGGAAGACATCGCGTACATCAAAGGGAATCTCGGGGCGTGGCTCGCCGAGCAGTCCCTGGGAAAGCCGCCGGCGGTCTACGAGATCGAGCTGCGCGAGCGCATGAGATCAACCGCTTCATGGCGTGGTCGTTCGCCACGACCTTGACCGTCGGTGGCCTCGTCATCGCGGCGATTAAGCTCTGGCCTTAGCTCCGTTGAAGACCATGGAGCCACTAGCGGAGGCTAAGAGTGGGTGAGTTGGTCTCCGGTCCGGCGAATTCGAGCCTCCCTGGATAAGACGGCGCATCACCTTCAGAGCCCCCGAGAGGATCAGAGAGCCGTTCTCGGTGGCGACCTACCCACCCAACAAGGGCGGGTTTACCGGGGCTGCTACAGCTACAGTTGCTACACATCAACCGGATGCTGGTAGCAACTATCGCTTAAGCGACCGGACAGCATGTCCAAAGGAACATGCCATATGATGCACAAATCAAGAAAGCCGATTTTTCAGGGTGCCCTGATGTCCGAGCACGAAGACCAGCCGGGATTCTGCCTGCCGATGCGGGTCTACTACGAAGACACGGACCCCGACAATATGGTTTATCACCCCAACTATCTCAAGTTCATGGAACGGGCTCGTATCGAGTGGCTGCGCAGTCTGGGCTTTGAGTTGGATGAACTGCGCAGGCACGAGAGCCTAGCGCTCGTCGTGCGGCGTGCGGAGATCGATTATCTGCGCCCGTCACTCTTCAGTGACCGGCTGACCGTTACAGTTGCCATTCACAGCGGCGGTGGGGCCAGTCTGGACCTTGTGCAGGAGGTACGTCGCACGGCGGACGCTACCTGCTGCTGCCGGGGTCAAATGCGAATCGTCTGCGTGGACGCGCAAACCCTGCGCCCCAGACGCTTTCCGAAAAATCTGCTGGCGGCGATCACCGATGTCCACTGAGTTCTCCCTCCTCGACCTGGTGCCCGGCTCAAGTGCCGTGGTGCAATTGGTGTTCGCGTCTCTGGGGCTGACCGTAAGCAACCAGCTTCAACGCCGGCATTAATCCATGTTGCCGGCCCTATGCGTATCTCTAGTGCGGTTACAGAACCTTCCAGGGCCGCTCGCAAGCGCAGGGTTATCTCAACGGGCAAGCTCCCGGTAGATCGTCATCCGGTTCACTCCGAACAGGGCGGCCACCTCTCTTACCGGATGTCCTTCCTCTACTAACGCCTTGGCAGCGGACCCTGGTATCGGCCTTATGGCGGGTACGTCATCCGCCATAACTTAACGCTAATACTCTGAATATATTGCGGATAATGCGCCATCCGCCATGACCTGACCACCAGTTGGCCCCCGATTGGCCGCCCATACCCATATATAGGCCCATCACCCCGGCCACCCCTCACACCACCCCGCATCGGCACTCAGGCTCGTACGCACACACCTGGGATGCTGGGCTTGGAGGGGCCTAATCATAAAGGGCGGGCTGGCCGCCCCCAGACTGCCTGTATCACTAATGTCTAGCACACGTTATCGATAAGTGTGCCTATAGATTGCGGCGCGGGACCTCCACTACCCATGCGGGACATCGCCATGTCACGTAACTATGAGTTGTGCGACATTCCGCGTATCGGTCACCGCACAGGACGCCCAAGGCGTTCACACGCACGGCATCACCCCGTCATCCGGTTATCTGAAGACGGTCCGAGACGTAGTGCGGACGGTGTTTGCGTCCGCAGTCCGGCTGACCGGGCCATACATGCAGGCTGACCTCTTAAAATGTTCGCTATAGGAGAACTTTATTCTTGAAAAGAACATCACCGTATGTTAAGCTCCATACAGTCGATAACTGTAAGGAGATATTCGCCACTCACTGGACCGCTATGGCGGTCCGAGGAAGACGGGATAAATGTCTTCTGTCCAACGTCCATTGCCATTGCGTCTGGAGATGCGTGAGGAATACGAGATATCCGTAGCCATCACGCCAAGGGGGCATAGAGTGGCTGGGCGAACGACCGCGCGCATGGGGCGTACCGGGGAAAACCGTAATTCCGTCAGCCCCAGTCGCGGCGATAGTTGTGCGTACCGGGAAAAAAACTGCCGTTTCTCTAACTCTCATCACGGCGATAGGTTGCCAGCAATTGGGCAGGCAACTGAGATGAGAGGAATCGAGATGAAAAGTTCTCAAGTTATCGATGAACGGCAGGATCGGTCGGAGAGGCGCGGGAAGTATTGGCTCAAGTGGCTATGCAACCCCACCACACTCAAGCTGCTGATTCGGCTCGGTCAGGTGATTCACACAATTGTGAAGGCACTAATTGACTTGTTCCAGCTTCTGCGAGACTGACCGATCACCCGGATATGCATTAATAGACAAGCGCCACTTTAAACATGATTTAAAATCAGAACATTAAAGGACTATCTTATAGTCTAACCCTTCGTTTCTCAGTTGATCGCTATCGTGTTGGTTCACTATTACAAAATAGTTGATTTATTTTTAGGGGTTCACACCCAGAGCGTCGCCATTTTTCGCGAAACCCGAAATGGGGTCCGTCCGATTTCGGGTGCGAAAAATCAGGCGACGGCCATTGCCTTCGGCGGCCCGCGTTCGTCCTGCGTCCATCCCGGCGCGCACTACGCGCTGCGCCAGGATTCCCGCAATGACTTGACGCCGTATCGCATGGCCTAGCATTTCGTCTCCGCCGGCGCTCACGCGCCGCACTCCGACGAAACGCCCGGCCCTACGGCTACGCGGGGGTCGTCGCACTCCGCTCGTCGCTATCGCTCCCTCGCTTCCTGTGCTCCTCCTTGGATCAAGTCTAATGCACTAAGTGTTATCAATTAACAACTAGGTTGGGTTAACTGTGTGTTTTTCTAGGCAATAAAAGTTGCTCACTTTATCCATTAGGACGCAACGATCACCCTAATTATCGATTAAAATCATACATAGTGCTGTCTCTAATTGATAACACCCGTAGATGATAAACGAAGCTTTGAGGTTGATGAGAATATTCCACGATATGACGCAGCGGGAGCTCGCGGAGAAGCTGGAAATATCCAAATCACATCTCTCAGAAATTGAGTCAGGAAAGAAAAAGACCACGCTGCTGGTGCTGGAACGCTATGCGGCGGTTTTCGGTATTCCCGTATCTTCAATCCTGTTTTTTTCGGAGAGCTTGAACAGCGACGTACAAGTTGAAAAGTCACGCACCATCGTCTCCTCCAAGATTCTCGCCCTACTGAACTTCATAGCGGAAAGATCTGGGCGGGCATATGGCGAGTAATCGGAGAAAAGCCTACTCACTCCACCAATCGCCATTGTATCGTCTTTCCTCCAAGAGAAAACTCGCGGAACTTGGAATTACCGCACCCAAGCTCATAAAACTCAGACAATCTGAGGGTCTCTACACCGAATGGGACGAGGTAAACGAAAAAGGTAAGAAGCGGCATATTGAGAACCCTTGCCCATGGTTGAAACGCGTTCAGGCCAGGATCGCCGATCTTCTGAACCGAATAGCACCCCCGAAGTTTCTGTTCTGTCCAGCCAAGGGGCGCTCCTACATTAGCAATGCAAGTCAGCATGCACATAGCGCCTCCGTGCGAATACTGGACATCAAGGATTACTTTCCCTCTACGCCTTCGCGACGCGTGTACTGGTTCTTTCACACGCGAATGGAGTGTGCTCCCGACATAGCGGGCATTCTAACCGCCCTCTCCACCTTCAAGGGGCACCTACCCACGGGTAGTCCACTGAGCCCCATCCTGTCTTACTACGCTTATGAAGATATGTGGTGTGCGATTGACACTATTGTCTGCAATGCGGGCTGCATGCTCACCGTCTATGTAGATGACATAACCATATCAGGCCCAAAGGTGCCGGAGCAGTTGGTATGGAAAGTTAAAAAGCTTATCCATAGGTATGATTTGCGATATCACAAAGAGAGGCGTTACGAGGCAGCAATACGGGAGGTAACAGGGGTTATCATACGGGATGGAAAACTGAAACTTCCCAACCGGCAGCTCCTGAAGAGCTACGAGCTACGTCAAAAAATCCAAGAGGAAGCGGACGCCGGCCAACAGGAAATTCTGCACCGGAAGCTTCAGGGTCATCAGTCTCAAGCCCGCCAGATTGCGGTAGAAAGTCGTAGATACCCTGAAGTTGGGTCGTCAAGTGTGGGGGATCTCCCTCGCGCGGAAACGCCGTAGGAGGACGCTTATGCCCATGCCATGGATACCGCAGGTTCCGCGTAATCGGCGTCTACGGCGCACTTCGGAGGCTTTCTGAGCCGCTGCTTTCAGCCACTCAGCCATCCTTAATACTTCCGACCTGACAATATGAGGGATGAAGGAATAACTGTTACCTATTATGTAAATAATAATTTATTTTAAATGAATATCGCCTTCCGGAATAGCAATCCAGCAAAAAATTTTCAATGCGGCAGCTGTTCTCCGGAAGGGAAAATCCATGCCTAGGAGAAGGTCATGAGAGGAGGGTAGAGACAAGGAAACTAATTTCATTCACTGGCATAGAACTGAAATCCAAAGCAGAAAAGATATGCATTAACTCTGGTAGAAAAGCCACGTGATCCCTCTGAGCCAACCTGGAGTGTACGTGCGTGCTCACTCCATCAGCGGCTACGCCGTCCTTCAGTCGCTTCGTTCCTTACGCTACCTGAGGACGATTCAAGGTATAGTGCGGACGGTATTTGCGTCCTCGATCGAGCTGGACGCGAAAGGGTCCGGTGGGAATGGGAATCCGGGGCGCGGAGAAGGGGTGCTGCGCAGAATCGGTGTTACGCGAAGAGGGTCTCCTACAATTTCTGGGAAAAGTCACCCCCCCTGTCAGGGGGGTGGGGTCCCCAACCCCCCACCGCCAGCTCTGATCCTCTGTGGCCGATCAACGCGGGGGGGTGCGAAAGTTTCCGCCATGCCGAAGCGGCCTTTCCGCCACTTACAGGATCATTCGAACAACCCGACTTTCTTGGCGCGTTGCATGGCCGAGGTGATTTCCTCGGCTTTCTTGGCATTCGCTTGCGCGTCGTGTTGAGTCTGAGTCCCGAAGCGGGCGCGGTCCTTGCGGGCCAGCACCCACTTGATGTTGTCGGAGACGACGCGCATCACTTTCGGATCATCGCTGCCGTAGACCGGGTGGTCCCGGATGTCGAGCAGGGCGTCCACCAGGGCGTCGCAGGCCAGTCTTTGCGCGCTATCGTAGGCATCCTGAATCCAGTCGTATCGCTTCATTGTCGCGTATAGCGTCTCGTTGGATAGCCCGACCTTCCGGCAGGCTCTGGACACGGAATACCCCTGCTCGATCAGCTTGATCACGTGCATGACTTTCGGCATGTACCTGGCTTGCGCGACGGGACGAGGCGGCTTGTCAACCACCATGAGCGAATCAAGTCTTTCGGATTCGAGGGTCTTGGAGTTCATCGGAAATCTTTACGCCTTTGAGAAAGGACGACCTCCGGCAAGCCTTCTAAGAAGGCCCGGAGCGTGCTACACACTCCGCATTTCACTTACGCTTCCTCGCTGGCCTGTGCTCCTCCCAGGCAGAGCGTAAACAAGCTGGTCTTTAGGTCTTGGTCCAGTGAACCTCGGGTGTGGCGAAAAATGCCTCTCAGAGCCCCTGAGAGGCTCAGGGAGCCATTCTCTGTAGCTTCCCATACTTCCCCCTCTCCCAGCCCCACAAAGAGCCTTAAACGGGCTCTTTTTTGTTTGGGAGGCGATTTGCCGGATGTTCACACGCACCCACCCCGGCTCGGCCACCCGTCCCCTGCTACAGTTGCTACAGTTGCCGGGCTATCGGCTTCTTGCGTCCATACCGCCGGTCGGTCCTGGGCCTTGGACTTGGCGTTATTGGTTGACAACCTACGTCGGCCCACGAAGCTTGCGGACCGGAGGGTGTTGCTGTTGCCGGGGAAGCTTCGAGGATTTCACACTAGCGCGTTGCTGAGACCCCAGCTTTCCCTACGTAACCTTCTGAAAGAAAGAAGAAAAATTCTTGTTATCGCCATCGCCGCTGTGGTCAAGGGGAGAAAAGCCATTGATAACCGGTTGGAACAACTTGTTGTTGCAATCGGTTATCAATGGCTTTTCCCCCGGTCCGAGCGTAGCGAGGATGTCCATAGCAGGGCGATAGGCGATTTCTTGCCGTGACCGCTCGTATCGAGCGGCTTCTCCCTTTTACGACTCGTTCTCACTCTCGGGGTCTGCCCCTTTTGCCTCTGAGAGTCCTTGAGAGGCTCCCTGGGCCGTTTTTTGGCGGTTATCTATCTTCTTTCCTTCTATCCTTCCGAAGTGTTTTAACGGGCTTTCAGAGGCTCTGAGCGTTCGGGGCTTCCAGGATGGGAGCTCCGGCATTTTTTGCAGTGCGTAGAACTTTTCCACAAATTCGGCCGGCTAACTATCGGTACCTATCGGTACACTATCGGTTTGTGCTGCAAAGTAGACGTGGTTTTTGCTGCAAAGTAGACGTGGTTTTTGCTGCAAAGTAGACGTGGATAACTTCACCGCTCATCAGCTTTTTTCACAACGATCATCCGCGCAGAAACCGGGGGTGGACTGTATCTTAGGGTCAGACCCTTGTGGTCGGCCTCAACCTTGGCCTTTGGGTAGCAGGCAAGAACCTGGAACATCGCGATACGAAAGACGGCTCTGAAATTGTTCATCCGACTGTGGCCTTCTCCAAACTGCCCCTTGATCGCTGCCCACGAGACGGACTGCGGCTTCCCATGAGGTATCCGGTGCAGGCGCTGTGCGAGCCAGGCGTAGATGTCCAGCGCCATGGCCGAGTGTGACAGCGCCGCCAGCGCGCGCTCGTCGAGCGGCACGGCGTGCTTTTGCAGGCTGTCGAAGTACCGGTGATTCAGGTGCAGGGTCGGACTCCACCGAACCCGGTTGTTCTCATCTTTCGTGAGCCACAATTCGATCACGTCCACGAACTGACTGTTGATTTGCACGGTGTGGTCGTTAGCCGTCATAGCCATGCGGATGGTGGCAACGGATAGGCGCGCGAGCTGTTCCTTGAACGCACGAATGCAAGGACCGCTCGGCCCGGATTTCCCCCGTTTGGTCGGGTCTTGAAGACGTCGGATGAAAGCGGTCAGACTGCGCTCGACTTCGATTTCTGGGGAGCCGGTCCTGAGCGCCTCGGTGTTCAGGTGAGCCAGAATCAAGCGCGCCTTGGGTCCGAACGGTAGGCCGATTTTGGCGTACCGTTCGGTACTGGGATCGAGGGCATATCCGGCCTCGATATGTAAGAGAATCGCGCCCTGCTTACGCTCCCAAACCCTCACCTCGTCGCTAGGGTTTCGGTATGGCATACAGGTTTGGCATAACACAGTGTGCTGGTAGGCGATCTGCTTCAGGGTCTCGGTTGCCATGGAGATGCTGGCCTCCAGGCTGCGTTTCTCTACCAGCGTTAACTGTCGTGGTTTCTTATCTTTCATCGTTTCCTCTCTGTGGGAGGCTTCTGTGACTCCCGAGCAGGTACTTGGTCGGTATCTTCGTGACCTTCGGTTGGATCGTGAATGGTCTTTGGAAGATTTAGCTGAACGCTCTGGAATATCGCGTAGCTCTTTATCTCTTATTGAGAACGGGAGGCAAGGTATTTCACTTAAATCGCTTTATAAATTGTCTGTAGCTTTAAATGATACAATATCCAGCATCTTAGATAAATCTGGGTACCAGAAAATGGCTGAAATAGAATCCTCTCGGATTGATCTTGCTTATTAAGGCATCAAAAATTTTAATTATTATTTCCATAATCCTGGATTTAGTATCCAGTTTTTTAGATAAAATTATCTATAATACTGGATATATGATAAAACTAGATGACCACCAAACCCGCCTGCTGCGCAAGCTCCGCCTGGAGCTGGGGCCGGAGGTTTTGGGGGCCTTGGCAGACCCTGAGGTCGTCGAGATCCTGCTGAATCCCGATAGCTCGCTGTGGATCGAGAAGCGGGGCGACATGACGCGGATCGGCGCGATGACGCCGGTCAACGCCAAGCACCTGCTGGGCACAATCGCCGCCTCTCTCGACACCACGATCAACCGCGAGCAACCGCTGTTGGAAGGGGAGCTGTTGTTGGACGGCTCCCGTGTTGCTGGCTCCTTGCCGCCGATTACCACCAATCCCACGTTCGCGATCCGCAAGAAGGCGTCCGCGGTGTTCTCGCTGGAGCAGTACGTGGCGCGGGGGGCGATGAATGCCGACCAACGCGAGACGCTCCAAGCGGCGCTGAAAGCGCGATTGAACATCCTGGTGGCGGGCGGCACGAGCAGCGGCAAGACGACACTGGCGAACGCCGTCATTCACGGCATTTCCGAGCTTTGCCGCCAAGATCGGCTGATCGTCATCGAGGACACCGCGGAGATTCAGTGCCAAGCCGAGAACGCCTTGTTGCTGCGGGCCAATTCCACGGTCGATCTGTTGCGGCTGCTGCGCCTCAGCCTGCGCTACCGGCCCGATCGCATCCTGGTGGGAGAAGTGCGCGGTCCCGAGGCATTGGCGCTCTTAAAAGCCTGGAACACCGGGCATCCCGGCGGGGTGGCGACGGTGCACGCCAACAGCGCCGCGGCGGCGCTGGTGCGGCTGGAGCAGCTGGTGGCCGAAGCGGGACTGACCGAGGCCCAGGCGCTCATCGGCGAGGCGGTCGATCTGGTGGTGTACATGGACAAACACCGGGGGGTGCGGCGCGTGCGGGAAGTCATCGAGGTGCGCGGCTGGGAGCCCGCGGGTTATTCCATCAATAGAAGGTCCGAACTATGTCTGTGACAGCAACCCGTTGGCTCACCGTGGGTCTGCTTATCGGGGGTATTTCCCTGCTGCTCTGCGAGCCCGCCTTGGCCACCGGTGCCCAAGGGATGCCTTGGGAGACCCCCATGCAAAAAATCACGCGGAGCCTGACCGGTCCGGTGGCGATGGCGATTTCCCTGCTCGGCGTCCTGGTGGCGGGCGTGTCGCTGATCTTCGGCGGCGAGATGGGCGACTTCACCCGCCGCATCGTCATGCTGGTGTTCGTGATCTCGATGGTCGTCTCGGCCTCGGCGCTCCTGTCGGCGCTGTTCAACACCTCCGGGCTGGTCCTGTGACCGCCGATGCGGAGGCCCTGTTGCGCCTGCCGGTGTACCGGGCGTTGCTGCGGCCGAATCTGCTGCTCGGCTGCGAGCGCGAGCTGTTTCTGACCACCGGCTTGATCACGGTGATCCTGGTGGTGGTGGCCATGGACCTGATCGCGGGAATCGCCGGCATGGGTTTGTGGGGCGCGGGCGTAGCCGGCCTACGGGCGATGGCGAAAGCCGACCCGGTGCTGAGCCGGGTCTACGTGCGGCATATCCGATACCGGGATTTCTACCCGGCGCACGCGACGCCGTTCGCGCCGGGCGCGCGGCATGCCGGAAAGTAAGCCCCGATGCGCCTGCACGCCTTGAAGTCCTACCGCCGCCGGGCGCCCGGCTTTCCAGACCTGTTGAACTGGGGGGCCGTGGTCGATGACGGAATCGTTCTCAACAAGGACGGCAGCCTGATGGCGGGGTACTTCTACCGGGGCCGAGACCTGGCGGCGGTGCCTCCGGCGGAAGTCAACCGGATTTGCGGCGTGGTCAACGCGGCGTTCGCGCGGCTGGGCGGTGAGTGGATGTTGCACCAGGACGTGCTGCGGGTGCCGTCCCGAGCCTACCCGAGCCCCGAGGACAACGCCTTTCCCGATCCCGTGACCACCCTCATCGAGCGGGAACGGCGGGGGCAATTCGGGCGGGACGGGGCCTATTACGAATCCGTGTACGCCTTCGTGCTGACCTATCTGCCGCCGCTGGTGATGCAAGAGCGCATCGCCGGGTTTTTCTTCACCGGCGGCGCGCAGGAAAAGAAAAAAAGCACTTCATTGATCGGCGAAAAAGCGATCGCCCAATTCAAAACGTCCTTGGCGGAATTCGAGGACCGCCTTGCGAACGCCGTCTACTTGGAGCGGATGCGGGGGCAGGCAGCTACTCTGGGTGATCCGGGCCATATCCACGATGAGTTCCTGCAATACCTGCATGGGACGTTGAGCGGCGACTCGCACCCGATCGTGCTGCCGGCGTGCCCGATGTACCTCGATTACCTGATCTCCGGACACGAATTCCACTTCGGCATCGTCCCCCGCATCGAGGACCAATACATCCGGGTGGTGTCGATCGACGGCTTTCCGCTGGAAAGCTACCCCGGCGTGTTGGATGCCTTAGCCGAAATCCCGTCGTCTTACCGCTGGTCGACGCGGTTCCTGTTTCAGGACGCGGTGCAGGCGCAAACGATGCTGCGAGGTTACCGCCGCAAGTGGCAACAAAAAGTCCGGGGCTTCCTCGACCAGATTTTCTACGCCGGCCGGGTGAACCGGAACGTCGATCAAGACGCTTTGGAGATGGTGGCGCAAACCGAATCGGCGCTGGCCGAGGCGGCCAGCGGCCTGGTGCTGTACGGCCACTACACCAGCGTCGTGGTGCTGATGGACGGGGATGCGGAGCGTCTGGCGCAGTCCGCGCGGCAGGTGAAGCGGACCATCGACAACCTGGGCTTCAACGCCCGCATCGAGACGGTCAACACGGTCGAGGCGTGGCTGGGCTCCCTCCCCGGCCACGCGCACCCGAACCTGCGGCGCGTGCTGCTCCATACCCTGCATCTGGCGACGCTGTTGCCGCTGTCCGCCGTGTGGCCGGGGCGGGATCGAGCGCCTTGCCCGATGTATCCCGAGGGCAGCCCGCCGTTGCTCCAGGCGGCCACGGACGGCAGCACGCCGTTCCGGCTCAATCTCCACGTCGGGGACGTCGGGCATACCCTGATGCTGGGGCCGACGGGAGCGGGGAAATCGACGGCGTTGGCGCTGATTGCGGCGCAATTCCGCCGTTACGCGGGGGCGACCGTGTTCGCCTTCGACAAGGGAAATTCCCTCGAGGCACTGACGCGGGCTGTAGGCGGCCGGCATTACCACATCGCCGGTGACGCGGACGAGTCCGACCTGTGCTTCTCGCCGCTGGCGCAGCTGGATCAACCCGGTGAGCTGGGTTGGGCCGAGGACTGGCTGGGTATGCTGCTCGCGTTGCAGGGCGTGGCGGTCAATTCATCACACCGCAACGAGCTGCACCAAGCGTTGGTCGGCCTGCGTGACGGCGGCGGGGAGCGGACGCTGACCGACCTGCAAATCCAGCTCCAGCACGACGAGCTGCGCTCCGCCTTGCGGCCCTACACGATCGCCGGCGCACTCGGCCAATTGCTCGATGCCAACGACGACGGCCTGGCCACCAGCTCGTGGAGCTGCTTCGAGATCGGCGCGCTGATGAACCGGGAAGACATCGTGCGTCTTCCGGTGCTGCTCTATCTGTTCCGGGTCATCGAGCGGCAATTGCAGGGGCAACCGGCGCTCATCATTCTGGACGAGGCGTGGCTGACGCTGGGGAACCCGGTGTTCCGCAGCACCATCCGTACCTGGCTGAAGACGCTGCGCAAGGCCAATTGCGCCGTGTTGCTGGCGACCCAAAGCCTCTCCGATGCCGCCGATTCCGGAATTCTCGATGTTCTGGTCGAGAGCTGCCCGACGCGGATTTTCCTCGCCAACCGGGAAGCGGCCTCCGAGGACATCGCGCCGCTGTATCAACGGCTGGGCTGCAACCCCACCGAAACCCGCCTGATCGCCGGCATGGTTCCCAAGCGCCAGTACTTCGTCCGCGGGGAGGGGCGGCGGCGGGTCGATTTGGCTTTAGGACCCGTGGCGCTGGCGTTCTGCGGCGTGTCCAGCCCGGAGGACATTACCCAGGTGCGCCGGCTGGAACAGCAGCATGGGCGGGATTGGCCGTCCGCGTGGCTGCAAGAGCGGGGGGTGGGTCATGAATTTTTTGGTTAAGAAGGGCTTGGTGGCCGCTTTGGTCGGCGCTCTTGCCTGGTTGCCCATGACGCCGGCCTCCGCGCTGACGGGGAAGGTCAAACGGATTATCCGCATGACCACGCAGATGGCGGCCCAGCAAATGGGCATGGACCTGCGGCAGCAAGAGATTCAGGAAGTCGTCGATGGAGTCGAAGACACGGTGAACGAGCTGGAAAGACTCCGGGCACTCGATCACCGGCTGTTGGGCGGTTCGAGCCTGTTCAATTTGCGGGCAAGGATGCAGGAAGTCCTATCCGACTTGCATGAGGTTTCGCAATACGGGGAGGCGGTGGCGTATAGCGACTTGGAACTTCTCAAGCGATACAAGGAAGTGCACCCGAGCTGGGAGACGTATCAGCAAGGTGCCGATTATGACGAGCTGATCTCGCGATACCAAGGGTGGATCACTTCCAATCATGATTCCGTTCTCGGCGCTCTCCGGGCGGCTCAGGTGCAGTCGAAACAGTTGGCGGACGAAAACCGGATGATGCGGATGATCGAGAGGAAGACGCGCACTGCCTCGGGCACGAACCAATTGCTGCAACTGGGCTCGTCGATCGGCAACATTCAGGTCGATCATCTACAAAAGCTGCGGCAGCTGCAAATGGCGCAAATCCAACTCCAGGCGGCGCAAGCGGGGAGTCGAATCGACCAACAGGCGGAAGCCGCCGCCGGTCATCTGCGCACTTTTGCTCCCGTCGAGTTCACAAAGCCCGGTGACTTCACGGGATTGAAGCTCGACGGGCCGTTTCGGTAAACATCAGTGACATCGTTGGAGAATGACCATGCCCTCGAAAAAACAAATCCTCGCTTCGGCCCTGCTGTGCGCGGCGATTGGAATGAGCGCGGGCTGCCAAGGAGAGCAGGGACCGCTCCTCAACCCTAAAACTGGGGAACCTTCCACGGAGCAAGACTTAGAAACCCTCAAACGTTTTTACGGCCTATCGAACCCGACGCAAAGAGAAGTGAACGAATTACAAAGTCGATTGGGTTCCGTGCATCCGAAAGCCCTTGCCGCAGAGACGCCGGAAGGTTTGAAAGAGTACCTGCGGAAGCATCCAGAGGAAGTGAAGGACGACTGAGTGGAACCGGTGCCGGCACAGGGAGTGCCGGACTTCGAGATGTCGGGCCAGCCATGTTTCGAGAGAGTGACTGAGTGATGCCGAAAAATCATGCCGTCATGCTGCTATGCGTAGTGCTGTGTCTCGGGGTTGTCGATGCCGGCCATGCGGCAATCAGCAACGCGGCGCTGGAAACGGTCTCGGAGTTGCAGGCAACCCTCCGGGAGCAGACGGGAAAATGGATAGCCCCGATCCAACGCGCGGCTCAGTGGTTGCTACTGAGCTTGGCGTTGCTCGCCTTCACTTGGACCGGGATTCAAATGGTGCTGAAAAACGCGGATTTCCAGGAAATCCTCACGGAGCTGGTAAAAATGATTTTGACGGTCGGTTTTTTCCTGGCCGTCATCATCAATGCGGAAGCCTGGTCTACCGCACTCATCGAAGGCTTCATGTGGGTGGGTAATCAGGCCAGCGGGGCGGGGCGGGCGATGGGTGAAGGCTCCCTCGATGCCGCCGGTCTCCTAGGTAGGGGTTTCAAGTTGGCTAGTGATATACAGGCCAGCGCCCCTGGAGTGTATTCGCCAGTCCAGACTGCAGTTGTTTTTATCGTATCTCTCATTGCATTCCTCATTTACGCGGCCATTGCAGCGTATTGTTTATTGGCTTTCGCCGAGGCGTATATCGTGACGGCGGCAGGCATCCTTTTCCTCGGCTTCGGCAGCGCCGGCTGGACCTCGGAGTACGCCAAACGCTACATCACTTATTGCGTGAGCATCGGGGCCAAGCTGTATGCCATCTTCTTGGTGATCGGTATCGGCGAGCAGTTCATTCACGACTGGGCCTTGGGTGAAGATAAAAACGCGGTGATGAGCTCCATTGCGGTTGTCGGCGTTTTGCTACTGCTCCTGCTTTTAGTCAAGATGATCCCCGACATCGTGCAGGGACTGATCAACGGCGTGTCCCTCGGTAGCGGCACCCCGTCCGTCCAGGGGATGCTGATGGGGGTCGGGGGCCTCACGGCGGCTGGGGCGGCCGTGGCGGGTTCGCAGGCGGTTGGCGGCGCCGCCGCGCTGCACCAAGCCTACAAGCTCGCGGGAGCGCAGGGGGCGGCTGCGCTGGGCGGGGGAGCCGCCCAGCAAGGGCTTGCCCTGACCGGCTCCATGATGAGGGCGGCCAAGGATAGCCTAGGGACGCTGGGACGCACCGGCGCGAATCTGGCCAAGGCCGCCGGGGGCACGCTGGCGGCCAAGACCTTGGCCAACGCGGCGGCGGCGCAAAGCCTGAAGGCCGAACGCATTCAGATGGGGCCGATTCAGGCTCCCAAGGCGGCTTCCGGGCCGTCCGGTATCCCCACGATCAGCCAAGACCCCTTCGCGTCCGGCTCGGCGCAACAGGCGTATGGACAAATGTCCCACGGGTACGTGGGGGGCGGATCGTCCGCCGGGCCGTCCGGAGCGGGCGCAAAACCGGCGGCCGGCCTGGACCCATTGGAACAAATGGCCTCCGGGTACATGGGCGGAGGTTCCTACGCCTCGGTCTCCGGGGGGGCGGGACAAGCCATCCCGTCTTGGTCGGGTGGAGTTGACGATATTGCGCGAAGCGCCGTTTGAATCGAGGAGCGAGGCGTATGAGCGATTCCCGGCACTCCCCTTACCTGGACGCCCGCCGCGAGTGGAACGAACGCTACGGCAGCTACATCGCGCAGGCGCGGCAATGGCGCTTGGTAGCCCTCCTGGCCGTCCTCGCTTTACTGATCTCGATCGGCGGTGCGTTTTATTTCGCCCAACGCTCGGTGCTCGTCCCTTACCTCGTCGAGGTCGGCCCGGACGGGAAGACGGGAGCGGTTTCCCAACTCGCCGCCGCACGCTCCGTGGATGACCGGATCATCCGCGCCACGATCTCCCAGGTTCTCCGTGACCTGCGTTCGGTGTCCGCCGACGTGGCCGTGCAACGGCGTTGGGTGGAGGCGGTCTATGCGCATCTGGCGCCCCGGTCCCCGGCGTATACGGCCATCAGCGAGTGGTTCAGCCGGCAGGCGCCGTCGAAACGGGCGGAGGAGGAAACCGTCACCGTCGAGGTCCGCCAGATTCTGGCGCTGTCGCCGCACACCTACCGCGTGGAGTGGGTGGAGTATCCAAGGGCGCGCAGCGGAGCGGAGCGGGCGCCGACCCGGTGGTCGGGAACGATGAGGGTGGGCTTGGGCACGGTGAGCGCGGAACACCTTCTGGTCAATCCGCTGGGCATTTTCATCCGCGAGTTCGACTGGGCGCTCGATTTTGGCGGCGCCGGAGGGAATGGGGCATGAAGCGGTTGGCGTTGCTGGGTCTGGTGCTCTCCGGGGTGGCCGCGGCGGGGGCTCCCGGCCCGGAATATTTCGCGCCGGAGCCGCCGCTGACCGCGCGGGACGCCGCCGGCCTGGCCCCGGCGCAACGGTGGCTGCGGGACCAACGCTACCCGATTCGCACGGCGCAAGGCGTCACCTATCTGTACGGCGCCGGCCAGGCCAGCGTCCTCTGCGCGCCGTTGCGGCTGTGCGTGGTCGCCCTGGAGCCTGGGGAATGGGTGCAGGAGAACGGGTTGCACCTGGGGGACGCCGTGCGTTGGGAAGTGACGCCGGTGATCGGCGCGGAGGAACAGACGCAGTTGGTGGTGAAGGTGGTGGACGCCGGGCTCGAAACCAATCTGTCCGTCATCACGGACCGGCGGGTCTACCACCTGCGGCTGCTTTCCCGGCGTGAGGATTACATGCCGCAGGTCGCCTTCCACTACCCGAATGTGCTGCAAGCGGAATGGCGCGCCTATCACGAACACAAAAAGCAGGAAACAGAGCGGAACACGATCCCGGCAGCCGGGGTGTCGATTGCGGACCTGGATTTCGGTTATCGCATTTCGGACTGTGAACACTGCGCCTGGCGGCCTTCCCGGGTTTACAACAACGGCGAAATCACGGTCATCCACCTGGGAGAAGGCGTCCAACGCGCGGACAGCCCGGTGCTCCTGGTGTTGGACCCCGCCGGCAAGAAAACTCAGGCCAATTACCGCGTGCGCCGTGACCGGTACGGCGACCGTTACGTCGTGGATCAGGTGTTTTCCGAGGCCGTCCTGTTGGTCGGTGCCGGGAAGCACCAACAGCGCGTCCACATCGCGCGGGAGGGCTGAGCATGAAGCGGCTGGCGATTGGCGTGTGCGCCGTTCTGGCCACGGGATGCGCGACCTCCCCATGGAAAAGCCGGGAGCTCGCCTCACCCAACGGATACGAAATCGCCCGGATCAGCGCCGCCGCCACGGAGCGGCTGGCGGTGATGTTCCCGCCCGGCCGGACGACGTTCGCCTTGGACCGGGAGCCGGAGGTTCACCGGCGGCCGGACGCTCCCTTCGGCAAGGCTCTGGAACAGTCCCTCCGGCAACGGGGATTCGGGGTGGCCACCCCGGACCGGTCGCTGAAGACGCGGTTATTCAAGGCGCCGAAGCCGAGCGGCCATCCGGAGCTGGTGTATGTCCTCGATGAGCTCGGCGGAGACCGGCCCTACCGGATCGGTTTGGAGGTCGGTGCGGATTACCGTCTGGATGGGGCCTATGGGTTGGGCGCGATGACTTGGACGGTGCGTGAAGGATGGGTCGAGACGCCATGAGCGCGGAGCCGCAACATCCTTTAGGGGCGGGCGATGTACGGCGCCTGAACAAGGTCCCGCTGTTCGTGGCGGGAGGCGTCCTGTTCCTGGTGGTGGCGCTGTTGCTGCTGGCTCTGGTGCGGCGCAACCAGACTCCGGTGGTTCCGGGTATCGAGCCGGAAGCATCGGAGGAGCTGGGGGCTGGGGGTTCCAAGGAGATCGGGGAATTGGTCGGCAGCGCGACCACGGGCGGGATCATCCGGCGGCGGGACGCCGGGATGGTGAGGCCGGCGCCCGATCCCTCGGCGGACACGAGCCGCCCCGCGTCGAATCGGGAGTACCGCGGCAGCGTGGTGGACGAGCGCCGGGAACGGGCGCGGAAATTCCGGGAAGACCTGCACTACGAAGCCTTGACCGCCAGCTCGGTGGTGCCGGGTCTCGACAGGCCCGAAAGGCCGCCCGGCATCCCGGACGCCGGCGGCGCGCTCCTCCTCCCGGTCCCGGAGAAGGACGACCCGAACCGGCGGGTGCGCAAGGAACAATTCATGGGGGCCGAGCGCCGCTACGGCTACAGTCCCGAGCGGATCACCGAGCCGATCGATCCTCATGTGCTGCGCGTGGGCGCCATCATCCCCGCCGTCCTGCTCAGCGGGATCAACAGCGACTTGCCGGGGATGATTACGGCACAGGTCAGCCGCCACGTCCGGGACACCGCCACCGGACGGCACATCCTGATCCCCCAGGGAGCCCGGCTGATCGGGGCCTATGACAGCCATATCGCCATGGGCCAGCGGCGGGTGCTGGTGGCCTGGCACCGGCTGCAATACCCGGACGCCTCGGTGATCGAGCTCGGCACCATGCCCGGCGCGGACCCCGGCGGTTACGCAGGCTTCGACGCCGAAGTCGACAACCACTACGCCCGCATTTTCGGCAACGCCTTCCTGCTGTCCCTGATCACCTCGGGCGGGGCGCTGGCGCAGCCGGACAACGACAGCGACCGGATCGACGAGGCTTACGCCGACGTGGCCTCGCAGTGGATGCAGCTGGGCCAGAAGCTGATCGAGAAAAACCTCGACATTCAACCGACTTTGATGGTCGAGTCCGGCTACCGGTTCTCCGTCGTCGTCAATCAGGACCTCGTGCTGGAGCCTTACGGGAGGAGTTAATGGGCTCCGAAACGCGGCAACGGAACCGGCAACTCAAAGTGCGCCTGAACGAGGCCGAATACACAGCCGTCGTTGCCCTGGCGCGGCAACATGATCTGCCGCCATCCACATACCTCCGCGAACTCGGCCTGGAACACCGGCCGCGCAGCACGGTCGACGCCCAGGCGGTGGAACGCATCACCCGGCTGCATGGTGACCTGGGCCGCACGGCGGGACTGCTGAAGCTCTGGCTGACGACGCCGGAGGTTCCGGCTCCCTCGCGGCGGATGGTGAATGATCTGCTCTCGGACCTGGCGGCGCTGCGGGTGGAAATCCTGGCGGCTATCGAGCGGCTATGATCGTCAAGAAAATCACCCGCAAATCCCAGGGACAGTTCAAGCTACTCGCGCAATACATTCTCCGCGCTGACCGGGAGAGCCCCGAGATCGGGCGCGTCCGCGTCTCCAACTGCGCGATGGAGGACCCGGCGCTCGCGGTGAAGGAAATCGCGGCCACCCAGGCGAGGAACACCCGGTCGCAGGCCGATAAAACGTGCCATTTGATGGTTTCCTTCCCGACCGGGGAGAACCCGACGCCGGCGCAGCTCGAAGACATCGAGGACGAGTTGTGCCACGCCATGGGATTGGGCGATCACCAGCGGTTAAGCGTGGTGCATCTCGATACCGGGCACGTCCACGTCCATCTCGCGATCAACAAAGTCCACCCGCTGTCCCACAACAACGTCGAGCGGCTCCGCGATCACTTCCAGCTGGCCGCCGCCTGCGAACGCCTGGAGGAGCGTCACCGGCTGGCCCGCGACAACCACCCGCAACGGTTCGCGGAGCATCAACGCGCCCCTGGCGTCGGCGTCATGGCGGCGCACGGGACCCACACCCCGTTCCACGACTGGGCGCTGACCCACAAAGCGGCGCTGAGTGAGGCGTTGCACACGGCGTCCGGCTGGTCCGATCTGCACCGGGCGCTGGCCCGCCAGGGCATGGAGATCAAGCCTCGCGGCGCCGGTCTCGTGCTTGCGGCCAAAGGGACCTCGACTCACATCAAAGCGAGTGCTTTCGGTCGAGATTTCAGCCTTGCCAAGCTGACCGAGCGGTTCGGTCCCTATCAGGCCCCGACGGCGGAAATCCAAAGCCTGGCGGCGGAGACCCACTACACGCCGGCGCGTAAACACAATCTGTGGGCCGACTATCAGCGGGAGCGGCAACGGATTCTCAGTGAGCGGCAGCAGGCGTTGGACGCGATCAAGCGGCAACGCGGCAAGGAAGCGGAAGCCATCAAGACCGACTTGGCCGGAAAGCGATCCGAGGTCCGCAAAAGCCGGCTACTCACACGGCAACAGAAGCGTGAGCTCTATTCGTCACTGAGCGCCCGGCGCAAGGAGCGGTACGCGGCCTTGTCGGAACAGACGGCCCAGGCACGCCAGGCCGTCCGTGATGAGCACGCGGCGCCGGATTGGCGCGGTTGGCTCCAGGCGCGCACGGAGCAGGGGGACCGGGCGGCGGAGCGAACGTTGGCCCGAGCGGTGCGCCGGGACGAAGAGAGGACCGGGGCCGTAAAACGGGACCGCCAACAGCGAAAACAGAGAAAACAGCAAACACGGCAACAACGAACCGGAGCCCAACATGGAATCTCCCGGTAAGCGTTTGGTGTGGGCGCTTGTCGCGGTGCTCGTCGTGATGATGGCCATGAGCGCGGTCAGTTGGGTTCTGTTGGATTCCGGCGGGGGCGGCCCGTATCCGCTCAGGCAACCGGAGATCGGTTTGTTCGTGTCCGGAAGTGTATTTCTGTTGGCTCTCGTGGGGTACGTCTCCGCCCGCGCAATCAAAAACCTCCGCTCGAACGAAGGCTTGCACGGCACCGCGCATTGGGCGGCGCGACCGGAGATCGAGGCCAGCGGAGTACTGCCCGATGAAAAAGCCGAAGACCGCAACGGCGTCTACGTCGGCGGCTGGTACGACCCGAAACAACGGCGCACCCGCTACCTGATCCACGACGGCCCGGAGCATGTGCTGGCGTTCGCGCCGACGCGCTCGGGGAAGGGCGTAGGTCTGATCCTGCCGACGCTGCTGTCATGGCGTGGGAGCGTCCTCTGCTATGACATCAAGGGCGAGAATTGGGCGCTCACCGCCGGCTGGCGCAAGCGGGAGGGAAACCGGGTGATGAAATTCGACCCGACCGCCGCCGATGGGAGTGGCGTCGCCTTCAATCCGCTGGCCGAGATTCGGCTCGGCGAACCGCAGGAAGTCGCCGACGCCCAGAACATCGCCTCGATGCTGGCCGACCCGAAGGGTGAAGGGCTGGCGTCGCACTGGGCCAAGACCGGCCATGCGTTGCTGACGGCGGCGATCCTGCATTGTTGTTATACCAAGCCGGGGGCCACCCTGGCGGATGTCGGCGCGGTGCTGGCCGATCCCGAGAAGACGCTCGAGGAAGTGCTCAACGAGATGTTGGAGCATCCCCACAAGGACGGCCAACCGCACCCCCTGATCGCCCAGGAGGCCCGCGCCATGCTCAACAAGGCCGAGGCCGAGCAGGCCGGCGTGGTCTCGACGGCGCTCAGCTTCCTGTCGCTGTACCGCGATCCCCTGGTGGCGCAAAACACCGGCCGCTCGGACTTCCGCATCCACGATCTGATGAACGATGAAAACCCCGTGAGCCTGTACCTCGTGGTGCGCCCATCGGACAGCGACCGGCTGCGCCCGCTGATTCGTCTGGTGGTCACGCAGATCGTGCGCGGGCTTACGGAGAAGATCGAGTTCGCGGATGGCAAGAGCGTCGCCCACTACCGCCACCGATTGCTGTTGCTGCTGGATGAGTTCGCCAGCCTGAAGCAGCTCGCCGTCATCGAGGAGGCGCTGGCGTTCATGGCCGGCTACGGGATCAAGGGCTACTTGATCGTGCAGGACGTGCAACAGCTAACGAAAGCCTATTCCAAGGATGAATCGATCATGGGTAACTGCCACATCCGCATCGCCTACGCCCCGAACAAGCTCGAGACTGCCGAGCTATTGAGCCGCATGGCGGGGAAAAGCACGGTGGTTAAAAAACAAACCTCGCTCTCGGGGAAGCGGAGCGGTGGCCTGGGCAGCGTGAATGAAAGTCTGCAAGAAGTGCAACGCCCCCTGCTGACGGCGGACGAAGCGATGCGGCTGCCGGGGATGCGGAAGAATTCCAAGGGTGAGATCGAGGCGGGTGACATGCTGATTTTCGCCGCCGGGCACGCGCCGATTTACGGCCGCCAAATCCTCTATTTCCAGGACCCGGTGTTCGCGGCGCGGGCCAAAATTCCCGCCCCCGAGTGCAGTGACCGGATTCACGGAACGGCCAAGAGCCATGTCTCATTCGATCTGTAACCGGGCAGCCAGTCCCCGGAGACGGCGAGGGTGCCGGAGATGGGTTCCGGTGGCTGTTGGCTTACTGGGAACGGCGGCTCTCGGGATGTGGAGCGCCGGGCTGTGGATCAACACGACGCCTTCGTTCCCGATCGGGCTCTACCGTCGGGTAGAGCCTGGTTCGAATGCCGCGCAAGGCGATCTCGTGCTGGTGTGTTTGCCACGCGAGCAGTGGCTCCGGGAGCCGCGCTGGAGCCTGCGCTGCCCGGATGGCGCGCGCCCGATCCTGAAGCAAGCCGCGGCGCTGCCCGGCGCGAAGGTGGAGACCAGCGTAGACGGCGTGCGGGTCGACGGCCGGCTGGTTCCCAACAGCCGGCCACTTCCCACGCTGGCGCCGGCGGTTACGTTCGGCCATGTCCCCGCGGGAATGTTCTGGGCGCTCTCCGACCATTCCCCGGACTCCTACGATTCCCGCTATTTCGGCCCGCTTCCGCTCCCGGCCATTCGGGCCGTCGTGCGGCCACTCCGTTGGCAACGGGTTTTCAACTGACCCCGATCGAGGCCCCCATCCATGCGTTTGTACATCGCCGAAAAGAAGGAAGTCGCCAAAGCCATTTCCATGGCCCTGGGAGGCCCGGAGAAGCCCGCCGGGGCGGCCTTCGAGCTCGAGGGCGGCGATGCCATCACCTGGGTTTTCCAATCGTTTCTAGGACCGAGGTAGACGACAAGGAGAAACCAAATGAATAAGAAAGAGATCGAAGAACTCAAAAACCTCCTATCAATAAATGACGGGGAGATTATGGAACTCCAATATTGTATTAAAGAGATAGCTAAGGAAGATATAATTTCGAGAAATTCAATGAATGAAAAAGCGATCAAGAATCTTGAAGATTGGCTTGAAAGCGAGATGTTTCAAGGCGTGGTTTATGAAACTTTATCCTCTGCTAGTAGAGAAGCAAGCAATAAAGACCGAAAAGAACTGAAAGCATGGCTTCAAGAGAGAAGAAATGTACGGATTCATCATGATGATGATTGCAGAACATCAGACTAAAAATCCAAGTATTTTTGACCTCTATTAGGAGATTCCCATGCGTTTATACATTGCTGAAAAAAAAGAAGTCGCCAAGGCTATTTCAACCGCCCTGGGCGGCCCTCAGAAGCCCACTGGCGCGTCCTTTGAGCTGGATGGAGGGGATACCTGCATCACCTGGGCGTCGGGCCACCTGCTGCGCCTGACCGACCCGGAGGAGCATGACGCCACCTTGAAACGCTGGTCCCTGGAGCAGCTGCCCATGGAGTGGCCGATCTCGCACACCCCGGTCGCGACCGAATACAGGGCCAGGCAACTCGAAGCGGTGATCCGGCTGGCGCGCCGGGCCGATGAAATCGTGAACGCCGGCGATCCCGACCCGGAAGGCCAACGCCTGATCGATGAAATCATCGAATACGCGGGATTGACCGATAAGCCGGTAAAACGGGTGCTCATCAATGACAACACGCCGGACATGGTGCGCAAGGCCATCGACGCCCTGGAGGACAACGCGAACTATCGAGGACTTTCCCTCTCCGCCCTGGTGCGGGCCGTCTGCGATCAACGTTACGGCTACAACCTCACGCGGGCCTATACGCTGCAATGGCGCCGCCAGGGCGGCGACGAAATGCTCTCGGTCGGGCGCGTGCAAACCCCGATCCTGGGGCTAATCGTGAGCCGGGACCGGCAGCACGAGCAGCACAAGAAACAGGCGTTTTATACCGTGTCCGCCGTTATCGATCTCATCGCGCTCGAACAAGGAATGTCGGTCACCGCGAAATACGTCCCGGCGGACTCGGACCCCACCGACGCGGAGGGCCGCCTGCGCGACAAGGAGTTCGCCGCCAAGCTTGCCGACGCGCTCCCCGGCATGACGGCCCGTGTGGCCTCGGTAATCACCAAGGAGCATGAAAAAGCGCCACCGCTCCCCTATAACTTGCTGGCCTTACAGGCCGACGCCAGCGGCCGGTTTCATTATGGTCCGGAACAGGTGCTCGAAATCACCCAAAAACTGCGGGATGAGCACCGGGCGATCACGTACAACCGCAGCGACTGCCGTTATTTGAATGACGAACGCCATGCCGATGCGCCGGCATTATTAACTCGGCTGATACAAAAGCTCCCGGAGTTGAACGTGGGTAACGCCGATCCGGCGCTGAAAAGCAAAGCGTTCAACTCCAAGAAAGTCGGGGCGCATCACGGCATCATCCCGACACTGGAAGTGCCTGATCTTACTTCCCTATCAGAAGCGGAACAGCGCGTTTACACGTTGATTGCGCGGGCCTATGCCGCGCAATTTCATCCGCCGGAAAAGTTTCGATCGACAACGGTGACCTTTCAGGCTAACGACCACCGATTGACCACGACGGGCCGAGTCGATGTCGATCCCGGCTGGCGCGTGTTGTATCGGGGCGAGGCGCAAGCCGACACTGATGATAAGCGCGTGAATCTGGAATCGATCTCCGTCGATGATAAAGGCGTCATCGAAACCGCCGATTCGGCCGAATCTTTCACCAAGCCACAACCCCGCTATACGATGAAAGCTCTGCTCCAGGATTTAGCGCGGGTGGCCAAATATGTGAGTGATGACAAAATCCGCAAGCTGCTCCTGGAGAAAGACAGCGACAAACCTGACGAAATGGGCGGCATCGGCACCCCGGCGACTCGCGCCTCCCATATCGAAACGCTGTTCAAGCGTCAATACGTCGCCGAGAACAAGTCCAAGCAAATCGTCAGCACTGAACTTGGGAGGGCATTTTACGATGCGCTGCCGCCGCTCGCCAAGACCCCGGACATGACCGCCCTCTGGCATGAAAAACAAAGCCGAATCGAGAACGGCACGCTTGAATACGAGACATTGATCCATGACGTGGACGCCGTGATCGCCAAGGAGATTGCTAGAATTCAATCCGATGGAATGAACATGACCGCGAATAAGACGGGAACCGAGTGCCCAGGGTGTGGGCATGGAGTGCTGAAAAAGAGGAAGGGAAAGAATAGAGCCTTTTGGGGCTGCTCACGCTACCCGGATTGTAAGGTGACGTACCCGGATAAAAAGGGGAAACCGAATTTGGACGGCAAACCGAAAGCCCAGGCATCCGATCAATACCATTGTCCCAAATGTTCACTCGGGCTGACCCGAAGGCCGGCCAGGAAGAAAGGCGTTTTCTGGTGGGGATGCAGCGGCTATCCGAAGTGCGAGTTTCGGACTTTCGACAATGACGGGGTTCCCAAGGAAGTGGCCTCTCCGTCGCTGTCTTAATGGGTTTCTCACCGCAACCTTGATTCACCTCCACGTCGAGCCGCAGGCGAGTAAGTTTCCATGTGTTCGGAACGTCGCCGCTCGCGGCGGTGGACCGAACACCTATCCTGCCCTCTCCCCCTTAACGTATCTCTTAAATCAAGGGGTTGAGAAACAAAACAAAGAAACGTTCAAGTAAAACACATATGATTATAAAAATCGTTGATATAACATATATATGTATGTGAATATGGAGGAATATAATCCAATAGTTCATATAAAAACCCATAAAAATGCATAAAGACACATTTGATCTGGTTGAAGCCCTCAAGAAAGAGCGGAGGGAGGTTAAGGAATTAACAAAATCCAATAAGCTAGGCCGCGTTGATTTTTTAAATAAGAAAGATCAAATCCAGGCGGCTATGGATCAAGGATACCCGGTAAAGAAGATTTGGGAATGCCTTTCATCGAATGGTGAAATCAAAATAGGGTATAATATGTTTTTAATCTATTTTCGAGAGTACATGGGAGAAAAGGTTAAAAACCATACCGAAAAAAGGGGGGATACAACGGGATCCCATTCTAAAAACACAGAGAACCGAAAGCGAAAACAGTGCGAATAAAACAAAAAACACTAGCGATAAACCGAAGGGTTTTATCTACGATGGCATACCAAAAAAATGGTTGATATAGAATGTCAAAAGTACATCTCGTATTGCAAGGAAAAGGCGGCGTTGGAAAGTCGTTAGTAGCGGCTCTGATCTCCCAATATCTTCAAGATCGTAAGACGCCCCTGATCTGCATTGACACCGATCCGGTAAACGCCACCCTGTCGAGTTACCAAGACTTTCCCGTTCGCAGAATTGAACTTATGGATAGGAGTCAAATCAACGAGCGCGAGTTCGATTCGATGATGGAAGTCATTCTTGGTAATCCAGGCCACGAGATCGTGATCGACAACGGGGCTTCCGCGTTCATCCCACTATCGGGTTATCTCATTGATAATCACGCGCTAGAGCTCTTGGCGGAACATGGTCATGTTATGACGATCCACACGATTATCACGGGAGGTCAGGCATTATTTGATACGATAACCGGTTTAGATGCCCTCGTTACGCAGTTTCCAGAAGATGTAAAATTCATCGTTTGGTTGAACGAATATTTTGGGGAGATCAAGCAAGATGGTAAAACTTTTCAGGAAATGAAAGCCTATCAAATGCACGAAGAAAGAATAAAAAAGGTAATTACGATCCAGAAACGGAAAGAACTGTTCGAACAGGATATGCAACAAATGTTAAAAGCGCGTGTAACCTTTGATGAAACCATGAGGTTGGCAGATTTTCAATTAATGACCAAACATCGCCTTCAAAGAGTTAAGAAGGAATTGTTTGCGCAGTTGGAAGGAGTGTGATCCCCAATGCTATGCCAAAACCCCTAAATCTTACTTATCGCGGGGGACGGGCAAACGTGCAGCCAACCTTCAAGGAAACTCCTTACGAGGCAGGGAAACAGGTGGCGCAATGACTGACACTGAGAACACGACGACAAAGAGTGCGACACTTATCGTCCATCTTGATGGGTTAGACCAAGATGGAGGGAACGTTCGTCTTGCGGCTTTTCTGGAGGATCTAGACACTGTAAAGAAATTGATAACTGCCTCCGACAAAATAGTTTCCAGAGAAAGCCGACCAACATCCGATTATCTGGTTTCTGGGCTTAGTCACGAAAGCCCGGCAGCAATCTCCCTAACGGCTGAGCCGCATGACCAAGCAAAAAGTTTTTCTGTTCAAACGATAGAGTATCTTATTTCTAGTCTTGTCTCTATTAGAGATGATTTGGTAATCCCTAGTAATGCCACCGATAATTTCTTGGATAATGCGGTTAATCTCATTGGGGGGCTAGGAATACGATTCAAACGACTATGGCTCCAAACGGACAAAAACCGAACGGCCTCTATAGATGAAAAATTAAAACATGCCTTAGATAATTTAATTGGTCCTACTATTGTTAGTTGGGGTGCTGTAAAAGGTGTTGTGGAACGCTTGAATATCCATAGTCGTACCTATGCATTCAATATCTACCCAGCCTCTGGTCCGCAAAACGTCAAATGTGTGTTTAATCCCAGCTTGATGGATAAAGCTATCGCGGCAGTCAACCACACTGTAACAGTTACAGGTAAATTGAAGTATAGACCGAATCAACTTACACCTTACGAATGTTCTGCTGAAGAGATTGAGAGACATCCCTCGGATGGAGAACTACCGAAGCTCGAAGAGCTATATGGTATAGCTCCAGACGCTACCGGAGATGTAGAAACATTGGAGTTCATACGAGGGATAAGGGATGAGTGGGAATAGAGATGTTATTTATTGGGATTCTTGCGTCTTCTATGCCTTTCTCAAAGCTGAGGAGCACCGAAAGGGTGAGTTAAATAGCATTAAACAAGCCCAGAGAGAATTTGATATCGGCAAGATAGTATTAGTCACATCAACAATCACATTGGCTGAAGTATTGCCATCTAAATTAACTGACGAGCAAAAACAATTATTTGAAAGTATTTCTCGGCGATCTAATTTTTCTTGGGTTGATGTTAGCCTACCAGTAGCCAATCTTGCTGTTAATTTGCGTAGCAACTATACCGAATCACGCGAAGATAAAGAGTTTCGGTTATCTACTCCGGATGCCATTCATATTGCTTCTGCGATTGCTCATAAGTCTACCAGACTGGTCACGTTTGATGAGAAGAACAAGAGAAAAGAAAGAGAGCTTGGTATATTGAGGATCGCAAAAAATATTGAGGAGGATTATAGTTTGATCGTTTCTAGGCCAGAGATTAGCGTCCAAAAGGAGTTTTATTTGGATGCAACAAATGTTAAAAGCGCGTGTAACCTTTGATAAAACCATGAGGTTAGCAGATTTTCAATTAATGACCAAACATCGCCTTCAAAGAATAAAGAATGATCTGTTTGCACAGATGGAAGGGCTATAATCCATGATCGATCAAGAAGAAGTTGTCCGAATCGTTGCGAAAGAGCATGGCGTGGTTCTTGGAAAAGACGATGCGGTATTGGTCTTTTTAACCGTCCACGATACGTTGCTGAAAGCACGCATGGAAGATTTTGAATCCGGCCTGCAAGATAGCATGCGTAGGATAACGGATGGGTATCAAGAAAGGGCGAAGGAGCTAGCAGAGAAAATCGTTGGCGATGCGGTGCAGAAAATCGCGGCGGAAGGTTATTCCCTTCAGAATGAAATGCGGCGCCTGCACCAACAGCAACAAGCCGATACGCGACGACTGGCCGGGACGATCAAGCTGGCGTCCGGTATCGTGTCCGCGGCGCTCATCATCGCGGCGATCACGATCGCCTTTTTTTAACGATTTTTAACGACGTGACAGAGGTCTCGATGGAACCGCAACCGGCTCGTGCCTACTCTCCTACCCTCTACGAATCCCTGGAGGCGCTACCCGAGGGCGTGACCGGGGAGATTCTGGACGGGCAGCTGCATACCCAGCCACGGCCTGCCGTGCCGCATGTGATGACCGGCTCCGTGTTGGGGACCAAACTACTTAACCCCTTCCAGATTGGTGATGGAGGACCCGGCGGCTGGTGGATTCTCGATGAGCCGGAAGTTCACTTTGTGCGCGACATCGAGGTAACAGTGCCGGACCTGGCCGGTTGGCGGCGGCAACGCATGCCGTACCTGCCGGAAGGGCACCGCATCGAGGTAGTGCCCGACTGGGTATGCGAGATTCTCTCGCCCTCTACGGCCAGCAAGGACCGTGAAGTTAAGATGCCGCTGTATGCCCGCCATGGTGTACGGCATGCTTGGCTGATCGATCCGGGCCAGCAGACATTAGAGGTCTACCGACTCGATGACGGCGCCTGGGTGGAGAGCGGTTTCTTCTCCGGTAACGACCAGGTGGCTGCTCCCCCCTTCGAGGCGGTGAGCATTGATCTGGGGCTCTTTTGGCCGCCTCATCACCCTTGAACTCGGTGGTAATCTCGCGCCAAAAGATTCTGGCGTCAGCGACGCACAATTTCTTTGGTTACATTACGGAGCTTCGGAGGAGCCCAGGAAAGCGAGGGAGCGTAAGCGACGAGTGGAGTGCGACGACCCCCGCGTAGGCGTAGGGCCGGGCCTTTGGTCGAAGTGCGGCGCGTGAGCGCCGGCGGAGACGAAATGCCAGGCCATGCGATACGGCGTCAAGTCATTGCGGGAGTCCTGGTGCCGCGAGAAGTGCGCGCCGGGATGGGCACAGGGCGAACGTGGGCCGCCGAAGGTAATGGCCGGGTCGCCTGATTTTTCGCACCCGAAATCGGACGGACCCCATTTCGGGGTGCGCGAAAAATGGCGACGCTCCGGTCTAGTTTCTTGGCATATGACAGGAAATCGGGACGGTCAAGCTCGGCTTTTTCGCGCCGGTGAGTGCGATTCTCCTCTATCCTGGCCTTCTCCAGCAGCAAGCATAGCCGCTCCCAAATCCTCCACACCCGACAGCCGATAATCCCCCCTTACAGCTGGATGTAGCGCGGGCCAACGCTTGCCGCACGCCAGAGGAACAAGGTGCAAGTCGAACACCCGATGCGCTCCGCCAGCTGCTTTTGCGACAGAAATTTCTCCTGCTTCATGCCCGCCTCCCCGTCACTCGGTAGGTCGGCAAGTACCGCCCACGAACCCGCCTCACCCGCTTCCAGCGGGCATTTGCGGTTGCCCGCCTTGGCGGAATGGCTTGGTGCGCCTCTCCCACCGAGGCGTAAACGCCGTGGCAAGTTATCTCCACACCCTCGGGTCTTCCCGGCAGCGGGGCCAGCTCGGCCCGCGTCTCATTCATGTACCAGCCCCGCGGGGTGGCCGGGCCGACGGCGTGGCGCTCGATTACGTAGTACGTTGGCGCGTCTTGACCTTCCGTGGTTCGAATCTAGCATCCCGGTCGCGTGGCTCTCTCCGTGGAACATCCGTGGAACATAGTGAAAAAATCGTGTAGCATGCGACGCAATGGTGTAGCTCCAAGTTCGTGTCGCAGCTTAGTGCGCGCAGAATCATGAGGTAGAAAGAAACGATTTTTCACTAGGCAAAAAAAAAGCCCTCTGAGGCAAACCAGAGGGCTGGTGCGTTGATTCCAGTAAGCGATAGGAATTTAACAACGCAGGGTAACAAGCAAGAATATTTTACACCAAAACGGAAAATATTTTTACCTCTCCCTGACAGTCCTACCGCTCCCCCGATTAGGGGGCCACCACCGGAATCACGCATGCCTCTCACTAAGAGTTATGCGTAATGAAAGAAGAACCTATCGCCCGCGCCCTTGGGGGAAAGCAGGTAGGCAGCCAATGGATGGCGCCTTGTCCCGCCCAACGCCTGCCCCGAAACCAACTGGTTTCACCGGAAGCAAATCCTTGTCGGCTGGCAAGTACTGGCACGACAGTCCTCATACAAGATTCCACCGATAACGTAACCCGCCTTGCCGGCTGCGTGGCGGCGGCACCCGCCCGCACCCATGGTCACCGGCCGATGCCTGACCGGGTTAACCAGGGAGGGCACGGCCATGGCTAGCTTCCAGGATGCGATCCGGGACGCCGGTATGGAACCACCGGATGTAATGGAGCCCGGCAAGTTTCACCGCTTCCCCGGCGTGGACAAATCCAACAGCAATACCGATGGCTGGTGCTATCCGTTCGAGGACGGCTTGGGGGTCTGTTTCGGCGACTGGTCTTCCGGCCTCTCCGAGACCTGGCAGGCGAAGCGGGAAAAACCGCTTTCTCGGTCCGAACAGGAGGCATTCCGGCGTCAGGCCGAAGAGACCCGGAAACGCGCCGAAGAGAAACGCCAACAGCAGCATGACAAGGCAGCGGCAAAGGCCGCGGCGATTTGGAATACAGCCGACCCAGCGAACGATGGTCATCCCTATCTCGTCAGCAAGCGGATCAAGGCTAACGGGGCGCGGCTGCACCAAGGAGCGCTGGCAATCCCGGTGCGGTCGGGTAACAAGCTGCACTCTCTGCAATTCATCGCGGCCGATGGCAGCAAGCGCTTTCTGAGCGGCGGACGGATCAGCGGTGGCTATTTCAGTATCGGCTCTACCCAAGGGGCGGATGCCTTGTGTATCGCCGAGGGATTCGCCACCGGCGCGACCATTCACCAGGCAACGGGACATCCGGTCGCGGTCGCTTTCCATGCCGGCAATCTGGAGCCGGTGGCTAAGGCCCTGCGGCAAAGTCTGCCGGACCTTCCCTTCATTATTTGCGCCGACGATGACGCAGGTACCAAGGGTAACCCCGGAATCACCAAGGCGACCCAGGCCGCGCTGGCTATCGGCGCAAAGGTAGCTGTTCCCGACTTCGGAGCGCAGCGCCCCGAGGGCGTGACCGACTTCAACGACATGGCCGCGTTGCGTGGGCTTGAGGTGGTCGCCAGGACGATCCGTCAAGCCACGGCTCCGGACTCGGAAGCCT
>Ga0209457_1000083_pt1 | contig 36370 bp, 41 predicted proteins | sample WorMetHEROISLAND_5_FD_187410 | JGI IMG/M metagenome (GOLD analysis project Ga0209457, IMG submission 187410) | Marine gutless worms symbiont microbial communities from Max Planck institute for Marine Microbiology, Germany - Olavius sp. 5 HERON... ... | reverse complement strand
CAGAAAATCCGGCAAACTCAAACCCTTCTGAAACTGAATCGGATTCTTAGCCATGGAGATTCTCCTCTTTGGGCTCAGGTTCAGTATACGCCCCTCTCAGGCTGAATAGCTGAACCTTGATGGTAATCAAGTCTCGATTTGGCGTAAGAAAAAATTCTATAAAAGGAATTTTTCCCACTCTACAAGGATGCCGGTGTCCGATCTGTCCGTGGTCTCCCGCCGCCGGAGACGTACCCGCAACCGCCGCCGCAGGTTGGCATCCAAAGCATCGGGTGACAGGACCAGCCTGTAGGAGAGCCAAGGTCGGGAGCGGAAGCTCAGTATCAGAAATCCCGGTGTCACGAAGCTGGACGGCAACAACCGAGCCGTGACCTGCTCACCGGATACCAGGGTCAGAGTCCAGGCTCCGTCCGACTGCCATACCGCCTCTCGTACCGCGCGGGGCATCGCGAACAGGACCTATGTCCCCAGGCCCTCGGTGAGGCTCGCAACCACCAGGACACCCAGCCCCAGACGCCAAGGCCAGCCCACAAGCAGTGCCATCACGACCCATAAGGCCGCAACGTGGATTGTCACCAGGAAGGTCGCCAGAATCCGGGAGGATCCAGGTCTGATCGAGAGTAGCGGTCGCTCTTGCTGCCCGCTCATGGCTGATCGATTTCAGGGTACTTCGAGGGGGTCTTGGAATATCCCAAGGACGGAGCCTTGGGTTCAAAATGGGCTTGAATTTTTGGTGATGTTCCAATTTTGTTGCATATCAGCGTATTGGGCGCCGTGAAAAATTCCAGAGAGACCGCTTTCAAGGTTCCCTTCGGCAACAACAAGATTAGAACATTACCGAAAAAGTCGGGGTGGCCCTGCGGTGCAGGGACGCACCACCATTTTCGATCGGGTCACCGATTGAACATGAAGCCACGTCGAAATCGCATTTCGACTTGGCGTAAGGGATAATTCCAGGAAGGAAATTTTTCCGCTCTCAAAGAAGAGGTTTTTCGAGGTTCCTAATGATATGGAGCTGACGATAGGATTCGAACCTACGACCGGCTGATTACAAATCAGCTGCTCTACCAACTGAGCTACGCCAGCATAATGACTACAGGGGAGGATACTCGGGGTCACCTTGAAAAACTCAAGGTGACCGAAGGTCTCGATTCTATGGGAACCCGAACGCTCGTACAATGCCCCGGTCCTGCCATCGGTAGTGTTCTAATCTTGCTTGTTGCCGAATAGAGGTGACCTTGAAACACGGGCATACAACGAAATTGGAACGCCACCGGAATTTTCAAGGTTCCCTTCGGGCGAGCAGGGCCAAGCCCCGGAGCACCAAGTCGGGGTACGGCCGGACAGGGAGCCCCAGGGCGGGGAGCAGCCGCTCCGCATCGCCTCCCGTGAGGAGGCACTCGGGCACCCTACCGGCTTGGTCGGTGAGCCGCGCGAAGAGCCGTTCGGCCAGCGCGGCGGGGGCCTGGATCGAGCCCAAGGCAATGGCGGCGCCCGTATCCGCCGCCCAAGACCCAGCAAGCTCCTCGGGCTCGGTCCGAGGGATCCGGGTGCCGGTGATCAGGCCCATGCGCATCAGCTCGATTCCCGCCACGATGAGCCCACCCAGGTGTCTGCCGTCTCCGAGCAACAAGTCGTAGGTGATGGCGGTACCGGCGTCGATAACTAGGACCGGGCCGAGACTGATCCGATGGGCGGCGATCAGGGCCAACCAGCGGTCGACACCGAACCGCTCCGGCTGGGCATAGGCGATGGTGACACCATGGGCGTTCGGCTCGGGAGTCGCGAGCTCGGGCTCTCGTCCCCAATAGGAGCGGCAGACCTGTGCCAAAGTTTCGGCCAGCTTGGTGCCGCCGACATTGCCGATGAGGACCCGCCGCGGCGGGGCCAAGGCATCCCAGGCCGCATGCAGGTCGATAGGCAGACCACCATGGTGCCGGACGGTCTGCATGGTCCCCGGTGAGTCGGCTTCGCTGACGGCCCACTTAAGATTGGTGTTGCCGATATCGATGAGTAGGTCCATCGTTTTTGCTCGTGGGGACCTTCGGGGCTCCCATGGGTGTCAGGTCCCGGACGATTCCCTGTGGGGTGTCGGAAGCTATCAGGATCCGACCCGGGCCGGTAATGTCGGGGATGTTGCCCCCGATTCGGCCCGATCGGGGCAACGCCCCACCGTCGCTACGGCAGCCGGTTGCGCAGGCCGACGGTCAGTGCAAAGGCCTCGTGTAACCGTCTCCGGCTGTCGGTAGCGATGACTCGAGTGCCGTCTTGGCCCGGATAGGTGGGCTCCACCACTGCCAGCTTGTACGTGGAGCCGCGCAGCAGGCCCCAGATCCTTACCGCGGTCACCTAGTTCCAGTCGGCGACATCCTCGGCGGCCACATAACTGTCCGGGGTCCCGGTGCTGTCCGCATCGGCATTCTCTCCATAGCGGATTTGCAAGCCCGCTACCCCGGCGGCCAGCTCTTGCGCGCTCTTGCCGCTGGCCTTGCGGTAGAGCGCCGGTTCCCCGTCGGGGTTGAGTGCGATGCGGTAGAGGGCCATCCGGTAGCGGATGAGCTCGGAGTCGGTGTCGAAGCGCTCGGACTCGGGCGCGCCGGCACCGCCCCAGGTGGCTTCCTTGTTCCCCGGCTTCGGACCGCTGGTTGGGTGGGTGATGACCCCGGAGCTGTCGATGGATCCGACTGGGAAGATCCGGGCCTTGTGGCAATCACTCAGCAGCAGGTAGGCACCGGAACAGATGCTGTTGATGCGGTCGATCTTACCGGAGCAGGCCTGTTTTTCCACGGACCTGACGTCCGCGAAGACCCACTGGTCGGAGTTCTTTGCGCGCACGCCGAAGGCGTCGCCTACGGGTCCCCCTATTACCAATACATCGGTACCCACGACCGGGGTAGGGCGGGTCCCTGCAAAGACCCTAGCCAAAGGTTTCGGCAGTATTTCCGGCACATCACCGAAACCCTGGATACCCTTGTGGAAGGCACATTCCAGGGTGTTCTCATTGTTTACCGTGTTGTCCAGGGTGTTGTGATTTCCGGCGCAGCCACGGTAGCCAGCCTCCCGGATATCATGGCTGAGGAGTTAGATCAGGATGCGTTGGTTTTCTTGGAGCCGGCTGGCCTCGATCTGCACCAGGAAGTACCGTTTGTTGGCGGCAAAGAACAGCAGGGCTGCGGATGTTGTCACGATCCCGAGGGCGATCCCCAGCAGCAGCTCCATGAGGGTGAAGCCACGGCTGCCGGAGCTCGCGTGCGTGGATTTTGCCAGGATCATGGATGAAGACTTATGGGGGCGGTTCTTTTGAAACGACACCGGGTGTTGAAAATCCGAGAGTCGAGGCCAGTTTATCGGACACCTTGCGGAGCTTGCGCACCGTCCATCTCAGACCAACTTGCTCTGAGTGCAGGGATCCAGGCCGCCCCGTGGGTAACTATTCAGGACCTCTTGCCAAGCAGCAGGCTACGCGCGTACCCATGGAGCCATGCCTGAATCGCACGCCCTAACCCATTCTCCAGAAAGCCCTGACGACGAGCTGAAGCGGCTGCGTGAACGGGTTGTGGAGCAGGCTGCGATCATTGAGGGGCAAACTGCGATCATTGAGCAGATGCATGAGCGCATTCAGGAACTCGAAGCACATCTGGTTAAGGATAGCCACAACTCCAGCCGGCCACCATCCTCAGACTCTCCGTTCAAGAAGCCACCACCACGTTCGCGGCGCCAACCCAGCGGGCGCAAGCCCGGTGGACAACCGGGGCGGCGCGGCGTCACCCGCTCCCTGGTCGATGACCCCGATCAGTGCGTGATCATCCCGCTGCCGGGGAGACCTGGGCGTGCGGGCGCGGCGGCACCGAGATCGCTACTACGGTGCTCGCAGAGCGACGCCCGGTGGTCGAGGTGGTGATCCAACGTGAGGTCATTGAGTACCGCATTGTCAGCGGAACTTGTGCCTGCGGGCGCACGCAACGCAGCGCGTTTCCCGCGGGGATCGAGGCCCCGGTGCAATACGGACCGAGCGGGTCGGCCTTTGCAGTGTACATGACTCAATATCAGCTGCTGCCCTACCAGCACACCGCCGGGGTGCTCCATGAGCTAGCCGGCCTAGGATCTCACCGGGTCCCCTCCAGCGCGCCGTACGGGTGGCCACCACCCGCCTGGAGGCGCCAGTCACCGCGATTCGCGATACACTCGTCGCGGCGCCAGTGGCCCATGCCGATGAAACCAGCCGGCGCGTGAACAGCATTCTGCACTAGCTGCCTGTGCTCAGCACCAACCGGCTTACGGCCTACTTCCCTCATCCCAAACGCGAGGCCGAGGCCCTGGATGCGTTCGGCCTGTTGTCCCAATTCGTGGGCGTACTGGTGCATGACCACGGGTCAGCCTGCCAGCGCTACCAATGTCTGCATGCCTTCTGCAATGCCCATCATCGACGCGAGCTGATCGCCATCGCTGAGAGGTCCCCGATCCAGCCGTGGGCAACCGATATGATCACGCTGTTATGCCAAGCCAATGCCGTGGTCGGCGAGGCCCAGGACCTTGAGACGCTGCCCGTCAGCAACAGCGAGCACTTGCGGACCCGCTACGATACCATCCATCAGCAAAGTCGAAGCCGGCAATCCTCCCCGTCCCCGCCGTCCCGGTACCCGCGGGCGGGTCAAACAATCCCTGGCCTACAACCTCATTCGGCGGCTACGCGAGCGCCGCAACGAGGTCCTGCGCTTCCTCACCGACCGGCGCGTTCCCTTCGACAACAACCAGGCCGAACGCGACCTGCGTATACCCAAGCTCAAGCAGAAAGCCTCTGGCTGCTTCCGCTCCGATACCGGCGCCGGGGACTTTGCCATCATCCGCTCCTACCTCTCAACTCTCCGCAAACAATCCGATGACCTTTTCAACCCGCTCGTCCTGACCTTCCAGGGCCGCCCCCCAATGCCCCAATTGGAGTAGCTGAATAGTTACCCCCGTGGATTCGAAAAGCTCCGTGGCCAGCTAGGTTGACCGCACCAGCGAGGATCCATAGGGTGGGCTGCGCCCATCGGAAAATATCGAGTAAGCGCTGCGGGGAGAAAATCCAGCCGTAAATAAACGCTAATGAGCGCAAATGTATTCAAGATAAATTCGACGAGGATGAACCTATCTCTCGGCGTGCTATCGATTGTGCATTTGAAGTCGGCAAAGTTTTGGGTCCTGAGTCTTTAGAAGTCCGTGCGCGTGAACGCTTTGTGCATCGGGCTGGCCGAGTTCAGACCTCAGCCGAGCGTTTTTCGGCTCATTGGCGTTCATTTGCGGCAAAAAAGGAAATATCGAGTAAGCGCAAGGGTAGGCTCAGCCCACCCTTAGTCGGCTGAGCCTTTGTTCTTTCTCCGCGTCGTTTTATAAAGAGAACCCACTCCCCCGGTAGGTGGCGCGCTGTCGTGTAGCAAACACGTGGCAAGTGGCAAGATAGAGGAGCCGCGGGGAACCGAAGCCTATCAGACATTGGTGTGAAGGCCAAGCATCTCGACCTTACACTCAGTGAGGCTGCTTGACGAGGGTGAACAAACCCAATTTCAAAACAGTATGTTATAGGATGTTTGATGAGAGCCGTACCCGAAGACTATGAGGCGACCGGTTCGGACCACAGGAGTATGCAGGAGTATGCGAGAAAGGTACCTTCACGGCCTAGTCACGATTTCCAGACTTTGGCACCGGTCCCCGAAACGCCCATAGTTGTCGTCCCAGCCGATGGCCACGATAACGAGATTTCCTCTACGGCGGATGGCAACGTCGCCGCCGGGGAGCAGGCAGCGCAGTTGTCGCTTCCCTGGCACAGATCGCTGCGCTCGATCGAGGTCGTCGAATAGGTGGCCGGCCCACAGTCCCGGGACCCGGCCCAGCCCGATATCATAACGCCCGGCTTGCGCGGCGATCCGGTTCATGCGCATGCGCTCGATCATATCGTCGGCGAGCAGGCTAGCCTGGACGCACTTTTCCGCGCTGTCCTGATGTTTGGCACCGGTCAACTGACAAGACCGCCAATCCCATCAGGCCGATTGCCACCACCCAGACCGCTACCAAGGCCTCCAGCAGGGCGAAGCCCCGAGCATGCCGTAGCGACCGGGGCTCCGGGGTATGACGCGGGACTCGGACCTCAGGGGCACGCAATGTCATTGCTATCCCGGACCTGCTGCAGGCGCCCGCTCGCGGAGAGGATGACCGCGCATGCGGCGTGGTGTGTCCCACGTAGGTCGCATAGCCGCTAGGTGGCATTGAAACTCGGAGACATCCCCAGGTTATCAAAGGTCCGGGTATGCCCGGCAGAGAGGGCCATGGCGTCCCTCTCATCCCATCCACCCCATACCTGTAACAGGCAGTCTTCTCCGGCCAAGCAAGCGCCACTATCCACGTCCGGCCTAGGTGCTGGAGCATAGGGTCACCGAGGCCCCCCGGGTGACCGCCTCGCTACGCGCGAAATTGACCGCAGCCACGAATTGGTTGATCCGGCCGACCGCCCGGTGGTTCAAAACAAAATCCCGCAGGGCCGGTACAGCCAGTGAGGCGGTCAGGCTGGGGATGGCGATCGTAACCAGTAACTCGAATAGGGTGAAGCTGCCAAGCCAAGCCCGGTAGACCTTGGCTGCCGGCTGCCAGCGACCGAGAGGCCGTCCGGTACCCAGTTTCGATTGATGCTGCCGGCTCCCATACTGGAACATGTGGCTGACAAAGGCTATGAATTTGCAATGTCGGTTGAAGCTGCGTGCTAGAGGGCACCTTGGAGAGACGGCCTTTTTAAACAGTCTCTGGGCTGTGCCCATCGGAAAATATCGAGTAAGGGCTGCGGGGAGAAAATTCAGCCGCAAATAAACGCCAATGAACGCAAATATTGGTGGCGTTATTAATTCGTTGGTTCTGGGATTCGATGTCAGAAATGTCTTTAGATTATGGATACCTGGAAGCAATCGAGTTATAGCACGACTAATTCTTCAAGGTGCCTTATCCGGAGCGTCGCCATTTTTCGCGAAATCCGAAATGGGATCCGTCCGATTTCGGGTGCAAAAAATCAGGCGACGGCCATGGCCTTCGGCGGCCCACGTTCGTCCTGTGTCCGTCCCGGCGCGCACTCCGCGCGGCGCCAAGACTCCCACAAGGAATTGACGCCGTGTCGCATAGCCTTGCATTTCGTCTTCGCCGGTGCTCACGCGCCGAAACTCAGCGATGGTCCGATAGCTCGGGACCAATCCCTCAAGCAGCAAGCAGCTAGATGAGCTCCAAGTTACGCTGGCACTCGCGCTCTAAACGTCGAGAGCTCCTACCCGGTTGAGATAACCGTAAAGATACAGCTTGAGCAGCATGGCCGGATCGAATGCCGGCTGACCGGGACCCGGATCGCGGTCGGTTTGGGAGCCGTCGGGATGGGTAAAGCCCAACGCGCCCAGGTCGAGCGTATTGACGTAAGCGTCGATCACCCGTACCGGATTGGTTTCGCTGACGTAGTCTTCGACCCGTGGGGGCAAAAAAGGGCTTCCCGGGTGCGAACTAAGCCTTGCTTGTAATGTCTCGCCATGAAGTACGGCCTCTCAAATCGGGTCCGACAGGTAGTTTTCGTTCGCTACATCCTAAGGGGGGATTTCTTTCACAATCTCGCCAGGGGAGAGGGACTTTCGGTTGCGGTATTCCGAGGCCGCCATCGCACCATTTACTACGGGGGACCTTGAATTTCTCGTCGTGTTACAAACTTTGCCCTTGCCGAATCAAGGAAACCTTAGAATGTGGGATTTTTCACGGTACCGGCTACACTGAACACAACAAAATCAAAACACCAAGGATAGTCCGCAGCCGAATATTTTTTAGCTCATTTTCGGCTACTTGCGCCCATTCTCGGCAAAAAAGAAGATATCGAGTCAGCCCAATGGTGGGCACAACTCATCCCATGGCCGGCTGAGCCTTTGTCTCTGGGTTTCTCCGCGTCGTTTCGAAAGAGCCGCGCCCATTGGCTTCTTGCCAAGCTTCTGCCCTTCGACGGTATCATCGCACGATCACCCGGTAAGGATTCGAGGCGCTCTAAGAATCGGAACAGGAAACGGAGGCAGGTCCGCTAGGCGGCTCGCTGTCCACCCGAATGGCAGTCATGCGGCCTTTCCATACGCAGCCGGAGTCCAAGGCCCAGGTGTTGTGGCCGACCGCATAGCCCAGGGTCGCCCAATGCCCGAAGATGATGCGTGTGTCCCGGGTTGCCCGGTCCGGTAAGGTGAACCAGGGCAGGTACTCGGGTCCGTGGGAGCCCGGAGCCCCCTTCTCCTTGAACGCCAGGGTGCCATCGGCCTTGCAATAACGCAGGCGAGTGAAACAGTTGGTGATGAAGCGCAGGCGCTCCATGCCGGTCAGCGAGTCGGACCAACGGGCGGGTTTGTTGCCGTATAGGGCGTGGAGGTAGTCCGCATGATCGGGGCCCCGGAGCACAGTCTCCACCTCGCGTGCGCACGCCAGGGCGGTGGCAAGGTCCCACTGCGGCGGGAGCCCGGCGTGGATGAGGGCGAAGCGCGTGTGCTCGTCGAAGTGCATCAAAGGGCGGCCACGCAGCCAATGCAGCAGCTCGTCCCGGTCCGTGGCCCGCAGCACCGGGTCGAGGGTGCTCTCTGCGGCCTGTTTCCGGTTGCCGGCGGCCAGTGCAAGCAGGTGTAGATCGTGGTTTCCCAGGACGGTCAAGGCATGCTCGCCGAGCCATCGGATGAAGCGCAAAGTGGCCAGGGAATCGGGCCCCCGGTTGACCAAGTCACCGACCAACCACAGTCGGTCCCGGGCCGGGTCGAAGCACAGCTTGTCGAGTAGCTGCCGCAGCTTGTCGTAACAACCTTGGATGTCACCGATTGCGTAAATGGCCATTGACTGATTTGTTATCTGAATGGGTTTTCAAGGCTCTCGAATTTTCCCGAGTTCCCCAAAAAATTTTCGTCCCGATTGCCCCGCGGCTCGAAAAAGGTACGCCTCGCTTGCGGCAAAACCGTCCGCGGCAGGTATACTATGGGGTACCTTGGACTTTTCAAGGCATCCTTGCGGAGACTTTGAGAAATTCCAACTTTGGAATTTTTCGGCTCTCTTGCGTTTGGTATGGATAGCGGGTCATAGCGACCTGACTCAAATCGTGATGGGAAGCCCCGACTGGACGACGAACGGAGAAGTCGGCAGCGGGGTCAACTTACCCACCACAAGGTAGAGGATGGGAATCAGGTGCCTGGTGGTCCCGTAGCCGCGGGCCCTGGCTTTGGCGGCCTGGATGAGCGAATTGACCGCCTCGACACGACCGTCGGTGAGACTGGAATCGAACGCATTGAAGGAGGCCTGGCCAGTGCTTCTTAAGCGTCTTGGCTACCGCTTCGACTGGCTCCAGGCGGCAGCGGCGCGCCCAGCTGTACCGTCTGTCGAGGAGCGGCTCGGCTTGCGCCGCGCTCTGAGCGCTGTGGAAGATCTCGCGTAACGTCTCCTGGATCCGGAAGCCACGATGTGTCTTGAGGTTTCGGCGCTTGAGTTCCGCAAACGGGGCTTTCTGGCGGTTACTCCAAGCGTGCTTGTCCTTGAGCCAGATATAACGGGTGCACCGCCGCTCCGGGGCCCTTTTACTTCTTGGCGACGCACTTCGTCAACCGCCTTGTTGACGAGCTGAATGACGACAAACTCATCGAAGGTGATCGCCGCCCAGGGCTGATGCTCACACACGCCAGCCTGGTAGCTTGCCGACATATCCATGCAGACCGCGCCGATGTTCTCGGCACAGGCACTAGGAGCCTCGAGCGCATCGGCAAACTGGGCTACGACCTGGGCTTTTCGCCCTTCGCAGGCATAGAGCCCACGCGGGGCATCGAGATCGTGAAACAAGCTCATGTAATTGTGTCCACGCCGCGAGGCGGTCCCGTCGAGACCGACCGCGGTGACGATCGAGAAGTCCTCTTGAGCGTGCGCCTGATCGACGTAATGATCGAGGGTGCGCCAGACGCGCCCGGTCGCTGACGCCAGGCAATTGAGCGGCCTGAGAGACCGCCATCGCCTGACAGAGGATGACCAGTAAGGCCTCCATCCGTAGGCTGAAACCGCTATTGGGGCGCGCCCAAGGCACCACGACCTGGGGGTAGTCTTGGCGCAAGTCCCGCAGCGCACACGGGGCACCTTGGCGTGGATGTAGGCCTGGAATGGAAAGAAGTTCAGGTGACGCCAGTCGCGTTCAAGCGTGTCGTGGGCCGGCTGGTGTTCCGCCCCACAATGCGGACAAAAGAATCGTGTCCCCGGGGCGAAGGCGCGGTAGAAATCAATCCGGCCCGATTTGGGATCGCAGGCCACGTCAACGACCTCCCAAGGAGCCGGAAGACCGAGCGCAACGGTAAACAACGACAATGGGGCCATGATGAAAACCTCCGACGTTTGGCCTGGCGACGGGTCCGAGCCTACAGGCGATAAAGAAGGGCACAGAGTAGGCTTGGAGCGGGCTACCCTATGCGATGGGAAAAATGGCGCTACCCACACCAAACGCAAGAGAGCCACCATTTTTTCTAAGGCGCCCTTGTATGACTCATCGCCGGACCAACCTCAATGACGCATATTCCACCCGGACACGAAGAGACTATCGCCTTTATCGGTGGCGGTAACATGACCGTCGGCCTCGTCGCCGGCCTCATCACCGACGGCTACGACCCGCAGGGGCTGATCGTGAGTGATCCCGATCGGCTCAAACGCGCGGCGCTGATGACACGCTTCGCGGTACGGACCACGGTGGATAATCGAGATGCCGTGCAGGGTGCCGGCTTGGTGGTGCTGTGTGTCAAGCCGCAGCTGGCCCGCCAGGTCTGCCAGGAGCTGTCCCCGGCCGTGGTCCGACAGCGGCCGCTGTTGGTCTCGGTGATGGCCGGGATCCCCGAGCGGAGCATCCGGGCTTGGCTGGGTGGCGACCGCCCGGTCTCCCTGGTGCGGGCCATGCCCAATACCCCGGCTATGATTCAGTCCGGGGCCATTGTCTTACACGCCACACCAGAGACTTCACCGTCCCAGCGTAATCAGGCGGAGACAGTGCTGCGCGCCGGAGGTCTGACCCGATGGGTGGAGCAGGAGGCCCAAATGGATGCGGTTACCGCCCTGTCCGGTAGTGGTCCGGCCTACTTTTTTCTGCTGATGGAGATTCTCGAGCAGGCGGGGATAGGGCTCGGGTTGGAGCCTGAAAACGCCCGTTTGCTCACGCTGCAAACGGCTCTGGGGGCCGCCCGTATGGCGATGGAGAGCGACGACCCACCACATGTGTTGCGCGCCCAGGTCACCTCCCCCGGCGGTACTACGGAGCGGGCCTTGGAGGTTCTGGAGTCCGGTGATATTCGGCCCCTGGTCACGCAAGCAATCCGGGCTGCGTGCGCGCGTTCCGAAGAGTTGTCACGCCTGCTCGCGGATGTCTCATGACCAGCTCCTACTTGACCAATCCCATCGTATTTCTGGTCCAGGTCCTGCTCGGTTTTTTCACCACGGTGGTCCTGTTGCGGTCCCTGCTGCAATGGGCGCGTGCGGATTTCTATAATCCAATTTCCCAATTCGTGGTCAAGGTGACGACCCCTGTCCTGCGTCCCCTGCGGCAGCTAATTCCCGGATACGCGCGCTTGGATTTAGCAGCCCTGGTGCTGGCTTGGCTGATCAAGGCCGTCGAGCTGGGGATCGTGGCCCTGGTGTTGTCGCCTCAGGCCAATCCGCTCGGGGCCTTGGCCTGGGCGGTGCCGGCGTTGGTGGACCTTACGCTCATGACCTTCCTATTCAGCGTATTCATTCGAGTCATCCTGAACTGGCTCAATCCGGACCCCTATCGTTCGCACGCGCTGGCGGATCTGCTCGAGAGCTTGACCGAGCCCCTGATGCGTCCGGCGCGCCGTGTGCTCCCGCTGTTCGGGGGGCTGGATCTCTCACCCATGCTGGTAATAATAGGCCTAGTTCTGCTCAGGATGCTACTGATTCCTCCCTTGAATCTGGTGACCGGAATGCCGTTTTAGAAGCCGCATAAGAAATAACCTATTGATTCTAATAGAACCAAGTCCGCAAGGTGGGCCGTGCCCATCGGTCAGACGTAGTGTTTGGTGGGCACAGCCCACCCTACAGGTTGGTTAGTTTTTAGATAGCTTCTCAGGGGCTGTTTCACCCAAGGGGGTATTGAAAGATTCCATGCTTGGAGTTTTTCAAGACGCGGAGCGAAAACCCGGTCTTCCCTCCGCTCCCGTTCTTCGAGCACCGAGGTGCTCGAAGAACGGCGGGGCATCCTTGCCCCGCACAGGTGCCTTGAATCTTTCAAGGCACCCTATAAGGAAGGGGCTTTGAAGGGGGTTGCATTCCCGCAGCTCTTCCGAAGTCCTCCCGAAGCGATCGAACAACGAACGTGCTCGAGTGTGTCGGGTGCGAGGAGGAAAGATGTCTGCCGATCGAATCATCGCCTTCGTCATGGCGGGTGGACAAGGTTCCCGTCTACAACCGCTGACTACGGCCCGGTCGAAGCCCTCGGTGCCCTTCGGGGCCCGCTACAGGATTGTAGATTTTGTGCTCAGTAATCTGGTGAACTCCCAAATTCGGACCATCTATCTGCTGGTGCAGTACAAATCCCAATCCTTGATCGAGCATGTGCGCAAGGGCTGGACCATCTCCCCCCTGATGCACGAGCAATTCGTCACCGTGGTACCGCCGCAGATGCGTACGGGCGAGCAGAATTGGTTCCAAGGTACCGCGGACGCAGTGCATCAGAATATCGACCTGATCGAGGGGCACCGTCCCGACTTGGTCGCCGTCTTCGGGGCCGACCATATCTATCGCATGGATATACGGCAGATGGTCGACTTCCATCGCGAGCGCGAGGCCCATGTCACGATCGCCGCCCTCCCCGTGCCCCTGCGGGAGGCCTCCGGCTTCGGCGTTATCGCCACCGATCCGGATGGCCGCATCTGGCAATTCCAAGAGAAGCCGGACAATCCCGCCCCCATGCCGGGCAGCTCCGACCAGGCCTTCGCCTCCATGGGCAACTACATCTTCGATGCCAAGATCCTGCTGGAATCCCTCGAGGAGGCCCGTAAGCAGGGAGAGACCGATTTCGGGGGCCATGTCCTACCCCGTCTGCTCGACTCCCACCAGCTGTTCGCCTACGACTTCGCGACCAACGAGATCCCGAACATCAAACCCTATGAGCAGCCGGTCTACTGGCGGGATGTGGGTACCATCGATGCCTACTTCGAGGCCCACAAGGATGTGCTCGGCGCCGAGCCGGCCTTCGATCTGTTCAATCCTCATTGGCCCGTGTACTCCAGTGGCTACCAGGGTCCTGTGGCCAGAATCCTGGGCGGTGAGATACGCAACAGCCTGCTCGGTGCGGCGACGGTGATCCACGACGGTGCCCGTATCAGCGATTCGATCATTCGCCGCGAGGCCGTGATCGAAGAAGATGTCGAGCTCGAAGACTGCATCGTCATGGACTATGTGCGCATCTGCAAAGGGGCGCGTCTGCGGCGCGTTATCGTCGATCGCCATAATAAGATCGAGCCGGGCGAATGCTTGGGATACGACTTGGCGGCGGATCGCCGATGCTTCCCGGTCTCCGAGACCGGTATTACGGTCGTGCCGGCAGGCAAGATCAGCTACTTCGCGCGCGACTCCCGCGAAGGGGCCAGCTCGGGCTACGCCGAGTAAAGACCAGGGTATCTGTCGGGGCCTCGATCCATTGCCTCCCGGCAAGGTCTCGAGGCTCGAAGCAAAAACGCGGCTATCGCTTCGCGCCATCTCGATCGGTGACCCGATCGAGAATGGTTGGATATCCTTGTTCGGCACGGGCACCTCGAATTGATCGAAGTGCCCCTTAGGGGTTTTTTCAGGATGCGCGACTCACGGTGTGCCGGGTACCGGGTTCCGGATCCGAGCCTTTCATGGTGCCGTTCTGGGACGATGGCACTGGAGGAGACGTACCTCGCTTACCGAAACATCCACGTGCAACGGATGTGATTTTCCGGCACTGATTTTCAATCGAGCGCCCGGACTCATGTTCTACTATCGCTATCACGTATTCTTCCGTACCAATCAGCGTACCGATGGCCGCCAACGTTGCGCCCAGTACAATGCCTCGGGTCTGCGCGATCACCTAAAGCAGCGCACCAAGGAGCTCGGCCTCGCGACTCCCGGAGGCGTTCGTATCAACACTGCAGGCTGTCTAGACCAGTGCGCCGAGGTCCGGTGATGGTGGTCTATCCCGAGGCGACCTAGTACACCTATGTCGACCAGGAAGATATCGAAGAGATCCTGACCGAGCACCTGATCGGGGGCCGCTGCGTAGAACGCCTGCGGTTACCGGATTGAGAGTACCTTTAAAATACCTTCCTTGCACCAGTGCACAGTTTTAACGGATATTACAAATTTATGGCATTTGCCAACCCCCATGCTTCAGTATGAAAGTTGGCAGTACCAATCGAAACTGGGTGCGAGAGGTCGAATGGAAAAGGGTGCGGCTCTCATCAAAAATCCCATAACATACTGTTCTAAAATTGGGTTTATTTGCCCTCGTCAAGCAGACTCACTGAGTGTAAGGTCGAGATGCTCGGCCTTCACACCAATGTCTGATAGGCCTCGGTTCCCCGCGGCCCCTCTATCTTGCCACTTGCCACATGTTTGCTACGCGACAGCGCGCCACCTACCGGGGGAGTGGGTTCTCTTTTGAAACGACGCGGAGAAAGCTGGAAACAAAAGCTCAGCCGACTAAGGGTGGGCTGAGCCGACCCTTGCGCTTACTCGATATTTTCTTTTTTGCCGCAAATGAACGCCAATGAGCCGAAAAATACGAAAAATGCTCGGCTGAGGTGCACGCTCGGCCAGCTCGAGGCACAAAGCCTTCTCGCACACGGACTTCAAAGACCCAGGACCCAAGATTTTTCCGACTTCGAATGCACACCCGGTAACACGCCGAGAGATGGGTTCATCCTCGTCGACTTTTTTTGAATACATTTGCGGTAACTATTCAGAACCTCTTGCACAAAAAGTAGGGTACGCGCGTACCCATGGAACCATGCCTGAACCGCACGCCCTAACCCATTTTCTCCAGAAAGCCCTGACGACGAGCTGAAGCGGCTACGTGAACGGGTTGCGGAGCAGGCTGCGATCATTGAGGGGTAAACTGCGGCCATTGAGCACATGCATAAGCGCATTCAGGAACTTGAAGCACGTCTGGCTAAGGATGGCCACAACTCCAGCCGGCCGCCATCCTCGGACTCACCGTTCAAGAAGCTGCCACCACGCTCGCAACGCCAACCAAGCGGGCGCAAGCCCAGTGGACAACCGGGCCGACGCGGTGTCACTCGCTCCCTGGTCGATCACCCCGACCAGTGCGTGATCATCCCGTTAACAGGGACCTGCGCCCGCGGACGTTGCGGCACCAGGATCGCGGCTACAGTGCTCGCGGAGCGATGCCAGGTGGCCGAGGTGGAGTCCAGCGTAAGGTCATCGAGTGCCGCATTGTCGGCGGAACCTGTGCCTGTAGGCGCGCGCAACGCAGCACGTTCTCCATGGGGATTGAGGCCCCGGTGCAATACGGACCCGGGCGTATTGGCCTTTGCGGTCTACATGACCCAATACCAGTTGTTGCCCTGCCAGCGCACCGCCGGGGGTTCAATGAGCTGGCCGGCCTTGGGATCTCACCGGGCACCCTCCAGCGCGCCGTACGGGTGGCCGCCACCCGCCTGGAGGCGCCAGTCAACGCGATTCGCCGCGCACTCATCGCCGCGCCAGTGGCCCATGTCGACGAAACCAGCCGGCGCGTGAACGGCAACCTGTACTGGCTACACGTGCTCAGCACCGATCGGCTTACGGCCTGCTTCCCTCATCCCAAACGTGGTGCCGAGGTCCTGGATGCGTTCGGCTTGTTGGCGCCGTTCGCTGGCTACTCGTGCATGATCACTGGTCAGCCTGCCAGCGCGCCTCATGTTGGCATGCCTTCTGCAATGCCCATCATCTACGTGAGCTAACCGCTATCGCTGAGAGGTCCCCGAGCCAGCCGCGGGCAACCGATATGATCGCGCTGTTGTGCCAAGCCAATGCCCTGGTCGGCGAGGCCCAGGCCCCAGGGACCTCAAGGCATTGCCCACCGGCGACGTCGAGCGCTTGCGGACCCGCTACGACACCATCCTCACCGAAGCCGACAATCCTCCCCGTCCCCACCGTCCCGGCACCCACGGGCGAGTCAAACAATCCCCGGCCTGCAACCTCATTCGGCGACTGCGCGAGCACCGCAACGAAGTCCTGCGCTTCCTCATCGACCTGCACGTTTCCTTCGAAAACAACCAAACCGAACGCGACCTGCAAATGCCCAAACTCCAGCAGAAAGTCTCCGGTTGTTTCCGCTCCGAAACCGGCGGAGATGCCTTTGCCATCATCCGCTCCTGCCTTTCGACCCGCCGCAAACAGTCCGACGATCTTTTCAACTCGCTTGTCCTGACGTTCCAAGAGCAACCCCCAATGCCCCAATTGGAGTAGCTGAATAGTTACCATTTGCGTTCATTGGCGGCAAAAACCGGTGCGTCGCCATTTTTCGCGAAACCCGAAATGGGGTCCGTCCGATTTCGGGTGCAAAAGATTAGGCGACGGCCATTGCCTTCGGCGGTCCACGTTCGTCCTGCGTCCGGCCCGGCGCGCACTCCGCGCGGCGCCAGGACTCCCGCAATGACTTGATGCCGTGTCGCATGGCCTTGCATTTCGTCTCCGCCGGCGCTCACGCGCCGCACTCCGACGAAACACGCCCGGCCCTACGACTATGCGGGGATCTTCGCACTCCACTCATCGCTTACGCTCCCTCGCTTTCCTGTGCTCCTCCAGAGCTTCTGATGGATAAACCGAACCCATATTATCGGTATTTGGATACGGCTGTACTAGGTACCGAGTGCCATCAATTTTTCAAACTGCCCCGGAGATCTCCCGGTCCTCGGGAGGTGCTCTTTGCCGACGATTTCGAGTTCGGGTAGGGGAAATATGAATTTTCCACCCCGGGCAAGAAAGTCCGCCTCTCTGGCGATGAACTCCTCGCGAAAGTGCCATGGGAACACCAGAAAGTAGTCCGGCCCGGCCGCCCTGGCCCTGGCCCTGGCCCTGGCCTCGGAGATGATGGGTCGGGTGCCCAGTGTCCGGCGTCCCCATTTCTCGGAGTTTCTTTCGGCAGCGACCGTGATCCGGGTGGCATCCAGGCCGAAGAATTGTAGTAGGACATTGCCCTTGGTCGAGGCGCCGTAGAGGTATATCGACTGGCCCTTAGCCACTCGCATAGCTCCCGTCTGATATCGAGGATTCTCCGCACGAACTCGCGGTAGGGCCGCCAAGTATCGAGCCTCTCGTCTTACTCGCTGCGGAAGGCCCAATCTATTTGCCCGTGGTTCGCCCTGTGTGACGAGTCCCGGTGGGCGGCGGTTACTCTGAAGCTGCCACCGTTCATGGTTTCAAATTCGATGGCGAGGATTTCGAGGCGGTGTCGCTCGAGCATCCGGCGGATCTGATCGAGCCCATAGTATTCCAAGTGCTCATGACAGATAGTATCGAACGCGTTCATCCGCAACATGGTCGGCATATAGCTCTGCTCCATGACCTAGATGTCGTCGGGGTGGAGGATGCATTGGATATCCGAGACGAAGTCCATCGGCGCTTCCAGGTCGTAGAGTATGACGATGGAGGTGATGACCTTTGCCGGTACCGCGGGCGAGACCCACGGATGGATCGAGGTCCCAAAGTAGTCGCGGATCAGCCGGATGTCCGGCGGGTAATGGTCGGCGAACTGGTCTCCGGCCGAGTCGATGCCGGTCCTGTGCAGCCCAGGTACCTCGTAGCTTTTCAGGAGCGTCCTGTCGTTACTGCCGATATCCAGGACCCGGTCGCCGGCTCCTAGGAGCACCCGCTCTCGGATCTGTCGCACGATGCCCCGGAGGTGGTCCCGCATGGTCCGGTTGATCCCGGATCTGTAGCCATAGCCGGATCGGTACAGGGCATCGGGGGCGATCGAGGCTTGAGCTGCAAGAGTCCGTAGGCCCGCGGGCTCCCAGCATCATGGCATCTTACGAGCCGGAACGGAACGGCCGGTAATTCCGCTTCGTCCGCTGCCCGGAAGTACCCGGCCGGTACCTGAGAACCCAGGTCCAGGACCGGTAGTAGATCGGGCGAGCCACAGAGCCGGCAACTCTTCACTTCCGTAACCATCATTCCGTTTTCTTCTCGCTTCTTTCTCTCTTTTTTTGCTTGCCGATGCGGCGGTTACTCGACCAAGGCCACCGCCTTGACCTGCGCGTAGACTCGCTTACCTGGGACCAGATGCAAGAGTTCGGCCGACTTGCGAGTGATGCCAGCCAGCAGGGGGGTCCCGGCGAGGCCGAGGCGTATCAGTAGGCGTGCCGCGTCGATTGCCGCCAATGCTTGGATCCGGGCTGGGAAGATGTTGAGGATGCTGGTGTCGGTCTGGGGCCGGAGAGTGATGCTGACATCCCGGGCCAATACCCGCAATCGCACCTTGCAACCGACAGGCAGGTCGTTGCGGGTGACGCTGAAACGGCCGCCGGAGAAGTCGAGATAGCTCAGATGGAAAGTCTGGTCGTGGGCGGTGATTGTGGCCTCAATGATGGTGTCGGCCTCGGTGCCCAGGTCGCAGGCGAGGTCGAGGCGGGCACGTAGCTCACCGAGGGGACCGGAGGCGCGCACGCGCCCGGCCTCGAGCAGGACCAAGTGGTCGGCGAGTCGGGCGATCTCGTCCGGGGCATGGCTGACATAGAGCACCGGCATGGCCAGCTCTTCGTGCAGCCGTTCCAGATAGGGCAGGATCTCTTGCTTGCTCTTGTGGTCTAGGGCAGCCAGGGGCTCGTCCATCAACAGCAGCCGAGGGCTGGTCAGCAGGGCCCTGGCCATGGCTACCCGTTGGCGTTGTCCGCCGGAGAGGTGGTCCGGTCGTCGTTCCAGGAGGTCCCGGATCCCCAGCAGGTCGGCCGCCTCGTCCAGGGGCACCCGGCGTTCAGCGGGGGCGATGCGTCTGAGCCCATACTCCAGGTTACGGCGCACCGACAGATGCCGGAACAGGCCGGCCCCTTGGAACACATAGCCGATGGGTCGTCGATGGGGCTTCCGAAACAGTCGCCTAGCATCGTCCTGCCAGATCTCCTCGCCGATGCTCAGTCGGCCGGGTAGGTGCTCCAGCCCCGCCATGCAGCGCAGGATGGTGGTCTTGCCGCAGCCAGAGGGTCCGAAGAGGGCCGTGATGCCCGACATCGGGCACTCGAACCGGACGTCGAGGGAGAAGCTACCGAGCGATCCCGCGAGGCGGATCCGGATGGGTGTCTGCCCGGGGGTCACGGCCGGTCCCGTCCGATGCGTTTTTCGAGCACGAAGGTGGCGAGGATGACGACGAACGAGAACAGGAGCATGCCTCCGGCCAACAGGTGGGCCCGAGTCCAGTGCAGGGTCTCTACATAGTCGTAGATAGCGACCGACAGGACCTTGGTCTCGCCGGGGATGTTGCCGCCGATCATCAAGACCACGCCGAACTCGCCGACCGTGTGGGCGAAGCCCAGTACGGCGCCGGTCAGGAAGCCGGGGCGCGCCAGGGGAAGGGCTACCGACCGGAAGGCATCCCAGGGCGAGGCCCGCAGGGTGGCGGCGACCTCGAGGGGACGCTCGCCCATGGCCTCGAAGGCGTTGCGGATCGGCTGCACCACGAACGGCATCGAGTAGAGCACCGAGCCGATTACCACGCCCTCGAATCGGAACGCCAGCGAGTACCCGCCGAACAGCTTGGCTACCCATCCGCCGGGGCCGTCGGGCCCCAGGGCGATGAGCAGGTAGAAGCCCAATACGGTGGGCGGCAGGACCAGCGGCAGGGCCACGAGGGTCGCCACCACCTCTTTCCATATCGATCGGGAACGGGCCAGCCACCAAGCAATGGGAGTGCCGATTAGCAGCAGCACCAATGTGGTGACCGAGGCCAGGGCCAGGGTCAGCCGGACGGGCGGCCAGATTTCGGCCAGCTCAGGCATGGGTCGGCGGACGCTCAGTCACCAGTGTCGTAACCATAGCGTATCTTCACTGCGGCGGCCTGGGAGCCTCTCAGAAAGGCCAGAAAGCGGTGGGCTGCCTCCTGGTCCGCGCCGCGCCGTAGCAATACCGCATCCTGAGCCAGCGGCGGGTGCAGGTGCTCCGGCACCAACCAACGGGACCCGGCGCCATGCCGGGCAATCCGGGATAGGGCGACGAAGCCGAACTCGGCGTTACCGGTGGCCACGAATTGGTAGGTTTGGGAGATGTTGTTGCCCTGCACGATCCGGTGGGCGAGGTCCTGGTAGACACCCAGGGCCTCCATGGCGGCCACCGCCGCCCTACCGTATGGCGCGGTGACCGGGTTGGCGATGGCAATCTTGACGATACCGGGATCGTGCAGCGTCGTCTCGTCCATAACCAGTGCCGAATCTCGGCTGAACAGGGCCAATCGGCCCCGGGCATAGGTGAAGCGACTGTCCGCGACGGCGAGACCTGCGGCAACTGCCTGTTCGGGGTAGATTCGGTCGGCGGCAAGAAAGACCACGAAAGGGGCCCCCTGGGTAATCTGGGCGTAGAGCTGACCGGTGGAGCCGAAGCTGTAGAGGGTCTTGTGGCCCGTGGTCCGTTCGAACAGGGTGCCAATCTCCTTGGCCGCCGCAGTGAAGTTCGCGGCGACCGCGACCCGGACCTCTTGTGCCACGACTGGTCCGGTAGTGACCGAGAGTATGAACGCCGTTGTCAGCAGGATTGTGACTAGGCGCGAGCCGGGTTCCGGGATGGGTTTTTTCTTCACGGGAAGCAGCCAGGTAGGTGCCCTATGCTTAAGGAGCCGTGCGATCGAATCATTTCAGTTGGCCGGTCTTTTTCATCGCAAGCACTTGCGACCTTGCCTTCCCGGTCAATATCTCCTCGCAGACGATTTTCTTCCGGCATGCCTCGACCTGCTCCGACTCCAGGACCGAGCGCAGGAATTTGCGCCACATCGCGCTCTTCATAGCTCTCGATCAGCTTGGTGTTCCAGTCATAAGGGGGAAATACCGCCAGCTCGAAGACACCATGGGAGATAGTTCCGGATTCCAGAAACTGCAACATGTGCTGCGCAAACAGCAGGAACCAAGGCATTTCGAGACCCTGTACGGAGAGGATGACAATCTTCTTCCTGATTACCCTCAAGATTCAGCTATTCAGCCTGAGAGGGACGTATACTGAACCTGAGCCCAAAGAGGAGAGTCCTCATGGCTAAGAATCCGATTCAGTTTCAGAAGGGTTTGAGTTTACCGGATTTTCTGAAGCCGTACGGCACCGAAGAGTAGTGCCGTCGCGCTGTGTACAGCTGGCGCTGGCCGAAGGGCTTTCGGTATCCGGAACGCGGGCACACTAGTTACTGCAAGCTGGCGGGACACGGATTGTACCAATGTCATCGCTGTCACCATCAAACCTCACTCATCAGCGGAACGCTGTTCGAGTACACGAAGTTACCACTAAGAACCTAGTTCCTGGGGATATAGTAACTATTCAGGACCTCTTGCCAAGCAGTAATCTACACGCGTAACCTAGGACCATGCTGGAATAACCCACCCTAACTCATTTTTCGAAAAAGCCGGACGACGAGCTTAAGCGGTTGCGTGAAACGGGTGGCGGAGCAGACGGCGCTCATTGAGCATCTGCGCGAGCGCATCCGGGAGTTGGAAGCGCACCTGGCCAAGGATAGCCACAACTCCAGCCGGCCGCCATCCTCGGACTCACCGTTCAAGAAGCCGCCACCACACTCGCAACGCCAGTCAAGCGGGCGCAAGCCCAGTGGACAACCGAGCCGACGCGGTGTCACTCGCTCCCCGGTCGATCACCCCGACCAGTGCGTGATCATCCCGTCGACGGGGACCTGCGCCTGTGGACGTTGCGGCACCGGGATCGCGGCTACAGTGCTCGCGGAGCGACGCCAAGTGGTCGAGGTGGAGATCCAGCGTAAGGTACATCGAGTACCGCATTGTCGGCGAAACCTGTGCCTGTGGGCGCGCGCAACGCAGCACGTTCTCCGTGGGGATTGAGGCCCCGGTGCAATACGGACCGGGCGTATCGGCCTTTGTGGTCTACATGACCCAATACCAGTTGTTGCCCTACCAGCGCACCGCCGAGGTGCTCAATGAGTTGGCCGGCCTTGGGATTTCACCGGGCACCCTCCAGCGCACCGTTCATTGCGGGAGTCCTGGCGCAGCGCGTAGTGCACGTCGGGATGGACGCAGGACGAACGTGAGCCGCCGAAGGCCATGGCCGCCGCCTGATTTTTTGCACCCGAAATCGGACGGATCCCATTTCGGGTTTCGCAAAAAATGGCGACGCTCCGGAATCCGAGAGTCGAGGCCGGTTTTCGGACACCTTGTAGAGCTTGCGTACCATCCATATCATGCCACCTTGTCCTGAGATCTAGCGATCCACGCCGCTCCGTGGAATCGAAAAGCTCCGAGGCTAGGTTGGCCGCACCGGCGGGGATTCACAGGCTGGACTGTGCCCATCGGAAACTATCGAATCAGGGCTGCGGGGAGAAAAATCAGCCGCAAATAAACGCCAATGAACGCAAATGTATTCAAGATAACGTCGACGAGGATGAACCGACCTTTTCGGTTCATTCCCCCAGGTCGATCCCGGCCCGAAGCCGCATGTCGGGGGACCCATTCTTGGGGAGCTGCCCGGCCGTACTGATCGGCGGTATGCCTGCTGCGCGGGTCGGTGACCAAGCCGCCTGCATTGGTCCGCCGGACGCCATCGCCACCGGCGAGCCGACGGTGCTAATCGGCGGTAAGCCCGCTGCAAGACTGGATGACACCACGGTCCATGGGGGCATCATTGTCACCGGTTGCGCAACCGTTCTCATTGGCACCGAACCCATCGATCCCAACCGTCCGGGAAGCACGCAGACATATCGGCAGTAGAGCTTGGGATTTTGAGGCCAATCGCCCCCTTATCCTACTGAAACTCATAAATGCAACCTCTTTGTCTATGCAATGCTCGACAATTCGGGCAAGCCGGTCCCAATGATGGAAAGGAATATCACTGAATCAGTGATCCAAATGATCATCGAATGACATATTTTTATTGTATAAATAGTAGGAAAAATAATAGGTATCTTTGGAGTCACTTGATAGGTGATAGGATGTGGCAGTTTATCATCACGGAATCCGAGACGGATCTGATCTCCCACGCGGGGCTTGGACTCATTGGCTTAGCGCTGAATGAACACACCGACCTGGCCGCGGATACGAAAGGGGTATCCTCCTTGCGCTACGACGCGGTGAGTCATGCCAACATTCTCTCCGGCTTTGTCGCATTGCTGTGTCTGGGCCAGAGCGATTTCGAGGCCATCAACAGGTTTCGGGAGGGCACCTACTTCACCGAGGCGCTGGGGCTGGAGCGTGTTCCTTCGGAGGGTATCCTGCACCAGCGCATGGATGCCCATGCTGCCGGCTACAAGGTGGCCGTGGAGGAAGCCATCGAGTTTCCACATCGCCGTGGTGCGCACTTCACGCCACTGGACGATGGCTTGGTGCCACTCGATTGCGATGTCACGCCGTTCGACAACTCCAAACGAAGAAAGAGGGGGCTCACGAACCTATCAGGGCCTAGACGGTTACGCACCCATGCGTGGCTTATCTGGGCCGGAAAGGCTACGGTTTGGAGTGGGAGCTACGCGCGGGCCGCCAGCCTTGTCAGAATAAGCGTGTACTGAAGCGTGCGCGCCAATTGACCGACGAGCCGTTGCTACTGTGCCTTGACAGCGGCAATGATGCCATGGAGAACATCGCCGCAGTCGAAAACCACAACGAGCCGAATGAGATGGCCGCTCCGGATCAAGTAGAACCCGCGCCGGAAAAGCCCCGAGCATTGGCTGGCCTATGCCGAGAAGCACGGGCACTGGAGTGAGCCGCGCCCGGGCCAGCGGGTCGCCCGGTTCGAGGAGGGCATGACGCGCCGCCACAACGGTTATGATTACCCACTGCGGCGCGTCATACGCGTGATCAAGCGCACCATCGATCGGCACGGTCGTTTCCACAGATCGAGCTCGAGGGCTGGTGGACGAGCCTGGAGCTCGATCAGGAGACGATCATTGCCCTCTACGTGGACCATACCACCTCCGAGCAATTCCACGGCGAATTCAAGGCCAACCTGGACGTTGAGCGTCTGCCTTCGGGGAAGTTGGCCACCAACGCCTTGATCCTCGCCTGCGCCCAGCTCGCCTACAATATTCTGCGCTTCGTTGGGCAGAATGGTTTGCTTGGCCCCGAGGCTCCGCGGCGTCACCGCGCCGTCCTGCCGGAGCTGATGTACTTGGCCGCGCGACTGGTCTACACTGGATGATGGATTAAGTTCGCCTTCGGTTTTGGCTGCCCGGTCGTGCCCACCTTTCGACGCCTCACGCGCAACTGGCCGGGACAGGATGCCGATCGTGGCCATGGCCTCACTATTCGCGTCTTGTCGCGGTGGCCTCCTTGTGTCTATTGTCCGCCGTTTCTCGCTCCACGATCGATTTCTAACCCGATTCGCTGCCACATCGGTTCATTCGCGTCTCTGAAATAAAATCCAGCCATCATGATCGGCCATAGGCGAATAAATGCGTTATTCAGATCACTGATTCAGGAATATATTCGGGGTGATACCGTAACTATTCAGCTACTCCAATTGGGGCACTGGGGGTTGCCCTTGGAACGTCAGGACGAGCGAGTTGAAAAGATCGTCGGACTGTTTGTGGCGGGTCGAAAGGCAGGAGCGGATGATGGCAAAGGCATCCACGCCGATTTCGGAGCGAAAACAATCGGAGACTTTCTGCTTGAGTTTGGGCATTGTAGGTCACGTTCGGCCCGGTTGTTGTCGAAGGGAACGCGCCGGTCGGTGAGGAAGCGCAGGACCTCGTTGCGGTGCTCGCGCAGTCGCCGAATGCGGTTGCAGGCCGGGGATTGTTTGACTTGCCCGCGGATGCCAGGACGGCGGGGACGGGGAGGATTGCCAGCTTTGGCTTCAGTGAAGATGGTGTCGTAGCGGGTCTGCAAGCGCTCGACGTCGCCGGTGGGCAATGCCTTGAGGTCCTGGGCCTCGCCGACCAGGGCATTGGCTTGGCACAACAGCGCGATCATATCGGTTGCCCACGGCTGGCTCGGGGACCTCTCAGCGATAGCGGTTAACTCACGTAGATGATGGGCATTGCAGAAGGCATGCCAACATGAGTAGCGCTGGCAGGCTGACCCGTGGTCATGCACGAGTACGCCAGCGAACGGCGCCAACAAACCGAACGCATCCAGGGCCTCGGCACCACGTTTGGGATGAGGGAAGCAGGCCGTAAGCCGGTCGGTGCTGAGTACGTGTAGCCAGTACAGGTTGCCGTTCACGCGCCGGCCGGTTTCGTCGGCATGGACCACTGGCGCGGTGATGAGTGCGCGGCGAATCGCGGTGACTGGCGCCTCCAGGCAGGTAGCTGCCACCCGTACGGCTACGCGGGGATCGTCGCACTCCGCTCGTCGCTTACGCTCCCTCGCTTTCCTGTGCTCCTCCGAGGCTTGGCCAGTGCTTCAAGCGTCTTGGCCACCGCCTTGATCGGTTCCAAGCAGCAACGGTACGCCTAGCTGTACCATCTGTCGAGGAGCGGCTCGGCTTACGCCGCGCTCTGAGCACTGTGGAAGATCTCGCGTAACGTCTCCTGGATCCGGAAGCCACGGTGTGTCTTAAGGTTTCGGCGCTTGAGTTCCGCAAACGGGGCTTTCTGGCGGTTACTCCAAGCGTGCTTATCCTTGAGCCATATGTAACGTGTACGCCGCAGCTCCGGGGCCCTTTTGACTTCTTGGCGACGCACTTCGTCAACCGCCTTGCTGACGAGCTGAATGACGTGAAACTCATCGAAGGTGATCGCCGCCCAGGGCTAATGCTCACACACGCCAGCCTGGTAGCTTGCCGACATATCCATACAGACCGCGCCGGTGTTCTCGGCACGGGCGCCATGAGCTTCGAGCACATCGGCAAACTGGGCCACGATCTGGGCTTTTCGCCCTTCGCAGGCATATGAGCACACGCTGGATATCGAGATCGTGAAACAAGCTCATGTAATTGTGTCCACGCCGCGAGGCGGTCTCGTCGAAACCAACCGAGGTGACGGTCGAGAAGTCATCTTGATCGTGCGCCTGATCGACGTAATGATCGAGGGTGCGCCAGACGCGCCCGTCGCTGACGCCAAGCAATTGAGCGGCCTGAGAGACCTGAGAGACCGCCATCGCCTGACAGAGGGTGACCAGTAAGGCCTCCATCCGTAGGTTGAAGCCGCTGTTGGGGGGCGCCCAGGGCGCCACGACCTGGGGGTAGTCTTGGCGCAGGTCCCGCAGCGCACACGGAGCACCTTGGCGTGGATGTAGGCCTGGAATTGAAAGAAGTTCAGGTGACGCCAGTCGCGTTCAAGCGTGTCGTGGACCGGCTGGTGTTCCGCCCCATAATGCGACAAGAGAATCGTGTCCCCGGGGCGCAGGCGCGGTGGAAATAGTCGAAATCCTCGCCCCCAGCCCCTGGAAAATGCGCCCGGTGTCGGGCCCCTTATTGATTGCGGTGGATTTTTTGAAAAGTCGGCTCTTGTGTATAGTGGGAGGCCTCGACGATATCGTCTCAGTGCCTCCGGCGACGGATGGCTTTCTCGCTGATACCTAGCTCGTCGGTTGGTGCGCCATCGGCTATCCATGAAAGGCCAAGAATCGCCGACCCCGTCGAGGAGCAAAGGTCTGGCAGGAAACCTATCGGAAAATTCCAAGGACGGAGCTTTGTCGAGGTCTCCATAGCTCGGTTTACCCGCGGGCCGTCTCGGCTCTACGAACATCTCGTGTGACTCTCAGGCTCCCTATGCGTCGGCTCAATATTCCCGGTCTCCTGATCCTCACCCTGCTCGGCCTAACCACCCAGGTAGGGGCCTTCAACTTCGGCCCCCATTTTCCGGGCGCGTCTGGTCGTGACCAGCGATCGCCGCCGGGCCTCGAGTCCTGGCAGTACCGACCCCAGGAGCTCGACAACGCCCGCGGTGTTCCGCCGAGCTACCAACCGCCGGGAGCACTGCCGGGGCAGATACCGGGCTACCCGCAGCCCGGGCCCGGCGGCTACCAGCCCGGTTGGCCGGGATACCAGCTGCCTTACGGCCAACCCATGGTGCGTCAGACCAACCAACCACCGCGGCTGGAGCTGGTGTTGGACGACCACCAACCCTATATACAGGAGAATGTCCTGCTCAAGCTGCGAGTCATCAGCAGCGAGAACTTGGCAACTGCCACCCCGGAGCTACCGAACAGTAACGACGTGCTCTTACAGAAGCTCGAAGGCCCCGAGGCGAGCTCACGTACCGGGGCCCAGGGTAGCCGAGAGATCGTCAATGAATTCATCTACGCCCTCACGCCGCTACGGGCGGGGACCATCGAGGTCCCATCGCCGCAGGTCACCGGTACCCTGGCAGGAAACGGCTGGACCGGTGCCCGACGTTTCGAGGCCACCGGCACCGAGCCCATACGGCTTCAGGTGCGCCCGGCGATGGCATCGGTGCAACCCTGGCTCCCACTGCAAAACCTAGCCTTGAAGGCCACCCTCGACGGCGGTGATCGGGTCGAACATGGCGAACCCGTGACCCTGACCCTGGAGCTCATCGCGCTCGGAGCCACCGGTAACCAGCTTCCCAGCTTGGAGTCCCAGCTCCGCTCCCCGGATTTCCGGGTCTACCGGGAACAAACCTTGAACGAAGGCTACCTGTCCGAGGACAAACGCCGCATCGAGGGCCACCGGACGGAGTACTTCACCCTGGTTCCCCATGCCGACGGCAAGCTGCTACTCCCGGATATCCGTCTTGCTTGGTGGAACGTCGCCACCGGCACCAAGGAATACGCCGGTCTGCCCGTCCATAAGCTCCGGGTGGACGACGGAGCCGGTCGCACCACCCCCTCTTTGGAGGTGGCCACCACCACCAAAGGCGGTGGTCCGAGCTGGCTCTGGCTACTGTTGGCGGGGATCGTTCTCCTGTTGCTCGGCTATTGGGGAGGTACCCGGTACCAGGGCCGTGCCCCCAGAGGAGCTACCGAAACCGGCACGACCCCGACCCTGGATAAACACCTGGTTGCCGGTCTCGGTCGTGCGGCTAGAGTCGTATCGACCCATACCGCAAAGCTCGCCAAGCACCTGGACACGGCTCCCTTATACGGGCGTATCCGATCACATTGGGAACGTGCCCTACCACCATCCACCCGGTTCCTGCGCTGCGTACGTGTCGCCGACCGGGAAGACGGCCCCACGGCCTGGGCCGAACGCTTTCAGGACCTGACACGCCACCATTTGCAGTTCGATACCCGAATCTCGCTGCCAAGCATCGCCGGCCGGATTTTGGCCCTGCGTCCCGGTGCCGACCCGGAACAGCTCGAGTACCTGATGCGACAGCTCGACGGCGCCCTCTATGGTCAGCAGGATATCGATTTCGGACGCTGGAAGAAGCAGTTCCACGCTCAGATTGGACGCCGGCGCGGGCTGGCCAAAGTGGGTGGCGCAAGACTCCGACCGAGGATCCGACCCCGACTGCCCGCACTCAATCCCCGGTTCGGTTGAGTCGCATCCGGAGCACTTGGAGGGGATCTTTTACTTATTTCCTATTTTTCAATTAGTTAGGTGATTTAAGGCTGGCGAGGCGTTCATGAAAATCACCATTTAAAATCATACGGTTAAATTGATTTTCGCGATTCTTCGGATAAAGCGACCGCCTAGTAAAACGCCTCAAGTTTTTCCGTTATATTGAATAAAATCTCTCTTAGCCAGTCCAAACCATACCTGAAAATCTTGATTGGGATCAGTTTTTGTTTTCGCTGCGCTGCAAGTTACGAAAGAAATTGCGGGCCGGTGCCATGCCGGCGCCGAGCGACGCGTGTGTCGTGCTTAATGCGAATTCTGGATTTTATTTCATTCTTAATGAGATAGCGAACAAATTCCGTACCAATGAATTCTCTATCGGCGAGGTAGCCATCAATTTTTTCCACCGCGAATAGCTCGATAAACCTGTTGATGAGTGGAATGCATTCGTCCGTATTGGAATTGCCTTTTTTATCTCATAGGATCGATAACACGGAGATCGTCACACCTTGCTAGACGATCGCCAAGCACCAGAATATTGATATTGGTTTGACCGAGTTTCCAGTTGGTCCGATCCAGGGTCAGTAGATGCTGACCATCGGGCAACCGACTGACAATAAATCGAGCCACGATGGAGAAGTCGAGAGGAAAGGTTCTGAACAGGCGTTGAATACGTTTATACTTCGGGTCTTTCAAGGTGCCACCGGGAAGAGCGGTGTTAATTGCGCGAAATTGACAGTTCTGACCTTGATCAAAGCGATAATCAGACCGGCCAGGCATTTGGTTCTGGCCAAGTTCCAACCGAAATAGCCAGGCAACAGAGGCACAAGAGCGGCGATATTCTGATCCATTGCTGGGAGCCCTCCGAAAAAAACATCTATTATTAATAGGGTTATGCCAAAATTCGGCAAGGGTAGCTTGAACGCCCGGCTCAACTGTAACAAAAATACTTAATCCTAAATCAATATATTGCGGTTTTTTGTCCTGTACTTATGAGAATCGACATGAACCTTCCGAATCGAGTAAATATCCGAGCGCTCGGACCCCCGCTTCGCAGCGCGCTGCTCACCCTGTTGTCGGGAACTTCGACCGCCAAGGGGGTAAGTGCGGAAGCGGATACCGCCTATCGTAAGGCCATGGAGGATGCCGCCTTTCCTCAAGAGGAGGAGAGCACAGGCAATCCGATTCCCATCTCTAGAGATAACCCGAACCTGCGGTGGAAAGCAGGCAAGAATGAGATCCTGGTAGCCACCTGGAAGGCGCAGCGTACCTATGAGAGTCCATCAAGCCCTACGACAAGACATTGGAAAATCCGGAATACGCAGTCTGGATGACCACGGTTCCACAGGTCAAGCACCTGTGTAGTAGGCTGCTCGCCGCCGACCCGGACCTAATCCTAAGGAGGCCATAGATCTGCGTCTGAAGCAGTATCTGGGGCTGGACCCGGGCTGGCAGTATGATGTCTTCGTCGAGCTGCGGGTAGACCCCGACGATCTGTTTCGTCCCTGTGTCGATCCACAAACCGATGATACGAGCTGCAACTACCGCTTCGGAGACCAAGTCCCGACGGTAGAGAATATCGCGGATTATCGCGACCTCTATTACAAAAGCTTCCGGGGCAGTGTCGGGGTATACCCTGGACGGGGCTGGACTATACTGGGGAAACCCGGACAGTGACGTGAGTGCCAGTGAGTTTATTCTGGTACCCGAGGCGCCTTACACGATCGAAGCCGTGGTGCCGACCATGGCATACTGCCGTCCGTAAAGGACGCCTTAGAAAATTCGGCGGATCCTCAATACTTGCGGGAGCCTTGGAAAATTCCGTCCCTGGAGTTTTTCAAGGTCTCCTCAGGATGCTCTCAATTCCGCAGCTTGCCTTTGCCTAGTCCGGCTATGGGCACCACATGGGCGGACGAGGGCTCATCGGCGTAATAGGGGCGCTCGCTGGCTCGACCTCGGGCCTCGGCGAGTTCCTTCTCTCGTGCGGAGATCAACCCTAGGCACTGGCGGACATCGATGATGGTCTGCTCGGAGAGGGGATGCTTCATCCCCGGCGGCGGCGTAACGTCCTTGATGACTGCGGCCAAGGTCTTGCGCATGGCGGTGAGGATCCGCTGCTCTTGCGTCAGTTCTGACATGGCTTGCCTCTGCGGACCGAGATCGGCCCGGATGGTTGAAGGTTGTTGGTATCGCTGTGGACGCTGCCCAAGGGCTCGGTATCTAGTGGATTCGAACAGCTCCGTGGCTAGGTTGACCGTACCGGCGAGGAGCCATAGGCTGGGCTGTGCCCATCGGAAAATATCGAGTAAGGGCTGCGGGGAGAAAATTCAGCCGCAAATAAACGCCTGAAGTCGGCAAAGTCTTGGGTCCTGGGTCTTTTGAGTCCGTGTACGAGAAGGCTTTGTGTGTCGAACTGGTCGAGCGCGCATCTCAGCCGAGTATTTTTCGGCTCATGTGCGTTCATTCGCGGTAACTATTCAGCTACTCAATTGGAGCATTGGGGATTGCCCTCGGAACGTTAGGACGAGCGAGTTGAAAATATCATCGGACTATTTGCGGCGGGTCGCAAGGTAGGAGCGGATGATGGCAAAGGCTCCGCGCCGGTATCGGAGCGGGAACAACCGGAGACTTTCTGCTTGCCGAATGAGGTTGTAGGCCGGGGATTGTTTGACTCGCCCGCGGGTGCCAGGACTGCAGGGACGGGGAGGATTGCCGGCTTCGGCTTCGGCTTCGGTGAGGATGGTGTCGTAGCGGGTCCGCAAGCGCTCGACGTCGCCGGTGGGCAATGCCTTGAGGTCCCTGGGGCCTGGGCCTCGCCGACCAGGGCATTGGCTTGGCACAACAGCGCGATCATATCGGTTGCCCGCGGCTGGCTCGGGGACCTCTCAGCGATAGCGGTTAGCTCACGTAGATGATGGGCATTGCAGAAGGCATGCCAACATGAGGCGCGCTGGCAGGCTGACCAGTGATCATGCACGAGTAGCCAGCGAACGGCGCCAACAAGCCGAACGCATCCAGGACCTCGGCACCACGTTTGGGATGAGGGAAGCAGGCCGTAAGCCGATCGGTGCTGAGCACGTGTAGCCAGTACAGGTTGCCGTTCACGCGCCGGCTGGTTTCGTCGACATGGGCCACTGGCGCGGCGATGAGTGCGCGGCGAATCGCGTTGACTGGCGCCTCCAGGCGGGTGGCGGCCACCCGTATGGCGCGCTGGAGGGTGCCCGGTGAGATCGCCGGCCAGCTCATTGAGCACCTCGGCGGTGCGCTGTGTAGAGCAACAACTGATATTAGGTCATGTAGACCGCAAAGGCCAATGCACTCGGGCCGTATTGCACCGGGGCTTCAATCCCTGCAGAAAACGTGCTGCGTTGCGCGCGCCCACAGACACAGGTTCCGCCGACAATGCGGTACTCGATGTACCTTACGCTGGATCTCCACCTCGACCACCTGGCGTCGCTCCGCGAGCACTGTAAGCCGCGATCCCGGTGCCGCAACGTCCGCAGGTGCAGGTCCCCGTCAACGGGATGATCACGCACTGGTCGGGGTGATCGACCAGGGAGCGAGTGACGCCGCGTCGGCCCGGTTGTCCACTGGGCTTGCGCCCGCTTGGTTGGCGTTGCGAGCGTGGTGGCGGCTTCCTGAACGGTGAGCCCGAGGATGGCGACCGGCTGGAGTTGTGGCTATCCTTGGCTAGGCGCGCTTCCAACTCCCAGATACGTTCACGCAGATACTCAATGAGCGCCGTCTGCTCCGCCACCCATTCACGCAACCGCTTAAGCTTGTCGTCAGAGTTTTTCAGAGAATAGATTAGGGTAGTTTAGTCCGGCATAGTCATAAATTACGTGTGTAGCCTGCTACTTGGCAAGAGGTCCTGAATAGTTACCATTCACGTTCATTTGCGGCAAAAAAGAAAATATCGAGTAAGCCCAATGGTGGACACGGCCTACCCGATGGTCGGCTGAGCCTTTGTTTCCAAATTTCTCTGCGTCATTTCAAAAGAGCCGCACCTTTCTTCAAGTCTTCTCGGGGTACCCTCAATCTTCGCCCAACAGGCCAGCGAGTGCGGCCTCATCGACCAGGGTAACACCACCGAGCGCCTGCGCCTTGGTTAGCTTGGAGCCGGGGTCCCCGCCGACGATCAGATAGTCCGTCTGCTTGGAAATGCTGCCGGTCACCTTGGCACCACGTGCCTGCAAGGCCGCCTTGACCCGGTCTCGGGGTCGGCCCAGGGTTCCGGTGATGACGACCCTCTTGCCGCGTAAGGATTGCTGCTCGGATGCTGCGTCAGGGATCGCCGGCGGCTTCCAATGGACATCGGCACGTAACAGCCGCCGGATCACGATCCGGTTGCGACGCTGGGCGAAGAAGCCGACGATCCGCTCGGCGACCGCCACCCCGACGCCGGGCACCCGACTCTCCCTGCGATTCTCCAGCGCCTCCGGCTGCGCCCGGCTCAATGCCGCGAAATCGTCGAAACGGTTGGCTAGGGCCTCGGTGATCTTGGTGCTGACGCCAGGGATCTTCTGCGCAGCCAGCCAATCGGCAAGGCGCCCCTCGGGGGTAAGCTCGGGGCGATCGTCGAAGAATGCACGGATGGCCCGCGCGGTCTCGGGCCCGATGCCCTTTATCCCCCGCTGCAGCACCAGGGCTTCGACCCGCCGGACCTTCCTCAGCTGTCGCCAATCCGCAAAGACGTCGGCCAGGGCTTGGGCCGTGGTCTCGCCGACCTCCCGAATGCCCAGCGCGAACAGGAACCGGGCCAGGGTCGTGGATTTGCTCTTTTCGATGGCCGCGAGCAGATTGTCCACCGACTTTTCACCCATCCGCTCGAGGGCCACCAGCTGCCCGCGCCGTTCGGCTAGGCAATAGATGTCGGCAGGGTCTGCGACCATCCCCTTGTCTACCAGCTGCTCGATGAGCTCCTCCCCGAGCCCGTCGATGTCCATGGCCCGCCGTGAGGCGAAGTGCCGAATCGCCTCCTTGCGCTGAGCCGGACAGTAGAGACCTCCGGTACAACGGGCAATGGCCTCGCCCGCGGGCTTGATCACCCGGGAACTGCACTCCGGGCAGGTCGTCGGGAGTATGACCGGCCGGGTGCCCGCGGGCCGACGTTCGGGCAGGACCCGCACCACCTCCGGGATCACGTCTCCGGCACGGCGGATGAATACGGTGTCTCCGACCCGGATGTCCTTGCGCCGAACCTCGTCCAGGTTGTGCAGGGTCGCATTGGAGACAGTCGCTCCGCCCACGAAGATGGGCTGCAATCGAGCCATGGGGGTCACCGCGCCGGTGCGGCCGACGCTGAACTCCACCGCCTCCACGGTGGTCAGCTCCTCCTGGGCGGGAAATTTGTAGGCGATGGCCCAGCGCGGCGCACGGGAGACGAATCCCAGGGCCTCCTGATCGGCCAGGGAATTGACCTTGAACACCACGCCGTCGATGTCATAGTCGAGGGCATTGCGCTTGGTCTCGATCTCTCGATAGTAGTCGATGCAGGTGTCGATGTTGTCCAGAACCCGCAGCTCGCGGGAGGTACGTAGCCCCCAGCGATTCAGCCGCTCCAGGCAGCCACTGTGGGTCGGTGCCAGGGTACCCGTGACCGCTCCCAGGCCGTAACAGAACATGGTCAGGGGCCGCTGTGCCGCGATTGCGGGGTCGATCTGGCGCAGGCTGCCGGCGGCGGCGTTGCGGGGATTAGCGAAGGTCTTGCCACCGGCCTCTCGGGCCTGGATGTTGATGGCCTCGAAGCCGGACTTGGGTAAAAAGACCTCACCCCGCACCTCCATCAGCGCTGGCCAGTCGGTGCCCCGTAACCGCAGGGGCACGCAACGGATGGTGCGGACCTGGGCCGTGACGTCTTCACCGCGGTGTCCGTCGCCGCGGGTAGCCGCCTGCTGCAAGCGACCCTCAACGAAGGTCAAACTCACAGCTAGGCCGTCCAGCTTGGGCTCGGCTAGGTAGCGCACCCACTCACGCCCGAGTCGCTCCCGTACCCGACGGTCGAAGGCCCGCATCTCGATCTCATCGAAGGCGTTCTCCAGGGAGAGCATGGGGACCCGATGCCCGGCCTCCGAGAAGCCTACCAAGGGTTCGGCACCCACCCGTCGGGTAGGAGATTCGGAAACGATCAGCTCCGGATACCGGGCCTCCAGGTCTTGGAGCTCGCGCAGCAGGCGGTCGTACTCAGCATCCGGGACTTCGGGCGCGTCGAGGACATGATAGAGGTAATTGTGGCGCTCGATCTCCCACCGCAACTCCTCGGTGCGGGAGTGCATGGCCGCCGGGACGTTCATGGGAGATCCGTAAGCCGCCAGCCCATCAACTCATGGACCCGATCTTGCAGGCGTTCCTCCCCCTCGGGTGTGAGTGGATTTCGGGTCTCATCGCGGATCTCCGCCTCGAGCTTCACGGCCAAGCAACGGGCGGTAGTAAGCATGGCCTGCAACCGAGCCGGATCGTCGGGCCCGCCCTGCGCCTGGAGGAATAGGGTCAATCCGGGGGATTCGAACTCGGCCATGGCACCGAAGGGGAAGGTTCCGGGCTCGACTAAGTTGGCCACATGGAACCATGGCTTTCCGCCGGACCCGGCATCGACATGACGGGAGTAGATCCCCATATCTCCGGGTCCGATCCCACACCGGCTCGCCGCATGGACGATAGCCCGGCCGGTAAAGACCCCCTCCTTCGGCATGATATGGAGCGATAGGAGCACGGGGGCCACGGAGCGTATCGGTTCGGGCTCTACCACGGCCGGTGGTGGCTCCAGCGCCGGGGGTGGCTCGTGTCGCTCCCGGCAGGGGACATATCCCGGTGCCTCATCATCCTCCTTGTCGCTCCAGGGCGTCAGGCGCGGCTCGTGCTTATCTTCAGCCGGCGCCTCATCCTCATCAGACAGGTCCCGACCGGAGCGAGCCCGAAGACGCTCCCAGCCATAGAGCCCGATCAACAAGGAACCGCCGGCCACGATCAACAGCAAACGCAGGGTATCGGCATCCATTCGGAAACTCTCGGACCTGGAAGATATGATGAGCCAAGGGTGGGTTAAGGGCGCCTTGAAAAATTCAAGGCGCCCGTGCGGGGCAAGGATGCTCCGCCATTTTTCAAGCATGTAAATACTGGAAAAATGTGAGCGAAGCGAAAATCGCATTTTCGCTTCGCGGCTTGAAAAATTGCAGGGATGCAATTTTTCAAGGTCCCCTTGAGGCCGTCTAGAAAGTAACACATTGATTTTAAATCATAGAATATATACATTTTATAATTTTATGCGATGTAATCCCGGAGTTTTCTATGACTGAAGAAAAGTAACTATTCAGGACCTCTTGCCAAGTGGCAGGCTACACACGTAATCTGTTCCCATGCTGGAATAACCCACCCTAACCCATTCTCCGGAAAACCCTGACGATGAGCTTAAGCGGTTGCGTGAACGGGTGGCGGAGCAGACGGCGCTCATTGAGCATCTGCGCGAGCGCATCCGGGAGTTGGAAGCGCGCCTAGCCAAGGATAGCCACAACTCCAGCCGGCCGCCATCCTCGGACTCACCGTTCAAGAAGCCGCCACCATGCTCGCAACACCAGCCAAGCGGGCGCAAGCCAAGTAGACAACCGGGCTGACGCGGTGTCACCCGCTCCCTGGTCGATCACCCCGACCAGTGCGTGATCATCCCGTTGACGGGGACCTGCGCCTGCGGACGTTGCGGCACCGGGATCGTGGCTACAGTGCTCGTGGAGCGACGTCA
>Ga0209457_1000082_pt1 | contig 36549 bp, 29 predicted proteins | sample WorMetHEROISLAND_5_FD_187410 | JGI IMG/M metagenome (GOLD analysis project Ga0209457, IMG submission 187410) | Marine gutless worms symbiont microbial communities from Max Planck institute for Marine Microbiology, Germany - Olavius sp. 5 HERON... ... | reverse complement strand
AGGTCCTGGCTGCTTCCGCTCCGATACCGGTGGCGGGGACTTTGCCCTCATCCGCTCCTACCTCATCAACTCTCCGCAAACAATCCGACGATCAACTCGCTCGTCCTGACCTTCCAGGGCCGCCCCCCAATGCCCCAATTGGAGTAGCTGAGAGACTGTCTAAAAAGGCAGTTTCTTAGGTCCTGGATCTTTGGAGTCCGTGTACGAGAACGCTTTGTGCATCGGGCTGGCTAAGCACGCACCTTAGCTGAGCATTTTTCGGCTCATTTGCGTCCATTCGCGTTCATTTGCGGCAAAAAAGAAAACCTGATTACCCCCGAAGGTTCAGCCAATCTAAGGAGCCGCTCGGGCATCGGAGGGGTATGAGCTGTGATGTATCCGAGGCGCGGAATCATCGCCGGCAAATCAAAGCGACGGTTGAATCGAGAGCCGAACTCGGCGAGATAGCGAGGCGCGTGCTGGTCACTGATGCCATGGTATGTCTCCTGAATCGCGTTCTTGACGTTACCGAGCATGGTGTTGACCCAGGTAAAGACTTCCTGGTTGACGCTGGCCGGACCGCCGCCGGTGACGATGGCCTCGTGTGTACACCCGGCCGTCGTAATGCCGGTGAAGCAATTCAAACCATCGGAGACGATGCGGGTACGGCCCGCAGATGGTTTCTGCGCCCAGGCGGCGAGCTCAGTCTTGCGAAAGCCCTGGGGCTTACTCAGAGGCTGTCTAAAAATTTATTAATAATGAAAACTCAACGAACAACCATTTTATAGGGTGTCTGATAATTACAGATTTGCCGGAGAAGCAAACGACTGGATGCAAAATAAACCTGTGTTTCGCTCGAAGTTGGTTTCCGTTCATAATCGTTACTCAGTCGACGCCATTGACTCAGCTAAGCGAATGTTATTTCGACCACCCAGCGGCGAGGTAAAACGTGGAAACCTCGCTGTCCTTTTTTCTTTCTAACAACTTCGAGCGGGCACTTGAATTGGGTCAAGACCCAGTTAGACAGGTCCGCACCGGAATCGGCACGATCGCCCCAGATTTTTTTGACGGTATGGAGGATCGAAAACAAGTCCGTAATAACTTGACGAGCGGCTTTACTATTAAACACATTGGCGGTGCGTACTCGGACGACGAGCACGCAACCGATTGTATCGACAACAATAGGAAATTTTCTGCCCTTAACGAGTTTGTCCCCGTCAAATCCTGATTCTACATAGGATTCCAGGGTTCCCTTGACACTTTGACTATCAATAATTGCTCCCGTTGGATCTGGCTTTCGGTCTTTTTTTCGCGTAACCGCTGACGAAGCACCATATTGACTTTCTCTAGCAAACGATTATCTGTCCACTTATTATAGTAGTAATTAATGAGCTTGTAGAGAGGGAAGTCTTTTGGCAGATACCGCCAGGGACAACCTGTTTTATTCAAATAAAAAATAGCATTTAGGAATTCGCGAAGATTACTTTTTCGTGGGCGTCCGATGGTATAGGATTCCAATTCGTTAATAACGGGCTCAAGGATTTTCCATTCTTCGTCGATGAGGTCACTCGGGTACCTGACAGCCGATTGAATCTTTTCTTCAGTTATAGAAAACTCCGGGATTACACCACTAAAACCACAAAATTCGCATATTTTATTATTTAATAATCAATGTGTTACTTTATGGATAGCCTCTCAGGCGCATAGCGAGGGGATGGCCGTCGCCGTTGGTCTGAACGGCCGCGATAACGGAGGTCTTGCCGGCGGCACCGCGCCCACGCTTCCCCCCTGGACGTTCGCCACCCAAGCAGGCATCGTCCATCTGTACGTTGCCGGACGGCGGCTAGCTGCATCGCGCTCTTTCATCGTCTGCATCCGCTTGTATTTCAGACACCACGCGGTGTTGTAGGAGATCCCCAGCTGCCGCTTCAGCTCCAGGACCGGGGTCCCATTCTTCGGCTGCATCAGGATGCATATCCCTCAGGAACTAGGTTGTCAGTGGTAGCTTCGTATACTCGAACAGCGTTCCGCTGATGAGTGAGGTTTGATGGTGACAGCGATGACATGGGTACAATCCGCGTCCGCCAGCTCGCAGTGGCCAGCGTGCCCGCATTCCGGACACCGCAAGTCCTTCGGCCAGCGCCAACCGTACACGGCGCGACGGCACTGCTCTTCGGTGCCCTACGGCTTCAGAAAATCCGGCAAACTCCTGCCTAGGCTGCTAAAGGGTTATGGAAGAACCTTCTCCGGTTATTCGAAAGACTATCGGGCTGAGGTCATCCTGGTGTGCGATCTCGACGACCGATATCTCAAGGCATTTCGTACCGAGCTGTTCGATATTCTGAGTACCTGCGATTCGTGGCCGGAAACAACCCACCCAGGTATCCCTATCTCCACAGCTATGCGGGGAGGGAGCAATCTTCCGCCTTGACAAAGGCTTAGCGCCAAGGTTTCTCCCTTCGGTCACAATCACAACCAGCAACATCGGATAGAATGGCCCACGAGGCCCTATCGACCCAGTGATCAACCGAAGACCCCACTATGAACGAACGCCCATCCGTCCCCGCTGACAACCACGACGCCGAGCCGGACGCAACCCGACCCGATCCGATCTCCCCCACAACCGACCTCGACGACCCAGCACTCTATCTTAACCGTGAGCTGACTTGGCTCGCATTCAACCACCGGGTGCTGCACGAAGCAGCCGATCCCCGTACCCCTCTGTTGGAGCGGGTCAAGTTCCTGGCCATCGTCAGCAACAACCTGGATGAGTTCTTCATGAAGCGCATCGGCGGGCTCAAGCAGCAGATCGCCGCCGGAATGATCAAGACCTCGGTAGACGGACGCACCCCCGTCGCTCAGATCGAGGCGTGCCAAGCCGTGTGTCGGGAGCTGCACGCGAAGCAAAAGCAGGTCTGGGATAGGCTCATACCCCAGCTCGCCGATCAGGGGATTCGGATCGTCCGGGTTGCGGACCTGCCGCCGGCAACCCACGAGCTGCTGCGCGAATATTTCGGCACCGACATCTTTCCGATCCTCACACCCCTAGCCATGGACCCGGCCCACCCCTTCCCCTTCATCTCCAATTTGGCGCTCAATCTGTTGGTGACGCTCCGCTTTCCCGGGGCCGACGAGACCCATATGGCGCGGGTGAAGGTGCCGGTGGCCAAAGACATCTCCAAGCGCCTGATCGCGGTGGACGGCGGCCGGACCTTCGTGACCCTGGACGACCTGATGATCGATAATCTGGATCAGTTGTTTCCGGGCATGGAGATCGAGTCCTGCGCCCGTTTCCGGGTTACCCGCAACGCCATCGTGGAGCCTTCCGAAGAGGCGGCGAGCGATCTTCTGGAAATGATCGAGACCGAGCTGCGCGAGCGCCACTTCGCACCCATCGTGCGATTGGAGGTGGAGCAGGGCATGGACCCGGTCCACCGCGGCATGCTGGCGGCGGAGCTGGGGCTGAACGAGGACGAGGATGTATTCGAGACCGAAGGCATGCTAGCCATGCGCGACCTGCTCGAGCTGGCGGCCCTGGATATCCCCGAACTGCACGACGAGCCACACCACCCGGTCGAGCATCCGCTGCTGGTCAAGGACCGCCGCAATATCTTCCACATCATCCGCGAGAACGGACCCCTGCTACTCCAGCACCCTTACCAACCCTTCGCGACCACGGTCGAGCGCTTCATCGACACCGCAGCGGAGGACCCCAAGGTCCTGGCTATCAAGATGACCCTCTACCGCACCTCGGCCGAAGGTAAGATCCTGGACTCCCTGACCCGGGCCTCGCGCAACGGCAAACAGGTAGCGGTGCTGGTGGAGCTCAAGGCCCGCTTCGACGAAGCCGCCAACATCCGCTGGGCACGCCGGCTGGAGGCCGAAGGGATCCACGTCAACTATGGCGTGTTGGGCCTCAAGACCCACTGCAAGCTCATCTTCGTCGTCCGTCGGGACTATGCACAGCTGCGTCGGTACTACCACATAGGTACGGGTAATTACCATTCGGGTACCTCGAAGCTGTACACGGACTTGGGGATCCTGGGCTGCGACGAGGACCTGGGACAGGACATCACCGAGCTGTTCAATTACATCACCGGCTACTCACCGCCGCACTACCGCAAGGCACTGGTCGCGCCCTACCGTATGAAGCAGGCCATCCTGGAGTGGATCCGGCGCGAGATCCACCACCAAGAAGCGGGGCGCGAAGGTCATATCCAGATCAAGATGAATGCCCTCGAGGACGTGGACATCACCCGAGCCCTCTATGAGGCCAGCCGGGCGGGGGTAAGGGTCGATCTCATCATACGCGATACCTGTCGCTTCCGCCCCGACATCCCCGGCCTGTCCGAGAGCGCCCGGGTGGTGAGCATCGTCGGCCGCTTCCTGGAGCACGCCCGCATTCTCTACTTCCACAACGGCGGTGACGAGGTGTACTACATCGGCTCCGCGGACATGATGCAGCGCAACCTGGAAAACCGGGTGGAGGTCCATGCCCCGGTGGAGGATTCAGCCCTGCGTCAGGAGCTGCGGCTGATCCTGGACGCACAGCTGGCCGATCAACGTTCCGCCTGGGACATGCAACCCGATGGGACCTATCGCCAGCGTCGCCCCGACGACGACAGCACCAAGGGGGTCCAGGAGATCCTCATCGGCGTAGCCAAACGGCGCCTAGTGGCCGCCTCACGGCACAAGGAGAAGAAGATTCGCTCGCGCCTGATCGGTCACTTCCAGCGCCGACTGCGCAGCAACAAAGAGTCAGGCTAAGAGGCTGTCTAAAAATTTATTAATAGGGTGTCTGATGATTACAAATTTGCTGGAGAAGCAAACGACTGGATGCGAAATAAATCTGTGTTTGGCTCGAAGTTGGTTTCTGTTCATAATCGTTACTCAATCGACGCCATCGACTCAGCCAAGCGAATGTTCTCTCAACCACCCAGCAGCGAGGTAAAACGTGGAAACCTCGCTGTCCTTTTTTCTTTCTAACAACTTCGAGCAGGCACTCGAATTGGGTCAAGACCCAGTTAGATAGGTCCGCACCGGAATAGGCACGATCACCCCAAATTTTTACAGTATGGAGGATAGAAAACAAGTTCGTAATGACTTGACGAGCGGCTTTACCGTCAAACACATTGGCGGCGTGTATCCGGACGACGAACACGCAACCGATTGTATCGACAGCGATAGGACGTTTTCTGCCCTTAACGAGTTTGCCCCCGTCAAATCCCGATTCTACATAGGATTCCGGGGTTCCCTTGACACTTTTCCTATCAATAATTGCTCCCGTTGGATCTGGCTTTCGGTCTTTTTTTTGGCGTAACCTCTGACGAAGCACCGTATTGACTTTCTCTGGCAAACTATTATCTGTCCACTTATTATAGTGGTAATTAATGAGCTTGTAGGAAGGGAAGTCTTTTGGTAGATACCGACAGGGACAACCTGTTTTATTCAAAAATGACATTTAGGAGTTCGCGAAGATCACTTTTTCGTGGGCGTCCAATGGTATAGGAATTCCAATTCGTTGATGATGGGCTCAAGGATTTCCCCTTCTTCATCGGTGAGGTCACTCGGGTACCTGACAGCCGATTGAATCGTTTCTTCAGTCCTGGAAAACTCCGGGATTACACCCATAAAACCACAAAATGTACATATTTATAATTTAAAATCAATGTTTTACTTTATGGACAGCATCTCAGGCGATTGGGTGCGGCTCTTTTGAAACGACACCGGGCGTCGAAAATCCGAGAGTCGAGGCCGGTTTATCGGACATTTTGCGGAGTTTGCGCACCGTCTCCCTATCGCGCCGCCTCGCTCTGAGACGTAGGATCCACGCTGCCCCGTGGATTCGAAAAGCTCCATGGCTAGGTTGACCGCACCGGCAGGGGTTCACAGGGGGCAGGCTGCGCCCACCGGAAAATGTCGAGCAAGGGCTGTGGGGAGAAGAATCAGCCGCCAATGAACGTAAATGTATTCAAGATAAAGTCGACGAGGATGAACCGCCCTTTTCGGCTCATTGGCATCCATATCGGTGCGCCAAGCGAAGCCTAGTCAGGCTAGCAATCCGAAAAGAGGTTGCCATGTCAACTTGCGGATAGAACATGTAGCTGCGGTCTGTCACGTGGAGGTCAAAGCGTGGGGAGCAAGGTCGGTTCAGGAAGGGACCTGAGCGAAGCGTCGGGACCGGAGCCGTCGCCATTTTTCGAGAAACCCGAAATGGGGTCCGTCCGATTTCGGGTGCAAAAAATCAGGCGACGGCCATGGCCTTCGGCGGCCCATGTTCGTCCTGCGTCCGTCCCGGCGCACACTCCGCGCGGCGCCAGGACTCCCGCAAGGACTTGACGCCGTGTCGCATGGCCTTGCCTTTCGTCTCCGCCGGCGCTCACGCGCCGCACTCCGATGAAACGCCCGGCCCTACGGCTACGCGGGGGTCGTCGCACTCCGCTCGTCGCTTACGCTCCTTCGCTTTCCTGTGCTCCTCCGACGTGGACAGCGAAGCTGTGAGCCATAAGCCGTCAAAAGTTGAACCGAGAACAGCCTCGAAACGCTAAATGCAGGTGGCCAAGCGGCCGAATAAGCCGAAGCCAGCACGTGCCGGGAAGAACATCGGCGCAGGTACCGGTGCGGCCTGCCGGGGTGGGAGCGGATGGCGCGCAGCGATAGATTGACCCGGAACCTGGGAGATCCGACGGGCTGGGGATCGTAACCCGGAGGCGGTGCGGGAAGACAGAACCGTACTGGCTGGCCCGTTGGAAGTCGGAGTGGTCCAGAGTAGCGAAGAACCGGAGTAACGTCTGGGAAGTGAAGGGGCCATACGGTTGTCCTGTCGAGTTCTCAAAATGGGGGCAACCGCTTGCCGAACCACGACGGAACGAGGGCCTGTCGAGCTTCCGGCCTTTGCAGCCAACAACGCCGATCACGACGGAGCACCCGGAGAGTGGATGGCGTAGAGATCAGGGACATCAAGAACGCCCCCGGGGGAGTTAAGCGATTCCTGGAAGAATGGCACGACACCCTCAAGCGGAAACGCTACCGTCCGCAAACGGTGCGGCGGAAAAGGATCCCCAAGGCGAATGAAGGCCAACGACCGTTGGGAATTACCCACGGTACGAGATCGGATGGTCCAGACAGCCGCCAAGCTGGTCCTGGAGCCGATCTTCGAGGCGGACTTTCTGCCCCATCTCGTATGGATTTCGCCCCCGGCGTTCGGCGCTGGATGCGGTGGAAGAAGGACGAACAGCCGTGTACGATGTCGATCTGAAGAGGTACTTCGACACCATCCCCCATCAAAGGCGGATGGCCGGTGTCGAATAGCGGATCGCCGATGGAGCCGTGCTCAAACGAATCCGTCAGTGACTACAAGCACCGATCCTGGAAGACCCATAAAGATCGACAACAGCTAAGGATCGACAACAGCCGCCGAGGAAGGTCAAACGACAGGCCGGAACCCCGCAAGGAGGCATCATCAGCCCGCTGTTAGCCAACCTGTATCGACACTGGATGGACCGACACTCACGGACCCGGAGGACCGCGGCTAGGCTGGTGCGATAGGCCGATGATTTTGTTATCCCCGCTCGATACCCGGGTCGGCGCATCGGCGAGTGGGTAGAAGCCACCGTGGAGGGTTGGATGGGCCGAGAGGTCAACCACGAGAAAACCCGGATAATCTAACGGAAGGACCCAAGAGCGAGCCGGGACTTTCTCGGCTACAGCTGGCGGTACGAGGCGGACCGATTCGGGCGTGTGAAGCGGTTTCTCAACCGGGTACCAAGCGCCTAGGCCGGTGCGCGAGAGCGAGAGAAGCGGTGCCAGATAATCGGTCCGAAGCAGAGCTTCGTACCGATCCCCAAGCGGATCGTGACGGTCAATCAACAGGTCCGCAGAGGGGCCAATGACTTCGAGCACGGACGCAGCCGACCGACGTTTCGCGCCATGAATTGGTTCCTTCAGCAACGGATGAGGCGGCACCGGAAACGCCGGAGCCAGCGTCCCGATCGGCCGCCGAACGGGATCACGTGGTACGCGCACCTGTATAAGCAATTGAGCTTGGTGCAATGATAACGGCTGGTCTCCCCGGCGAGAGCTTCGGATGTGAAGACAACAGGAAAGCGTAGCGCGGGAAAACCACACGCTGCGTTTCTGGAGCGTCGCCATTTTTTGCGAAACCCGAAATGGGGTCCATCCGATTTCGGGTGTAAAAAAATCAGGCGACGGCCATGGCCTTCGGCGGCCCACGTTCGTCCCGGCGCGCACTCCGCGCGGCGCCAGGACTCCCGCAAGGATTTGACGCCGTGTCGCATGGCCTTGCATTTCATCTCCGCCGGCGCTCGCGCGCCGCACTCCGACGAAACGCTCGGCCCTACGGCTACGCGGGGGTCGTCGCACTCTGCTCGTCGCTTACGCTCCCTCGCTTTCCTGTGCTCCTCCGACGAGGGGGCCAAGGGTAACCCTGGCCCCTACTCTACCGTTCATTGGCGGCAAAAAAGAAGATATCGAATCAGCCTTTTTGTTCGGCCATATCCACTAAAATTCCAATGACCTTCTTAATATCACTCATATAATACAAATCATGATCTATGTAGGCCGTTTTCTCTTCGAGCTTGATGAATTTCCATTCATCTCCCGTCGTTACCGCCCCATATATCCATGAAAACTCATAATTCTCTTCCTTATTATACAGTTGGGCCGCATACATTTCCGCGATGCATCGACCCAAGCCGGAAATAATATCTTCATTCTTGGCTTCGACTATTGTAATTACAGGCGCATCAAAATATAATTATTCTTCCAAACTACTAATTACGTAATCGCAAAATCCGGTTAAACCTTTTTCCTTGTCTACATTGAAATCTATGCCTGAAAACAAACTGATTTTTCCGGATAGTTTTCTTTTATTTCAAGCAGTACATTGATAATTATCAGTCCCGATCTGGCCTTTTCGGTATTGATTGCCGGAGCCAAAGGCACATTTCTTTTTTCTCTTCAGTATTCGGGAAAAGAGAATTCTTCTCGATAGTCTTTACATTGAAATCACGCTTGATTTTCGTCAGGGTAAAGTCACTGTATGCCACTGAACTTCCCCATCGAAGAAGCTATCTAAAAACTAACTAACCTGTAGGGTAGGTTGTGCCCACCAAATACTACGCCTGATCGGTGGACACAGCCCACTCTATATATTTTTTATTATAATCAATGGCTTAGTTATTGGGTGGCATCTAAGGTTACCCATAAGCCGAGTCATGTGGAGAGACCGAGTTCGATCCGAAGCCCGGCGACTACCTCCTTCATGCCCCCTGATCGGGCCTCGCTTCAGACATCGAAAGGATGCCGTCTGATGATGGTGTCCGCACGATCCGGTCCCGTAGAGATCAGGTCGATGGGCCGCTCCGAAAGCTCCTCAATCTTGGCCAGATAATCGCGTGCGTTCTGCGGCAGCGCGTCATAAGACCGGATACCAACGGTGGATTCCTCCCAACCGGGCAGATCCAGATAGCTCGGACCACAGCGCGCCAAGGCGTCCGCCGTGGTCGGTGGTACACTCAGCAGTGTACCATCCAGCTCGTAGCCGATGCCGATCCAAATTGTCCGCATACCATCGAGGACATCAAGCTTGGTGATGCAGATACCGCTGACACTGTTGATGTCGAGGGAGCGCCGGAGGGCCACCATATCGAGCCAACCGCAACGGCGTTTACGCCCGGTGGTGGCACCGAACTCCCGACCGACCTCGCCTAGGTGATCCCCGTCCGCATCGAATAACTCCGTGGGAAAAGGGCCAGCACCGACCCGGGTCGTATAGGCCTTCACGATACCCAAGATATAATCCAAATGCCTCGGACCCACACCACTGCCACTGGCCGCCCCGCCGGCAGTGGTGGTGGACGAGGTGACGAAGGGATAGGTGCCATGGTCGATGTCGAGTAGGGCACCTTGGGCTCCCTCGAACAGCAGATTTTCGCCCGCTCGGCCAAGGGCATGGAGCAAACCCGGAACATCTTTGATCAGCGGCACCAACTCTTCCGCTTGCCTCAGGGTCGTGTCCAAGACGCTCCCATAATCCACGGCTTCGATCTTGAAGTAATGCACCAAGGCGAAATTGTGATAGTCCATGACCTCACGCAGCTTCTCGGTAAAGGCCGCAACATCGATCAGATCACCGAGGCGCAGGCCCCGTCGCGAGACTTTGTCCTCATAGGCCGGCCCGATACCACGTCCGGTGGTCCCGATAGCCTGTTTCCCGCGGGCACGTTCCCGCGCCTGATCCAGCGTGATGTGATAAGGCAGAATTAAGGGACAGGCCGGACTGATATGCAGCCGCTGGCGCGCCGGTACGCCGCGCTGCTCCAACATATGCAGCTCTTCCAGCAGTGCCCCCGGCGACAGCACCACCCCATTACCGATGATGCATTGCACATCTTCGCGTAGGACTCCGGAGGGAATCAGGTGTAGGATGGTTTGTTCCCCGTCGATGACCAAGGTATGTCCCGCGTTGTGTCCACCTTGGAAGCGGACCACGGCCACAGCCCGATCCGTCAAGAGATCGACGACCTTACCCTTGCCTTCGTCTCCCCACTGGGCCCCGATTATGACTAGGTTCTTCCCCATACTCGATACCACCTGAAAGCTGTTCAAGACCGGTGGGTCATTCCATTTCATTTGCCTGTCGAGTGCCTTGAAAAATTTCCCTCCTGGCACTAGTATCCCAACGTTATGACCGGCAATTCAGGATAACCCATATATTAAAAAAGAAATATTTGGAATTATGCCGGTGACCGACTTGAGCTGCGGTACGCTAAGGTGACAGCCTCTCCCGCGAAATTGTGGGCTGAGAACAACGACGCATGTCCACAGGTATATTCGTTTTCTCGAGCTCGCCAGTTCCGTCTATGGCTCGTGGCCATTATCAAGAAGCGGCTGAAAATCGATATCAGTTTTTACACAATTCTACAGATTATGAGCCTCATCATCTTCGAACAAATTCAATAAAATCAATCGATTAATGAATCAGCATACAATCCCGACGAGCGCGACCACGATAATCGATTGAATTTACTCAACTAAACGTTGGGATACTAGTGCCCTCTTGGGATTGTTCAAGGCGCGAAGCCAGAATGTGGTTTTGTCTTCGCTCTCACAGCACAGAACATAAATATCCCTTCAAAATTAGATGTTTAGTCTGATCTCCGCGGTTCTTTGAATAAAGCGACGACCTAGTAAAACGCCTCAAGTTTTTCCGTTATATTGAATAAAATCTCTCTCAGCCAGTCCCAAACCACACCTGAAAATACGGATGGCCGGACGGTGATGACTCTTGATTGGGATCGGTTTTTGCTCGTGTAACCATTCCCCGAGGAGATGCGCCCTGCAGAAGGCGATCGCTAACAAGGCCAGAAGCTTCTCAATACGATCCAACTCGGTCAGGTGGGTTGCTTCAAAATCGAATCCTTGGCTCTTCAAGACCTTGAATAAGGTTTCAATTTCCCAACGCCGTTTATCGTCGCCCAGGACGGCAGTGACCCGAGAGGCATCCGGACTAAGAATGACGAGGGATTTGCCATTCACCAAGCGCGTTCCCGTGACCGAGAGCTTTTGGCCCCAAACAACCCGTTATCCCCTCAATTGGATGACTTCTCCGCGTGGTAAGTTACGAAAGAAATTGCGATCCGGTGCCATACCATGCCGGCGCCGAGCGACGCGTGTGTTGTACTTAATGCGAATCCTGAATTTTATGGCTCTCTTGCTGCCCTCTTTCCGGAGCGTCGCCATTGTTTGCGAAACCCGAAATGGGGTCCATCCGATTTCGGGTTTCGCAAACAATTAGGCGACGGCCATGGCCTTCGGCGGCCCACGTTCGTCCTGCGTCCGTCCCGGCGCGCACTCCGCGCAGGGCGCCAGGCCCCCCGCAATGACTTGACGCTGTGTCGCTGGTCTTGCATTTCGTCTCCGCCGGCGCTCGCGCGCCGCACTCCGACGAAATGCTCGGCCCTACGGCTACGCGGGGGTCGTCGCACTCCGCTCGTCGCTTACGCTCCCTCGCTTTCCTGTGCTCCTCCTCTGGCCAAGTTCCAACCGAAATAGCCAAGAAACAGAGGCACAAGAGCGGCGATATTCTGATCCATCGTTGGAGCGATCCGAAAAAATTTATCTGTTGATTAAAGGGTTATGTCAAAATTCGACAGGGATGACTTGAACGACCAGCTCAACTGCAACAAAAATACTTATAAAAAAATATATTACGGTTTTTTTTCCTGTACTATGCTTCTCTATGTATTTCAAGTTCTTATGCACTTGAAAGCTAACGGGCCTCCTTGCTGTTAAGACGAAACCGATTACGAGACGGCGACCAATACCCAACCTCGATGCGTACGCTCCAGGCGTTTTCGACACTCCAGCAGCTTCCGCGCACCTTTGTCCTGCCCTGGCAGCTCCGTGACTACCTGCCACCCCTCCCGACGCAGCCGCTCGATCTCCCGCTGTAAGTCCGGGTCCGAGGACCAGGGCGCCAATACCCGCTGCGCAGACCGATAGCGCTCATTGATGTCTATACCCAGGCGCAGCAGACAGTTGAGATCGGTACTGAACCCGACAGCGGGACGGGGTCTCCCGAATACCTGCCCGATATCGTCGTAACGTCCACCGCGCGCGATCTCCCGGCCCCATTCGGGTACGAAGGCGGCAAACACCACCCCGGTCTTATAGTGGTAGCCTCGTAGCTCCGCCAGATCGAAATGCACCGGCACATCCGGTAGCCATCGACGCAGCTCGTCGGCCAGTCGCCACAGATGATCAAGAGCGGCATGCACTGGTGGATCGGCCGCCGCCAATTCGGTTTCCGCCCGCTCCAGGGCATCCTCGCTATCGAGCACCGCCAAAGCCAGCATCATGCGCACCTGTTTGGCCTTCAATCGGTACGCATCAAGTAGGGACTCGATCTCGGGTATGGCCTTGCGTTGCAAGGCATCGAACAGCGCCATCTCCTGCGACTCGTCGAGGCCTGCCTGCCGTGCGAGCCCGCGGAAGATACCCACATGACCTAGGTCCAGGTAAAGGCCTCGGATACCCGCCGTCTCCAGGGTCGACAACATCAGGCGCAGGATCTCTACCTCGCTTTCGACGCCCGCATGGCCGTAGAGCTCGGCCCCGATCTGAAGTGGACTGCGGGTGCCGGAAAAACCGTCCCCCCGCGCATGCAACACGGTGCCCAGATAGCAGAGTCGGGTTGGCGCGTCACTGCGTAAGTGGTGGGCATCGATGCGTGCCACCTGGGGTGTCATATCGGCCCGCGCACCGAGCATGCGACCACTGAGTTGGTCGGTGAACTTGAAGGTCTCCAGGTCCAGATCGTGCCCGGTACCCGTGAGCAGAGAATCGAGATAATCGACGAACGGCGGGATAACGAACTCGTAACCCCAGCTCCGGTAAAGGTCCAGCAGCTCGCGACGTAAAGACTCCCTGATTTGCGCCCGCGGCGGCAGAATCTCCTCGATTCCGGTAGGCAACAACCAGCGTTCCTCGGACATGCCCGGACCTTAAGCGATTTCTGTCAAATGAAACACCATCCTGCTGGTCTTTTCGGCCGTCTTCCATGTTGTGGCAACCGTTACAGAGTCCACTAGGCACCGGTTGCCGTGCCTTGAATACGAACCAAAATCCAGCCCAGTCCGGCACACCATTTTCCATCAACCGCCTTAGTTCACCAAATACAAGAGCACGACACCCAGAACCATGCTTACCAGACCGGCGCTACGTAGCGAGCGGTCATCTTGCTCGGCCATCATCTGCAATGTGCGCCGCAGATTGCCCGGACTCAGAAAAGGCCAGACCCCCTCGATCACCAACAGCAGTGCAAAAGCTACCAGCAGATCGTGCCACATCCCAAGCTCCGAACCAAAAAAAACGTAAGGTTATCTGATAGTTGCCTAGTAATTTGACGAAGAAGCTTCATGTCGTGGTCGATACTTTCGGAAATCCCGTGTGCTATCGGCTCAGTGCGGGAAACGCTCACGACGTAACCCAAGCTGGGTCCTTGTTGGCGGCGGGTCTTGGAAGTAGGCAAAGTGGTTGCCGACAAATAACCCATCGCTTCGCCCGGAATCTTTCGAGCATCATCCATTGTTAGGTCCCGCCATATCCTAGACCCAAGTTGAAGAATCGGGCACTTCACGATATTGGTGTTGATCACCTCACGGGTGGTCTTCACGCTTCGGTCACCCGATATGGCCACGGAACGTTGTGGAGTTGGGCCCATCAAGTACACGACGATCCGCGTCCAATCACTGCAATCCGCTCCAACGCTCAGGTACTCGCCGGTTCGGCAGCACCGCTTGCGCCTTGGGTAACGAGACTGGCTGTCCCGGATCCTACCAGTTCTACGTCCGGCCCGAGGAGATAACGCTTGTCCTCGGTGAAGTCGGCTTCCGCGAGAGATGTGCTGAGCATAAACGTGGCCCAGCCCTTCGCACCAAACGTGATCTTTGCGAAGAGCACATCGACCATGCCGCTCTCGCCGCTGATCTTCAGCAACTCGGTGTCTGCCGGGAACCGGAGCCCTAGCTTCGCTGATAGCTCATCTAAACTCATACCGTCTCCGGAAGCTTCTCTGTCACGGCTAGTAAGTGCCAACAACAACAAACCTAGAACTCAACACCACTGTCTCATGGTCTATTACCCGATGGAAGAAACTGTTGGGAAGAAATTGCCTCTCCGTGCTTCCAACGAAAGCTTACATTTAATCGTCCCCACACAGTCATATTCCCGCGCGATCCCCTGACGGTGAAACTCACCCATGAATTGGTCCGTAATCGTAATACCGAATATTTCAACCTTTTTCCACCATCCCAGTTGTAGCGATCGCAGAACCTATACTCGAAATCCAGCTCATACTCACACCCGGAAGAAGCGCCCTCCTTCACTCTCGCCTAACCCTTGCCCCAGGTGTGGACCGGATCGCGTCGCCATTTTTCGCGAAACCCGAAATGGGGTCCATCCGATTTCGGGTGCAAAAAATCAGGCGACGGCCATGGCCTTCGGCGGCCACGTTTGTCCTGCGTCCGTCCCGGCGCGCACTCCGCGCGGCGCCAGGGCTTCCGCAATGACTTGACGCCGTGTCGCATGACCTTGCATTTCGTCTCCGCCAGCGCTCACGCGCCGCACTCCGACAAAACGCCCGGCCCTACGGCTACGCGGAGGTCGTCGCACTCCGCTCGTCGCTTACGCTCCCTCGCTTTCCTGTGCTCCTCCTCGGTTTTCCGATTGTAAGCTCCCTCCGCGGTCGTGGACGTGATCCGATATTTTCCCTGTGCTAGCTGCTCAACGAAGGTCTTGGCCTGATTCACCTCGTTGTGGAAACGCATCTTCGCCGTGTGAACTTTGTTGATCAGTAACTATTCAGGATCTCTTTCTAAGTAGTAGGCTACACACGTAATCTATATCTATACTAGAAAAAACTACCCTAACCCATTCTCTGAAAATCCCTGACGACGAGCTTAAGCGGTTGCGTGAATGGGTGGCGGAGCAGACGGCGCTCATTGAGCAGCTGCGCGAGCGCATCCGGGAGTTGGAAGCGCGCCTAGCCAAGGATAGCCACAACTCCAGCCGGCCGCCATCCTCGGACTCACCGTTCAGGAAACCGCCACCACGCTCGCAACGCCAGCCAAGCGGGCGCAAGCCCAGTGGACAACCGGGCCGACGCGGTGTCACTCGCTCCCTGGTCGATCACCCCGACCAGTGCGTGATCATCCCGTTGCCGGGGACCTGCGCCTGCAGACGTTGCGGCATCAGGATCGCGGCTACAGTGCTCGCGGAGCGACGCCAGGTGGTCGAGGTGGAGATCCAGCGTAAGGTACATCGAGTACCGCATTGTCGGCGGAACCTGTGCCGGTGGGTGCGCACAACGCAGCACGTTTCCTGCAGGGATTGAGGCCCCGGTGCAATACGGACCGGGCGTATTGGCCTTTGCGGTCTACATGACCCAATATCAGTTGTTGCCCTACCAAGCGCACCGCCGAGGTGCTCAATGAGCTGGCCGGCCTTGGGATCTCACCGGGCACCCTCCAGCATGCCGTACGGGTGGCGGCTACCTGCCCTGGAGGCACCAGTCAATGCGATTCGCCGCGCACTCATCGCCGCGCCAGTAGCCCATGCCAACGAAACCGGCCGGCACGTGAACGACAACCTGTACTGGCTACACGTACTCAGCACCGACCAGCTTACGGCCTACTTCCCTCATCCCAAACGTGGTGCCGAGGCCCTGGATGCGTTCGGCTTGTTGGCGCCGTTCGCTGGCGTACTCGTGCATGACCACGGGTCAGCCTGCCAGCGCCACTCATGTTGGCATGCCTTCTACAATGCCCATCATCTACGTGAGCTAACCGCGATCGCTGAGAGGTCCCCAAACCAGCCGTGGGCAACCGATATGATCGCGCTGTTATGCCAAACCAATGCCCTGGTCGGCGAGGCCCAGGACCTCAAGGCATTGCCCACCGGCGATGTCGAGCGCTTGCGGACCCGCTACGACACCATCCTCACCGAAGCCGGCAATCCTCCCCATCCCCGCCGTCCTGGCACCCGCGGACGGATCAAACAATCCCCGGCCTGCCACCTCATTCGGCGGCTGCGCGAGCACCACAACGAGGTCCTGCGCTTCCTCACCGACCGGCGCGTTCCCTTCGACAACAACCAGGCCGAACGCGACCTGCAAATTCCCAAACTCAAGCAGAAAGCCTCCGGTTGTTTCCACTCCGAAACCGGCGGAGATGCCTTTGCCATCATCCGCTCCTGCCTTTCGACCCGCCGCAAACAGTCCGACGACCTTTTCAACTCGCTCGTCCTGACATTCCAAGGGCAACCCCCAATGCCCCAATTGGAGTAGCTGAATAGTTACGTTGATCATGCCTCAAGATCGATCGTAAGCTCATGTCCGGTATTATCCATATAGTGCTTCAAGTGGTGGGTAGCATCGTCGCCGATCAACAACATGGCGGATATGTCACGCGGCGGTAAGATACTAAGGATCAATTCCTTCTGGACTCGCGCTGTCATTGTGAGAGCTATCGAGTTCCAGACCCCGGCACCTCGGTCCGGGGTGATGGTAGGATCGGTCGTGCCGATCTTATTAGGTACGGCTTGTCAGGCCGGCGGACGAAGGCGTGGACTTAGGTGCCGGGATGCTCGTTTTCATCATCATCCCGAGCCGACGCAATGTCTTTTCCTACAATTCCATCCTTACCCAACGATTGCTTGGTCTGGAAATCGATTACCGTTGCTCTCATCTCCCATCCATAGATTCCATCAGGAATCCCCTTCTTCGCGGGTAGAGATAGGCATTGAGTGTCCCAGATCAATCAATGCCGCCTGGAGGATAGCGACCCCAGCACCGCGCACACCTTGACGCATCGGGGGCAAGTTCGAGGCAGCCTGTTTCACCCTCTTGTTATTAGCAAATGCCGGAATACCGGAGCGACATGAAGTATTCTCACAATACGTTGATCGATAACGATACAAGCTACAGTCCACCTCGACAGCTTCGTAAACTACATCGATTGCTCGCTGGTGGACTCCTGGCTCCAGTTTCGGTTGAGATTACAAATTCATAGCCTCTACTGGCCTCCATGCTCCAGGGTAGGAACCAGCAATATCAATCTTATGTACTAGCCCCGCAACCTCGACTGTTGTTGCGAATCCACAGTCTCTGCTTAAGAGGCTGTCTAGACCCCCCCTTGCAACAGATGACTTAATGAAAATTAACTCTATGTTTTTAAAGGTGTTAGATAGATAGAGACTGTCTAAAAAGGCAGTCTTTAGCTTTCTCGCTCCAACCTGTAGCCGGTAACATCAATTGACACTGGGTGCGCGTGTCTACACCTACTCGGAGAAATCCCCAGCCCATGGGCCGCTACCTCCCCTGGCCGTGCCCCTTCCTCCGGCTCCATCTCCATATTCGGGAGCGGTTGCCGATACCGGATGCGCCGTCGGCATTACGCCGTCCGGAACCGGCTCGGAAGCTTGCTGTTGCTCCGATACCGGAGGCATAGTCCGGGATTGGGTTGCCGGCTCATCCGGCGGCCGGTATCTGGTCGTGGGGACCTGATCCGAGAGCGAGGAAATATCACCTCCGGTCGGGGCCTTTTCCTTGAAATATCGGAAGAAATCCGACTCTGGCTGGAGCACCATCAGATCCCCGCCCTGCCCGAACGTGTTGCGGTAGGCGTTGAGACTGCGGTGGAAGCTGAAGAAGTCCTGGTTACGGTTGAAGGCCCCGGCATAGATCTCGGTGGCCTTAGCATCGCCCTTACCCCGGAGGTGCTCGGATTCCTTATAAGCATTGGCTAGAATTACGGTTCGCTGCCGGTCGGCATCGGCACGGATACGCTCGGCGGCCTCAGCGCCTTTGGCGCGCAGGTCACGGGCCACCCGCTCGCGTTCGGCCCGCATGCGCTGATAGACGGATTCGCTGACCTCCGGCGGCAGATCGATCTTTTTGACCCGCACGTCCACGACCTCGATCCCGAGCTCGGCGGCATTGGTATCCACCTTCTTGGCCAGAATCTGCATCAGCTCCAAGCGATCGGACGAGACTACCTCCTGAATGGTTCGCTGGCCGAACTCATCGCGCAACGCCGTGTTGACGCGCTCGGAGAGCAACCGTGCGGTACGCCCGCTGTCACCGCCGGTCGACCGGAAGAACTGCCCCGGATTGGTGATGCGCCATTTGGCGAAGGAGTCGACGATCACATCCTTTTTCTCGACGGTCAGAAAACGCTCGGGCCGGGAATCCAGGGTCTGGATACGGCCGTCGAACTTCTTGATATTGTTCAGCACCGGGATCATGAAATGCAGCCCAGGCGCGTATTCGCTATCGACGATCTCGCCGAGGCGAAGCTTGATCGCGACTTCCCATTGATTGACGGTAAAGGTCACGGCGTAGAGGAACAAAGCCGCCAGGACCAGCCCGATAGGTGCTAACATCTTGATCCGATTCATCGACGAGACCTCCGTTCGCGCACCACCTCACGCCGCGGCATCGACGTTAGCTCCCGATCCACCGATGCATCGGGACTTTGCCGTGTCTCCAACAGACCACCCTCGCGCTTGCCCGGATCGATCAGCCGGTCGAGGGGTAGATACATGAGACTGTTTCCCCCTTCCACGTCCAGCAGCACCTTATTAGACCGACCGAACACCTGCTCCATAGTCTCCAGATACAGCCGTTCGCGGGTCACCCGAGGCGCCTTCTCGTACTCGCTCAGGATGGCAAGAAAGCGCGAGGTCTCACCCTCGGCACCGGCGACCACCCGGTCTCGATAGGCCTTGGCATCCGCCAGCACGCGTGCGGCCTCGCCGCGGGCCCGTGGCAGGATCTCATTGGCATAGGCCTCGGCCTTGTTCTCCAGACGCTCCTTATCCTCCCGTGCCTTGATGGCATCGTCGAACGCCTCCTTGACCTGTTCCGGTGGCTTGGCCGGCTGCATATTCACGGAGGTGATCTCCAGGCCAGTCTTGTACTGGTTAATTAGGGCCTGGGCGCGCTCGCGGATCATCGCGGCGACGGCACTGCGCCCCTCGGTCAAGATAAAGTCCAGACGACTACCGCCGATCGTCTTGCGCACCACCGTCTCAATGGCGTCGCGCAAGGTCTTTTCCGGAGATTGGTCTTGAAAGAGATAGTCCGCGGCATCCTGGATGCGGGATTGGACGGTAAGCTCCACGTCGACGATATTCTCGTCCTTCGTGAGCATGGCGGCCTTGTGGGTGAAGGAGGAAATCTCATCCACATTGACCTTACGCACCTCGTCAATCGGATAGGGGATGCGCCAATGGGGTCCTGGATCCGTGAGCTCGGTGTAGGCACCGAAACGCAGCACCACCCCGCGCTCCGCGGGCCCTATGATATAGATGCCCGAGGCCAGCCAGATCACGAACAGGATAGCCGCTCCCACGGCGATGGCATTACCGCCGATACCGCCCCCCGATCCCGTCGAGGGACCATGGCCACTACCATTCGAGCCATCCGGCGTTCGGCCCTTCCATCCGAACAGGCCGCCCAGGCGTTCCTGTAGCTTGCGCACCACTTCATCCAGATCCGGTGGTCCCTGATCCGAACCTTTCCCGCTCCACGGATCTTTGTTTCCACCACCCGGTTCATTCCAGGCCATAATCGCTCCAGCTATTGAAATGCACTGATCTTCCGGTTATCCGACAGGATAACCGTGAAAAATTGTATCCCTGCGATTTGAAATGCACTGATCTTCCGGTTATCCGACAGGATAACCGTGAAAAATTGTATCCCTGCGATTTTCCAAGCCGCAAAGCAAAACACGGTTTTTTCTTTGCTCCCATTTTCCAAGCACATACGGGCTTGAAAGATGGCGGAGCGTCACCGCCCCGCACGGCCACCTTGAATTGTCCGAGGCACCCCTACCGCCGAATGTGCCATTGTATACCGATTCAGCCGCGATAAGTCATGTGTTCCTTAGCTTTCCGGGGCTACCAAATGATAACTCGATAGAAAGCAACAGCTTGGTGATTTTCAACCGCACGGATGCCCAAGCATGCAGAGGGGCCGGAGTAGCCGCCATCGGTTACCTGTCGTTGGTAACCTAATTACCCTCGGGGTCCGATCATACCTTGCCTTCGAGGTCCACCAGCCGCTCCTGCAACGATCGATCTTTGCTCAGCAATCGGTCGTATTCGGTCCCGGGTATCATCACCGTCATGTTCCACCCACCTTGCTCCGTCGTCTGCTCCGAAAGCACCTGGGCATGGGTGAAGAGCCAAGCCCGCAAGGCCCCTTCTTCCGGGCCGACCCGGATCCGCCAATGTCGATGCTCGGCACGGAAATACTCGCTCAAGGCGTCGAGCAGCAGGGGGATTCCGGCCCCACTGGCGGCCGATATCCGGACCCGGCGCACCCGCCCCTGGGAATCCCGTTCCAAGCGTGGCTCGGTAGCGGGTAGCCGATCGATCTTATTGAAGACCTGGATCTGCGGCAGATCGTCCGCTCCAATCTGTGTCAACACCGCTTGAACGTCCGCGATACAGCCGTTCCGTCGCGCGCTGGATGCATCCACGACATGGAGCAACAGGTCCGCGGTTCGGGTTTCTTCCAAGGTGGCACGAAAAGCCGCTACCAGCTCGTGCGGGAGATGGCTGATGAAGCCCACCGTATCGGCGAGGATCAGCGTCGGGCCCTGGGGCAGCGGCAACCGACGCAGGGTCGGGTCCAAGGTCGCGAACAGCTGGTCGGCCTGATAGACGGAAGACCGGGTCAAGCGGTTGAATAGGGTCGATTTGCCGGCGTTAGTGTAACCGACCAGGGAGACCATCGCCAACTCAGCACGCTGCCGCGCCCGGCGGCTCCGGGCACGCTGGGAGGCGATGCGCTGTAAACGCTTGTCGAGCTGAGAGATGCGGTTACCGATCAGGCGGCGGTCCGACTCCAGCTGGGTCTCACCCGGTCCGCGCAGACCGATACCGCCTTTCTGGCGTTCGAGGTGGGTCCAGCCACGCACCAAGCGGGTCGAGAGATGACGCAGCTGGGCCAGCTCTACTTGCAGCTTGCCCTCGAAAGACCGCGCGCGCTGGGCAAAGATATCCAGTATGAGTCCGGCGCGATCCACCACCCGACACTGGAGGTGGTGCTCCAGATTGCGTTCCTGCGCAGGGGAGAACCCGTGGTCGAAGATCACCAGATCCGCCCCATGTCGCTCGATTAGTCCCTTGATCTCGTCCGCCTTACCGGGACCTACGAACAGACGCGGATCAGGAGTCCGACGACTTCCCCCGACAAAATTCACGATCTTTGCCCCTGCTGCCACCGCCAGCAGACGAAACTCCTCCCGCGCCTCGGGGTCGCCGGCTACGCCCAGCTCCAGACGCACGAGCAACGCCCGCTCACCGCTGTCAGGGCGCTCGAACATTATCGCTCGGAGGCACCTTGAAAAATCCAAGGTACCCCGAAGAGTATTGCGGGGGGCCCGGTAGCGACAAGACGACGAATCACATCGAGTGGCAGGGAGGCATCGGGAAGGATCAACTCGGGTCGGGTTTGGCTTGGCTCTCTAACACGACCGGTGGCAGCTTGACGTTACGTGCCGGAACCACGGTGGAGATCGCGTGCTTGTAGATCATCTGGCTGACGTTATTTTTCAGCAAGACGGCAAACTGGTCGAACGACTCGATCTGTCCCTGAAGCTTGATTCCGTTCACCAGAAAAATGGATACGGGTACGTGCTCCTTACGCAAGGCGTTGAGGAACGGGTCTTGCAAGCATTGCCCCTTCGACATGTCTTCTCTCCTTTTATATTGAATTGATCGAGAACCTCGAAAAAACCGCTTCCCTGACAATTCTTCAAGCCGCAAGGCGAAAATGTTCCGCTTCACTCTATTTCCCTATCGAAGCGATTCGGAGACCCTCGGTCTTTACCAAGTGCAAAGCCCGATCGAGCGGGTCCTCCCGATCGAGGATCCAATGAACATCGGGCTCGGATCGCAACCAAGTAAGCTGTCGTTTCGCGAGCTGCCGCGTAGCACTAATTGCGCAGTGCAGCATAACGTCAAAAGTATATTCGGCAAACAAGTATTTCAACATTTGCCGATAACCCACGCAGCGCATGGAAGGCAGCTCGGGAGTCAAATCCCCACGTGCCCACAGGGTGCGCACCTCGGCCTCGAGCCCGAGATCGAGCATCCCGAGAAACCGCCGCTCGATGCGTTGGTGGAGGATAGTCCGTTCGGCAGGTGCACGCGCCAGCTTCAGGACACGATAGGGCGGTACCCGGTGTCTCCGCGCTCCGATCAGCTCGCTCAACGGCCGACCGGTAAGCTCATAGACCTCGAGCGCACGCTGGATACGCTGAGAATCATTAGGGTGAATACGCCGTGCCGAGGCAGGGTCCACCGCGGCCAGACGCTGGTGCAGCACCGCCCAACCCTGGGTACTCGCCTCGGTGGCGAGCCGGACACGCACCGCGCTGTCCGCACCTGGAAGCGGCGACAGGCCTTGCTGCAAGACGCGGAAATAAAGCCCGGAACCACCCACCAGCAGGGGAATCCGGCCCCGAGCCAGGATCGCCGCTATTTCGCGCTCGGCATCCGCGCAGAAGCGAGCGGCCGAGTAAGTCTCGCTCGGATCGCAGATATCCAGCAGTCGATGGGGGGCCCGGCTCAAGATTTCGGGGCCGGGCTTGGCCGTACCTATGTCCATGCCCCGGTAAATCAGCGCCGAATCCACACTGATGATCTTGCAGGGCAGGCATGCGACCAAGTCCACCGCTAGCTCCGTCTTGCCGGCGGCCGTAGGCCCCATGAGTGCGATCACCAGCGGTGGCCCGCCGACAGCCTCTGACATGCGACGACCTCTGTGCCTACTCGACGGATGCCCGGCCCAGGGTCCCGTTCGACTTAGACTTACGGAGACCTTGGAAAATTCGATGGAATTCGATAGGTAGCGGACCTTGAATAATTTCGTCCTTGGAATTTTTCAAGTCTCGATACGAAAATGCGGTTTTCGCTTTAAGGCTCCCAACCGTGGGGGTAACAGGGCTACCAAGTGATCATCACTGCTGAAACAAGCTGTTGGCAAAGGGGGGCGGATCTTTTGAAACGACGCGGAGAAACCGAAGCGTCGCCATTTTTTGCGAAACCCGAAATGGGGTCCATCCGATTTCGGGTGTAAAAAACCAGGCGACGGCCATGGACTTCGGCGGCCCACGTTCGTCCTGCGTCCGCCCCGGCGTGCACTCCGTGCGGCGCTAGGACTCCCGCAATGATTTGACGCCGTGTCGCATGGCCTTGCATTTCGTCTCCGCCGGCGCTCGCGCGCCGCACTCCGACGAAACGCTCGGCCCTACGGCCTCGTCGCGTACGCTCCCTCGCTTTCCTGTGAAAACAACGGCTCAGCCGACCAGAAAGTGGGCTGTGCCTACCCTTGCGCTTATTCGATATTTTCTTTTTTGCCGCAAATGAACGCAAATGAGCCGAAAAACACTCGGCTAAGGTTTGCATTCGGCCAGCTCGACGTACAAAGCCTTCTCGTACACGGATTCCAAAAACCCAGGACCTAAGACTTTGCTGACTTCAAATGTACATCCGAGAACATGATACATCCGAGAACACGCCGAGAGATGGGGTCATCCTCGTCGACTTTTCTTGAATACATTTGCGTTCATTGGCGTTTATTTGCGGCTGAATTTTTCCCCGCACCCTTGCTCGACATTTTCCGGTAGGCCGCAGCCTGCTCCCTAGGCAATCCCCGCCGGTGCGGTCAATCTGGCCCCGGAGCTTTTCGAATCCACGGGGTGCGTGGATTGCTGGGTCTCAGAGCGAAGCGGCGTGATCGGGACGGTACGCAAGCTCCACAATGTGTCCGAAAAATCGGCCTCGACTCTCGGATTTTCGACACCCGATGTCGTTTCAAAAGAGCCGCACCCGTTGGCAGGTAAGCAAGCCGGTAAGGTCGGGTGATCTACCCTACTCTTTAGGAATGCGCCAGCTTGAACACCCTGGCCGGATCGAACCCCGAGAGTAAGAGCCTGCCTTTTTAGACAGGCTCTTTCTTAATAAAACCTTTGGAAACAAAGCTTTTTTTTATAAATCCGCATGCCGTAGGGGAGATCCCAGACAGTCTCAAAGGGTTACTCGTACAGCCATACCGGAATATCGATCGGCTCGGTTCTTCCATCGGCAGCTCTTTTTTGCCGCCAATGAACGCAAATCGGTCGAGATCGGCCCGCCATCAGCGACGCTTCCTGGCCCCTTAACCTTGATCTGCAACCATTTGCGGCTGAAATTTCCGTGAAGATCCGGCTCGCTCGAGGTTACCGGTAATCCGTACTCACAAGGGGTAACTGATGGTGGCTATTCAGTCTCTCTGCGCGCTTAAGCGTCTGAAATCGCCAAGCCGTTGCTTTCCATCGAATGATCATTCGGTAGCCCTGGGGGGTGAAGGATCCTCGCGCTCGTCCCCGAGCTCCGGCATGGACGAACCGACCTATTCGCCGCATGGAGGGATGACCCGCGAGTCAGCGGCCGCGCAGAAACAGGCGATCGAGCTCTTGGATGGAAAACTTTATCCAGGTCGGGCGTCCATGGCTGCACTGATCGGCACGTTCGGTGCGCTCTATATCGCGCAACAGGGCGTTCATCTCCTCCCGCTCGAGCCGGCGGTTGGCGCGCACCGATCCGTGGCAGGCCAGGGTGGCGAGCACGGCGTCGATCTCCTCGCGAATCTGCTCACTGCGCCCATGCACGGCAAAATCCGCCAGCAGGTCCCGCAGCAGCCGCTCGGCATCCGCGCCTTGGAGTAGCGCCGGGATCTCACGGACCGCTAGGCTGCCCTCACCCATCCGATCCAATCCCACGCCCAGGCACCGGAACAGCTCCCGATTGGTCTCGGCCAAGTCCGCCTCCTTGGGCGTGACCCGGACTACCACCGGCACCAGAAGTGGTTGGCTACGGATTTTACCCTGCTCCCAAGACCGCTTGAGGCGCTCGTAACCGATACGCTCATGGGCCGCATGCATATCGACGATCACCAACCCGTCCGCGGCCTGGGCCAGGATATAGACCCCTTGCAGCTGGGCCAAGGCATAACCCAAGGGTGGCAATTCGGCATCCGGCGTGGCTTCGGCCCCGATCTCCGCCGTCCCGCTCGACCCCGGCCGTTGGGACTCGAAACCGAAGCGGTATCCGCCCGGACGTTCGTCGACCCGCAACGGCATGGGCCGCTGACGGGACTCGGAGGGAGGCTCTCGCGGTACGGACGAGGGTACCGATCCCACCGGGGAAGTCCCGATCGCCGGCGGTACATTCGCGACCTGGGCCTGCTCGGTGCGAATCATCCCCTCCGCGAGACGCCGTTGCAAGGTCCGGAAGATAAAGTCGTGGACTTGGCGCCCCTCGCGAAAACGGACCTCGTACTTGGCCGGGTGGACATTGCAATCCACCAACCTCGGTGGCAGCCCCAGATATAGCAGATAGACCGGATGGCGACCCTGGTACAACACATCCTGATAGGCTTGGCGCACCGCATGTGCCACCAACTTATCCCGGACCATGCGGCCATTCACGTAGAAAAATTGCAGATCCGACTGGCTGCGGGAGAAAGCGGGACTCGCAACCCACCCGTGCAAGCGTAAGCCCACCGCCGCCTGATCCAGGGCCAAGGCATGCTCTGGAAAACCGGCACCCATCAGCGGCTCAAGGCGATTCCCCACCATTGCTCTCGCCTCGGTCACGGGTGGCAGGTCGAGCAGCCGCCGGCCATTGTGGGTAAGCCGAAAGCCCACATCACAACGTGCCAGCGCAACTCGCCGCACCAGCTGCTCCAAGTGGATGAGCTCGGTCTTATCCGTACGGAGAAATTTGCGCCGGGCCGGCGTATTGTAGAACAGGTCTCGTACCTGGACCGTGGTCCCTATCGGGTGAGATACCGGTACCGGCTCCTCCACTGACTCACTGCCATCACCGCGAAGGCACCAAGCCTGATCCGCATCCCGGTACCGAGAGACCAGCTCCAACCGGGACACAGATACGATGCTCGGTAAAGCCTCGCCCCGGAACCCCAGGGTCACAATGGATTGTAGGTCCGCGGCCGCGGCGATTTTACTGGTGGCATGGCGACGCAGCGCCAGGGCCAAATCCTCGCGGACCATTCCCACACCGTTGTCCCGGACCCGCAGTCGCTTGATACCGCCCTGCTCGGCATTGATCTCGATGCGGTCCGCATCCGCATCCAGGCCGTTCTCGATCAGCTCCTTGGCTACCGAGGCCGGCCGTTCCACCACCTCTCCGGCCGCGATCTGGTTGACGAGTTGAGCGGGAAGTTGGCGGATCTGATTGGTCATCCCGGAATAGAAGCAAAAAGCTGCTGGGCACGCAAGTACGACCAAGTTCCGAAAGGACAGGGGTGTCCCGCTATCTTTCAAGGTCCCCGAAAAGTGCCCTCGTGTCTTTGATACGAAGAGCTCGTCTGTTCGATACTTCGACCCTATTTTTTCGGGAAGAGAACAACCGGGCCTCTCGGCCAACGGGAACGAACCCTGGCGGCCTCCCCCCGGAGAAGGCATCCTGTTGGTACATACCATGCAGGCGGTCGAGCATCTGAGCACTCTGTTCGGCCCGGTGACCACCTACTTTGCCAAAACGGACACGGCCGATGCGCTGGTGCGCTTCACCTTATCCTTTAGCGGGAGAGGGGTTGGGGAGAGGGGGAGTAAAAGCGGAACCCCAGCACTGGCTTTGTCCACCCCAAGACCCATGATCGTCCGCCGGAGCCAAGTGTGAGTAAAGACCAACTCCTTCGGGGAACCTGAACCATCGACTATCCCCATAATCTCTCCATCGGGCCTCACAGACACGGATACCGGTCTGCCAAATCGAATTCCAGCGTCTACACTCTGCGATATGGGAACCGCGACCTTCTCGGATCGGAGCGGTCCGTGCCCGTAGGTTGGCCTCGAACCTTCCACCGCTCGCCTCCCACAAACACCGACATAGCCCGGCGGTCCCGGCAAGAGCACCTCGATGGGACCTTGAATTTTTCTAAGGTACTCTCGTATGGTCCCCGTAGGCAGGATAGATTCTCTGTTCCACGTAGCCGCATGTTGCGGGGGAGAAGAACCATGTCCCTCAGCCAACAGGAACGTACCCTGGCGGTTGCCCCCCTCGGAGAAGATGTCTTAACTGGTGCGCACCATGCAGGAGGTCGAGCAGCTGAGCACCCTGTTCAGCTACGAGCTGGAACTCCTCAGCACAAACATCGACATCCAATACGAAGACCTACTGGGCCAACCCATCACGGTGCGGCTCGACCTCCCCGATGATCAGATACGTTACTTTAACGGCCTAGTCAATCGCTTCGCCCACACCGGCTTCGACGGCGACTTGGCCATCTACAGCGCCACCCTGGTCCTCTGGACTTGGTTTCTAACGCGCACCGCCGACTGCCGCATCTTCCAGGAGCAGAAAGAGATCTTCCGCGAGCACGGCTACACGGACTTCGACTTCATCAGCTGGCTGATGGAACAAGAGGACATCTACTACTACTTCAAGCACGAGGATGGCAAGCACACCTTAGGTCCTGGCCGACGGCTACAGTGCCCACAACCCCGTGGCCGACTATGCGCAGATTCCCTACTATCTATACTATATTATCCCCCCAACGAGACCGGGCTACGGGAGCAGGACCACATCCACGATTGGTCCGTGGTCCGGGCGGTCCGGTCCGGCACCTACACCCACACCGACTTCGACTTCACGGCCCCGCGCAAGAACCTGCGGACCAAGCTGATTCACCCCAATGCCCACCGGTACGCGGACCTGGAGATCTACGATTACCCAGGCGCATACCAGAACAGCAGCAACGGCGAGCAATACACCCGGGTACGGATAGAAGCGATCCATGCGGGCTACGAGACCGCCCGCGGGGTGGGCAACGCCCGAGGCATCGCCACCGGGGCGCTGCTCACCCTGAACGGCTATCCCCGTGAAGATCAGAACCGAGAGTACCTGATCGTCTCGGCCGACTATCGACTACAATCCGACGCCTTCGGCTCCTCCGACTCGGCCGGCACCGGCCCGGTGTTCCAGTGCCGGTTTACCGCCCTGGACGTCCAACCCCTCTACCGCCCATCCCAGGTCACCCCCATCCCCCAGGTCAAGGGTCCCTAAACCGCCATCGTCGTCGGCAAGGCCGGTGAGGAGATCTGGACCGACCAGTACGGTCGGGTAAAGGTCCAATTCCACTGGGACCGCTACGGCAAATCCGATGAGCACAGCTCCTGCTAGATACGTGTCTCCCAGCCCTGGGCCGGTAAAAGTTGAGGGCCATCGCCATTCCACGCATCGGTCAGGAAGTCACCGTCGAGTTCCTGGAAGGCGATCCCGACCGGCTCATCATCACCGGCCGGGTCTACAATGACGTCAACAAGACGCCCTACGGATTACCCGCCAGCACCGTCATCAGCGGACTCAAACCCAACGGCACAGAAAAAGGACGGCACCATCAGCATTCAGAGCCAGGACATTACCGCCAAGGGCTCCAGCGGCATCGATGTGAAAGCGAGCAAGAAGGCCACCATCTAAGGGATAGAAGATCCTGGAGAACTGTAACCTATGGATACGATCCGGAACTCGGGGCAAACACCAACCGCCAGGACCGAGCCGGCGGCCGCTACGGGGAGCTACGAGGAAGTAGTCATCGGCATCCTGCTGGGATTCCAGGACCAGGGCGCGCCCTTGGTCGCCTTTCCGGGCAATCCGGAAAAGACGGCCCTCAAGGCCCGCACCACGACCAAGCTCAGGGAGGAAAACCTGAGCCAGTCCTTGGTTATCGGAGTGGTGCAACATCCGGGACGAACAACCGAGGCCCGGACGCCGCTCACCGCCGAGCTCGACGGCGAGTGCATCCGGCTCTCGGCGCAAAAAGAAATCGTCCTCCAGTGCGGCAAGGCCAGCATCACCCTCACCCGCGCCGGCAAGATCCTAATTCGGGGCACCTATCTGCTCAGTCGGTCCTCCGATGTCAACCGGATCAAGGACGGGGCCATACAGATCAATTAATTTTCCTAGCGTGTGAGGCAAGTTAGTGGCAAACAATGTCTTTGCCAACGGGTGGGAGGTGGCCTGCAAAAAGGCGAAGGGTGCGGCTCTTTTGAAACGACGCTGGGCATCTAACAATCCGAGAGTTCAGATCGGTTTTTCGGTCCCGTTGTGGAGCTGGCACACCGCCCATTTCAAGCCACCTCGCGCTCGGCCAGAGGGATCGGCGGTCCGGGGTAATGGCGCTTATGCTCCTGTTCGAAATGAAACGCCAGGTAGGCGGCCAAGTCGCCACTGATCTTCAGCGAGCGTAGTTTGAGGATGGCCTCAGCCCGCTCCAGACCCCAACGCGCACCGGCAATATCCATCCGATCCTTGACCAGATAACGACAGGCGCCTTCGATAACCCCGGTCGCGACCGGAGCGTCGCCATTTTTCGCGAAACCCGAAATGGGGTCCATCCGATTTCGGGTGCAAAAAATTAGGCGACGGCCATAGCCTTCGGCGGCCCACGTTCGTCCTGCGTCCGTCCCGACGCGCACTACGCGCTGTGCCAGAACTCCCGCAATGACTTGACGCCGTGTCGCATGGCCTTGCCTTTCGTCTCCGCCGGCGCTCACGCGCCGCACTCCGACGAAACGCCCGGCCCTACGGCTACGCGGGGATCGTCGCACTCCGCTCGTCGCTTACGCTCCCTCGCTTTCCGGTGCTCCTCCTCGGCAGCCCATATACCAGGGCTTGATCGTATTGGAGTCGTTCCTGGTTGTTGTCGATGTAGTCGGCGGCTTTGTCTACCGGTTTGCGTTCGCTTTGGCCAAGCTGTTTACGGGTAGCGGCGCGGTGCAGGCCCACCGCCACGTCTTGGGCCCGGCCTTCGAGTATGGCTGTGGTCCGGTCCATCACCCAGCTTTCACGTTCTTCGGCGATCTCGGGGTGCCGCATATAGGCGGCCTTTCAGAGGTATTCGAGGACATGGACAAAATCCTGGGCCACCACGGGATCGACCGGATAGCGCTTGGCGACGGGCCGAGACCTGGCGCAGCAGGTCTGGCTGGCCGTCGGTTAACACCACCCAGCGCATCTGCTGGTCAGGATCACGGCGCACAGCTTCGGCACAGGCCTGCTCAATCACCGTCCCTTGATCGGCCTCCACCCAGGCCCAGGTGCGTTTGTTCTCTGGTCGTGGCCGTTTCCGCTCGGGCGGTTGTTCAAGACCCAGGGTCGACTTGGCGGTGCGCGGGTAGGGATCGACCTCGTAGACCGAGACCACCGTGGCCATCCGCTTGCGGTTCTTCTTCTCCCCGGAACGGAGCCGTGTGTGTTGTTTGTGCTCCTCTCGCTCCATGGCCCTACGAGTGGCTGCGCGCAGACCCTTAGGATGCATCACGATACCCTTGCCATCGGCGCTGATCACCAGAAGCGTGCCCTTATCCCGAGCCATTTGGGGCCGTGCTCGCGCCTGACCATAAAAGGTGTCGAAGTCCTGGCTCAGGTGCACGGCCACCTCCTCGGCCTGCCGCTTCGTCATCTGCCCACCATCCGAATCTTCCAACTGATCCGCGAACAATCTGTTCCACAAGGACTTCTGCCGTTCATGCGAGTACTGATCTGGCGGTAGGTTCAGCTTCGCATCTAGGGGAAAGACACTCTTCACACCCCACCTCCCATAGCCACGGCGGGTGATGACCACCTCTCCAAAGCGGGTCTCTAGATTCCGTTTGCCGCCTTCACCCCGATGGGTTCTCACGATGATCCCATCTTCTCCCAGCACGCGCGCGTGGATGGGCTCCTCGGCACCCCGCTGGTCGAAATACCCCTGGATCATCCGACGCAACAACTCGCTCCCTTCGGCTGGCACCATAGCCTCCAATTCACCGTGGGTTACCCGCTGGATTGCCTCATGCGTGAGCCTACCGAGCAGCTGTTCAAAGTGCGCTGGGGCTCCGCGTAATGCGCGAGCGCGGCGACCGTAATCGTGTAAGATTTCATCGACAGGGCCTCCACAGGGCCGCCTTGGAGGAGCACAGGAAAGCGAGGGAGCGTAAGCGACGAGCGGAGTGCGACGACCCCCGCGTAGCCATAGGGCCGGGCGTTTCGTCGGAGTGCGGCGCGTGAGCGCCGGCGGAGACGAAATGCAAGGCCATGTGACACGGCGTCAAGTCCTGCGGGAGTCCTGGCGCCGCGCGGAGTGCGCGCCGGGACGAACGTGGGCCGCCGAAGGCCATGGCCATCGCCTGATTTTTTGCGCCCAAAATCAGACGGACCCCATTTCGGGCTTCGCAAAAAATGGCGACGCTCCGGGGGTATGGGGAAAAAGTTTTATCCCTTCAGTTTCATACCCAAGACGAGGCCCTGTCTTCAATATCTTCTCGCTAACACCTCTCTAAGCCTTTGTTGCTAGGTTTCTCCGCATCGTTCCATAAGAGCCGCACCCAAAGGCGAAGGGGAAGTCCCTCTGCGCTTTTCCGGATGTCTGCTTCACACCCCCTGAAACACCGGCGACGCCACTTGGCGTTCCAGTGCCTTACCCGAATACCGGGTTTGCGAAGGATACGACCGCGGGGAGCAAGACCGTCAAAATCTCCGGCAAGAAGGTGATGCTCAGGAACGAATCCTATTTTAAGAAATCGACGGGGAATGAAGCGGGGAGTGCAACAAAGAAGGGAGTGGTAACCGGCGTTAATCGAGGGATTGTCTATTTCATTCCTGGTCGATGAATGTAAGGACCGAAGGGAAGAATATTGTTCGGCATCTGGATTTGACGACGCATAATCATGGCTCTGATCCAAACACTCCTCCTTGGCCTTATACTGAATAGTATGTGTATGGTTACAAATGTTCCTCGCGCTAAGGAAGAAAATCAAAAGAAAAAGAAGTTTTTCATAGCTATCGCCGATCGGGGTGTCAAAGGTACTGTAGGACTCTTTAATCATTATTCAGTTCAGTATTGGCAATGTGATGAAGACGTGCCCCTCGGAGATGAAATATCTGTTGCCGATCTATCAAGTAAGTGTCCAAGTTCCACAAAAATAAAATCTGTCGGATTTCTCAGGAGTTCTGGTTGGGAAGTTTGGACATCTAAGAATAAAATGAGCTTTGATCTTTTTATTCTTATTTATTAACACTATTGCAGTATTACTCCCGATACCCGGCAACAACAAGATGAGAACATTACCGTACAAAAGATCTTGGGAAGTAGACGATATTTCCATTTCTATAATCATTTTTCTGATAGTAGTAACATTTTTCTGATAGTAGTAAGGATCTATTAGTTTTACAGTTGGGCTTTGAACCCGAAATTAAACCGATATGGGATAAGATTGCAAGTATGCAGAACAGGGCGGTGCAGGCTTTAATGGTGATTTCGTTCACTGGCCAAATTCTAAATACCAGATACTGGCCATCGACTCACCTGCTAATAATAGTAATACACTTTCTTTGGGGGTGCGCTGTGGCTAACGAAAATTTTGAGTTTTTGATCATAGGAACTTGGTATAGTGATGTAACCGAGACTGAGATGGGTTTGGTGCGAAATGTTTTCACATTCAAAGAAAACTATCACTTTCGAGCGGAAAGCTTCTTCAACTCGGCAAAAAATCCATTTGTAACCGAAGGTGGATCGAAGTGATTGGTAACCATTTATTTTCTGAAAAATTAAATAAAGGTAAACCGATTCCTATAGAGTTCGGATCGGGAGGGAATGAATTGATTCTTTACCTTCCTGGGGAGGAGCCAACAAAAATACTAAGAAAACGCTAATTTAATCGGCTACGCCCGCTACGACAATGGGATAATTCCAGCAGTGACATAAAGGCGTTGATACGATCCAATGGCAACCTAGCATGAATATCCGGAGCGGATGCGTCAAAGGCATGTGTCACTGATGCATCGTGTTGGAAAGGCAGGATTTTCCCGCTGTGGCTTTGCCTTATTGTTCCATGGTGTTCACACTGGGGGAGTGAGGAGTAAGCCAGACAGGCTCTAACATCGTATGGACCTGATCAACGTCACAGGTATGCAGGCCGGCTACACCCTCGGCATGGAGCCGAGCGGTCGTGAGCACTTGGTCGTCGCCGTCAAGGGGACCTTCACCATCCCCGCTCCCGGCCGGAAGCCGGAGTGGCTCCGAGCCCAGATCCCATTGGTGGAGGTCGACACCTTCCCGGTGAGCCGGGACACTCGGCCCCTGTCCCGGAGCGTCGCCATTTTTTGCGAAGCCCGAAATGGGGTCCGTCTGATTTCGGGTGCAAAAAATCAGGCGACGGCCATGGCCTTCGGCGGCCTATGTTCGTCCTGCGTCCGTCCCGGCGCGCACTCCGCGCGGCACCAGGGCTCCCGCAAGGACTTGACGCCGTGTCGCATGGCCTTGCCTTTCGTCTCCGTCGGCGCTCACGCGCCGCACTCCGACGAAACGCTCGGCCCTACGGCTACGCGGGGGTCGTCGCACTCCGCTCGTCGCTTACGCTCCCTCGCGTTCCTGTGCTCCTCCTTCGAATTTGCCGCTAGCGGTGCCTAGCGGAAAAAGAGTGGAAAACAAAGCACGGTAAACGACCAAGCTCCATAAGGCAAACCGATGGCCAATGATGTCTTTGCCAATGGGCGAGAGATATCCTGCAAAAAGGCGGATGGGAAATCCATCTGCGCCTTTCCCGATGTGTGCATGACACCGCCGGAGAATCCGGCAACACCGCCAAGTGGGCCGGTACCCTACCCGAATACCGGATTCGCCAAGGACACGACCGGGGGCAGCAAGAGCGTCAAGATCTCCAGTAAGGAGGTCATGCTCAAAAACACATCCTACTTCAAGAAATCCACGGGGAATGAAGCCGGATCCGCGGCCAAGAAGAGGATCGTCACTAGCGTAAACCGGGGCAAGATCTACTTCACCTCCTGGTCGATGGACGTGAAGTTCGAGGGGAAAAACGTCGCTCGGCATATGGACCTGACGACGCACAATCATGCCTCCCTCCCGGCAAACACCCCCCCTTAGGATGTACACGGATAGTCAATACCTCTCCGACAACGATATTCTAGATACATGCCATGGGAATTTCGAGATGGCAAGGGAGAAGTGCCGAGGCAGCAACGGCCCGCAACCACCGGACGATTGCGATGATGAATGCAGAAAAGCTCAAGCCTGCGTTCTCATGAAGAAAAAAGACGATAAAAAAACAATGCTGTAAGCCGAACAACACAGGTCACCATATGATCGAGGACCATTGGGTCAAGGATAATTCCAGCGTCCCGGACTATGTCAGTTATCGTGTAAACCCAAAACTATCGGCCCCAATCCCGGCCGAACGGCAACAGGGCAAAGTCGATGAGAACGACGCCCCCTGCGTCTGCGTGAACCGGTCCCGCAGTCAGGGGACGCCTCATCGTCGGATGCACGACATACAAGGCGTATATGAAGAATCCTTCATGCCCGGAGGACGGAACCATGACAGTAAAAAGCCTAATGGTGGGTGGACATATGGCGAGGGAAAAAACGCAGCCTTACAAGCTCACAGCACGGTTTTCAAAGACTCGGCAGGTGACAAAGATTGCCTGAAGGCCCAGTTGAACGGGTTTTACGGGATAGATAACGATCGCCCATTGAACGAGCCGGACAATAGGCCGTTGGGAGTAAACGAGAGCCGACCCAAACGGAATTGGGTCCTAAACTGAAGCGACTAAAATCTTCGCCTGCCAAGGGAACCGGGTTTTAAGGCCTATCGGCATATCGAGGCACTTCGAGCTCAAGTCGCCCCTACTGAAAATGTGAGGATGACGAAAACCACGCTTTTCGCCATCCGGCGATGAACAAGCCAGGGAAGAAATTGTTCAGCGTTTCCCTCAGGGTACTCTTCCCTCCGATGTTATTCCCAACTTTCCAGAGCGTTGCCATTTTTTGCACCCGAAATGGGATCCGTCCGATTTCGGGTGCAAAAAATCAATGGATAGGTTGATTTTTGTGGTTCTTCAAATCAAGTTTTTCCGTTATATTGAATAAAGTCTCTCTTAGCCAGTTCAAACCATACCTGAAAATACTGATGGCCGGACGGTGATGACTCTTGATTGGGATCGGTTTTTGCTCGTGTAACCATTCCCCGAGGAGATGCGCCCAGCAGAAGGCGATCGCTAACAAGACCAGAAGCGTCTCAATACGATCCAACTTGGTCAGGTGGGTTGCTTCAAAATCGAATCCTTAACTCTTCAAGATCTTGAATAAGGTTTCGATTTCCCAACACCGTTTATCGTCGCCCAAGATGGCGGTGACCCGAGAGGCATCCGGACTAAGAATGATGAGGGATTCACCATTCATCAAGCGCGTTCCCCGTTCCCGTGACCGAGAGCTTCTGGCTCCAAACAACCCATTGTCCCCTCAGTTGGATGACTTCGCCGCGCGCCAAGTTACGAAAGAAACTGCGAGCCGGTACCATGCCATGCCGGCACCGAGCGACGCGTGTGTCGTGCTTAATGCGAATCTTGAATTTTATTTTATTTTTAATGAGATAACGAGCAAATTCCGTACCGATGAATTCTCTATCGACGAGGTAGCTATCAATTTTTTCCACCCCGAATAGCTCAATAAATCTGTGGATGAGTGGAATGCGTTCGTCCGTATTGGAATTGCCTTTTTTATCTCACAGGATCGATAACACGGGGATCGCCACACCTTGCTGGACGATCGTCAGGCACAGAATATTGATATTGATTTGACCGAATTTCCAGTTGGTCCGATCCAGGGTCAGTAAATACTGACCATCAGGCAACTGACGGGCAATAAACCGAGCCACGGTGGAGAAGTCGAGAGGAAAGGTTCTGAACAGGCGTTGAATACGCTTATACTTACGAGTCTTTTAAGGCGCTATCGGGAAGAACGGTGGCTAACTGGTCCATCGCTGGGAGCCCTCCAGAAAAATTTACGGAATTTCCTAGTTTAAGGTCTTGATATTTTACCCCATATGGTTCATACTGATTCTCATCATCGATAAGAGCAGTCTGTGCAGGATGGGATGTCATGAATATCATGCGGGTTTTCGATCAGTTCCC